>CBJMI02800__coassemble_411_pt1 | contig 157506 bp, 109 predicted proteins | sample CBJMI02800__metabat2_low_PE_003 | metagenome-assembled genome bin CBJMI02800
CGAAGTGCCGCGCACCGGGCCCGCCCCGGGGAACTGCCGACGGGTCGTCCCGCCGTCATGCCACCGCCGCGCCCGCGGCCGTCACCGCCCGGGCCGCAGGGCCGCGGCCGCCGCCCGGCCGAGCCAGACGCCCAGCAGCGCCTGGACCAGGCCGATCAGCAGGGTGACCGCGACCACCAGCGAGGCGAGTGCCGGCAACCCGGCCAGGGCGGCCACCGTCCGGGCGGTGCCGGCCACGGCCTCGCCGGAGGCGACCCGCCACAGCAGCGGGGTGCCCCAGCCGGCGACCGCCGCCACCGCCGCCACCAGCACCGCCGTACGGGCGCGCAGGCCGCGGACCGCGGTCACCGCGCCGACCGGCAGGCCGACCACGAAGGGCAGGCACCACAGGCTCCACAGCGAGCCGACGGCCACCAGGGCGGCGGCGCCGACCAGCGTGGCGGGGAGCGCCAGTGCGGCGGGGAGGGCCGGGCCGCCGCCGGCCGGGGCCGGGACCGCCGACTCCTCGGGCGGAGACTGCTTCTGAAGATCCGTCACGGTGCTCACGCTCCCGGTCGCAGGGTCCACACCTTGGTGGAGGCAGGTTGGTCCGCGGCCATCAGCAGCGGCAGTGAACGGCCGTCCCGCCAGTACGGGATGAAGGTTCGGTACCAGGGCGACGCCGGGTTCTCGCTCTGGCCTCCCGGGTACACGGCCTGGGCGGTGGCGCTGCCCGGGCCCTTCCAGTCGACCACCATGCGCCAGCTCGGCCCGAAGGTGGAGTTCATCCCGCCGTCGGCCGCGTTGACGGTCCAGCGGTCCCCCTCGGCGGGCACCGGCCCGTAGCCGAGGGCGTCGGCGTCGGTCAGGGAGGGGACCTGCCGGGTGTGCACGCGGTCCCAGGTCCAGGTGGCGGGGTCGCTCCCGAGGTCCTGGGAGAGCTCGGAGACGGCCTGGGCGAACGCGGTGCGCATGGCGTCCGGCGCCGTGCGGGTCGGGCCGCCGGGGGAGGTGAACGCCGGGTTGGCGGGATCGTGCAGGGTCCAGGCCTCCAGGTCCTCGTCGAGGCTCGGCAGCGCGCTGGAGACCTTGAGGTACCAGCGGTCCTTCTCGACCGGCACCTTGGCCTGATCCCACCAGGGCTGGAAGGTGGTCTCCAGGTAGTCGTTCCAGAAGGTCCACCAGATCGGCCCGCCGGCGACGGAGGGCCGCATGGTGGAGTCCCAGCGGTCGAGGACGTCGAGCGCGGCCTGCTGGCGGGCGTCGAGCTTCGTGCCGGCCAGCGCCTCCTTGAGGTGCGGCAGGATGACGGTGGCGAGGTAGTCGGTCGTGTCGTTCTGCAGCGTGGTGAAGTCGGCGGCCGTCATCGCCGGGTGGCTCTCCAGGAACTGGTAGATCCGGGCGGCCCGGTAGCCGTTGTCGAAGGAGTCGAAGGACGTGCCGATGTAGTACGGGTAGTCGGCCGACACCGGGCGCTGGTTGGCCGTCGCGATCACGTGGTTCGGCGGGTTGTAGGCCTGTGGGGTGGCGTCGAAGGGGATGGCGCCGACCACGTCGTACTCGCCGGTGCCGGGCAGCGGGAACCAGGGGTCGCCGGCCTTGGTGAGCGGGAAGTAGCCGGCCGCGACCACGCCGATGTTGCCGCCGCCGTCGGCGTAGGCGAAGTTGAGCGTGGGGGCGTGCCAGTCGGCCAGCGCGGTGCGGAACTCCTGGTAGTTGCGGGCCTTGTCGACGGCGAGCAGCACGGCCAGGTCGGGGGAGGGCACGTTGCCCATCCAGCTGACCGAGGTGGTCTGGCCGGCCCGGGTGATCACCGGCCCGTGCACCGTGAGGTCCACGGCGAGGTGCTCGGTGTCCCCGCCGCGGACCGGGATGGTGTACTCCACCCGCTGCATCGGGTGCCAGGCGTTGTTCCAGAAGTACTGGCCGGGGTGGTCGGGGCTGGTCCGCTCGCTGTAGAAGACGGTCGACTGGTTCTGCGCGTCCGTCAGGGACCAGGAGATGTCGGCGTTGCGGCCGATCAGCACGCCGGGCATGCCGGCCATGCTGGCGCCGGTGGCGTTCGTCTCGGGGGAGGAGAGCGCGATCTGGTACCAGTACGAGGGCAGGGTCGTCGGCAGGTGCGGGTCGCCGGCCAGCATCGCGTTGCCGCCGGCCACCGCCGGGCCGTTCGCGACCCAGGCGTTGCTGTCCGGGAAGGTGTGCATCTGGGTGGCGGGCAGCGCGCGGATGGTGTCGAGCAGGGTCCGGGCCGCGGTGGCCTCCCCGGCGGGGTCGGGGGCGCCGGTGGGCGCCACGGGCGCGGGGCGCGGCTGCGAGCGGTTGGCGGCGGCCGGGACGTCGGGCCCCGCGGAGTTGACGTTGGCGGGCAGCGGCGCGGTGCCGAGGTCGCGGTACGGTCCGGGATCGTACGGCCGCTGGTCGTTGGCCGCGTGGACCGGGAACCAGTCCATGGTGCGCTGCGCGCCCAGGGAGTCCCGGAAGATCGCGTAGTCCAGCGGGGTGCTGGTGAAGTCCATGCTCTGGGTGAGGACTTCCTGGATCACCAGGCTGTCCACCGGGGTCCAGTCGGCGGGGTGGACGCCGGTGAGGGAGAAGATCGCCGGCCACTGCCCGTTGTGGCGCAGCTCGGAGATCCAGGCGTTGACGCCCCTGGTGTAGCTGGTGAGCGCGCGGCCCGCCGGGCTGTCGGGCGGGGTGGCGGCCCACTCGGCCTCGGCGGTGCGCAGCAGCCCCATCTGCAGCTCGAAGCGGTCGGATTCGAGGCTGGCCGGCCCGTTCAGCTCGGCCAGCCGGCCGCGGCCCGCGCGCCGTTCCAGGTCGAGCTGGGCGAGCCGGAACCGGGCGTGCAGGTAGCCCTGGGCCTGGAACAGGTCGTCGTCGGAGCCGGCTTTGACGGTGGGGACGCCGTTGTCGTCGAAGGCGACCGTGACGGGTGCCTTGAGCCCGGCCAGGTCGAGGGTCTCGGTGTGCGGGAGTTCGGCGCCCGCGGCGGAGTCCCACACACCGGCCCCGGGGACGAGCGCGGTTCCGAGGGCGGGGACAGGCCCGATGCCCAGCGCGAGCAGCGCGAGGACCAGGCCGGAGACGACGGCTGCCACCGCCGCGTGGGTGGCTGTGCGTATTCGCCGCGGCAAGTTGACTCCAGGGGTGCGAGGTTGAGCGGATGTGCGGTGGGGAGGGGGCGGTCTCAGGACCAGAAGGTGTCCATCCGGCGGTGGATGCCCTCGACGGTGGTCCGCAGTTCGGCGTGTCCGGCGGCGGAGCCGTAGACCGTCCCGATCAGCCACTCGGTGCCGGCCCGCCAGTCGGCCCGCCAGGTCGGGTCGATCCGGGCGTCGACCAGGTCCACGCCGGGGACGGCCTGGAGGTCGTCGATCAGCTCGCCGCCGCCGGGGGCGAGCCCGTCGGCGGGCGGGGAGAGGAAGTACTGGAAGGCCACGGCGGGGCAGGCTGCGCCCAGGGCGAGCACCGGCGCGGGCGGCGTGAAGTCGCCCAGGGCGAGCCGCAGGGCGAGGAGCAGCAGGTCGGTGCCGGCCGAGCGCTTGAGGACGTCCGAGACGTGCCCGCCCAGGCGTCCGTTGACCTCGATCAGCCGCGGACCGTCGGGGGTGAACTTGATCTCGGTGTGGGTGACGCCCTCGCGGATGCCGAGGGCCCGCAGCGCGCTCCGCTCCAGGGCCACCACCTGCTCGGCCAGGCCGTCCGGGAGAAGCGCGGGCGTGAAGTAGCCGGTCTCCCGGAAGGGGTGGGCCAGCGGCAGCTTGCCGGTGACCGCGACGGTGTGGATCTCGCCGTCCTTGACCGCGGACTCGATCGAGACGTAGTCGCCCCAGAACTCCCCCACCACGGTGGGGTCGCTCACCAGGTACTCCTCCAGCACGAACACCGCGGGGGCGGTCGCGTCGGTGGTGAACTCGGCGTACCGGTCCGCCAGTTCGTCGCTGCTGCGGACCAGGCAGGTGTCCACGCTGCCGGCGCCCGAGCGGGGCTTGAGGACGGCGGGCAGGCCGGTCGCGGCGAGCGCCGGGGCGAGGTCGGCGGCGGAGCGGACCGTCCGGCAGACGGTGGACTGCACCCCGGCCGCGGCGAGCGCCGCGCGCTGCTGGAACTTGTCGACCAGCACCTCGACGGTGGCACGGTCGTGGAACGGCAGCCCGCAGCGCTCGGCCACCGCGGCGGCCGAGCGGAGCAGGTGGTCGCTGAAGGTGATCACGCCGGAGGCGCCGAACCCGGCGGCCCGCTCGACGAGTTGCTCCTCGGTCAGCCCGGCCGTGTCCACCACGGTGGCCGACTTCGGCAGCCCGGCCAGGTCGGCGGCGGCCTTCGGGTCGCCGAGGTCGCCGAGGAAGACCACCGTGCAGAGCCGCCGGGCGGCGCCGAGGATGCCGCGCGGGGTGGCCGAGCCGCGGCCGTAGACGACGAGCAGCACCGGCAGGGGTGCGGCGGCGGGGGACTGGGGCCTGGTGTCGGAGGGTTCCACGGTCACTGCTCCTGGGGCCGGATCGGGGTGAAGGCCGCCCGCTCGGCGGCGACGGAGTGGTGCTCCCAGGCCTCGCGGTCACGCAGGTAGCGCGGCCGGTCGGCGACGATGGCCCGGGTCTCGGCCGAGCCGGCCGCGAGCCGCCAGCGCACCGAACCGGTGACCGGCGCCGAGCAGACGTCGATGAACGCCTGGGCGGCCTGGCGCAGTTCGCCGAACCAGCGGCCCTCCAGCGCCTCGCGGACCCATAGCTGCTCCTGGTGGAGCTTCTCCCGCAGCAGCTCGGCGGCGAGGGTGGCGGTCTCCAGGTGGCGGCGCGAGCGCAGCAGCAGCCAGGCGGCGGGCATCTCGCGGATCTCCAGCACCTTCGACCCGTGGTCGAGGTGTTCGAGCCCGCTGTAGCGGCCCAGTCCGTGGGCGCCGACCAGGTGGTTGAGGGTGTCGATCAGTTCGGTCAGCGGCAGCGGCCGGCCGTCCACCGCGACGGGCCGGCCGGCCTCGAAGGCGACCTCGACGGTCTCCGGGGCCCCGGCGGGGCGCAACGCGCTCCAGCGGTAGAGCTCCTCGGGCACGGCGTGGTCCTCGGGGTCGTCGAGGATCCCCGACTCGAACTCCCGGCACCACAGGTTGGAGTCGCCGCTGACCAACCGCTCGCTGAGCTGGTCCAGGCCGACCTCCTTGAGTTCGCGCATCTTCTGCTCCCGGTCGACCGGATCCAGGTCGTACGGGCTGCCGTAGCGGCCGGCGAAGCCGAGCAGGCCGATGGCGCCGTTGAGCCGGCGCAGGGTGTTCTGCGAACGGTTGGCGGTGTGCAGCACCGTGGTGGCGCCGAGCTCCCGGGCGGTGGCGAGGGCGAGCTTGGCGATCAGCGGCCGGCTGAGCGTGGAGCTGACCGGGTGGGTGTCGAGGTAGACGGCGTGCGCGGCGATCGCCGGGCGGACGTAGTCCTCGGCGAACTCCTGCCGGCCGTCGAGCAGGTGGAGCCGGACGCCGAGCCGGTCGGCGATCCGCCGCTTGTGCTCGCCGCTCTCGTCCTCGCCGAGGTCGACGCTGACCGCGTGGACGTTGCGGGCGCCGGCCCGGACCAGGCGGTGCAGCAGGTAGCTGCTGTCCAGCCCGCCGCTGAACAGGGTGACGACCGGGGCGGACGGGTCGCGGGCGATCGTGTCGAGCTCGCCGAAGGAACGCAGGACCTGGGACGTCATCGGGCGGATCCCTCCACCCGGTGCTCGGCCAGGGCGGCGGTGAAGCCCGTCACGGTCGGCTCGTCGAAGGCGAGGTCCATCGGGACCTCGACGCCGAGCAGCGCCTCCAGCTTGCGCACCGCGCGCACCACCTTGAAGGAGTCCCCGCCGATGTCGAAGAAGTCGTCGTCCGGGCCGATCGCGGGTACGCCGAGGACCTCGCACCAGACCCCGGTGACCACGGCGGCCAGGTCGTCGCCGGCCGGCGGCCGCGCTTCGACGGCCGCGGTGGTGGCGGGCAGCACCTCCCCGGCCCGCTCGGTCAGCAGGGCGCGGTCCAGCTTGCCGTTGGCGGTCAGCGGCATCGCGGCCAGCGTGGCGAACGAGGCCGGGACCATGTAGGAGGGCAGCGCGTCGCGCAGCGCCCGGCGCACGGCGGCGGTGACGGCCTCGGGTACGGCGTCCGCCTCCAGGACCAGGAAGCCGACCAGCCGGGCGTCGCTGCCGCGGCCGTGGGCGACCGCGGCGGCCTGCCGCACGCCCGGCACGCGCAGGGCGGCGGACTCGATCTCGCCCAGTTCGATCCGGTAGCCGCGGATCTTCACCTGGAGGTCGACCCGGCCCAGGAACTCCAGGCCGCCCACCGGGTGGGTGCGGACCAGGTCGCCCGAGCGGTAGAGCGGTCCGGTGCCGTCGCCGAGGTGGTCCGGGACGAAGCGCTCCGCGGTCAGCTCGGGGCGGTTGAGGTAGCCGAGGGCCAGACCGGCGCCGCCGATGTAGAGCTCGCCGGGCTCGCCGTCCGGAACGGGCTTGCCGTCCTCGTCGAGGATCCACAGCGTGGTGTCCTCGATGGCCGGGCCGATGTAGACGGTGTCCAGGTCGGGGTCGCGCGGGGGCACCCAGGCGGTGCAGTAGATCGTGCACTCGCTCGGGCCGTAGAGGTTGGTGAGCGGGGCGGTGGACTGGGCGTGGAAGCGGCGGACCAGCTCGGGCGCGAGCGGTTCTCCGCCGGTGAGGACGCGGCGCAGGCCGTCGAAGCGCTCCTCGGGCCCTCGGGCCAGCAGGAACAGCTCCAGCAGCGAGACCACGCAGTAGAAGACGCTGATCTCCGCGGAGCGGATGGTCTCGGCGAGGTAGTCGGCGTCGCGCTGGCGGCCGGGGGCGGCGATGACGACGGTGGTGCCGGTGATCAGCGGCCAGTAGACCTCGATCAGGAACATGTCGAAGCTGCACGCGGTGTGGTGCAGCATCCGGTCGGACGGGCCGAGGCCGTGGCTGCGCTGCAGTGCCCGCAGCCGGGTCGTCACCGCGCGGTGGGGGATCAGCGAGGCCTTCGGGCGGCCGGTGGAGCCGGAGGTGTAGATGACCACGGCGGGCTGTTCGTCGAGGTCGGCCGCGGGTTCGAAGGGTTCGGCCGGCTCGGTGGCCGCGCACTCGGCGACGGTGACCACCTCGACGCCGAGGTCGGCGGGGAACCGGGAGCGCAGTTCGGGGGTGGTGACGAGCAGCCGTGGCTCGCAGTCGGCCAGCATGTCGAGGGTCCGGGCGACCGGGTCGTTGACGTCGAAGGCGACCTGGGCGGCGCCGGCCAGGACGACGCCGGTCACGCCGATCACGAAGTCGGCCGAGCGCTCCAGGTAGACCGCCACCCGGTCGCCCGGGCGCACCCCGCGCCCGCGCAGCAGCGAGGCGACCCGCACGGTCCGGTCCCTGAGCTCCCCCGCGGTCAGCACCCGGTCGCCGTCGACCACGGCGGGGTGTGCCGGGTCGGCGTCCCACCGGGACAGCAGCAGGGTGTCGAGCCGTCGTCGGTCGTCGTCGAGGAGGGTGGCCGTAGTGCTAGCCATGGTCGTTCCTGTCCAATCGGTGTGTTCGGTGCGGGGCGTCCCGGCCGGGGTCGGCCGGGACGCCGGTCGGGTCACTGGCCGGCGGCGTCGGAGGCCGGGCCGATGGCCGCGCTCAGTTCGCGGACCGTGCCCGCGTCGAAGAGCAGCTCGATGTCGAGTGCGCGTCCGAGCTCCGCCTCCAACCGGGAGACGAGGCGCAGGGCGCGCAGCGAGTCGCCGCCCAGCTCGAAGAAGTCGTCGTCGGGACCGACCTCCGGCAGGGCCAGGACCTCGGCGAACAGCCTGGTCACCAGCGCCTCGTGGTCCGCGGCCCCGACCGGCGGGGCGGCGGGCGCGGCCTCGTCGCCGGGCTGCGGCGGGGTGGGCAGGGCGAGCAGGTCGGTCTTGCCGGCCGGGGTGAGCGGCAGCTCGGCGAGGACGGCGACCGCCTCGGGGACCATGTACGAGGGCAGCGAGCGGCGCAGTCCGGCCTGGAGGCCGGCGGTGTCGAGCGGGGCGTCGCGGTCGGCGGGCACCACCCAGGCGACCAGGCGGCCCTCCCGTACGGCGACGGCGGAGCCGGCCACCTCGGGCAGGGCGAGCAGCACCTGCTCGATCTCCCCGGGCTCGATCCGGTAGCCGCGGAGCTTGAGCTGGCGGTCCATCCGGCCGAGCAGCTCGATCCGGCCGTCGGGCAGGCGGCGGGCGTGGTCGCCGGTGCGGTACATCCGGCCGCCGGTGAACGGGTCGGTGACGAACCGTTCCGCGGTCAGCTCGGGCCGCTGCCAGTAGCCCTGGGCCACGCCGTCGCCGCCGATGCACAGTTCGCCGACGCAGCCGACCGGGAGCAGCCGGCCGTCGACGGTGTCCAGCACGTGCAGCACGGTGTTGGAGATCGGCCGGCCGACGGTGACCCGGGTGGTGTCGGCGGTGATCGGCTCGACGCTGGAGTACACGGTGGTCTCGGTCGGGCCGTACATGTTCCACACCGAGGAGCCGCGTGCGGCCAGCGGGGCGGCCAGGTCGGCGGGGAAGGCCTCGCCGCAGCTGTAGAGGCGGGGCCGGCCGGCGCCCTGCCAGCCGGAGTCCAGCAGCGCCCGGTAGCGGGAGGGGGTGGCCTGCAGCGCGGTGATGCCGTGCTCCACGGCGTAGCGGTCGACCTCCCGGCCGCTCAGCCCGAGGGCCTGACCGCCCACGTGGACGGTGCCGCCGACCGCGAGCGGCACCAGCAGCTCGGCCAGCGAGGTGTCGAAGCCGAGCGTGGTGAGGGCGAGGAAGCGGGTGTCGCCGTCCAGGCCGGGGTGCCTGCGGGCCAGGCTGTCCACCAGGTTCGCCAGGGCCCGGTGGCCGACGGCGACGCCCTTGGGGCGGCCGGTGGAGCCGGAGGTGAACATCAGGTAGGCCAGCCCGTCCGGGGCGGCTCCCGGGAGCTCGACGGCCGGGGTGGAGTGGGTCTCGCCGGTGAGGTCGGCGGTGGTGAGGTCGACGACGGTGCCGCCCCACCCGGCCAGTGCGGGCGCTCCGGTCGCGTCGACGAGCACCACGGCGGGCGCGGCGTCCGCCAGGACGAGGCGGATCCGCTCCACCGGGTGGGCCGGGTCGAGCGGGACGAACGCGGCTCCGGCGCGGGCGACCGCCAGCATCGCGGTCACCAGGTCGGCGCCGCGGCCCAGGCAGATGCCCACCCGGTCCGAGGGGCGCACCCCGCGTCCGACCAGCAGCCGGGCCAGGGCGTCGGCGCGCAGGTCCAGCTCCCGGTAGCCGTGGCGGTGCTGCTGGTCGACCACGGCGGGGTGGCCGGGCCGGTCGCGGACCGCCTCGTCGATCAGCCCTGACAGCAGGGCGGCCGGCTCGGTGCGGTCGATCCCGGTGCCGTTCCAGGTGTCCAGCTGCCGGGCCCGGGTCTCCTCGGTGACGGCCAGCAACTCCCCGACGGGGCAGCCGGGTTCGGCGGCGAGGCGGGTCAGCACGGCCACGACGTGGTCGAGCAGTGCCCGCGCCTCCTCCGGGGTGATCCGGCCGGAGTCCACCACCGCCTGCAGCTGCAGGTCGGCCGCGGCCCGGACGACCAGCGTGACCGGGTAGTTGGTCCGGGTCTCGTAGCGGACGTCGTCGACCGTGACCTCGCCGTGGGAGAGCACCGCCTCCGTCCGGTCCGGGTAGTTCTCGACCACCACGACGGTGTCGAACAGCGGCACGCCGGGGGCCGTCCCGGCCCAGCGCTGGATGTCGGTCAGCGCGGTGTGCTGGTGGTCCAGCACGGGGTGGCGGGTGGCGGCGTGCCGGGCCAGCCACTCGTCGCCGGGCAGCTCCCGGTCGACCCGTACCCGTACCGGGACGGTGTTGATGAACATCCCGACCATCTGCTCGGCGCCGTCCAGGCCGACCGGGCGACCGGAGACGGTCACGCCGACCACGACGTCGTCGCGCCCGGAGTGGCGGGCGACCGTTCCCGCCCAGGCCGCCTCGACCAGGCCGCTGAAGGTGGTGGCCCGGGAGGCGGCCAGTCGCCGCAGGGTGGCGAGGGTTTCGGCGGGCAGTGCGGCCCGTACGGTGTGGAAGCCGCCGGTGGGCTTGGTGCCCGGACGCATCCCGGGCAGGGTCAGGGTCGCCGGCTCGCGGTGCTCCGCCAGGTACTCCGTCCAGAACGCCCGGTCGCGCTCCGGGTCCTGGCGGCCCAGCCAGGCGATGTAGTCGCGGAACGGTGGCGGCGCGGGCAGCTCGTCGGTGGAGCCGGACAGCCCGGCGGTGACCTCCGCCAGCAGCAGGGCCGCGGACCAGCCGTCCAGCAGCAGGTGGTGGTAGGTCCACACCACCAGGTGCTCGCCGGGCAGGCGCAGCACCAGCAGCCGCATCAGCGGCGGCCGGGTCAGGTCGAAGCGCTCACGGGCCCGCTGCTCCAGCTCCTCGGCGACGGCGGCCGTGCGGGCCGCCTCGTCCAGGCCGGTCAGGTCGCGGAACTCGATCGGCAGCTCCGCCTTCGGCAGCACCACCTGGTGCGGGGTGCGGATGCGCTCCCGGACGAAGGCCGTGCGCAGGACCGGGTGCCGGGCGATCGCCCGCTGCCAGGCGGCGCCGAGCACGGCGAGGTCCAGCTCGCCGTGCACCCGGAAGGTGGTCAGCTCGACGTAGAGACCGTGCTCGGGGGAGGTGGTGCTGTGGTAGAGCATCCCCTCCTGGGTGGGCGAGAGGGGGTAGATGTCCTCGATGTCGTTCACTTGGTGTCCTCTCCTGACCGGAACAGGGCGAATACCCGGGCCAGGTCGTCTTCGCTGAGGTCCGCGTCCGAGAAGGCCTCGCGTGGCCCCGGCGAGGGGGCCGGGGAGGGGCCGGCGGGAGCGGTGGGCGGGGCTGTGGTGTCGGGCGCGGATTCGGCCGCCGGTTCGCGGTCCGCGCGGAGCCGGGCGGCGAGCTGCCCGACGGTGGGGTGGGCGAAGAGGTCGCCGGGAGAGACGGCCAGCCCGAGCCGCTGGAGTTCGCCGGTGATCTGCACGACCAGCAGGGAGTCGCCGCCGAGCTCGAACAGGCTGTCGTCCGGGCCGATGCCGGGCACGCCCAGCAGGCGGGACCAGACCGCGGCGATCCGCTCCTCCAGCTCCCCGGGGCCGTCCGGCCCGGCGTCCGGCGGCGCGGCCGCGACGGTGGCCGCGGCGACGGCGCTGCGCTGCGCGGTGCCTCCGGCCGCGCGGGGGCTGACCAGGACGTGCGGGAGGTGACGGTTGGCCAGGATCCGGTCGAGCGCCAGCAGGCCCTCCCGGGTCGGGATACCGCCCTGCTCGGGCTCGACCGCCCCCGCGGCGCCGGGCGCGCCGCCGTCCGGGCCGCCGGCCGGGGCCGGCCGCAGTACGAAGCCCTCGACGAGCACGCTCGGCACACCGTCCGGCGCGGCCACGACCACGTCGACGACCAGCGTGCCGCCCGCCGCGGCCGCACCGGAGCGGCGCCGGACGTGGACGACGGCATCGGGGCCGAGCGGGCCGAGCACCACCAGCCGCCGGTAGGCCACCGGCAGGTGGCTGCCGGTGCGGGCGGTGACGGCGCCGGTGGCGGTGTCCAGCAGTGCGGGGTGCAGCGGGTGCGCGGCCAGATCGCCGTGGAACGGCTCGGGCAGGCGCAGCCGCAGCATCGCCTCGCCCTCGCCCTCGCTCTGGCGGACCTCCGTGACGCTCTCCCAGCGCGGCCCGGTGCGCAGCCCGCTCGCCCCGCCGGGCCGCTGCCCGGCGGACGGCGCCACGGCGGCGCAGCGTCGCGCGAGCCCGTCGAGGTCGAGGCGCTCCGGGGAAGCGCCCCGGTACGGAGCGATCCGGCCCTGGGCGTGCGGCCTGGACGGCACGGCGCTGGAGCGGACCTCCCACAGGTGCCCGCCGTCGGGCGCCGGACGCAGCCGTACGGTCACCTCCGGGGGCTGGTCGACGGGCAGCCGCAGTGGGTGGGTGAACACCGCGTCCAGTTCGACCGGACCTTCCCCGATCGCCAACCGGTGCCCTGCGAAGGCGAGTTCGAGCAGTGCGGTGCCGGGCAGGACCGGGGTGTCGCCGATCCGGTGTTCCTCGGCCGGCCAGGCCGTCTGCCCGCTGCGGCGCAGCCGCAGCTCCACCGTCCCGTCCGGCTCGGTGCGGCGGGCGTCGAAGAGGGCGTGGTCGAGCACCTCGCCCCCGTCGAGCCAGTCCCGCAGCCCGGAGCGGACCGCCATGCCGGTCTGCGACCACCGGTCCCAGCCGATCGACACGGCCGTCCGGGTGCCGGTGGCGAAGCTGTCCAGGAAGGCGTTGGCCCCGGTGTAGTCGGCCTGACCGACCGCGCCGGTGACCGCGAGCGCCGAGGAGCAGAGCACCAGCAACGGACGGTCACGGGCCGTCAGCCGCTCCAGCAGCACGGTGCCGAGCACCTTGGGGGCGAGCACCCGCGCCATCTCCTCGGGTCCGCGCAGCGCGGTGACGCCGCCACCGGCCACCCCGGCGGCGTGCACGACCCCGGCGATCGGGCCGTACGCGGCCCGCACCTCGTCGAGCGCGGCGGCCAGCGCGGCCTCGTCGGTGACGTCGGCCTGGACGAGGCACAGCCGGGCGCCGTGGGCGGTCAGCCCGGCGAGCGCCTCGGCCAGCTCCGGCGGGCAGCTCCCGGCGGGCGCGGCGTCCGCGGGCCGCAGGCTGCGCCAGCCCTCGCCGTCGGGCACGGCGCGGCGGGTGAGCAGCACGAGGGTTCGGCCGGCGTCCTCGGCGAGCCGGCCGGCCACGGCCAGGCCGATCCCGCCGAGACCGCCGGTGACCAGCCACGGCCCGGCGGGCAGCACGGGTTGCGGGGCGGCCGGGTCGGTGAGCACGGGCCGGTCCGGGGCGGGCACCAGGTGGGCCCGGCCACGGATCGCGGTGAGCGGCGCGGGCGCCTGCTCGGAGCGCAGCCGCGCCACCACCGCGTCGGCGGCCAGGGCCAGTTCGGCGGGCTCCCGGGTGGGGCAGTCCAGGTCGAGCGCCTCGGCGGTGAGGTCGGGCACCTCCTGCGGCAGCACCCGGACGGCGCCGAGCCCGGCGGCTGCCTGCGGGGTGCGGGCGGGCTGCCCGTTGACCCCGTGGGCGGCGTCGGTGACCAGCAGCATCCGCAGCGGCCGGCCCGGGAAGGCCTCGCCCAGGGCGCGGACCAGCTGGGCCGGGACGGTCAGCGCGCGCAGGGCGCCGTCGGCCGCCTCGGCCGGGGTGGCCCGTTCCAGCGGCGGGTCGTCCAGCGCCTGGCACGAGACCACCGCGTCCGGCGGGGTGCCGCGCCCAGCCAGGGTGGCGGCCAGGGCGGTGCAGGCGGCGGGGTCCGCGGGGTCGAGGGTGAGCCCGGTGCCGTCCGGGCCGGCCGCCGCGCCGGGGGCGCGGACCAGGGTGACCAGGGCGCCCGCCGAGGTGAGCCGTTCGGCGACCGGCCCGGCGAGGCCGGCGTCGTCGGCGAGCAGCAGCACCGAGGCCGGGACGGGCCCGGTGCCGGCCGGCGGGAGGACGGGGGTCCAGGACAGGACGTGCAGCCAGGAGTCCACGCCGTCGGCGGCCGGGGTGGCGGTCGCGGCTGATGCGGCCGGGGCGGTGAGGGCGGCGGGCCCGGCGGGGCGCGGGCCGTCCCCGGCCGGTTCGAACCAGTGCCGGACCGGCTCGAACGGGTAGCCCGGCAGCGAGGCGTGCCGGCGCCCGGCCCGCTCCCCGAGGGCCGACCAGTCGAGCTCGGCGCCGCGCTCCCACAGCCGGCCCAGCGCCGTCAGTCGGGCGGGCGGCTGCGATCCGGCCGCGGCGGCGTCCAGGGTGGGCAGGGCCGGCCTGCCGGCGCCCAGGGTGCGCACGGCGAAGCCGGTCAGTCCCCGGCCGGGGCCGAGCTCCAGCAGCGGGCCGTCACCCGGCAGGGCGGCGAGCGCGTCGGCGAAGCGGACGGTGTGCCGCAGCTGGCGCGCCCAGTACTCCGGCGAGACGGCCTCCTCGGCGGTCAGCTCACGCCCGGTCAGGCCGGAGACCACCGGCAGGGCGGGGGCCTGCGCCGGGACGCCCGCCACCAGCCGGGCGAACTCCGCCAGCAGCGGCTCGGCGTCCCGGGTGTGGAAGGCGTGCCGGACGGCCAGCGGCCGGGCCGCGACGCCGCGCGCGGCCAGGCGTTCGGCCAGCCGGGCCACCGCCTCCGGGGTGCCGGCCGCCACGCAGCGGTCCGGTGCGTTGACGGCGGCGAGCTCCGGGCCCTCGGGGTCGTCCAGCAGCGCGCGCAACTCCGCCTCGGGCAGCGGGACGCTCAGCATCGCGCCCGGCCCCATGGTGCCCATCAACCGGCCGCGTTCGGCCACCAGCCGGGCGGCGCCGGGCAGTTCGAAGACCCCGGCGGCGCAGGCGGCCGCGAACTCGCCGACGCTGTGGCCGGCCAGCGCGACCGGCCGCAGGCCGAGCGATGTCCACCAGGCGGTGAGCGCGTACTCCACCGCGAACAGGGCCGGCTGGGCGACCTCGGTGCGGTCGAACAGGTCCGCGTGGGCCGGGTCGAGCAGCAGCGCGCGCAGCGGCGCGGCCGTCCACGGCCGCAGGGCGTCCAGGCAGCGGTCGAGCGCGGCGCGGAAGACCGGTTCGGCGCGGTACGGCTCCGCAGCCGTGCCCGGGCGGCCGGCGCCCTGGCCGGGGTACAGGAAGACGACCTCCCGGCCGTCGCCGGTGGCCCGGACCGGGCGGGAGCGCTGGTGCCCCCCGGGCCCCGTCAGGACGGTGCGCCGCCAGGGGTGGTGCCTGCGCCTGGTCTGCAGGGTGAACGCGGCGTCGGCGGCCGTGGGTGCGGCCGGTCCGGCCAGTGCCGCGTCGAGTAGTTCGGTGGCCCGGTCGAGCGCCGACTCGCTGCGGGCGGACACCGGCAGCAGCTCCCACTCGCCGGCCGGCGCGGCGGCAGCGGCGGGCAGCGGGGGAGCGTCCTGGACGATCAGGTGGGCGTTGGTGCCGCCGATGCCGAAGGAGCTGACCCCGGCGATCCGGGTGCCGTCCGCACCGGGCCAGGGCTCGGCCTCGGTCAGCACCCGGAACAGGCGGGGGTCCAGCTCGGGGCTGGGGTTCTCGAAGTGGACGGTCGGCAGCAGCGTGCGGTGCTGCAGCGAGAGCACCGTCTTGATCAGCCCGGCCATCCCGGCGCAGGTGTCCAGGTGGCCGACGTTGGACTTGACCGCGCCGAGTACCCGGCGGGGGTCCGGGGCGTCGCCGAACACCCGGCTCAGCGCGGCGAGTTCGATCCGGTCGCCGAGGGCCGTCGCGGTGCCGTGCGCCTCGATGCAGGAGACCTCGTCGGGCGTGACCCCGGCCACCGACTGGGCGGCGGTGATCACCCGGACCTGGCCGTCCAGGCTCGGCGCGGTGAAGCCGACCTTGCGGTTCCCGTCGTTGTTGACCGCCGAGCCGAGCAGGACGGCCCGGACGGTGTCGCCGTCGGCGACCGCGTCGGCCAGCCGCTTGAGCACCACCACGCCGACGCCGCTGCCGAAGACCGTACCGGTCGCCCCGGCGTCGAAGGGCCGGCAGTGCCCGTCGGCGGAGAGGATCCCGCCCTCGGCGTGCAGGTAGCCGAGCCCCTGGCCGACCCCGGCGGAGACCGCCCCGGCCAGCGCCACGTCGCACTCGCCGCTCAGCAGCGCCTCGGCCGCCAGGTGGACGGCGACCAGGGCGGAGGAGCAGGCGCTCTGCACGCTCAGGCTCGGGCCGGTCAGACCGAGCCGGTAGGAGGTCTGGGTGGCGAGGTAGTCCTTGTCGCCCGCGGCCAGCCACTGGACCTCGGCGCGGTCCGCCAAGTGGGCGGCGCGCGGCAGCAGTTGGTGCGTCAGGTAGGAGTTGAACCCGGCCGAGGCGTAGACGCCCACGCCGCCCTCGACCCCCTCGGTGGGCTGCCCGGCGTCCTCCAGCGCGGCGACCGCGCACTGCAGGAAGAGCCGGTGCTGGGGGTCCATCAGCTCGGCGTCCCGGGGCGGGATGCCGAAGTACTCGGCGTCGAACTCCGCCAGGCCCTCCAGCACGCCGCCGGCGCCCACGAACCGCGGGTCGGCCAGCCGGTCGGCCGGGACGCCCAGGGCCGTCAGCTCCTCGGGGGTGCGGAAGGTGATGTTCTCCCGACCCGCGACCAGGTCGGCCCAGAAGGTCCCGGCGTCGGGGGCGCCGGGGAACCGGCAGGCGAGGCCGGTGACGGCGATCGCGTCCGGCAGATCCGGCACCGCGGTGGCCGGGCCCTCGGGGGCGTGGGTGGACATCGGACTGCTCTCCTCACAGGTGGTGATCGACGCGGCTGGGGGCCGGCGGCCGGACCGGGCAGGGGTGCCCGGCCCGGCCGCCGGCCGCTCGGGTCAGCCGGTCGGGTTGGTGCCGGAGCCGCCCCGGCGGGCGGCGCGGCGCCGTTCGTGGTGCTGCCGGCGGTCGCCGCCGGCGCTCGGTGCCTCCGTCGGTGCCTCCGGCCGGGCGCTGCTCCCGGGGGCCGGCGACGGCTCCGCGGCCGCCGCAGGGGCGGGCCGGTCCAGCAGATCGGCGAGGTGGCGGATCGTCGGCCGGTCGAACATCTCGACCACCGACAGCTCCTGCCCGAAGTCCTCGGCGATCCGCCGCTGGACCCGGACCAGGTGGATGGAGTTGGCGCCGGCCTCGAAGAAGTTGGTGTCGACGTCGACCTCCGCCCCGTCCATCACCTCCCGCCACAGTGCGGTGAGCCGCTCCACCGCGCCCGGCCCGGTGGACCGCGCCGCCGTGCGCCGCGGCGGAACCGGCGCCGCGGGCGCGGCCGGGACGGCCGCCGGGACGGCCGTGACGGCGGGGGTGGCCGCCGTGACGGCCGGGGCACCCAGCCTGACGAGCGCCGCCCGGTCGACCTTGCCGTTGGCCGACAGCGGCAGCGCCTCCACCACCCGGACCAGCTGCGGCACCATGTAGCCGGGCAGCCGCTCGGCGAGCGCCTCCCGCAGTCCGAGCGTCCAGTCGGCGCCGGAGCCCGGCTCCTCGGCCGCCGCGCCCGGCGGGCGGCCGCCGACCAGGGTGTGCAGCACGCTCTGGCCGTCCTCCAGCAGCAGCGCGCCGCGCAGCGGCTCGGGGTACACGTCGCCGATCGGACAGAGCGCCACCGTGCAGTCGCCGGCCCGGTGCCGCAGCAGCTGAGCCATCGCCCCGGCCTCCAACAGGCAGAAGCGGTCGGCGAGTTCGCCGTAGACCGGGGTGATCGCGGTGTTCCTGGCGACCAGGAAGAGGGCGAAGCCGGCCCGTTCGACCAGCGGCCGGTTGGCCTCGCTGTAGAGCGCCGGGTCCAGCGCCCGCTCCGCGCCCGGCGCGCCGTCGAGGGCGACCAGGGCCGGTCCGGCGGGGTCGACGTAGTAGGTGCCGGCCGCCAGGCCGGCCACCCCGCCGGGGGCGACGGCCAGGTAGGTCTGGACCGGGTACAGACCGCCGGCCGACCCGTAGGCGTACCGGGGCACGCCGTCCTCGTCCTGGCGGGCGAGCACGGTCAGCAGCGCGTGCAGGTCGGCCAGGCGCACCGGGACGTCGGCGAAGCCGGTGGCGGCGCCGCGCAGTGCGGCGGCCCGGCGCAGCTCCAGGGTGTCGGCCGGGAGCGCGAAGGGCAGGACCTCACGGCCCGCCAGGTCGGCGCGGCGGCCGGGCTGGCGCAGTCGCGCCTCCAGCCGGCGGACCCGCTCGGCGTCCAGCGCCGGGGCGGGCGCCGGTGCCGGGGCGGCGGGCAGCGCACGGGCGGCCTCGCGGACCACGTAGGCCGCGAGCCGGGCACCGAGCCCGTCGCCCTCGACCAGCGCCGCGGCCTCCCGCACGCCGTCCATCCGGACCAGCGCGGATTCGATCTCGCCCAGCTCGATCCGCATGCCGCGCACCTTGACCTGGGAGTCCTCGCGGCCGAGGAACTCCAGGTCGCCGTCCGGCAGCAGCCGGGCCAGGTCGCCGGTGCGGTAGAGGCGCTCGCCGGTGACCGGGTGGGTCGGGAAGGCGCGGGCGGTGATCTCCGGGGCGTTGCGGTAGCCGACCGCCAGGCCCGCGCCGGTGATGAACAGGGCGCCGGCCACCCCGACCGGACGCGGCCGGAAGGCCTCGTCCAGGACGACCATGCCCTGGTTCCGCATCGGGCGGCCGTACGGGATGCTCGGGCGGTCCGGGTCGACCGCGCCGACCGGGTGCAGCACCGACCAGATGGAGGCCTCGGTGGCGCCGCCCAGGCTGATCACCTCGGCCTTGGGCGCGAGCGCGCGGACGTTGTCGGGCATGCCGACCGGAATCCAGTCGCCGCTGAGCATCACCAGGCGAAGCGACTCCAGGTCGGCCGCCGGGTTGCCGTCGGCGTACGCCAGCAGCATCTCCATCAGCGCGGGGACGGAGTTCCAGACCGTGACCCGGTGCTCGGCCACCAGCCGGGACCAGCGCACGGGGTCGCGTTCCTCACCGGCGCCGACCAGCACCAAGGCGGCCCCGGCGGCGAGGGCGCCGAAGACGTCGTACACCGAGAGGTCGAAGCCGAGCGAGGAGATGCCGAGGACCCGGTCGGACGGCGTGACCCGGAAGCGGTCGTTGACGTCCACCACGGTGTTCAGCGCGCCCCGGTGGTCGATCATCACGCCCTTGGGGTCACCGGTGGAACCCGACGTGTAGATGACGTACGCGAGGTCCGCCGGGGTGGTCGGGACCGGCGCCGGAGGAACGTCGGCCGGGGTGGCCAGGGCCTGCTCGAAGCCCAGCAGGGTGACTCCGGCGGGCACGGCGTCCTCGGGGGCCCAGGACTCCCGGGCCAGCAGCGCGGTGGCGCCGGCGTGCTCCAGCGAGCGGGCGACCCGGGCGGCCGGGAGGCCGGCGTCCAGCGGCAGGTAGGCGCCGCCGGCCCGGATCACGCCTATCGCGGCGGCCACCTGCTCCCAGCCCCGGTCGGCGCGCACGCCGACCAGCTCGCCGGGGCGAACCCCGGCCGCCCGCAGCGCGTGGGCGACGGCCGCCGAGGCCCGTTCCAGTTCGCCGTAGGTCACCGTGCCGGTGGCCGAGACCACGGCGGTGAGGTCGGGCGAGGTCCGGGCCCGGTCGAGGAAGGGCTCGTGCAGCAGCCCGTCGGGCCGCGGGCCGTCGGTGGCGTTGAGCGCCCGGTAGGCGTCGAGCTGGGCGGCGGGCAGGACGACCAGGTGCGGGTCCGTCCAGGCGCCGGGCTGTTCGGCGAGCGCGGTGAGCAGGCCGGTGTAGGCCTCGAACATGGCGTCGAGCACGCCGTCGGGGAAGAGCTCCTCGACGGCGTCCCAGGTCAGCCGCAGCCGGCCCTCATCCTCGGAGATCTGGTGGTCCAGCCAGACCTGCGGGGTCTGGGTGATGGTGTGGGCGACCTCGGCGCCCAGTTCCCGGAGCACCCGGCCGCCGCCCACGCCGTCGGCGCCGAGCTCGCTGGTGAAGACGACCGGCATGGCCGCCTCGGCGACCCCGCGCCGGCGGGCGAGTTCGCCGCCGACCCGGACGCCGCTGACCAGCTGGTGGTCGAGGTCCTCCCAGAGCCGGTCCTGCAGTCGGCGGGCCCGGTCGGCGAAGGAGCCGGCGGTCGCGCCGTCCACCTCGAACAGGCTGAGCGCGGTGAAGTCGCCGACCATGGCGGCCAGGTCGGGGTGGTCGCCGACCCGGTTGAACAGGGTGAGGTTGAGGGTGAAGCGGTCGGCCGTCGACCAGGTGCCGATCACGGTGGCGTAGGCGGCCAGCGCGAGCGCCGAGGGGGTGACCCGGCCGGCGGCGGCCCGGCTCTTCAGCCGCTCCCACAGTTCGGCGGGCAGGTGCGCCTCGCGGCGGCGGAACCTGGTCTCGGCCAGCTCCTCGGGGCGCCGCGCCAGCGGCAGGGCGGGGGCGGGCGGCAGGGTGTCCAGCCGCCCGTGCCAGTAGTCGAGGTCGCGCTGCAGGGCCGGGCCCCGGCGGCGGTCCTGCTCGGCCAGCACGTAGTCGCGGAAGGAGAGTTCGAGCGGGCGCGGGTCGAGCGTGCCCTGGTAGACGGCGAGCAGTTCGCGCAGCAGGATCTGCACGCTGCCGCCGTCGGCGATCAGGGTGTCGATGCTCAGGTGCAGCCGGACGTCGGCGCCCGCGGTGCGGCTGGCGCGCAGCTCGAACAGCGGCCAGGCGTCGGCCGGCAGCACCTGGTGCGACATCCGGGCACGGGTCCCGGCGAGGCGCTCGGCCCGGTCCTGCTCCGGCAGGTCGCGCAGGTCGTCGACGGTCAGCTCGTAGGCGGGCACCTCGGGCAGGACGCGCTGGGTGCCGTCCTCGCCGAAGACCAGGCGCAGGGCGTCGTGCCGCGCCACCATCGACCGCCAGGCGTCCTGGAGCCGGAGCGGGTCGACGTCGGCGACGTCCACCTCCAGGTAGAGGTGGCAGGCGACGTCGCCGCCGACGGCGCCGCTGCGGCCGATCCAGTAGGCGCGCTGGACGTCGGTGAGCGGGAAGGGCTCGTGCCGGCGGGCCGGGTCGGGGACCAGCGCGGCCCGCTCGGTGGGGGCCCCGACGGCCCCGTCCGCGCCGAGCGCGTCCACCGCCCGGGCCAGCGCGGCCACGGTCGGCGAGTCGAACAGGGTGCGCAGCGGCAGCTGCACGTGCAGCTCGTCGCGGATGCCGGCGACCATCCGGGCGGCCAGCAGCGAGTGGCCGCCGAGTTCGAAGAAGTCCTCGCCGGTGCCGACCTCGTCGAGTCCGAGGGCCTCGCGCCAGATCCCGGCGATCCGCTCCTCGGTGGGCGTGGCCGGCGGGGTGCGGTCGCGGTCGGCGGCGGGCACGGACTCGGGCGCGGGCAGCGCCGCCCGGTCGACCTTGCCGTTGCCGGTGAGCGGCAGCGCGTCGAGCGTGAGGAAGCGGGACGGGACCAGGAAGCCGGGCAGCTGCCCGGCCAGGGCGGCCCGCAGCTCGGCCGAGGCCGGCGGCGCGGCCGGGTCCTCCGGCACCAGGTAGGCGGCCAGCGCGGCCCGGGAGGTGCCCAGACCGTAGGCGGTCACCACGCACTGGCGGATCCCGGGCAGCGCGGTGAGCGCGGCCTCGACCTCGCCGGTCTCGATCCGGAAGCCGCGGATCTTGACCTGGTGGTCGTTGCGCGACAGGTACTGGATCCGGCCGTCGGGGCGGGTGCGGACGAGGTCGCCGGTGCGGTACAGCCGCCCGGTCCCGGGGCGGGCCGTCTCGGGGCCGCCCGTCTCGGCGTCGGCCGCCTCCGGGTCGGCGACGAACCGCTCGTCGGTCAGTTCCGGCCGGTCGAGGTAGCCGGCCGTCACCCCGGCGCCGCCGATGAGGAGTTCCCCCGGCACGCCGACGGGCACCCGGCGCCCGTACGGGTCGAGGACCCGGACGGTGGTGCCGGCGATCGGGCGGCCGATGGTGACCAGGCCCTCGTCCGGGTCGACCTCGTCGGCGGTGGACCAGACGGTGGTCTCGGTCGGCCCGTACATGTTGAGGATCCGGCCGTCGAGGTGCGCGGCCAGGCGGCGCACCAGGTCGGCGTCGAGCGCCTCGCCGCCGAGCAGCAGCCCGCGCAGGCCGCGCAGGGCCTCCGGGTCGGCCTCGTCCAGCAGGGTGCGGGCCCGCGAGGGGGTGCACTGCAGGTGGGTGACGCCGTGGGTGCGGATCAGCGCGGTCAGCTCGGTGTCGGCCGGGCCGGTGGCGGGTGCGGCGGCCGCGGTGCGGCGCAGCCCGGCCAGCCGGGGCAGGGCAGCCAGCGCGGTGTCGGTGTCGACGCCGAAGTCGACCAGGCAGCCGATCTCGTCGACCCCGATCTCGGCCAGCCGCTGAACCAGCGGCAGGCACTCCTCGGCGGTGCCGATCAGTGAGCCGTGGCCCAGGTAGCGGGCACAGGCGTGGTCGAGCAGCGCCTCCTGGTCCTCCGCGGTGAAGTCGCTGCTGCGGACGTCCATGCCGAGGCCGCGGGCCAGGTTCTCGATCAGGCCGACCGAGCTGCGCAGGTAGTCGCGGAACGGCTGCCGGGCGTGCGCCCGGACGTCGGCCGCGTCGGCGCCGATGTAGCTGTGCAGCATCAGGGTGACGTGCGGCTCACCGGCGTGGCCGGCCTCCCGCCAGGCCTCGCGGTACACGGCGATCTTCCCGGCGAGCTCCTCGGTGCTCTGGCCCAGCAGGTGGGTGAGCAGCCGGGCGCCGACCCGGCCGGCCGTGCGGCAGGTCTCGGGGTTGCCGGAGGAGGTGAGCCAGTACGGCAGTTCGGCCTGGACCGGGCGGGGCAGCACCTCGACGTCGACGGTGCGGCCGCCGGGCCCCTCGAAGGGGAGCCGCTCGCCGCGCCACAGCCGCCGGACCTGCTCGATGCCGCTGACGGTGAGCGCCTGGCGGTCCTGGTAGGCGTCCTTGGCGAGGACGAAGTCGTCGGCGTGCCAGCCCGAGGCGAAGGAGAGGCCGACCCGGCCGCCGGACAGGTTGTCGACGACCGACCACTCCTCGGCCACCCGTACGGGGTGGTGCAGCGGCAGCACCACGCTGCCGGCCCGGATGCCGACCCGCTCGGTCGCCCGGGCGATGGCGGCGGCCAGCACCGAGGGGGCCGGGAACGGCCCGCCGAAGGCGTGGAAGTGCCGCTCGGGGAGCCAGACCGCCGAGAAGCCGTTGGCGTCGGCGAAGCGGGCGCCGTCCAGCAGCAGCCGGTACTGCTCGGGGCCGGGCTCGGCGCCGGCGGTGTCGCTGGCGAAGTAGAACAGGCTGAACTCGGGGACGGCCCGGTCGGCCCGGGGCGCCGGGGCGGCGGCGGGCAGTGCCGTCCCGGGGTCGGGGTTGACCACCACCCGGTGGCCCCGGCTGAGGGTCCAGAGCAGCTCCAGGACGGAGATGTCGAAGGAGACGCTGGTGACGGCCAGCCAGGTCGACGGCTCGGCGGCGGTCGCGCCGTCGGTGCCGTCCGTGCCCTCGGCGAGCACGCGGTCCATCGCCGCCAGGAAGGCGGTGAGGTTGCGGCGCAGGACCACGACGCCCTTGGGGCGGCCGGTCGAGCCGGAGGTGTGGATGACGTAGGCGGGCGCGTCCGGGTCCACCGGCGCGGGCTCGGCGGGGGCGTTGCCGATCGGTGCCGGGGCGTCCAGGTCGAGCAGCGGGGCGCCGGCCGGTGCCGAGTCCCGGGTCGCGGCGTGCACCAGGACGGCGGTGGGCCGGGCGTCCTCGACCACGTGGGCCAGCCGGGCGGCCGGGTAGTCGGGGTCGAGCGGCAGGTACGCGGCACCGGCCCGGAGCACGGCGAGCATGGCGGCTGGCAGGTCGGTGCCGCGGCGCAGGCACAGGCCGACCCGGTCGCCGGGGCGCACCCCGGCGGCGCGCAGCCGGGCGAGCAGCTCGTCGACCCGCGCGTCCAGCGCGGCGTAGGTGAGGGCCTGGTCCGGGCGGCCGCCGGGCAGCACGGCCTCGGCGTCGGGGTGGGTGCGGACGGCCTCGGCGAAGGCCGTCACGACGTCCACGGCGTCCTCGGGCAGCGGCCCGCCGTCCCCGGCGGCGGTCAGCAGGGCCCGCTCCACGGTGGTGAGCGCGAGCAGCTCGGAGAGCCGCAGGCCGGGGTCGGCGGCGCCGCGGGCGAGCACCCGCCGCAGCGCCTCCGTCAGCTCGCGCACGGTGTCGTCGTCGAACAGGTCCCGGCTGAACTCGCAGACGCCGGCGGTGGTCGCGCCGTCCCGGGCGAGCTCCAGGCTCAGGTCGGTGCGGCACAGCCCGTTGTCCAGCTCGACGAGTTCGACGTCGACCCCGGGCAGGTCGATGTCCGGCGCGGGGACGTTCCGGTAGCCGAACTGCACCTGGTAGAGCGGTGCGTGGCTCAGGTCGCGGTCCGGGCGCAGCTCGCGGACCAGGCGCTCGAAGGGCACCTGGGCGTGGGCGAGCGCGCCGAGGGCGGTCTCCCGGACCCGGTCGAGCAGCTCGCCGAAGGTCGGGTCGCCGGAGAGGTCCGAGCGCATCACCAGGCTGTTGACGAACATGCCGACCAGACCGGCGAGTTCGGGCCGGTCACGGCCCGCGGTGGGCACGCCGACCAGGACGTCCTGCTGGCCGGAGTGGCGCATCAGGACGGCCTGCCATGCCGCCAGGGTGACCATGAACGGGGTCGCCCGGGCGGTGCGCGCGGCCTGCTCCACGGCCTCGGTGGTGGCGGCGTCCAGGGTGAAGTGCACCCGGCCGCCCCGGTGGCTGGGCACGGCCGGGCGGGACCGGTCGGTGGCCAGTTCCAGGACGTGCGGGGCTCCGGCCAGGCGCTCGCGCCAGTAGGCGAGCGGCTCGGCCAGCGCCTCGTCGGTGAGTTCGCCGCGCTGCCACTGCGCCCAGTCGGCGTACTGCACGGTGAGCGGCCCGGGCACCGGGCCGCCCTCGCGGAAGGCCCGGTAGCGGCCGCAGAGTTCCTCCACCAGCACCGAGCGGGACCAGGCGTCGCCGACCAGGTGGTGGTTGACCACGACCAGCAGGGCGCGTTCCGGCGTGGAGCGGATCAGCAGGGCGCGCAGCAGCGGCCCGTGCTCCGGGTCGAACGGCAGGGCGGCCTCCCGCTCGGCGAGTTCGCGCTCCTGCTGCTCGCTCCAGCCGGCCTCGCCGTCCTGCGGCTCGACCACCCGGAGCACCGGCCCGGCCTGCTCCAGCACCCGCTGCACCGGTCCGTCCGCGTCGGTGGCCACGACGGTGCGCAGCGCCTCGTGCCGCTCCACCAGGCCGGTCAGCGCGGCCTCCAGGGCGGCGACGTCCAGCGCGCCGGTCAGGCGCAGCCCGACGTACTCGTTGAACACCCCGAGGCCGGGGGTGAGTTGCTCCACGAACCAGAGCCGCTCCTGGCCGAAGGACAGCGGCGCGGGCCGTGAGCGGTCGCGCGGCGGCAGCGTCGGCGCGGCGGCGGGACCGGGGGTGGCGGCGGCGCCCGGGGCCGCGCCGGCGCGGCCCCGGGCGCGCGCCTCGAAGGCGGCGCGCTGCTCGGGGGTGAGCCGGGCGAGGCGGTCCTCGCGGCCCCGGGGGTTGCGGCCTGCGGGGTTGGTCACTGCTGCTCCAGTTCGGCGATGATGCGGTCTTCGATCTCGACGGCGAGGTCGGCGATGCGGCCGCCCTCGAAGAAGAGCCGGGCGGGGACGTCGACCCCGAACTCGGCCCGCAGCCGGGCCGCGACCTGGGCGGCCAGCAGCGAGTGGCCGCCGAGCTCCAGGAAGTCGTCCTCCACCCCGACCCGGTCGAGGCCGAGCAGTTCGGCGTAGATCTCGGCCAGGCGCTCCTCGGTCGCGGTGGCCGGGGCGGTGTACGGGGTGGCGAGCTCGGGGCGCGGCAGGGCGGCCGTCCGGGGCAGGTCGGCGGCCGGGGCGGTGGAGGTGCGCAGCGTGCCGTCGGTGATCCCGGCGCCGACCCGGGCCACCACGGCCCGGCCGGCCGGGCCGTCGAGCAGCGCGGCGAAGGCGCGGGCGCCCTGCTCGGGGGTGAGCGCGCCGGCCAGCATCTCGGCCTGGAAGGCCCGCAGGGCCTCCGGGACCTCGGCCTGGCTGGCCATGCCGACCCGGGCCCACATGTCCCAGTCCACGGCCACCGCGAACCGCTCGCCGCGCGCGGCCTCGGCCTCCGCGACGGCGGCCAGGTAGGCGTTGGCGGCCGCGTAGTCGGACTGGCCGTAGGTCGGGATCAGGGTGGCGAGCGAGGAGCAGAGCACCAGCACCTCGGCCTCGCCGGGCCGCAGCGCGGCCAGCAGGTGGCGCAGGCCGGCGGTCTTCGGGGCGAGCACCGCGCGCATGCTGTCGTCGGAGCGCAGCTCCACCGAGCCGCCGCCGGGCACACCGGCCGCGTGGATCACGCCGTCGATCCGTCCGAAGGCCGACCGGGCCTGCTCCAGCGCCCGGTCGAGCGATTCGGCGTCGGTGACGTCGGCGCGCACCGCCAGCACCTCGGCGCCGACCCCGCGCAGTCCGGCCAGGGCGGTCTCGGCGGCCTCGCCGCCGGTCCCGCGGCCGAGCAGGACGAGCCGGGCGACCCCGGCACCGGCCAGGTAGCGGGCCAGGGTCAGGCCGATCCCGCCGAGGCCGCCGGTGATCAGCCAGGTGCTGTCGGCGCGCACCCGGGCCGGGGCCGCGGGGACGGGCCGCTCGGCGCGCTCGACCGTGCGGGAGAGCAGGGCGCCGTCGCGCAGGGCGAGCAGCGGGGCGGGACCGGTGAGCACGGCGCGCACCACCGCGGTGGCGGCCGCCTCGTCCAGAGCGGCCCCGGCGGCGAGGTCGACCTGGGTGCAGCGCAGGTTGCGGTACTCCTCGCCGAACACCTGGACCGGGCCGCTGAGCAGGGCCGCGGCGGGCCGGGGCCGCTCGCCGGGGGCGGCCGGGAAGGCCCCGGCGGTCACCACGCCGAGCCGCACCTCGTGCACCACGCTCTCGGCGGACATCGCCCGGGCGAGGCGGACCAGGCCGAAGTAGCCGTCGGTCTCGTCCGCGGTCTCGTCGAGCCCCCAGGCGTACAGGACGGCGGTGGGCGTGCGGACCAGGGCGCGCAGGTCGGCGAGCAGCTTGGCGTACTGGGCCGGGTCGGCCGGGTCGAGTTCGTAGACGCCCCGGCGCACCCGGCGGTACCCGGTGCCGGGCTGGACGGTGGTGACGATCTGGCCGCGCGCGGTCAGCAGGTCGACCAGCGGCTGGGCGGCGCCGGCCCGGTCCAGCAGGACCAGCCAGGTCTGCCGGCGCCCGCTCAGCGGGTCCTCCCCGGCCGGGCCGGTCAGCGGGTGCCAGCGGATGGTGGCGTGCACCGCGTCGGGGTCCGAGGCGGGCAGCGCGGTGGCGGGCGCCCGTCCGGGGACGGTGGGCTCGATCCAGTGCGGCAGCCGCTCGAAGGGGTAGCCGGGCAGGTCGGCGGGGCGGGCCGCGGCGTCGAGCGGCTCCCAGTCGACCGGGGCGCCGTGCGTCCACAGGCTGCCGAGGGCGAGCACGGCGCTGCCGGGCTCGTCCTCGGGGCCGCGGCGGCCGCGCGTGGGCAGTGGCGGCTGGGCGAGCCGCGGTGCGGCGGTGCCGTCGGCGGCCGAGCGGGCCAGGTCGGTCAGGACGCTGCCGGGGCCGGTCTCCACCAGCACCATCCGCTCGTCGAGCGCGGCCAGGCGGGTGAGTCCGTCGTGGAACCGGACCGGGGAGAGCATCTGGCGGGTCCAGTACCCGGGATCGGTGGCCTGCTCCGGGGTGATCCAGTCGCCGGTGAGGTTGGAGAGGAACGGCACGCTGGGCTCGCGCAGCGTCACCTTGGCCAGTTCGGCGGCGAACCGCTCGGCGGCCGGGGCGCACAGGGCGCTGTGGAAGGCCCGGTCCACCGGCAGGGCGAGGGCGCGCAGGCCGCGCTCGCCGAGTTCGGCGGCGGCGCGCTCGGCGGCCCCGGGAGTGCCGGACAGCACGGTGGCGGCCGGGCCGTTGACGGCGGCGAGGTCCAGGCCGTGCCGGGCGGCGAGGTCGGCGGCGGCCGCCTCGTCCAGCGGGACGGCCAGCATCGCGCCGGGCGCGGTGGCCTCCATCAGCCGGCCGCGGGCGGCGACCAGGGCGAGCGCCTCGGGCAGGTCGAGGACGCCGGAGAGCAACGCGGCGGTGTACTCGCCGAGGCTGTGGCCGAGCAGGGCGGCCGGGCGGACGCCCCAGTGCCGCCACAGGGCGGCCAGGGCGTGCCCGACCGCGAGGACGGCCGGCTGGGTGACGGAGCTGCGGCGCAGCTGCTCGGCGTCGCCGCTGCGGAGCAGTTCGACCAGGTCGAGGCCCAGGTGCGGGCGCAGCAGCTCGGAGGCCTCGTCCAGGGCGGTGCGGAACACCGGGTGCGCCGCGTGCAGGCCGAGGGCCATGCCCGGGTACTGGGCGCCCTGGCCGGGCAGCAGGAAGGCGACGGGCGCGGCGCCCTGCCCGGCGCGGGCCCGGACGGACTCCCGGCGGCCGCCCCCGCGCAGCGCGGCGATCGCGTCGGCGGTGTCGCGGGCGACCACGACCCGGCGCTGGACCAGTCGGCGGCGTCCGGTGCGCAGGGTGCGGGCGACGTCCTCGAGCGGGCGGTCCGGGTGGGCGGCGAGGTCCTCGGCGAGCCGCTCGGCGGCGGCGTCCAGGGCGGTGCCGGTGCGGGCGGACAGCGGCAGGGCGATCGGGACGGCGGTCGGTCCGGCGGCCTCCCGGGCGGCGGCCGCGGGGGCCTGCTCCAGGATCACGTGGGCGTTGGTGCCGCCGATGCCGAAGGCGCTGACGGCGGCCCGGCGCGGGCCCTCGGAGACCGGCCAGTCGGTGAGGTCGGCGGGGACGAAGAACGGGCTGTCGGCCAGGCCGAGTCCGGGATTGACGGATTCGGCGTGCAGGCTGGCCGGGATCCGGCCTTTGCGGACGGCCAGGACGGCCTTGATCAGGCCGGTGACGCCCGCGGCGGTGTCCAGGTGGCCGAGGTTGGACTTGACCGAGCCGAGGCCGCACCAGCCGGTGGACGAGCGCAGCCCGGCGTCCTGTTCGGCGCGGAAGGCGGCGGTGAGCGCCTCGACCTCGATCGGGTCGCCGATCGGGGTGCCGGTGCCGTGCGCCTCGACGTAGCCGATGGTGTCCGGGGCGACGCCCGCGACGGACAGCGCCTCGCGGATCACCGCGGTCTGCCCGGCCACCCCGGGAGCGGTGTAACCCGCCTTGTTGGCGCCGTCGTTGTTGACGGCCGAGCCGAGGATGACGGCGTGTACCCGGTCGCCGTCGGCGAGCGCGTCGGCGAGGCGCTTGAGCACCACGACGCCCGCGCCGTTGCCGAAGACCGTGCCGGCCGCCTCGGCACCGAAGGGCCGGCAGTGCCCGTCCGGGGACTCGATGCCGCCGGGCACCGGCAGGTAGCCGGAGCGGTGCGGCACGGTGACGGTGACGCCGCCGGCCAGGGCGAGGTCGCACTCTTCGGAGAGCAGGCTCTGGACCGCGAGGTGCACCGCCACCAGCGAGGTCGAGCAGGCGGTCTGCACGCTGACCGCCGGCCCGCGCAGGTTGAGCTTGTACGCGGCCCGGGCGGCCAGCTGGTCGGGCTGGTTGCCCTGGAAGAGCATCGGCACGCCGAGCGAGTCCCGCAGGTCGGTGCGCGGCAGCAGGTTGTGGATCAGGTAGGTGCTCAGCAGCGATCCGGCGTAGACCGCGACCGGCCCGCGCGCCCGGTCGGGGTCGCAGCCCGCGTCCTCCAGGGCCGCCCAGGCGCACTCCAGGAAGATCCGCTGCTGGGGGTCGATGACCGAGGCTTCCAGCGCGTTGTAGCCGAACAGCTGGGAGTCGAAGCCGGCGACGTCCGACAGCACGCCCTTGGCGGCCACGTACCCGGGCCTGCCCGACTCCTCGTCCGGCACTCCGTCGGCCCGCAGCTCCTCCGGGCCGAAGCGGCTGATCGCCTCGGTGCCGGCGGCCAGCAGCTCCCACAGCGCGTCGACGGAATCGGCTCCGGGGAAGCGGCCCGCGAGGCCGACGACGGCGACCCGGCCGTCGGTCTCGGCCGCGTCGGGAAGGACCGGCTGTGCGTTCAAGGTGTTCTCCGTGGTGTGGTGGGCTCCGCGCGCGGCGGGGCGGGCAGGACCGGGGGCGACCGGGTACGGGGCCGGGGCTCAGACCGCCATCAGGTAGCGCTGGAAGCGGGGCATGAGGATCTCCAGGGCCCGGACCTCGACGGGCGTCAGCTCGGGGTGCCAGACGTCCCAGAGCAGGACGGCGCGCTGCTGGGTGCCCTTGTTCCACGCCTCGTGGATGAAGCTGTCGTCGAAGAGGATGACCTTGCCCTCCTCCCAGCCGCGCTCGTCGTCGGCGACCTTGATGGCGCAGCCGGGCGGGACGATCAGCGGCAGGTGCGCGGTGAGCAGCAGGTTCACGCCGCCGGTGTGCGGGGTGATGTGCACGCCGGGGTTGAGGATGGTGAACATGCCGTCGCGCGGGCCGTGCGGGGTCGCGGACACGGCGGCGTGGGTCTCGGGGCAGCGCTCGCGGACCTCGTCGCGCCACTCCCCGTTGCGATAGAGCTGGTAGGTGTCCCAGCCCTGCCAGCCGAGCTCCTTGGTGTACAGGTCCTCGTACGGGGCGAAGCGGGCCTGTTCCTCGCGCAGCGCCAGGAACTCCGCCTTGATCGCCTCGTACGACTCCTCCACCCGTGCCACCCACGGCAGTTCGGCGGTGTCGTGCCAGGGCAGGGCGCTGATCCCGGGGAAGAACAGCCGGGTCGGTTCCTGGTCCTCGTGCAGGTACTCGGGGGCCTGCTCCCCGGTGAGGATGCGCAGGCACTCCTCGACCCGCTCCAGCCCCTCGGTGCCGAGGGCGCCGTGCAGCTCCGTCATCACGCTCTGGACGTCCATGGTTTCAGTCCCTCCCTGTCGGTGTGTACTGGTCGGCGGTGTCCGCCCCCTCGGCCCGGTCGCGGGCCTCGCGGCGGGCCCTGGCCCGGGCGCGGACGGCGTTCTGCCGCCGTTCGCCGCGCGGTTCGGCGGCTGCGGCCGGGGTCCGGTCGCCCGTGCTGCCGGTGCCGTCGGTGAGGCCGGCCGCGAACTCGGCGATGGTCGGCCGGCCGAAGACGTCGACCAGCCGGACCGGCCGGTCGAGCCGGCGGGCCAGCTCCAGCTGGAGCCGGGCGGCCAGCAGCGAGTCGCCGCCGGCTTCGAAGAAGTTGGTGTGCCGGCCCACCGGGCCGCCGCCCAGCAACTGTTGCCAGGCGTCGGCGACGAGCTGTTCGACGCCGGCCAGCGGGGTGGCGTCGGTGGGCCGCGCGGCGGCCCCGGGGAGCGGCAGCCGGGCCCGGTCCCGCTTGTTGGTGCGGGTCCTGGGCAGGGCGTCCAGCAGCATCACGGTGTCCGGCACCACCGCGGCGGGCAGCCGTTCGGCCAGGTGGGTCCGCAGGTCGGCGCCGGTGACCCCGGGCGCGGCGACCGCGTAGCCCACCAGCCGGCGGGCCGGACCCTCGCCGTGCGCGGCGGCCGCGGCCTCGCGCACCCCGGGGTGCAGCTCCAGCAGGGCTTCGATCTCCTCCAGCTCGATCCGGTTGCCGCGGATCTTGAGCTGGCTTCCGATCCGGCCGGTGAACGCCAGTTCGCCGTCCGGCAGCCGGCGGCCGAGGTCCCCGGTGCGGTACAGCCGGCCGCCGTCCTCCCAGGGGTCGGCGACGTACGCCCGGGCGCTCTCCTCGGGCCGGCGGTGGTAGGAGCCGGCCAGCAGGTCGCTGCGCAGGTGGATCTCGCCGACCACCCCGACCGGGCAGAGCCGGCCGCGGTGGTCCAGGACGACCGCCTCGCGGCCCGGGATGGGCAGGCCGATCGGCACCCCGGTGGGGAACTCCTCGCCCGGCGCCAGCTCGCGGTGGGTCGCCAGCACGCACTCGGTGGGCCCGTACAGGTTGTGCAGCCGGGGCCGGTCGGGGCGGTGCGCCCAGGTGGCGGCCAGGGCCACCGGGAGCACCTCGCCGGCCATCAGGACGTGTTCCAGGTCGGGCAGTCGCGTCCCGGTCGCGTCCAGTGCCTCGGTGACCAGCTGGAAGAAGGCCGGGACGGTCTGGATCTGGGTGATCCGCTCGGCCCTCAGCCACTCGGCCACCGCGAGCGGGTCGCGGCGCAGTCCGTCCGGCGGCAGGCAGAGCACCGCCCCCGAGCAGAGCGCGGCGAACACCTCGGTGTAGGCGGCGTCGTACGTGAACGGCGCCCACTGGGCGATCCGGCTGTCCGGCCGGATGCCGAAGCGTTCGCGCTGCCAGTCGGCGAACTGGGCGAGCGCGGCGTGCGGCAGGGCGATGCCCTTGGGGGTGCCGGTGGAACCGGAGGTGTAGACCAGGCAGAGCGGGTCGCCGGGGGCCGCGGGGGAGGCGGCCGGGGCGGGGCCGGCGGGGGCTCCGGTGTCCGGCGGGCACGGGTCGAGGGTCTCGACCGGGACGCCGGCGAAGTCCCCGCCGTCCCCGCGCAGCCCGGGGCGGCGGGCGAGCGCCGTCTCGGCGGCCAGCAGGCAGACCGGTTCCGCGTCGGCCAGCAGGGTCGTCAGCCGGGCGTCCGGGTCGGCCGGGTCGAGCACCGCGAAGGCGGCGCCGGTCTTGGCCACGCCGAGGATCGCGGCGGTCTGCACCGGACCGGCGGGCAGCAGTACCGAGACGAACCGGCCGGGTCCGGCGCCGTGCGCCAGCAGCCGGGTCGCGACGGCGTCGCTCCAGGCGTCCAGCTGTCGGTAGTCGACCGTCAGGCCGTAGGCGCGGATCGCGGGGGCGTCCGGGTGGGCGGCCGCCCGGGCCCGGAACAGCTCGGCGACCGACCGGGCGTACTCGGCGCGCACCCGGCCGGCCGGGCGGCCCGGAGCGGGGGCGGGCAGCCCCGGGTCGGCGAGCTCGACCGCGTCCAGCGGGGCGTCGGGCGCGGCCAGGGCGGCCCGCAGCAGGGTGTCGAAGTGCCGGGCGAACCGGGTGGCGAAGTCCGGGCCGAAGCGGTCGGCGGCGTACTCCAGCCCGCCGTCGATCCGGTCGGCGTGCTCGTCCAGGGCCAGCGTGAGGTCGTACTTGGCGGTGCCGGTGGGCAGTTGCCGCAGCACGCCGGTGGCCCCGCCCAGCCGGATCGCGGTCGGTGGCGCGGCCTGGAACACCAGTGAGGCCTGCGCCAGGCTCGGCCGGCCCGGCTCGCGGGGCAGTCCGAGGCCGGCCACCAGCCGGTCGAAGGCGACCAGCGGACGGCCCAGGTCGGCCGCCAGCGCTCCGCCGGTGCGGGCGACCAGCTCGGCGAAGGAGGGTGTGCCGGACAGGTCCACCCGCACCGGCAGGGTGTTCACCAGCGAGCCGACCAGCGGCTCCAGTTCGGGCCGGTCCCGGTTGGCGGCGGGGACGCCGACGACCACGTCGTCGCTGCCCGCGTAGCGGCCCAGCAGGGCCGCGTACACCGTGAGCAGCAGCGTGAACGGCGTGGTGCGAAGGCGCGCCGCGCCCTCGCGCAGCCCGGCCGTCACCGCCGGTGCCAGCGCGACCGGAAGGGTCGCGCCGGAACCGGCCGGGCGGGTCAGCGCGGGCACGTCGGTGGGCAGGTCCAGCACCCCGGGGTGCCCGTCGAGCCGCTCCAGCCAGTACGCCAGCTGCTGCTGACGCTCCGTCACGGCGTCCTCGGCGGCGAGGTCGGCCGCGTGGTCGGCGAAGCCCAGCTCCAGCGCGGGCGGCGGTTCGGCCAGGCCGAGGCGCGCGGCGTAGAGCGCGGCCAGCTCGCGCACGGCCACCCCGATGGACCAGCCGTCCACCGCGAGGTGGTGCGCGGTGCACAGCAGCACCGAGCGCTCCGGCCCGGTCCGGACCAGGGTGAGCCGCAGCAGGGGTCCGGCGGCCAGGTCGAAGGGCCGGACCGCCTCGGCACGGGCGAGCGCGGGCACCTCCCCGGGCGTCGCATCCAGGACGGCGAGGGCCGGTGCGGCGGTCGGCGCCAGCAGCAGGACGGGGCCCTCCTCGCGCAGGTCGCAGCGGGCGGCCAGCACCGGGTGGCGCGCCACCAGGTCGGCGAAGGCGCCCTGGAGGGCGTCCCGGTCCACCGGACCGGTCAGCTCCAGCTCGGCCGGCAGGTGGTAGGCGGGCGATTCCGGGTCGAGCCGGTGCAGCAGCCACAGCTGTCGCTGCTGGTCGGTCATCGGGACGGTGTCGGGCGCGGGGCGGGCGGTGCGGCCGGCCGGGGCGGCCGCAGCGGCGGCCGCCGGGGTACGGGCCAGTGCGGCCGGGGTGGGGTCGGTGTAGAACTCGGCGAGCGAGGGCGCGCCGCCGAACCGGGCCCGGACCCGGCCGAGCAGGCGGCTGGCGGCGATGGAGTTGCCGCCCGCGGCGAAGAAGTCGTCGGCGGTGCCCACCCGTTCGGCGGGCAGGCCCAGCACCTCCGCCCAGAGCGCGACGGCGGCCCGCTCGGCCCTGGTGACCGGCTCGGTCCGCTGTGCGGCGGCGAACTCCCCGACCCGGCGCAGCAGTTCGGGCCGGTCCACCTTGCCGCTGGTGTTCAGCGGCAGTGCGGGCAGCACGGCGATCGTGCCGGGCACGGCGGCCGCGGGCAGCCGCTCGCGCAGGTGGCGGCGCAGCGACTCGGGCAGGCCGTCGTCCTTGGCCCGGACGGTGACGAAGGCGACCAGCCGGGGGCCGGCCGGCTGCTGCCGGTCCACGACCACGGCCGCCTGGCGGACCGCGGGGTGGGCGGTCAGCAGGGACTCCACCTCGCCGACCTCGATCCGGTGGCCGAGGATCTTGACCTGCTGGTCGGCCCGGCCGAGCACCAGGATCCGGCCGTCCGGAAGGTGCCGCGCCAGATCGCCGGTGCGGTAGACGGTGCCGCCGGCCGGGTCCACCGGGTCGGGCACGAAGGCGGCGGCGGTGAGCTCGGGGCGGTTGCGGTACCCGGCGGTCACGCCGGCCCCGCCGATCACCAGCTCGCCGACGGCGCCGCGCGGCACCGGGCGCAGCCGCCGGTCGAGTACGTAGCAGACCGTGCGCGCGACCGGGCGGCCGACCGTGACGGGCTCGCCGGAGCGAACCCGTCCGACGGTGGACCAGATGGTGGTCTCGGTGGGCCCGTACAGGTTCCACAGCTCGGCGCAGCGGGTCAGCAGCCGTTCGGCGAGGTCGCCGTCCAGGGCCTCGCCCCCGCACAGCGCCCGCAGGCCGGGCCGCCCCGGCCAGCCGCCGTCCAGCAGTCCGCGCCAGAGCGAGGGAGTGGCCTGCATCACGGTGGCGCCGCTGCTCTCCAGCAGGGCGCCGAGCGCCTCGGCGTCCCGGACGCTCGCGCGCGGGGCGACCACGACCCGGCCGCCGGCCAGCAGCGGGGCGAACAGTTCCAGGACCGAGATGTCGAAGGTGATCGAGGTGACGGCGAGCAGGGTGTCCTCGGGACCGAGGCCCGGCTCGGCGGAGACCACGCTGTGCAGCAGGTTGGCCACGCAGCCGTGCGGGACCGCGACGCCCTTGGGCAGCCCGGTGGAGCCCGAGGTGTACATCAGGTAGGCGAGGTCCTCGGGGGCCGGGCCGGGCGGCGGGGCCGCGGACGGCTCCGGTCCGTCGGCCAGCAGCGCGGCCGGGTCGGCGGCGGGCAGGCCCGGCACGCCGTCGCCGATCAGCAGCCGGGCGCCGCTGTCGGTGAGCACGTGCTCGGCGCGCGCGGCGGGCATGGCCCCGTCCAGCGGGACGAGGACGGCCCCGGCCCGCCAGATGCCGACGATCAGCGGCACCAGCGCGGCGTCGCGCTCCACCCGCAGGGCCACCCGGTCGCCGGGCAGCACGCCGTGACGGGCGGTCAGCCGGTGGGCGACCCGGTCGGCGGCCGCGTCGGCGCCGGCCCGGGTGAAGGCGGCGCCGGGGGACTCGACGGCCGGGGCGGTGCCGTCCCGCCGGGCGAGCTCTGCCAGTGCCGCGGGGACGGTGGCCCAGGCGCGTCCGCCGTCCGGTGCCCGGTTGAACTCCGTCAGGACCTGGTAGCGGCGCGGCTCGGAGAGCACCGGCAGTTCGGTCAGCGGCCGGTCCGGGTCGGCGACGGCGGCTTCCAGCAGGCACAGCAGCGAGTCCGCGAAGTCGGCCGCCGTCTCCGGGGCGAGCAGCGCGGTGCGGTACTCCAGGGTGGCGTCCAGTGCGCCCGAGGGGCGCGGCCGGAGGAAGAAGGTCAGGTCGTACTTGGCGGTGCCGCTGTGCGAGGGTGCGGGGGTGGTCCGGACGCCGGGCAGCTCCAGGGTGGTGGTGGGGCCGCTGTGGAAGGAGTACATCAGCTGGAACAGCGGGGTCCGTCCGCCGGCGGCCCGGCCGAGGCGCTCCACCACCAGGTCGAAGGGGGTGTCCCGGTGCCGGAGGTCGGCCTTCAGCTGCTGCCGGGTGCGGGCCAGGGCCTGCCGGAAGCCGGGTTCGCCGCCGAGGTCGGTGCGGTGGGCCACGATGTTGAGCAGCGGGCCGACCACGCCCCCCAGAGCGGTCCGGTTGCGGGTCGCCACCGGCATGCCGACCACCACGTCGTCCTGGCCGGTCCAGCGGGCGGCGGTGGCGCAGAAGGCGGTCAGCAGCACCGTGGACAGGCTGGCGAGTTCGGCCCGGCCGAAGGCACTGAGCCGGGCCGCCAGTTCGGCGGGGACGGTGAAGTGGTGCAGTGCCCCGGCGACCGGGTCGCCGCCCGGACCGGGGTCGGTGGGCAGGTCGGCGGTGGGCAGTTCCCCGGCGAGCCGGGACGTCCAGTGGTCGAGCCCGCCGCCGTCACCGGCCTGGGCGCGCTGCCAGGCGGCGTAGTCGCCGAAGTCGGGGCCGCCGGCCGGGGCGGGGGCCCCGGTGCCGGGCTCGGCGGCGTAGCAGGCGCCGAGGGATTCCAGGAAGACGCCGAAGCCCCAGGCGTCGACCACGATGTGGTGGGCGGTGAACAGCAGCAGCGAGCGGTCCTCGCCCAGCCGGAACAGGTGGGTCCGCATGAGCGGGGGGCGGTCGAGGTCGAAGGGCACGGCCACGGCGCGGGCGACCAGCTCGGCGAGCCGCTCCGCCCGCTCGGGCTCGGGCACCCCGGTCAGGTCGACGGTCTCGACGGTGGGTCGGACGCGTTCGGCGAACAGCTGCCAGGGTTCGCCGGCGCCGTCGGGGGCGACGGAGCAGCGCATCATCTCGTGCCGCCGCGCGACCTCGGCGAGCGCCCGCTCCAGGGCGGCCGGGTCCAGCGGGCCGTTGACGTGGAAGGCGGCGCTCTCGTTGTGCAGGGCGGTGCCGGGCAGGACCTGCTCGGCCCGCCAGATGGAGCGCTGGGCGTACGAGAGCGGGGCGCGGCCGCGGTCGGCGCGCAGCGGCAGGGAGGTGTCGCGGCTCACCGGCGCTCACCGTCCGGGCGGGCTCCGTCGCGGCCGGCGGCGACGGCCGCGGCCAGCCCGGCGACGGTGGGGGCGCCGACGTAGACCCGCAACGGCACCTCGACGCCGAAGCGGGTGCGCAGTCCGTCCAGCAGCCGGGCGATGCCCAGCGAGTCCCCGCCGAGCAGGGCGAAGTCGTCGTGCCGGCCGACGCTGGGAACGTGCAGCAGCTCGCGCCAGAGCTCGGCGATCCCGGCCTCCAGGCCCTCCAGCGGCTGTTCGCCGGTGTGGCCGGCCCGGGCGGCGGCGGGGCTGGGCAGCGCCCGTCGGTCGGCCTTGCCGCTGAGGGTGCGCGGGATGGCGGAGAGCCGCAGGTACAGGGCGGGCCGGGCGGCGGCGGGCAGGGTCTCGGCGGCGTGACCGCGCAGTTCCTCGTCGGTGACGCCCTCGGCGACCAGGTAGGCGCACAGCACCGGCTCGCCGTCGGTCTCCTCGACCAAGGCGGCGCAGACGTCTGCGACGCCGGGGTGGCGGCGCAGCCCGTCCTCGATCTCGCCGAGTTCGACCCGGGCGCCGTGTACCTTGACCTGCTGGTCGCGGCGGCCGAGGACCTCCAGGGCGCCGTCGGCGCGCAGCCGGCCGAGGTCGCCGGTGCGGTAGCGGTCCGGCCCGGCGAAGCCGCCGGGGGTGCCGCCCAGGTAGCCGCGCAGCGGGAACGGGGTGCGGATCTCGATCTCGCCGATCGCCTCCGTGACGGGGCGTCCGGCGACCAGCACGCGGACCTCGACCCCGGGCATCGGGCGGCCGGCCGGGACGGTCTCGGCCTCGGCGTCCTCGGCGGTGAGCCGGCGGAAGACCTTGGTCATGGTGGTCTCGGACGGGCCGTAGAGGTTGACCAGCTCCTTGTCGGCCCCGAACAGGCCCCGCCACCAGGTGATGTCGGCGGGGCGGACCGGCTCGCCGGCCAGCAGGGCGGCGCGCAGCCGGGGCAGGGAGCCGGAGGTGAGCCCGGCGGCGCGCAGGGTGCGGAACACGGTGGGGACGCAGTGCAGCAGCTCGATCCGCTGCTCGGTCAGCCAGTCGCCGAGGGCCGCGCCGACCGGAACCGCACCGGGCGCGGGGACGACGGCGGTGCCCCCGGCGCAGAGCGGGACGAGGGCGTCGCGCAGGAAGGCGTCGAAGCCGGGGGAGGTGAGCATGGAGACCCGGGTGCCGGGCGCGATGCCGAACTCGGCGATCTCCCAGTCCAGGAAGTGGGCGACGGCCTCGAAGCTGCCCAGGATGCCCTTGGGACGGCCGGTGGTGCCCGAGGTGAAGTAGACGTATCCGGCGTCGGGGCCGTCGAGGCCGCGCCAGTGGTCGGCCGTCCACGGCAGGCCGGTGACGGACTCGGCCTCCAGCAGGGGCAGTTCGCCCGGTCCGGCGGCGGCCAGGGCGGCGCGCCCGGCGCTGTCGGCGAGTACGGTGCCCGGCCGCAGGTCCGCCAGCAGGGCGGTCCAGCGCGCGGCGGGCTGACGGGTGTCGACCGGGGCGAACGCGCGGCCGGTGGCGGCGCAGGCGAGGATCGCGGCGACCACCGGGACGGGGTCGGCACAGGCCACCAGGACGGGGCCGGTGCCCTCGGCGAGCCGGGCCCGCAGGCCGGTGGCCAGCTCGGCCAGTTCGCGGTGGCTCCAGTCCCGCCCGGCGGTGGCGAGGGCGGGTTCGGCGGCTCGGTGCTCGACCTGGTCGGCCCAGCGGTCGAGGATGCTCGTGTGGCTCACAACTCTCCGTTCATGATCCGGCGGGCCACGACCGTCAGCGGGTCGAGGGAGGGCAGTTCCCCGCCCAGACCGGAGTCCTCGATCGCCCTGGTGACCAGGTGCAGTTCGGTGCAGGCGGCGACGAAGGCCCGCACGCCGTAGCGGGGCAGGGTCTCGCGCAGGAAGTCGATGGTGCGGGCGGGGTCCTCACCGCGCTTGAGGCGGTGGATCCGCTCGTGCAGCGCGTCCTGGTCCGCCGGGTGCAGCGCGACCAGCCGTTCGGCGGCGCGGGCGCCGGCCGGGCCGGAGGTGAGCAGGCCGGCCCGGGCGGTGCCGGAGGAGCAGAGCAGCAGGTGCGGTTCGGTGGCCGCGGCCAGTTCCTCGTGCACCACGTCGACCAGGGAGACGCAGCGCTCCGCGAGTTCGGCGGACAGGTCGCCGAGCACGTGGTGGGCGGTGATGCAGGCGATCACGGTGCGCTCCGCGCCGGCCGCCAGCAGGCCGCGCAGCGAGGTCTCCACGGCGCGGCGCAGTGTGTCGAGTTCACCGCTGCCGATGGCCTCGGTGCGGTCCACCACGGCGGGGTCGGACCACAGCAGCAGCCGGGGGGTGTCCTGCTCGGGCTGGAGCCGGCAGGCCCGGTAGACGGTGCGCAGCAGTTCGGTGGAGGCCAGTGGCCCCATTCCGCCGAGCACGCCGATCAGCGGGTGTTCCGGGCGGTCGCCGGGGGCGGCGGGCGGCGCGGTGGCGGTGAGCGTCATCCCAGGCACGGCAGGTCGAACTCCTCGACGAAGAGGGCGAAGGTCGCGACGAGCATCAGGTAGTCGGTGTCCAGGTGGGCGTGCACCTGGCGGCCGTCGGTGCGCTGGCGCGCGGTCAGGGCGGCGACGGTGTCCGGGTCGAAGTAGCCCTGGCGGCGGACGGTCGCGGGGGAGATCAGCTCCTCGAACCAGTCGGCGCCGGTGTTCAGCAGGTGGCTGCTGGTCTGGCCGCGGAAGCCGTACTTCTGCCGGCCGAGCACTTCGGCGGGGACGAGCCCCTCGGCCGCCCGGCGCAGGACGGCCTTCTCCCGGCCGTGGGCGAGCATCAGCTCAGGCGGGACCGTGGTGGCGTGGTCGACCACGGCGTTCGCCAGGAAGGGGAAGCGCAGTTCGACGCCGTTGGCCAGGGCCATCCGGTCGCCGTGATCGCCGAGCAGGTGGTCGGCGAGCCGCAGGTGGTAGTCGAGGTAGGAGCGCTGGTGCAGTGGGTGGCGCCCGGCCAGCCGCTCGGGGTCGACCAGGCGCTGGCTGGTGACGGAGAACTCGTCCAGCGCGTGGGCCAGGTCCTCGGCGTACAGCTCGCGGCGGAACTCCTGGGCGGGCAGCTGGTCCTGTTCGTAGGCGAGGTCGACACCCCACATCCGGTGCCGGAACTCCCGTTCCAGGGAGGCGTCCAGCCCGGTGAGCCGGCTGCCGCCGAGGCCGGTGGCGTCGAAGCGGTAGCCGGGGTAGCCGCCGAACAGCTCGTCGGCGCCCTCGCCGCTGAGCGCGCCGACCGTCCCGGCGGCGCGCACGGCCTCGGACAGCGCGAGCGAGCAGACGTTGTACGACTCGCGGACGGGGGCCTCGGCGTGCCGCACCATGGCGGCGATCCGCTCGGCGACCTCGTGCTCGCCGACCGGCACCTCGTGGTGGTCGGTTCCGAGCTTGCCCGCGACCAGCCGCTGGTGCGGGCCCTCGTCGAAGTCCCGGCCGGGGAAGGTGACCGAGAAGCTGGGCCACGCGTGGCCGGGCCGGGCCCGGGACATCAGGGCGCCGATCAGGCTGGAGTCGAGGCCACCGCTGAGGTACGTGCCGATCGGCACGTCGGCGACCAGCCGGCTGCGGACGGCGGTGTCGAGCAGCCCGACGGTGCTGTCGGCGAACCGGTCCAGCTCCCGGTCCAGGTCCGCGGGGGCCACCGGGGCGAGGTCGGCGGCGAGCGGGAAGTCGAGGTCCCAGTACCGCTCGGTGCGCACTCCGGTGCAGTCGGCGATCAGCCGTTCCCCGGGGCGCAGCGCACTGATGCCCTCGAACATGGTGCGGGGGCTGACCAGCCCGGGCAGGGTCAGCACCTGGTCGAGGCCGCGCAGGTCGACCCGGGCGCGTACGGCGGGGTGGCGCAGGATCGCCTTGACCTCGGAGGCGAAGATCAGCAGGCCGTCGGTGACGGTGTAGAAGAGCGGGACGATGCCGGCGCGGTCCCGGGCGAGCAGCAGCCGCCGCTCGGCGGCGTCGTGCAGGGCGAAGCCGAACTGGCCGTCCAGATGGGCGGTCAGCTCCTTGCCGTACTCCCGGTAGAGGTGGAGCAGCACCTCGGTGTCGTTCTCGGTGCGGAAGCGGTGTCCGCGGCGGCCCAGCGCGGTGCGCAGCTCGCGGTGGTTGTAGATCTCGCCGTTGCAGACCGAGACGAGCGTCCCGTCCTCGGTGCGGTGCGGCTGGTTGCCGTGGGCGAGGTCGTTCAGGGCCAGCCGGCGGAAGCCGAGGGCGATGCCGTCCGCGGTGTGGTGGCCGTCGTCGTCGGGCCCCCGGTGCACCAGGCAGGCCGTCATCGCGGCGACCGCCTCGGCGTCGGCCGGGCGACCACCGCCCAGGACGAATACGCCGGTTATTCCGCACATTGTGTCCGCCCTCTCCCGTGGATGTTCGCAGGTTTCGTCGGAAATATTTCGGAAATATCCGGGAGAAGCCCGGACGGATAGCACCGTAACAGAGTCGGATGGCCCGGGAAAGAGCGAGATTTCACCGTGTGAATTGGCTGTTTCCGGGCGCTGAAAAGTCCCGCCACGGCCGGATCGATAATCTCCGGGACATGTCGGATGCCGGGCTGGACCTATCTGAAAATCAGCGCATAAAGTCTTCCCGGAGGCCTGCTCCTCAGGCTTCTTCGAATTGACCGGGAACGAAAGAGAAGAATTGATGACCGGATGGCCCGCCGTATTGCCCGACGAGGTGGCCCGATGGACGCCGTGGCACCGTGATGCCGAGCCGGACGGGGGGTCCGGGTCCGTACGCGTCTACTGCCTGCCGCACGCCGGCGGCTCCGCCAGCGCCTACCTCCCCTGGGCCCGGGACACCGGCCAGCCGGACCTGACGGTGGTCCCGGTGGAACTGCCCGGCCGCGGCACCCGGCTCGCCGAGCCGCCGGCGGCCGGCATGGACGAGGTCGTCGACGGCGTGCTCGCCGTGCTGGCGAGCCGTCCGGCCGACGAGCCGTTCATCCTCCTCGGCCACAGCATGGGCTCGCGGATCGTCTACGAGACGACCCGCCGGCTCGCCGCCGACGGGCGGCCGCTGCCGCTGTCCCTGGTGGTCTCGGGCGGCCGGGCGCCCGGCACGCCGGACGTGGCCCAGCTCCACGACCTCACCGACGACGACCTCCTGGAGCGCCTCGTCGAGCTGGGCGGGACCCCGGCCGAGGTCCTGGAGTTCCAGGACCTGATGCGGATGGTGCTTCCGGTGCTCCGGGCGGACGTCACACTGCTGGCCGAGTACAACGAGCGGATCCGGCCGACCGTGCTGCCCTGCCCGGTACTGGCGCTCGGCGGCTCGGACGACCTGATGGCCGGCCCGGAGTGGATCACCGGCTGGCGCTGCACCACGGCGGCGCGCTTCCGCCACCGCATCCTGCCGGGCGACCACTTCTTCCTGCACCAGCAGCGGAGCGAGGTGCTCGCGGAGCTCGCGGCGGAGGCCCGGGCGGGCCTGGAGGCCCAGGGAGCCTGACCCCCGCCGGCCGGCCCCCCGCGGAGCCGGCCGGCAAACGGCGGTTCGTCCGGAACACTCCGGACGGATCGCCGTCACCGGGCCCCGTCGGCCCGCCGGAGGGCGGCCGCGACGACCCGGGCGATCTCGTCGATCGGTCCGGCGCTGGCGAGGTCCAGGTGCCGGGCGGCGACCGGATGGTCCAGCACCGGCCCGCTGGTGTGGGCCCGCCAGGTGGCCACCGTCTCCTCCGGCCGGTTGTCGGCGGAGGCGGTGAAGACCACCACCGGCGCGTCCAGCACCCCCGGCGTCCAGCCGGTCATCAGCCCGGCGTGGTAGCGGCAGGAGTCGAGGAAGACCGCCAGCTGCTCCTCGTCGCGCGGCGCGGCCTCGCGCAGCGCGACGGCGAGCCGGTCGAGCAGCTCCGAGGGCTTCGGCCGCCAGCGGTTCGCCAGCACGGCGGCCACCTCCTCGTCGGGCGCGCCGATCGTGGTCAGCAGCTCGGCCAGCACGACGGTGTCGTCCACCTCCCCGGCGTCCGCCGGGGCCGGCAGGCTGTCGAGCAGCGCCACCAGGTCGACCTCCTCGCCCTCCTCTCGCAGCAGGACGCCGATCTGGTGGGCGACCAGCCCACCGAACGACCAGCCGAGCAGCCGGTACGGTCCGTACGGCCGGACGGCCCGGATCCGCTCCAGGTACTCCCGCGCCAGCCCGTCGATGGTCGCGGGCCGCGGCCCGCCGCCGACCGGGCCGATGCCCTGGAAGGCGTGGACCGGCTGGTCCGGGTCGAGGCCGCGCAGCAGGCCGAGGAAGCCGAGGCCGTCGCCGGTCACCGGGTGGACGCAGAACAGCGGCGGCCGGTCGCCGGTGCCCCGCAGGGCCAGCAGCGGCTCGAAGGCCGCCTCGGCGGCTCCGGGCAGCGGCCCGGCCAGCCGCTCGGCCAGCGCCGCGGGGGTCGGCGCCTCGAACAGCGCCCGGACGGGCAGTTCGGTGCCGAACTCCGCGTGGATCCGCTCGACCAGCCGGATCAGCAGCAGGGAGTGGCCGCCGAGCAGGAAGAAGTCGTCCTCCGGACCCACCTGCGGCACGTCGAGCAGCTCCGCGAACAGCGCGACCAGGGTGCGTTCGGCCGGCGTTCGCGGCTCCCGGGCCCGGCTCTCCACGTGGGTCTGCGGTTCGGGCAGCCGTCGGCGGTCCAGCTTGCCGTTGACGCTCACCGGGAGCGCGCCGAGCGTCACGTAGGCGGTCGGCACCATGAACTCGGGCAGGTGGCCGCGCAGATGGGCGCGCAGCGCGGCGGCCGTGGGCGGCTGCGCCGACGGGGCCGGGACCGCGTAGGCGACCAGCCGGACGGCGCCGGCCCGGTCCTCGCGGACGGCGACCGCGCAGGCCGAGACCGCCGGGTGCTCGCCCAGCCGGGCCTCGATCTCGCCGAGCTCGATCCGGTAGCCGCGCACCTTCACCTGGCCGTCCACCCGGCCCAGGTACTCCACCGCGCCGTCGCGGCGGCGACGGGCCAGGTCGCCGGTGCGGTACATCCGGGCGCCCGGAGCGCCGTGCGGGTCGGCGACGAAGCGCTCGGCGGTGAGCGCCGGACGGCCGAGGTAGCCGTACGCGAGCTGCTCGCCGGACAGGTAGAGCTCGCCCGGCACGCCCGGCGGCACCGGGTTCAGGGCGGCGTCCAGCACGTAGGCGCCGGTGTTCCAGACCGGCCGCCCGATCGGCACCGGACGCGGCTGCTCGTCCGCCGGGCCGCACTCCCAGGCGGTCACCTCGACGGAGGCCTCGGTCGGTCCGTACAGGTTGGCCAGCCGGACGCCCGGGAGCACCTGCCGGAACCGGCGCACGGTGGCCGCCGAGAGCGCCTCGCCGCTGGCCACCACCAGGCGCAGCCCGGCGTGGTCGGCGGCCTGCGGGTGCTGCAGGAACGCGTCCAGCATGGACGGCACGAACTGGGCGACGGTGACGTTCCGGCGGCGGATCAGGTCCGCCAGGTAGGCCGGGTCGCGGTGCCCGTCCGGCTTGGCCACCACCAGGGTGGCGCCGGCGACCAGCGGCCAGAAGAACTCCCAGACCGAGACGTCGAAGCTGGACGAGGTCTTCTGCAGCACCGCGTCGGCGGCCGTCAGCCGGTACTCCTCCTGGCCCCAGCGCAGCCGGTTGGCGATGCCCCGGTGCGGGACCAGCACGCCCTTGGGGCGGCCGGTGGAGCCGGAGGTGTAGATGACGTACGCCGGGTCCTCGGGGCCCGGTGCGGTCAGGGTGACGCCGCCGGGCGCCGGCAGGTCCTCCGGGGACAGGCACGGCACGCCGTCGGCGGGACCGAGCAGCGCGAGCTGTTCGGGGGCGGCGACCACGGCGGCCGGGCGGGCGTCCGCCAGCATGAAGGCGAGCCGGTCGGCCGGGTAGTCGGGGTCGAGCGGGAGATAGGCACCGCCGGCCCGGTGGACGGCGCACAGCGCCACCACGAGCTCCACCGACCGGGGCACGGCCACCGCGACCAGGGTGCCCGGGCGGACGCCCACGGCGGCGAGCCGGTGGGCCATCGCCTCGATCCGGCGGTCGAGCTCGGCCGGGTCGAGCTCCTCGCCCTCGAAGACCAGCGCCGGGGTGCCGGACGGGGCGGCGAGGCGCTCCCGCACCAGCGCGGCCAGCGTGGTCGGCGCCAGCGCCCGCCGCTCGCCGACGGAGCCGGCCAGCAGGCCGGGCAGCTCGCCCTCCGCGGCCAGGTCCAGGCGGCCGATCGGCCGCTCCGGGTCGGCTGCCGCCGCGCCGAGCAGCCGCGCCAGGTGGCGGGCGATCGCCTCGACGGTGGTCCGGTCGAACAGGTCGGTGCGGTACTCGATCGCGCCACTCAGCTCGCCGTCCGGTCCGGTGGGCGCGCCGAGGGTGACGGTGAGGTCGAACTTGGCCGGCGCCGGACCGGCGGCGAGCAACTCGCTCTCCAGGCCCGGGATGTCCACGGCGGGAGCGGCCTGGTCCATCACCAGGGCGACCTGGAACAGCGGGTGGCGGCCGGGGGAGCGCTCCGGGTTGACCAGTTCGACGATCCGCTCGAACGGCAGGTCCTGGTGGGCGTAGGCGGCCAGGTCGGCGTCCCGCACCCGGAGCAGCAGTTCGCGGAAGCCCGGGTCGCCGTCGGTGTCGGTGCGCAGCACCAGGGTGTTGACGAAGAAGCCGACCAGGTCGTCGAGGGCCTCGTCGGTGCGGCCGGCGATCGGGGCGCCGATCGGGATGTCGGTGCCCGCGCCGAGGCGGGTGAGCAGCGCCGCGAGACCGGCCTGGACGGCCATGAAGAGGCTGGCGCCGTGCGCCCGGGCGAGCGCCGCCAGGGCCCGGTGGTCCTCGGCGGCCAGCCGCAGCGGGACGTGGCCGGCCTGCGGACCGGTCTCGGCGGTGCGGCGCCGGTCCACGGGCAGGGCGATCTCCTCGGGCAGGCCGGCCAGGGCCTCGCTCCAGTACTGCCACTGGCGGGCGGCCGGGCTGGCCGGGTCCCGGTCGTCTCCGAGGAGGGCGAGCTGCCACTGGGTGTAGTCGGCGTACTGGACGGGCAGGTCGGGCCACTCGGGCGCCCGGCCGGCCGACCGGGCCCGGTAGGCGGTGCCCAGGTCGCGGGCGAGCGGGCCCAGCGACCAGCCGTCGCAGGCGATGTGGTGGACCGTCAGCAGCAGGACGTGCCGGTCGGGCGCGAGGGCGAGGAGGTCGGCGCGCAGCGGCGGCTCGGCGGCGAGGTCGAAGGGCCGGGCGGCGGCGGTGCGCAGCGCCTCAGCCAGCTCCTCCTCGCTCATCCGGGTGGCGTCGACACGGCGCAGCAGCGGGGGCAGCCGGTCCGGGTCGTGGACCAGCTGCCGGGGGCCCTGTGCGTCGGCGGGGAACACGGTGCGCAGGGCCTCGTGGCGGACGGCGCAGTCGCGCAGGGCCTCGGCGAGCGCGTCGGCGTCGAGGTCGCCGCGCAGGTGCAGGGCGAGCGGAATGTGGTAGGCGTCGCTCAGCGGGTCCAGCTGCTGCAGGAACCAGAGCCGGCGCTGGGCGTGCGAGAGCGGGATCCGCTCGGGCCGGGCGGCGGCGGCCAGCACGGGGCGACACCGGTCGGTGTCCACGAGGCGGGCCAGTCCGGCGGCGGTGGGGCTCTCGAAGACCGCTCGGATGGGCAGTTCGGCGCCCAGGGCGGTGCGCACCCGGCTGACCAGCCGGGTGGCCAGCAGCGAGTGGCCGCCGAGCGCGAAGAAGTCGTCGTCGGGGCCGACCGCGGGGACGCCGAGGACCTCGGCGAGCAGCGCGCAGAGCGCGGCCTCGCGGGCGTCCCGGGGAGCCCGGGACGGGCCGGTGGCGGCGCGCAGCCCGGGCTCGGGAAGGGCCGAACCGTCCAGCTTGCCGCTGGAGTTGAGCGGCAGCCGGTCGAGTACGGCGTACGCCGCCGGGATCATGTAGTCGGGCAGCCGGCCCGCCAGCAGTTCGCGCACCTCGGCGAGGTCGGGGGCGTTGCCGTCCTCGGTCACCAGGTAGGCGGCCAGGTAGCGTTCCTCGGCGCTGTCGCCGCGGGCCAGGACGGCGGCCTGGAGGACGGCGGGGTGGCGCAGCAGCACCGCCTCGACCTCGCCGGGCTCGATCCGGAAGCCGCGGATCTTGATCTGCCCGTCGGCCCGGCCGAGGTACTCCACCTGGCCGTCGCGGCGCATCCGGGCGAGGTCGCCGGTGCGGTACATCCGGGCCCCGGGCGGGCCGTACGGGTCGGCGACGAAGCGCTCGGCGGTCAGGCCGGGGCGGCGCAGGTAGCCGCGGGCCAGGTGCGGCCCGGACAGGTACAGCTCGCCGGGCACGCCGAGCGGGACGGGGCGCAGCCGCTCGTCCAGCACCTGGGCGCGGGTGTTGTCGAGGGGGCGGCCGATGACCGGGGTCGCGCTGTCCGTCAGGTCGCAGGCGAGCGCGTCGACGGTGCACTCGGTCGGTCCGTAGTAGTTGAACACCGCGACGTCGGGCAGGGCGGAGAGCTCGGTCCACAGCGCCGGGCCGACGGCCTCGCCGCCGAGCATCAGCACCGTCGGCCGGTGCTCGCCCTCGGCGAACAGACCGGCCGCGGTGAGCGCCGGGACGTAGGTCGGGGTGAGGTCGAGGAAGTCCAGGCGCTCGCGGCGGACGTAGTCGACCAGGGCCTGGGGGTCGAGCCGGACCTCGTCGCTCAGCAGGTGCAGCGGGTGGCCCTCCAGCAGCCAGAACAGCGGCTCCCAGGCGGTGTCGAAGGTGATCGAGGCGACCAGGCCGAGCTGGAGGCGCCGGCCTCCGGGGCCGCCGGACGGCCGGACCATCCGGGTGCGGTGGTGCTGCATCAGGCTGCTGAGGCCGCCGTGCGGGATCACCACGCCCTTGGGGACGCCGGTCGACCCGGAGGTGTGGATGACGTAGGCCGGGTCGAGCGGGCCGGTGGGGCCGGTGCGGTCGGCGTCGGTCAGGTCGCCGCCGGGGTGGGCGGCGACGGCGGCGCGGACCTCGGGCTCGTCCAGGAGCAGGACGGGCGCGGCGGCCGGCAGCCGCCCGGCGTCCGCGACGGTGGCCAGCACGCAGACCGGGTCGGCGTCCGCGAGGACGGCGGCCAGCCGCTCGCGCGGCGAGGCGGGGCTGACCGGGACGTAGGCGGCGCCCGACTTGAGCACGGCGAGCAGGGCGATCAGCAGGTCGGTGGTGCGCGGCAGCGCCAGCACGACGTACTTCTCGGGGCCGGCCCCGCGCCGCACGAGCTCCCGGGCGAGCCGGTTGGCCCGCTCGTTGACCTCGGCGAAGGTGAGCCGGCCGTCCTCCGCGACGAGGGCGGTGACCTCGCCCTCCAGCGCGGCGCGCTGCTCGAAGGCGGTGTGGTAGGTGACGGTGGAGGCGGGCAGGGCGGGCCCGGCGGCGCGTTCCAGGAGGTCCAGCCGGTCGTCGGCGGAGAGCAGGTCGTGGGCGCCGATCGGCTGGTCCGGGTCGGCGGCGACCGCGGCGAGCAGCCGGCCGAGCCGGACGGTCAGGGCCTCGGCGCCGGTCCGGGTGAACAGGTCGGTGCTGTACTCGACGAAGCAGCCGAGCCCGGCGGGGGCGCCGTCGGCGTCGTGCAGCTCCCGGACGTTGAAGGACAGGTCGAACTTGGCGCCGCCCGGGCCCGCCTCGGCGATCTCGGTCTCGATGCCGGGCAGGGCGAGGCTCGCCTCGGGGGTGTTCTGGAAGGCCAGCATGACCTGGAACAGCGGGTGCCAGGCCAGCGACCGGTGCGGATTGAGCGCGGTGATCAGCCGCTCGAAGGGGAACTCCTGGTGGGCGAAGCCCTGGAGGTCGGTGCGGCGCACCCGCTTGAGCAGCTCGCGGAAGGTCGGGTCGCCGGAGGTGTCCAGGCGCAGGACCAGCGGGTTGACGAAATAGCCGACGACCTCGTCGTAGCGCTCGTCGGTGCGCCCGGCGATCGGGCTGGCGATCGGGATGTCCGTACCGGCCCCGGAGCGGGTCAGTGTGGCGGCCAGTGCGGCCTGGAGCACCATGAACATGCTGACCCGGCAGGAGCGGGACAGGGCGAGCAGCTCGCGGTGCAGCTCGGCCGGGAGGTCCCAGGGGAAGAACTCGCCCCGGTGCGACATCGCGGCCGGCCGCGGGTGGTCGGTGGGCAGTTCCAGGAAGTCCGGCAGGCCCGCCAGGGCCTCGCGCCAGTAGGCGAGCTGGCGGCCGCCGCTGCTCTGCGGGTCGTCCAGGTCGCCGAGGTTCGCGTGCTGGCGCACGGCGTACTCGGCGTACGTGGCGGGCAGCGGGGACCAGATCGGTGCCCGGCCCTGCCGCCGGGCCAGGTACGCGGTGCTGAGGTCGCGGGCCAGCGGGGCCATCGACCAGCCGTCACCGGCGATGTGGTGCAGCACCATCTGGACCACGTGCTCGCGCGGGCCGAGCGAGAACAGCCGCACCCGCAGCGGCACTTCCGACTCCAGGTCGAAGACGTGCCCGGACTCGGCCCCGATCAGGGCGGCCAGCTCCGCCTCGGTGGTGGGCACCACGGTGAGCACCGGGGGCACCTCGGCCATCGGCAGCACGTGCTGGCGCGGCACGCCGTCCCGCTCGGGGAACACGGTGCGCAGGGCCGCGTGCCGCTCCAGCACGTCGTCCAGCGCGGCCCGGAGCGCCTCGTGGTCGACCTCGCCGGTCAGCCGCAGGGCCACCGGGACGTTGTACGAGGCGTCCCCGCCCTGGAGACGGTCGTTGAACCAGAGCGCCAACTGCGCGTACGACAGCGGTGTTTCCGCGGGCAGGCTGTGTTCGCCCAGCACAGGGCTTCCCTCCAGGTCAATCCGTCCCGCGGGCCTGGTGGGCCGGGTGGGACGGACGGTGGTTGTCCGGTGGCTCTTGGCCGTTGGGGCCCGCCGACGTCCATCGGCGGGGTACTGCCGCATGCTGCGAGGGGGTCAGGCGGTCCAGCGATAGGTCAGGTCGGGCTCGTTCTCCTCGTTGCGGCTGCCGTCGTTGCTGTCCACCGGGACGAAGCCGTGCCGCTCGTAGAAGGCGCGGGCCCCGGTGTTCCGCTGGAAGACGTGCAGTGAGAGCTCCTCGGGGCTCGCCTCCTTGACGGCCCCCAGCAGCAGCGTCCCGATGCCGCGGCGGCGGACGTCGGGACGCAGGTAGAGGTGGTCGAGCAGGGCGCCGTCGAGTGCGGCGAAGCCCAGGAGGGCCCCGGTGCCGGCGTCCTCGGCCAGCCAGACCCGGGTGTCCGCGAGCACCACGTTGGTGACCCACCACAGCGTGGCCTCGTCACTGTGCAGGCGGGGGAGGTAGGGCATGGCCGCCGCGCGGGAGGCGAGGAAGACCTCGGTGACGGCCGCGGCGTCCTCCGCCCGCGCGGCCCGCAGGTGGACGTTACCGGTGAACGGTGCGTCGGATTGCATCCACATCTCCTTGAACGGGGCCTCGCGGGCGGTGCTGCCGCGGGTTGGCCATCAAGGGTGGAAACGAGAGATCGACACCCATTGCACACTGACGGCAACGTCGTTGGCGATGGGTGGTTGAGCCGAAATTCCCCCCGGATGGGCCGGCTTCGAAGCGGTCCCAGCGGCATTGATCTCCGGTCAACATAACACCTGGTCATGGACATGGGAACCCCCACCGGACGGGTTCCTGACAGGGCTATTCTGCGGTTAGATGAGCGCGGTCCGTGCAGGCGATCGGAAATGAACCCGCAACACTCCGTGGGCCGTTGTGACATCACGTCGGCCGGGTGCGACCCGAATCCGGTCATGGGCCGGCCCCGATTTCCCCGTCCCGAGGACACCGGTCGACCCGGCGCGGTCGGACTCCGCGACTTCCCCGGGATTACCGGGAGTTCCAAGACCCTTCCCAGAGCCTTCCCGAAAGGAGCGGCCCGCGTGGACACCCCTGCCGTCCGAATCAGCGGTGCGGTCAAGACCTTCGGCACCACCACGGCGGTGGGCGGCCTGGACCTGGAGGTGCCCGCCGGCATGTTCCTGGGCCTGCTCGGACCCAACGGCGCCGGCAAGTCCACCACCATGCGGATGCTCACCGGACAGACCCGGGCGGACTCGGGCACGGTCGAGGTCTTCGGACACCGGATGCCGGACGACTCCCGCCGCGCCCGCTCCCTGGTCGGCGTCGTTCCGCAGCACGACAACATCGACCCCGAACTGACTGTCCGACAGAACCTGGACGTCTTCGTCCGCTTCACGGCCCTGCCGCGCGCCGGGTATCGTGACGCCGTCGACCGCGCCCTGGCCGCGGTCCGCCTCACCGACCGCGCCGACACCCGGGCCGACGCGCTCTCCGGCGGCATGCGCCGCCGGGTCCTGCTCGCCCGGGGCATCGTCAACAACCCGCGGCTGCTGCTCATGGACGAGCCCACCGTCGGTCTCGACCCGCAGATCCGCCAGGACCTGTGGGACGTCATCGACGGGATGCGCGAGAGCGGCACCACCGTGGTGATGTCGACCCACTACATCGAGGAGGCCGAACGGCTCGCCGACGAGGTGGCGGTGGTGTTCGGCGGCCGACTGATCGCCCGGGGCACCCCCGCGGAGCTGCTCCACGCGCACGCGGGCGCCCAGGCCGCCGAGTACCGGGGCGACGCGGCCCGGCGCGAACTGGTCGAGGCCGAAGCCGCCCGGGCCGGGCTGCCCAGCCGCCGCACCGGGCCGGCCGTCTCCGTGCTGCGGGCCGAGACCGTCCCCGCGCAGATGCACGAGCGCCTCGGCTCTCCGGACGTGCTTCGTCCGACCTCCCTCGAGGACGTCTTCGTCGCCCTGACCGGAGAACTGTTCGGCTGAGATCCGGCTGAAACCGCCCCGCGCCGTCGCGCCCCGCGAGCCGGCCGCCCCCGTCGGGAACCGGCCGGCCGGCGGCCGCCCGCCGGACAACGAGAGGACATCCGATGACCACGGCGACGCCCACGCCCCGCACCCGGGAGCAGGCCGGCCCCGCCGCCGGACCCGGCCGCCCGTCGGCCCTGTGGCCGACCATGCGCGCGGTCTGGCTGCGCGAGCTGCTGCTCTTCCGCCGCTACTGGCCCGCCATCACCTTCGGCTCGCTGATCGAGCCGCTCGTCTACATGACCGGCTTCGGCCTGGGCTTCAGCCGGCTGATCGACTCCGTCCAGGGCCACCCCTACCCGCAGTTCGTCGGCGTCGGCATGGTGGTCACCTCGGTGCTCTTCGCCTCGGCCTTCGCCGGGATGTTCGAGAGCTTCAACCGCCGCAAGTACCAGAAGATCTACGACGCCGTCCTCTGCCAGCCCGTCGACGTCTGGGAACTGGTCACCGCCGAGGGCTCCTGGATCGCCGTCAAGTCCTCCGTGTACGGCAGCGCGCCCCTGCTGGTCACCCTCGCCATCGGCCTCCCGCCGACGCCGGAACTGCTGCTGGTGCCGCTGGTGGCGCTGGTCTCCGGCTTCGCCTTCGCCCTGCTCGGCATGTGGGTGTCCTGCCTGGTGCCGGCCATCGACTGGCTGCGGCTCGTGGTCTCCGGCGTCCTGACCCCGCTGGTGATGGCCGCGGGCGTGTTCTTCCCGCTGGACGGCCTGCCCGGCTGGGTCCACGCCGTCGCCGCCGTCAACCCGATCTACCACTGCACCCAGACGGTCCGGCACGCCGCCTTCGGGACGCTGGGCGCGGCGGACGCGCTGCACGGAGCGGTGCTGGCCGGATTCGCCGCCCTCGCCTGGTACCTGGCCGTCCGCGGGATGCGTCGGCGGCTCATCGACTGAACCGGGGAAGGAGCGCGCGGGAGCGCGCCACACACCCCCCGGACCGACCCGGGGCCCGGTCTTCCGCCGGGCACCGCGCAGACCAAGGAGAACCACGTCCATGACGGACACCACCCGACCGGGCGCGAGCGAGCGGCCGCCGGTCCGCACCGCGAGCCCGCGCCGTTTCCTGATGTGCCGGCCCAGTCACTTCGGCGTCAGCTACTCCATCAACCCCTGGATGCACCCGGAGAAGCCGGTCGACGGCGAGCGCGCGCTCGCCCAGTGGACCCGGCTGCGCGACCTCTACCGGGAACTCGGCCACACCGTCGAGGAGATCGACCCGCTGTCCGGCCTGCCCGACATGGTCTTCGCGGCCAACGGCGCCACCGTGATCGACGGGAAGGTGCTGGGCGCGCGCTTCCGCCACGCCGAGCGCACCGCCGAGGGCCCGGCCTACCTCTCCTGGTTCCGCGACCAGGGCTACTCCGAGCTCCTGTGGCCCGAGCACATCAACGAGGGCGAGGGCGACTACCTGCTGGTCGGCCGCCGTCTGCTGGCCGGCACCGGTTTCCGCACCGACCCGAGGTCGCACGCGGAGGCCCAGGAGTTCTTCGGCGTCCCGGTGACCGGCCTGACCCTGGTGAACCCGGAGTTCTACCACCTGGACACCGCCCTCGCCGTCCTGTCCGACGACGAGGTCATGTACTACCCGGGAGCCTTCACCCCCGGAAGCCGCGCGGTGCTGCGCGAACTCTTCCCGGACGCCATCCTGGCCACCGACGAGGACGCCGCGGTCTTCGGCCTCAACGCGCTCTCCGACGGCCGGCACGTGCTGCTGCCGGAATCGGCCACCCACCTGATCGGCGAGCTGCGCCGACGCGGCTTCGAGCCGATCGGCGTGGACCTCACCGAGCTGCTCAAGGCGGGCGGCAGCGTCAAGTGCTGCACCCTGGAGCTGCGCGGCCACTGACCGCCCCGGCCCCACCCAACCGAGAGAGGACCGACCCGATGACGAACCCCTTCGACGACCCGGACGCCGACTACCTGGTCCTGGTCAACGACGAGGGCCAGCACTCCCTGTGGCCCGCCTTCGCCCCGGCCCCCGCCGGCTGGCAGCCCACCTTCGGCCCGGCCGGACGGCAGGACTGCGTCGACCACATCGAGACCACCTGGACCGACATCCGCCCCAACAGCCTGGCGGAGGCCACCACCCGGCGGCCCGCCCTCGGCTGACCCCAGCCGGCGAATCCGGCCGCCGGGTCATGGTTCGCCGCCGCGACTCGAAGGGGAACATCCGTTTCATGACCTCCCTGCTGCTCTCCCGCCGCGACCTCGACTTCCTGCTGTACGAATGGCTGGACGTCCCGTCCCTCACCGCGCGGCCGCGGTACGCCGACCACTCGCGGGAGACCTTCGACGCCGCCCTCGACCTCAGCGAGCAGGTGGCCACCCGGCACTTCGCGCCGCACAACAAGCGGAACGACGCCGAGGAGCCGCGCTTCGACGGCGAGCGGGTCCACCTGATCCCGGAGGTCGGCGAGGCGCTGGCGGTCTTCGCCGGGACGGGCCTGCTCGGCAGCGCCATGGACTACGAGGTCGGTGGCGCCCAGCTGCCGTCCGTCGTGGCCAGCGCCTGCTTCGCCTGGTTCCAGGCCGCCAACCCGGGCACCGCGGCGTACCCCTTCCTGACCGCGGGCAACGCCAACCTGCTGCTGGCGCACGGCAGTCCCGAACAGATCGACACCTACGTCCGGCCGATGGTGGAGGGCCGGTTCTTCGGCACCATGTGCCTGTCGGAGCCGCAGGCCGGCTCCTCGCTCGCCGACCTCCGCACCCGGGCCGAGCCCCAGGACGACGGCACGTACCGGCTGTTCGGCAACAAGATGTGGATCTCCGGCGGCGAGCACGAGCTGTCCGAGAACATCGTCCACCTGGTGCTGGCCCGGATCCCCGGCGGCCCGCCCGGGGTGAAGGGCCTGTCGCTGTTCATCGTGCCCAAGGTCCTGGTCGGCGCCGACGGCTCGCTCGGCGAGCGCAACGACGTCGTCCTGGCCGGGCTCAACCACAAGATGGGCTTCCGGGGCACCACCAACACCCTGCTCAACTTCGGCGAGGGCGTGCACCGGCCGGGCGGCGACCCAGGCGCCGTCGGACACCTGGTCGGCGAACCCCACCGCGGCCTGGCGTACATGTTCCACATGATGAACGAGGCCCGGATCGGCGTCGGCCTCGGCGCCACCGCGCTGGGCTGCACCGGCTACCTGCACGCCCTCGACTACGCCCGCACCCGCCCCCAGGGCCGCCCGCTCGGGGCCAAGGACCCGGACTCCCCGCAGGTGCCGATCATCTCCCACACCGACGTGCGCCGCATGCTGCTCGCCCAGAAGTCCTACACCGAGGGGGCGTTGGCCCTGGTCCTGTACTGCGGCCGGCTCCTCGACGAGGAACGCACCGGCGCCTCGCCCGAGGACCGCGCCCGCGCCGAGCTGCTGCTGGACGTCCTCACCCCGATCGCCAAGAGCTGGCCCTCCCAGTGGTGCCTGGAGGCCAACAGCCTCGCCATCCAGGTGCACGGCGGCTACGGCTACACCCGCGAGTACAACGTCGAGCAGTTCTACCGCGACAACCGGCTCAACCCCATCCACGAAGGCACCCACGGCATCCACGGCCTGGACCTGCTCGGCCGCAAGGTCGTCATGGACGGCGGCGCCGGGCTGCGCCTGCTCGTCGAGACCATCTCGGCGACCACCGCCCGCGCCAAGGCCGCCGGCCGCGAGGCCGCCGACTACGCGGCACAGCTCGACGGGGCCGTGCAGCGCATCGTCTCGGTCACCGAGCGGCTGTGGGGAACGGGCGACCCGGAAACGGCGCTGGCCAACGCCACCGTCTACCTCGAAGCGGTCGGCCACACCGTCGTCGCCTGGCTCTGGCTGGAACAGCTCCTCGCCGCCGAAGCCGGCAGCGAGCCCTTCCACGACGGCAAGCGGCACGCCTGCCGGTTCTTCTTCCGCCACGAACTCCCCAGGACCGGGCCTCAGTTCGACCTCCTGGAGAGCCTGGACCGGACCGCCGTGGAGATCCCCGACGACGCCTTCTGACCCGGCTACGCGCTACGCCCGGTCCAGGGCGAAGGCGACCTGCCGCGCGCTGGGCCGCTTCTGACCGGGCAACCGCTGCCGTGACGCGGCGGATCGGTGCACGGTTCCGAGGCCTCCGCTCCCTATGCTGGCCCGGTGTGCCGGGTGGCCTCCCTCTCCGCCGCCCGGCGACCCCGGCGAGAGGAGGGACCGGCAGCATGACGACGGCCGTGGTGGTCGGCAGCGGGCCGAACGGGCTCGCCGCCGCGATCCGCCTCGCCCAGGAGGGCGTGCGGGTACGGGTGCTGGAGGCGCGGGAGACCATCGGCGGCGGCACCCGGTCCGGCGAGCGGACGCTGCCCGGGCTGATCCACGACGACTGCTCCGCCTTCCACCCCACCGGCGTCGCCTCGCCGTTCCTGCGCTCCCTGGGCCTGGAGGAGTACGGGCTGCGCTGGCTCCGGGCCGGGGCGGAGCTGGCCCACCCCCTGGACTCGGGTGCCGCCGGGGTGCTGTGGCGCGACGTGGACCGGACGGCCGCGCAGCTGCCGCCGGCGGACGGCCGGACGTGGCGGCGGGTGTTCGGACGGCTGGCGAGCAACTTCGACCGGCTCGCGGACGACGTCCTCGGCCCCCTCCTGCACGTGCCCGCCGCGCCGCTCGCCCTGGCCGGGTTCGGCGCCCGGGCCGTGCTGCCCGCCCCGTGGACCGCACGGCAGTGGAGCGGCGAGCAGGCCCGGGCGCTGTTCGGCGGGGCGGCGGCCCACGCGTTCGGCTCGCTCGGCGGGCCGTTCGGCAGCGCCATCGGCCTGATGCTGGTCGCCGTCGGCCACGCCCACGGGTGGCCGGTGGCGCAGGGCGGCTCCCAGGCGGTCACCACCGCGATGGCGCGGCTGCTGCGGCGGCTCGGCGGCACGGTCGAGACCGGGGTGGAGGTCCTCCACCTCGACCAGCTCGACCGGCCCGATCTCGTCCTGCTGGACACCGGCCCGCACGCCGCCGTCCGGATCCTGGGCGACCGCCTGCCGCCCCGGACCGCCCGGGCCTACCGCCGGTACCGGTACGGCCCCGCGGCCTTCAAGGTGGACCTGGCGGTCGAGGGCGGCATCCCGTGGACCAACGAGCACTGCCGGGCGGCGGGCACCGTCCACCTCGGCGGCACCTTCGAGGAGGTCGTCGCCGCCGAGGAGGCGACCTCCCGCGGCCGGATGCCCCGCCGCCCCTTCGTGCTGGTCGGCCAGCAGTACCTGGCCGACCCGTCCCGCTCGGCCGGGGACCTCCACCCCGTCTACGCCTACGCCCACGTCCCGCACGGCTACCGGGGCGACGCGACCGAGCCGGTCCTGGACCAGATCGAGCGCTTCGCCCCCGGCTTCCGGCCGCGGATCCGCGCCCGGTACGTCCGCACGGCGGCCCGGCTGCACTCGGACAACCCCAACCACGTCGGCGGCGACATCACGGGCGGCGCCAACACCGCCCGCCAGCTCCTCCTGCGCCCCCGCCCGGCCCGCGACCCCTACGCAACCGGCATCCCCGGCGTCTACCTCTGCTCCGCCGCCACCCCACCGGGCGCCGGAGTGCACGGCATGGCCGGCTTCCACGCGGCACAGTCGGCCCTGAGGCACCTGGCGCGGCGATGAACCCGCCGGCGCGGGGGTCGCTCCACGCGCACCCGGCTACCCGAGGGGCGCCTGCGGCAGGGTGCCGGGGCAGAGGCGGCGCGGCTGCTTGTCGCCCTTGAGCTTGGCGTCCACGCAGCCGCCGGGGAGTGCGGCGGGGCCGTAGGTGCTGGTGCCGAAGTTGGCGGTGACCTGGAGCACGCCGTTGCCGAAGCCGGTCTGCTGCACCTGGTGGTCCGCGGTCAGGTAGCGGAAGTCGGTCATCGGCTGGGTGCCGGCGGCCTGGTGCAGGGGCGCGAAGTACTGCTGGAGTGCGGCGAGTTGCTTGCCGTCGGTGTCGAGCGTCGGGCCGTTGAGCGTCAGGTTCAGCGGGGTGTTCTGCAGGATCGCCTGCAACGCCCGGGTGGTCTCCAGCGCGGGGAACTTGGTGTAGGACAGCTCCCACCGGTCGAGGTTGACCTGGGCGTCGTGCAACGCGGTCTCCAGCAGGGGGATCCGGTACGTCGGGTCGAACACGGCCTTGGTCAGGTCGTCCGGCAGGGTGACCGGCTTGAAGAAGACGCCCGGTGCGGCGGCCGGCGCGTAGCCGCCCCAGACCTCCCTGTTCTTCTCCAGTGGCCACAGTCCGTCCGCCGGCGGGGTCAGCGAGCCGTGGCTGAAGTCGATGACCGGGCCGGCCCAGCTGTGCGCGGACTCGGAGCCGAGCACCAGCTTGTCCGGGCCGGACAGTTGGCGCATCCGGGCGATCCGGTTGGCCTTGTCCTGCTGCTGGTTCATCGGGTGGTCGGGGCTGTAGTCGTCGTACAGCTCGCCGGCCGCGTCCACGTCCAGGAAGTAGCTGTTCGCCCCGTTGGCGGTCATCCGCGTGGTGCGCTGGGCGAGGAACTCGCCGTGCTGTGCGAATGCCTGGGAACTGAGGTAACAGCCGCGATCGTGGAAGCCCGCGAGCACGGAGCCGTCCTGCTGGTGGATGCAGTAGTCCGGGTAGACCGGCGCCGGCCAGGCGGAGGTGGGGGCATCGGCGGTGGCCGGGTCCTGCCCGTTGGCGAACGAGTCGTACGGGCCGACCAGGTAGCCCGCCTGCTTCGCGGCCGCCACCGCCTGGGCGTCCATCGGGTGGTCGTCGGCGTCGTAGCCGAGCCAGAGCCGGGACAGGCCGAGCGCCTGCATCCGCTGGACGCCCTGCGCGGTGCGGGCGCTGCCCCAGGTGTAGGCGTGGAAGGCGCCGAGCAGCTTGCCGACCTCGGGGTTGGCGGCCATCTTGCTGCTCAGTGTGACCAGTTGGCCTTCGTCGCTGAGCCAGCGGCGGTAGTCCTGAGCCGGGGCGACGGGGGAGGGCGCGGTGAGCGCGAAGGTGACCGTGTAGTCCCGGGTGCCCGCGCGCTGGGAGAACGTGTGCACGGCGGTGCCGCGCAGACGGCCGTCCTGGGACCTGAGGGCCAGTGAGGTGCCGACCGGCTGCGGCACCAGGTAGCTGACGCCCGCTCCGGCCAGCGTGTAGCCCCACAGCGGCATGCTCAGGTCGGTCTCGAGGCCGTAGCCGGCGCCGGCCACTCCGGTCCGGGGCGAGTTCCAGAACGGGTCGGCAACCGGAATGCCCAGCCCCTCGCCGCGCGGCAGTTGCAGCTGGGTGGCGGACGGGTCGGTGCCGGTGACCGGCCAGGACAGCGAGGCGCCGTCCTGCTCGCTGTGCACGGTGACCCGCAGCCGACCGCGCACCGCGGCGGCTGTGACGCTCAGGCCCTGCGCCGGCAGCGTCCAACTCGCGGCGCCGCCCTTGACGGTGATCGGGCCGGGTGCGCCCAGTGGCTGCGCCACGGGTGCGGAGAGGGTCAGGGTCCGGTGGTCGCGGCCCTGTGCGGTGATGGCCAGCGAGTCGGTCCGCAGCTGTGCGACGCCGCCGTTCACCGGGATGTCCAGGACGTTGCCGTGCAGCCGGATCGAGAGGTCGGCAGGCGCCGGGGCGGCCGGGCGGGTGGTCGCCCCGTGGGCGGCCGAGCAGGTCGCGCTGACGAGGGTGGCGGTGCTCACCAGCGCGATCGCCGCCACGGTCGCGCGGCGGGGGCGGGCACCTCGCGGGCGTTGCGGGGAAGGCTGCGGAGTCGGGTTCGTGGTCGTCATGCTGTGGAAGGGTGTCGGCAGGTCATAAGAAGACTTCTTATGGGTCGTCAGCGGCTCTGCGCCCCACGCCACGGCCGGCGCGCCGACCACCCCGGCGGCCGGGCTCAGCCGGGCAGCGCCAGCCGGAACAGCGCGCCGCCGCCCGGGGCGTTCTCGGCGGTGAGGGTGGCGCCGTGGGCGCGGGCGATCTGCCGGGCCATCGCGAGTCCCAGGCCGGAGCCGGGGAGCGCTCGCGCGGCCGAGGCGCGGTAGAAACGGTCGAAGACGTACGGCAGGTCCTCCGGCGCGATGCCGGGGCCGTGGTCGCGCACGGTCAGCTCCAGGCCGGCCGTGAGGCGCACCTCGACCGTGCCGCCCGCCGGGCTGAACTTGGCCGCGTTGTCCAGCAGGTTGGACAGCAGCCGGGCGAGCCGGGCCGGCACGCCCGGGACGGTGCGCTCCCCGGCCGTGTCCACCAGGGTGAAGCCGATCGCGGGCCAGTGCTCGCGGGCGGCGTCCACGCTGTGCGCGACCAGTGGGCCGACCCGGACCTCTTCGAGCAGCGGCTGCGGCTCCTCGTCGCGGGCCAGCTCGATCAGGTCGTTGACCATGCCGGTCACCTCGCGCAGCTGGCGGCCCAGCGCGGCGGCCGCCCGCTCGCGCTGGCTGCCGGTCAACCGGTCGGCGCGGGAGAGGAGTTCGGCGTTGGTACGGAGCGCCGTGAGCGGGGTGCGCAGTTCGTGCGAGGCGTCCGCGACCAGTCGGCGCTGGGCGGCCACGGACTGTTCCAGCTCGCCGAGCATGGTGTTGAAGCTGCCCGCGAGTCTGGTCAGTTCGTCCTCCCGGCGGCCGGGCGGCAGCTCGATGCGCAGGCCGGCGTCGCGGGTGTCGGCGATCCGTTCGGCGGTCCTGGTCAGCCGGGTGACCGGGGCGAGTCCGGTGCGGGCGACCGTGTGGCCGAGCGCGGCGGCCAGCGCTACCCCGGCCGCGGCGACGGCCGCCATCAGCTCGCCGGCCTGCCGTACGCCCTCCTGTACGGTGTCGGCGCGCAGCGCCACCTGGACGGCCTGCCGGATGCCGGCGGGGGTGGTGGTCATCGGGGTGGTGAGCATCCGGGCCGGGTGGCCGCCGATGGTGACGTCGGTGAACTGGCCGCCGCGCTCGCGGGCCGCGACCTGGCGGGTGGCGGGCGTGACCGGCAGCAGGTACGGCTGGGCCGGGTCCTTGGCAGGGTCGGCGGGCACGATCTGGGCGCACGCGGGAGCGGCCAGGTAGCCGCACTCGCCGTAGACCACCTGGGGCCCCTGGCCGCGGTGCTGCTGCTGGACCAGGGTTGCCTGCTGGACGAGGTGCAGGTCGAGCTGGTGCCCGAGCTCGTAGCGGACGACGGTGAAGGCCGCCGCGCTGACGCCGACGGCGACCAGCGCGACCGCGGCCGTGCAGGCCAGCGCCAGCCGGGTGCGCAGCGGACGGCGCCGGCGCCAGCGGGCGTGCGCCGTCACCGCTCCGCCAGCCGGTAGCCCACCCCGTGCACGGTGTGCACCAGCCGTGGCTCGCCGCCGGCCTCCAGCTTTCGGCGCAGGTAACCGATGTACACCGCCAACGAGTTGGAGTCGGGGCCGAAGTCCGATCCCCATACCCGTTCCATGATCACTTCGCGCGGCAGGACCTGGCCGGGGTGGCGCAGCAGGACCTCCAGCAGGGCGAACTCGGTGCGCGAGAAGTCCAGTGGGCGGCCGCCGCGGCTGCCGGTGCGGGTGATCGGGTCGGCCACGAGGTCGGCGTACCGGTACTCGGCCTCCTCGACGGCCGGTGCGCTGCGGCGCAGCAGGGCGCGCAGCCGGGCGGTCAGCTCGTCCAGCGCGAAGGGCTTCACCAGGTAGTCGTCGGCGCCCGCGTCCAGGCCGTCGACCCGCTCGCTCACCGAGTCGCGGGCGGTCAGCACCAGGATCGGGATCCGGTCGCCCAGGGCCCGCAGCCGGCGGCAGACCGCCAGGCCGTCGAGCGCGGGCATCATCAGGTCGAGCACCATGGCGTCGGGCTGCCAGCGGGCCACCTCGCCGAGCGCCGCCAGCCCGTCGGCGGCGCCGCGCACCTGGTAGCCCTCGACCGCCAGCCCGTCCTCGACGGCGGCGCGCACCTCCGGGTCGTCGTCCACGACCAGCACCTTCTGCCCGTTGCTCATGCGGGCAACCCTCTCAAACCGACTCTGAGAACTCTCTTACATCGGCTCGCCGGGCTGCCGGGCAGGCGGACGGAACACGGGGACCGGCCCCTCTCCGTGGCGCCCGAGCCGCCGCCCCCACCGCCCCGGTGCCCGCTGCTCCGGCGCCGTCGGGCACCAGGGCAGCGGGCACCGGGGCCGGGGCGACGGGGTCACCCCGGGCGCGGCGGGTGCTCACCGCGGGCACGCCGGTGCTACCGCGCCACCGCCGCCCGCCCGGCGGCCGGGAGGGCATCCTCCGGGTCCCGCCCCGGCAGGGCCCGCAGGATCGCCTCGACGCTCTGCCCGGCGTCGCCGAAGAGCATGCCGGTGTTGTCCCGGAAGAACAGCGGGTTCTGCACCCCCGCGTAGCCGGAGGCCATCGAGCGCTTGAAGACGATCACCTGCTCGGCCTCCCACACCCGCAGGACCGGCATCCCGGCGATCGGACTGGCCGGGTCGTCGGTGGCGGCCGGGTTGACGGTGTCGTTGGCGCCGATGACGAGGACGACCGAGGTCGCGGCGAAGTCGTCGTTGATCTCGTCCATCTCCAGGACGATGTCGTAGGGCACCTTCGCCTCGGCGAGCAGCACGTTCATGTGCCCGGGCAGTCGCCCGGCGACGGGGTGCACCCCGAAGCGGACCTCGACCCCCCGCTCGCGCAGCCGCTGCGTCAACTCGGCCACCGGGTGCTGGGCCTGGGCCACGGCCATGCCGTATCCGGGGGTGATCACCACTGACCGGGCCCGGTCGAGCAGCCCGGCGACCTCCTCGGCGTGGACCTCGCGGTGCTCGCCCTGTTCCCCGCCCCCACCGGACGGGGCCTCGATGCCGAAACCACCGGCGATCACGGACAGGAAGGAGCGGTTCATGGCCTTGCACATGATGTACGAGAGGTAGGCGCCGGAGGAGCCGACCAGCGCCCCGGTGACGATGAGCAGGTTGTTGTCGAGCAGGAACCCCGAGGCGGCCGCGGCCCAGCCCGAGTAGCTGTTCAGCATGGAGACGACCACGGGCATGTCGCCGCCGCCGATCGAGGCGACCAGGTGCCAGCCCAGGGCGAGCGCCAGCAGGGTGACCGCGACCATCGGGACCGGGCCCGGGCCGGCCGTGAACCAGACCGTCAGTCCCAGGAAGGCGGCCAGCGCGCCCAGGTTGAGGGCGTTCTTCCCGGGCAGCGTCAGCGGACGCGAGGCGATCCGGGCGGACAGCTTCAGGAAGGCCACGACGGAGCCGGTGAAGGTGACCGCGCCGATGAAGACGCCGATGAAGACCTCGGCGTGGTGGATGCCGAGCAGGTCACCGGCGATCCGGGTCTGGCCGGACCCGTGGGACTCGACCTCCAGATAGCTGTTCCAGCCGACCAGGACGGCGGCGAGACCGACGAAGCTGTGCAGGACGGCGATCAGCTCGGGCATCTGGGTCATCTCGACCCGCCGCGCCCGCCACAGCCCGGCCGCACCGCCGATCGCCATCGCGACCACGATCAGCGCGACCGCGCCGGCGGTGACGCTCCGCGCCGCCACCACGACGGTGGCGACCAGCGCGAGGGCCATGCCGGCGATGCCGTAGACGACACCGGCCCGCGAGGTCCGGTGCTGGGAGAGCCCGGCGAGGCTGAGGATGAACAGCAGCGCGGCGACCAGGTCCGCGGCGTGCGAGGCCGTCGTGGAAGTCATCGGGCTCAACGCCTTTCGGGGGAGGTCGAGAACATCGACAGCATGCGGCGGGTGACGGCGAAGCCGCCGAAGATGTTCACGCTGGTCAGCAGCACGGCGACGAAGGACAGCAGGGTGACGACGCGGCTCTCGTGACCGATCTGCAGCAGGGCCCCGATCACCACGATCCCGGAGATCGCGTTGGTCACCGACATCAGCGGGGTGTGCAGGGCGTGGTGCACCTTGCCGATGACGTAGTAGCCGATGACCACGGCGAGGGCGAACACCGTGAGGTTCTGGGCGAGTTGGGCCGGTGCGACGGCGGTCAGCAGGAAGGCCGCGAGCATCCCCGCGCCGATCAGGCCGAAGCGCGCCGCGGGGCCGAGGCGGGGCCGTCCCGGTTCCACGGCAGTGGACGCCTGCGCGGCGGGTTGCGCGGCCGGAGCGGCCGACACCGCCACGGGCGGCGGCGGCCAGGTGATCTCGCCGTCGCGGACGACCGTCACGGCCCGCTGGACCACGTCGTCGAAGTCGAGGGCCAACCGGCCGTCCCGGCCGGGCGTCAGCAGCTTCAACAGGTTGACCAGGTTGGTGCCGAACAACTGCGAGGCCTGGGCGGGTAGTCGGGCCGCCAGGTCGGTGTACCCGATGATGGTGACGCCGTTGTCGGTGACCACCGTCCGGCCCGCCACGGTGCCCTCGACGTTCCCGCCCTGCGCGGCGGCCATGTCGACGATGACGCTGCCGGGCCGCATCGCCGCCACGTCCTCGGCCGTGACCAGCCGCGGGGCCGGGCGGCCGGGGATCAGCGCGGTCGTGACGATGATGTCCACGTCCTTCGCCTGCTCGTGGTACAGCGCCGCGGCGGCGCGGTCGTACTCGGCGGACGTCGCCTTGGCGTACCCGTCGGTGCTCGCCTCCTGGGCGACTTCCACGGCCAGGTACTCGCCGCCCAACGACCGTACCTGGTCGGCCACTTCGGGCCGGGGGTCGGTCGCTCGGACGATCGCACCCAGGCTGGACGCGGCGCCGATGGCGGCGAGGCCGGCCACGCCCGCGCCCGCCACGAGGACCTTCGCCGGCGGGACCTTGCCCGCGGCGGTGACCTGGCCGGTGAAGAAGCGCCCGAACACGTGGGCCGCCTCGATCACCGCCCGGTACCCGGCGATGTTGGCCATCGAGCTGAGCACGTCCATCGACTGCGCCCGGGAGATCCGCGGGACGGCGTCCAGCGCCAGCGCGGTGACGCCGTGGGCGGAGAGCGCCTTGAGCAGCTCGGGATGCTGTGCGGGCGCGATCAGGCCGACCAGGGTGGCGCCCTCGCGCAGCCGGGCGATCTCGCCGTCCGTCGGGGCGTTGATCTTCAGGACCACCTCCGCCGCCCAGGCGTCGCCGATGCGCGCCCCGGCCTCGGTGTAGGCGGCGTCGGTGAAGCCCGAGGCGGCACCGGCCTCCGGCTCGACGACGACGTCGTAGCCGAGACCGAGCAACTGCCGCACCGTCGCCGGTGTCGCCGCGACGCGGGCGTCCCCGCTGGACGACTCGGCGACCACGCCGATGGACTGGGGTGGGGGCTGGGTCGGGACAAGTGCAGACATGTCTGGTGTCTCCCTCGTCGAAGAGCGCTGCTGACCGGGGGGATGGGCGGCCGGGGGAATTCCGGCCGTCGGTCGAAGGAACGTACTCCTACCCGGTTTGCGAACCGATGGCGCGAACCAGTGACGAGCCTCACTCACTCGCACGGAGGATGGCCGGATGTGACCGGGCGCCCGCCGCCTCCCGGGGGCGTCCCCTCCGGATCCCGACTCGAACGCCCAGGAGTACTCGGTGCTCGATCACCGGTGGTTCCTGGCGAACGCCACTGAGACGCCCGCCGCCAGCAGCCCGCCGGCCACGGCGCAGACGGTCCCGGTGTGCTGGGAGGCCCAGAGCTGGAAGCTGCGGGAGTGGGACCGCTCGTCGAACTCGCCGTGCGCCCCGTGGTCGGTGCCGTCGGCGCCGTCCACGGGGTGCCACAGGTTGTTCGGCCGTCCCGGGGTGACACTGTCGCCGGTCTGCTGGGAGTCGTAGCCGGTGCGGGCGAGGTAGCGGTCCAGGAGCGGGGCGGCCGCCTTCTGGGCGAGGATGGTGGCGGCCGCGCTCCGGCCGGGGCCGCGAGCGGGCCGCGTGCCGACCACAGCGCTGCGGCGCCGGCTCAGGGGCCGGCGGCAGTTGTCGACGACATGCGTGTGTCCGCACGGGCGGGGCCGAAACGGGCGACCATCCGATCGGGCGACTGGCGGCACGCGGCGGACCGGGCGTTCCGGCTCCGCCCCGGGCCGCCCGCGAGCTGTGTGGCACGATCAGCCGGGTGCCGGGGGAGTCCCGGAATCAGAGTTTGAACATCGCGGTGTACGGGTGGGTGATGCGTTCCTGCCGTGATCCGAAGTCGACGAGGACCGCGACGTCGCCGTCGCCCTCGACGCCGATGACCCGGCCGAGGCCGTACCCGTCATGGGTGACCCGGTCACCGACGGTGAAGTGCTTGGGCAGTGCCTCCGGCCGGGGCTTGAAGGGGCTGGTGGGCAGGGGGCGGCGACTTGCTGCGAATTTCGTCATCCCGGCCAGTATGCGCCTGGAAGCGCGGCCGCGGTGCTCCCCGGCGCGTACGAGTTCGGGACCGGGGGTGAAAGTTCCCGACGCGGCGGGCCGCGGCCTGCTACAGTCGACCTAGTTGCAGTAGTGGTTCCCATGAACTTTGTGTGCGCCTGCTGATGTTTTGCAGGCGCATTTTTTGTTCCCCGGCTCTTCCCCGGTGGGCGCTCCATGCGGTGACTCGAGGCCCGCGCCGTGCGTGCTTCGGACAGTCCCTTGAAGGAGATTTTTAATGGCTAATGGCACTGTGAAGTGGTTCAACTCGGAGAAGGGCTTCGGCTTCATCGAGCAGGAGGGTGGCGGCCCCGACGTCTTCGCCCACTACTCGAACATCAACGCCAACGGCTTCCGTGAGCTGCTCGAGGGCCAGAAGGTCGAGTTCGACGTCACGCAGGGCCAGAAGGGCCCGCAGGCCGAGAACATTCGCCCGCTGTAGTTCTTCTGCCACGGCACCCGCCTAGCAGCGAGGGGCCCGTACCGCGCGCAAGTGCCCGGTGCGGGCCCCTCGGTCATCGCGCCACGGCGCGTCCCTCCGGTCGTTCAGGCCGCTGGTTCCGCCACCGGCGGCCAACCCCACGCGAGACGCACAGCGCCGCGTCCGGATCGGCGCCCTGCCGTGACAGCTCACGGTTGTAGGTTCTCCGCTCCCGTCGCCGCGGTGAGCGCCGACCACGGGTGACGTGCCGAACGGTTCCACCGTCCATGCTCCGCCCGTCACACTCCGGCCCGTTCCCTTGCGGTCTCCGTCGGCGCCCCGCGCCGCGGAGTATTCCTCGTGACGTGCCGTCCCGAGGAAGGTCCTCCGCATGGCCAGCTCCAGTCGCTCCTCCTCCCACTCCTACCGCGACACCGACTTCCGCTCCGCGGCCGGTTCCCGCTCCGGTGGCGGCTCTTTCCACGGTGACCGGCCTGCCGGAGGGCGACGCCCCTCCGGCCGGACCCGGGGCTCCTCCGCACAGGGCGAGTTCGCGATGCCGGTGAGCACCACCCCGGCGCTGCCGGCCGTCGAGTCCTTCGACGAACTGGACATGCCGAAGGCGCTGCTGTCGGTGCTGACGGGCCAGGGCGTCACCGAGCCGTTCCCGATCCAGGCCGCGACGCTGCCGAACTCGCTGGCCGGCCGCGATCTCCTCGGACGGGGCCGGACCGGCTCCGGCAAGACCATCGCGTTCGGCCTCGCCGTGCTGGCGCGCACCGCCGGGCAGAGGGCCGAGCCGGGGTACCCGCTGGCCGTCGTGCTGGTTCCCACCCGCGAGCTCGCGCAGCAGGTCACCGAGGCCCTCACCCCCTACGCCCGGGCCGTGCGCCTGCGGATGGTGACCGTGGTGGGCGGGACGTCGATGAGTCGCCAGGCATGGATGCTGAACCGCGGGGCGGAGATCGTGGTGGCCACGCCGGGCCGGCTCAAGGACCTGGTCCAGCGTGGTGACTGCCGGCTGGACCGGGTCGGCATCACGGTGCTCGACGAGGCCGACCAGATGACCGACATGGGCTTCCTGCCGCAGGTCACCGAGCTCCTCGACCAGGTGGCCGAAGGCGGCCAGACCATGCTGTTCTCCGCCACCCTGGACCGCAACGTCGACCGCCTGGTGCGGCGCTTCCTCAAGGACCCGGTCGCGCACTCGGTGGACCCGTCCGCGGGAGCGGTCAGCACCATGGAGCACCACGTGCTGCACGTGCAGAACTTCGACAAGGACGCCACGATCGCCCACATCGCGTCCCGCGACGGCAGGGTGATCATGTTCATCGACACCAAGCACGGCGCCGACCGTCTGGTGGACGACCTGCTCGCGAACGGGGTGAAGGCCGCGGCCCTGCACGGCGGCAAGTCCCAGCCGCAGCGCACCCGCACCCTGGAGCAGTTCCGCACCGGCCAGGTGACCGCGTTGATCGCGACCAACGTCGCCGCCCGCGGCATCCACGTCGACGGGCTCGACCTCGTCGTCAACGTGGACCCGCCGGGCGACCACACGGACTACCTCCACCGGGGCGGCCGCACCGCACGGGCCGGCGAGTCCGGCGCCGTCGTCACGCTGGTGCTGCCCAACCAGCGCCGCGGGATGGCCCGCATGATGGCAACGGCCGGCATCACACCCGTCACCACCAGGGTCAGCGCCGGTGACGAGGAGCTGGCCCGCATCACTGGCGCCCGCGTGCCCACCGGCATCCCCACGGTGATTCCCGACCCCGTCGTCGAGCGGCCGCGCCGCAGCCCGTCCACGAGCCGCGGCGGCCGCAGCCGCCCCGCCGACGCGGCCGCAGACGCCCGGGCCGCCTACGGCCGCGACGGCCAGGGTTCCTCCGGCCGCCGCCGGACGCCCGGACGCGCCGCCGCCCGCGTCGCGTAGCACCGGGAGCGGGCCCGGCTCGCGGCGCGGACCGGCGGCGGGTCCGCGCCCCGCCGCCGTCCTGCCCGAGGGGGCCGCCGACCGTCGCGACGCCGTCTCAGGCGGGCAGTGCCCACTTCTGGTTGGCGCCGCCGGTGCAGTCCCAGATCTGCACCTGGGTGCCCGCGGTGGTGGACCACCCGGGGTCGTCCAGGCACTTGCCGGACTGCGGGTTGTACAGCGAGCCGTCGGAGCGCGGGATCCAGACCTGGGAGCCGGTGTTGTTGCAGGTGTAGAGGTCCACCGCTGTGCCGTTCGCGGTGCCGGCCGCGTACACGTCCAGGCACTTGCCCAGCACGTGCAGCGTGCTGCCGGCCTGGACGACCGTCCACTGCTGGGCGGGTGTGCCGTTGCAGGTGTAGATCTGCACCGGGTTGTAGTCGGCGGTGGAGGCGGCGCGGTCGTCCAGGCAGAGGCCGCCGTAGCCGGTGATCGCCGAACCGCCGCCGCCGCTGCCGCCGCCGGTGGTGGTGTACGCCGCGACGGAGGCGACGCTCATCGTGGCCCCGGAGGTGGTGGCGGCCGTCGGGGTGGTGCACCCGCAGACGCCGTTGGGGAAGCCGCCGCCGATGGCCAGGTCGAGGATGACGGACAGCGGGTGGTCGAAGGCCTGCTGCCAGACGGCGGTGCCGACCTGGCTCTCCGTCACGGTGAAGTACGCTGCGCCGTCGAGGTACCAGGTGATCGACTCGGCGGCGGTGTTGGTGCGGTCCAGGACCATCGCGTAGTCGTGGTAGCCGCTCTGGCAGCCCGGGCAGGCGCGCAGGCCGCTGCCGATCCCGTTGCCCTCGTTGCACACACCGCCGGGAGAGGTGCCGCAGTGGACGGTACCGGCCACCTGCGAGCGGGCGTTGACGTCCTCCATGATGTCGATCTCGCCGTTCTCGGGCCACTGCCCCGGGCCCAGCATCCAGAACGCGGGCCAGTACCCCAGCCCGCCGGCGGGGGCGGGCTGCATGATCGAGGCGGTGACCTCCAGCTTGCCGCCGGCCGGCGCGCCGGCGACCGCGCTCGGCGTCCGGATCCGGCCCGAGGTCCAGGAGCCGCCGCTGCCGAGGGCGGTGATGTCGAGGTGGCCGTTGCCGTCGAGGTGGACGTTGGCGGTCGAGTCGGTCATGGTCTCGATCTCGCCGGTCCCGAAGTTCGAGCCCGGGCCGGTGTCGTAGGCCCAGTTCGCGCTGGACGGCCGTGCGCCGGCGGGGCCGGAGAAGTCGTCGCTGAACACGGTCGTCCACCCCGGTGGCGGCCCGGCGGCGGCTACCGGGGCCGTCGCCGCGGTGGTGGTGGTGGCGGCGGCGGTGGCGGTGGCGGGCCCCTGGCCGATCAGCGCGACGAGCATGCCGAGGGTGGCCAGGACCGCGAGTCGGCGGCCGGGCCGGGTGAGTTGGCGAGCGCGTCGGCCGGTGCGGCGGCGCGCGGGGTCACGGGTCATCTGCGGCTCCCAACGGAAGGGGCGCGGATCCGGCCCGCGAGGTGGGGTGGGGGCCGGGTCCGCGGAGCGGGGGCTTCGGTCCGGCGGAGCTGCCGGACGGGCTCTGGAGTCGTCCCATCGTGTGCTGAGCTGAGGCGCATTCAACTCCTGTACCTGTCAAAGCGTCAAGAGTGTGGAAGGGTGCTCGGTGTCATCAACTCGTGAAGACCCCGGCTGTTCTCGTCGCCACCCCGCCGCCAAGGGTTGACGGGCCCTGCCGGACCCTCGCCTGACCGGTCACCCGGGTCGGCCCGCAGCAGGGGCGCCGACATGAGCGAGGTCGGGATCGGTGTGAGACTGGGCACGGAAGGGGTGATCCCCGGGTCGGACCCACCGCACGCGTCCGCCGGTCCCGAACGCTGTTCGGAGAGGCAAGCGTGCCGAGGAGTTGCCATGGCTACGGCGAGATGGTTCTTCGAGCCAGGTCACACCGCGGCGGAGTTCAGCGCCAGACACATGATGGTCACGTACGTGCGCGGACAGTTCAAGAACGTGCACGGTTTCCTGGAAATCGACCCGGACGACCCGGAGAAGGCCCAGGTGGAGGCGACGATCGACGCGACGCGGGTCTACACCGGGCAGCCCGACCGCGACACCCACCTGCGCAGCGCCGACTTCTTCGACGTCGAGCGCTTTCCGACCTGGACGTTCACCGGGTCCCGCATCCGCCAGGTGAGCGCGAACGACTTCGAGGTGACGGGTGAACTCACCATTCGCGGAGTGACACGCTCCGTGACGTTCGATGTGACGTACCTGGGACAGTGGGACACCCCCTGGTGGGAGGGCGACCGGGATCTCGGTCCACGGCGCCGGGCCGGATTCGTCGCCAGGTCACGCATCAACCGCCACGACTTCGGCGTGAGTTGGAACGATGTGGTCGACCGGGGCGGTGTCGTCGTAGGCGACATGGTCGACGTCACGGTCGACGTCGAGGCGGTCCTGGAGCCCGCCGCGACGGCAGGCTGACCCGCGACGGGGAGAACACAGGCCGAAGCGCCACCAGCCTGTTCGGCGGTCCGTCCGGCCCTCCGCCGGCTTCGGGTGTGCGCACCCCCGGACTGGGTGGCAGCGTGGAGGAGAGACCCGATACGGGGACGGCCTGCATGCACAGAGCGGACAGCCACGCCACCGGGGGCACGGACCCTGGCGGACCGGGGGAACACCGGTACGCCAGCGGGCGGTCGACCTCGAGCCCGGGGGTGCGCAGTGTCGCCGGGCAGGTGTTCCTGTGGCTGCTGGTCGTCGTGGTGCTGCTGGTCGGCGCCGGGCTGGCGGCGCTCGTCCTGCAGGCCCGCGGCTACGCCACGAGTGACGCCGCGCACCGCACGCGCGCCGCGGCCGTCACCATGGCGCAGGTCCCCACGGTGGTGGACGCTCTGGACAGCTCCCACCCGACCGCGGTGCTGCAGCCGCTGGCTCTGGACGTCATGAAGAAGGGCGGCTTCGACTACGTCGTGATCGCCGGCCCCGAAGGGACGCGATACGCGCAGACCGCCCAGCCCGAGCTGATCGGGAAGCACCTCATCGGCCCGTACCAGCAGGCCCTCAAGGGACCGATCACCGTCAGCTTCACCGCGCCCCTCGGACGGGTCGTGGAAAGCAGCGCGCCGGTCACCAGGCCGGACGGCTCGGCCGCCGGCCTGGTCCAGGTCGGCTACACCGTCGCGCACGCGAGCAGCGCGGTGAGCAGTCAGCTGCCGGTCCTGTTCGGCGGCGCGGCCGCCGCGCTCGCCGTGGGCACCGGCGGGGCAGTGCTGGTGCGGCGGCGGCTGCGCCGCCAGACCCACGGCCTGGGCCCGGCCGAGATGACGCGGATGTACGAGCAGCACGACGCGGTGCTGCACGCGGTCCGCGAGGGCGTGCTGATCGTCGGCGGGGACGGGCGGGCGCTGCTGGCGAACGACGAGGCCCGGCGGCTGCTGAAGCTGCCGCCCGAGGTGGAGGGGAGGCCGACCGCCGAGCTCGGACTCGATCCGGGGCTGGCGGAGCTGCTGGCGTCCGGGCAGGCCGCCACCGACGAGGTGCATCCGGCCGGGGACCGGCTGCTCGCCGTCAACATCCGCCCGACGGAGCCGTTCGGCGGCGGGCCCGGCAGCGTGGCGACGATCCGGGACACCACCGAGCTGCGGGCGCTGGCCGGGCAGGCCGAGGCTGCCCGGGGCCGGTTGCAGCTGCTCTACGACGCCGGGCTGCGGGTCGGCACCACCCTGGACATCGTGCGGACCACCCAGGAACTGGTGGATGTGGCGGTTCCCCGGTTCGCGGACTTCGCCACCGTCGAGCTGGCCGAGGCGGTTCTGCGCGGTGACGAGCCGCTCCCCGGCACGGGCGACGCCGGAGGCCCGCGGATCCGCCGGGTGGCCGCCGCCGGCATCCGCGAGGACCGGCCGTTCTACCCGGTGGGCTCGCAGATCAGCCCGCTGCCCGGCACGCCGGAGGCCACTGCCCTGGGGAGCGGGCGTGCCGCGCTGGTGGCCGACCTGTGTCAGGCGCACGCCTGGCGGGCACGCGACCCGCAGACCGCCGACCGGATCCTGGCGTACGGGGTCCACTCGCTGATCTCCACGCCGTTGAAAGCGCGCGGGCGGGCCCTGGGCACGGTCAGCTTCTGGCGCGCGGGGCAGTCGGAGCCGTTCGGGCCGGAGGACCTCGCCTTCGCCGAGGAGCTGATCGCCCGCGCGGTGATCTGCGTCGACAACGCCCGCCGCTACACCCGGGAGCGCCGGATGGCCGAGGCACTGCAGCGCAGCCTGCTGCCCCGGGGACTGCCCGAGCAGAGCGCCCTGGAGGCGGCCTACCGCTACCTGCCGGCACTGCACAGGGTCGGCGGCGACTGGTTCGACGTCATCCCGCTGCCCGGCTTCCGGGTGGCTCTGGTCGTCGGCGACGTCGTCGGCCACGGCCTGCACGCCGCCGCCACCATGGGCCGACTGCGTACAGCCGTCCTCAACTTCGCCACCCTCGACCTGCCCCCGGACGAGTTGCTCGCCCGTCTCGACGAACTGGTCGCCCGGCTCGACCAGGGCGAGGCGGGAGAAGGCGACGTCGAGGGCCAGGACGAGGGCGAGGGCGAGCTGACGGTCACGGGCGCCACCTGCCTGTACGCGATCTACGACCCGGTCTCCGGGCACTGCACCATGGCGCGGGCGGGTCACCCACCGCCCACACTGGTGCACGTCGACGGCAGCGTGGAATTCGTCGACCTGCCCGCCGGGCCACCCCTCGGCGTGGGCGGCCTGCCCTTCGAAACCACCGAACTCCAGCTGGCACCCGGCGCCGTCCTGGTCCTCTACACCGACGGACTCGTCACCAGTCGCGACCGCGACCTGGAGAACGGACTCGCCACGCTGCGCCGTTCCCTGGCGAACGCCCACGCGGACGCCTCCCCGGAGGACCTCTGCCGGGCCGTGTTCGACGCGCTCGCCCCGCCCCGTCCGAGCGACGACATCGCACTCCTCGTCGCACGCACGCAACTGCTCGCGCCCGACCAGGTGGCCACCTGGGACGTACCCGACGACGTCGCCTCCGTCTCCCGGATCCGCAACGCGTGCAACGACCAGCTCACCGCCTGGGACCTGGAGGAACTGACCTTCACCACCGAGCTGATCCTCAGCGAACTGGTCACCAACGCCATCCGCTACGGCACCGGGCCCATCCGCGTCCGCATGCTGCGCGACACCAGCCTGGTCTGCGAGGTCTCCGACGGCAGCAGCACCGCGCCGCACCTGCGCTACGCGGACACCACGGACGAGGGCGGCCGGGGCCTGTTCCTGGTGGCCCAGCTGGCCGAACGATGGGGAACCAGGTACACGGCACGCGGCAAGGTCATCTGGGCTGAGCAACCACTGACCGCACCGGAATACCAGTTCGAGGCGATGCTGTTGTGACCCCGGGTGCGGGGAGTTGCTCCAGCCGCGCCCCTGCCGGTGCCGGAACGGGCGTCGCACACCTCGAGGCGGATCGCCCAGGGAGACCCGAGTGAGCCCAGGGGCGGGTGACTCGATCCCGTGTACGGGTGGCGAACGTGCTGGCCAGTCCCACAATTTGCGGGTTTCGGAGCCGTCTGACGCCCGTTCGGCAGGTCCAAACCACGCTAGCTTGGCGCCATGGATATCACGACGACCCAAACAACGGTGAAGTTCGACGTCAAGGTGGTCGCGGCCGCCTCGACCACGGTGGTGCTCTGGGCCTCCGCCTTCGTCGCGATCCGGGACGCGGGCGGCGCGTTCGGCCCGGGAGCGCTGGCGCTGGGCCGGCTGCTGACCGGCGCGCTGGCGCTGCTGGCCCTGCTGCTGGTGCGCGGCGAGGGGCTGCCGCCGCGCGCCGCCTGGCCCGGAATCCTGACCTCCGGGGTGCTCTGGTTCGGGCTCTACATGGTCGCGCTCAACTGGGGTGAGGAGAAGGTCGACGCGGGCACCGCCGCCATGGTGGTCAACATCGGCCCGGTGCTGATCGCGCTGCTCGGCGGCTGGCTGCTCAAGGAGGGCTTCCCGCGCAGCCTGCTGGCGGGCATGGCCGTCTCCTTCGCCGGCGCGATCGTGGTCGGCGCCTCGACGTCCGGGGGCGGTGGCAGTTCGGTCCTCGGCATCGTGCTGTGCGTGCTGGCGGCGGCGGCCTACGCCTCGGGCGTGGTGAGCCAGAAGCCCGCCCTGCGGCACGCCTCGCCGCTGCAGACGACCGCGTTCGGCTGCCTGGTCGGCGCGGTGGCCTGCCTGCCGTTCAGCCCGCAGCTGGTGGACCAGGTCGGGCACGCGCCGCTGCGGGCCGTCCTGGACATGGTCTACCTCGGCCTGTTCCCGACCGCGCTGGCCTTCACGACCTGGGCCTACGCGCTCTCCCGCACGACCGCGGGCAAGATGGGCGCCACCACGTACGCGGTGCCGGCCCTGGTGGTCCTGATGTCCTGGGCCGTCCTCGGCGAGGTGCCCGGCTGGCTGACGCTGCTCGGCGGCGTGCTCTGCCTGGGCGGTGTGGCGGTCTCCCGGCGCCGTTGACGATGCCGCACACCGGTCGCGCGGGGTGGGGCTCCCGCGCGGCGCGGGGCAGGTCCGTCCCGTGCCGGAGCGCGGGGCGGCGCTACAGCACCAGGGTGGTCTCGCTGCGGCCCAGCAGGTAGCCCAGGTGCAGCCGGTTCTTGGCGCCCAGGCCGTCCTTGATGGCGGCGACGTGCGCCTGCAGCGAGCGCTCGCTGATGCCCAGCCGGCGGGCGATCACCTTGTCCGAGTGCCCCTCCACCAGTAGCCGCCGGATCGACTCGCGGATCGCCGGCACCACCTCGGGTGCGGCCTGGGCGGCGTGGATGGGGACGAACGGGAACGGCTCGGCGCGGTCCCAGGAGCGCTCGAAGACGTCGCTGAGGAAGCGCACCACGGACGGCTCGGTGATCATCGAGGCCACCGTGCGGTCGTCGTTGGCGGAGATGAACGCGGTGCTGCGGTCGATCACGATCAGCCGGTCGAAGAACTCGGCCAGGGTGCGCACCTGGACGCCGTGGTCGGTCACCATGCGGACGTAGTTCTTGGTGGCCTCGTCGAACCGCGTGGTGTGCTGGTAGAGGGTGCGCATGGCCACCCCGCCGGCGATCTGACGGCGCACCGACTCCAGCGCCTCGTCGAGCACCGCGCCGGGCCTGGGGCCGTCCGGCTGGGCGGTGAGGATCTCCCGCTCGGCGTCCTCCAGGGCGGTCTGGATGGTCCGGTTGATCTCCGGCAGCCCGTGCAGGTGCACCACCCCCGGCGCGCCGGGCTCCCCGGCCACCGCCGCCGGGCTCTCCTTCTCCTCGGTCTGCTGCTTGGCCAACTGGGCGAGCGCGAGCTTCAGGGCGGCCTCGACCAGGTTGTCGCTGAGGTTCCGGCCCTGTGCTGTCACCTCGGGCACCAGCGCCCCTCCGGCGTTGCCCTGCGCGTCCGATTTGTCTGATCCTGCTCGCATATAGACCCCTCGGTTAACTGCAATGCGACGACCCGAACCATCCTAGGTCTGGAGCCGTGAACCCAGCCAGGGGAAGGTTGGTTGTGCGGGCGGCGGAACTCCCCGAAGGAACAGAGGGAAACCCGTCACAGCACCCGAACTCGACTTTTCTGCAAAGAAACTGAGCATCCATCAGATGCTCCGACGCAACGCGCCGAATTCCGGAATTGACGCTCAATCAGCTCTGTCCGGAAAACCTTCCCCGATCAAAGCTTTCACGAAAGAGGTCTGCCATGCGCCAGTACGCCTCCGTCCGGATCATCGCCCCGCTCGCCCTCCTGCTGGCCCCGGTGGCCGGTGTGCTCGCCGGTACCTCGCTGCTGCACGGCACCGCCGCGGCCGCGGTGCAGAACCGCGCCGACGTGGGCTGGAACAACGGCCCGGTCGGCGGAACCGTCGCCTCCACCCCCACCCCGGCGCCCACCGCCTGACCCTCCCGGCCCACCGCCGCCAGATCCGAAGAGAGCAGCCGTCTGCCATGTCCGACTCACCGTGGTTCGTCTCCCGCCCCACCAGCAGCCGGGCCCCGTACCTGGTCTACTGCTTCCCGCACGCCGGCGGCAACGCCCGTTCGTTCCTGAGCTGGCAGCAGCACCTGGAGGTCGATGCTGAACTGGTCGGCGTCTGCGCCCCCGGGCGCGGCATGCGACTGGACGAGCCGAGCCCGGCCGGCATCGCCGAGCTGGCCGAGGGCGCCGCCCGGGCCGTCGCGGCCGCCGCGGACCGTCCGTTCCTGCTCTTCGGCCACAGCTTCGGCGCCGTGCTCGCCTTCGAGACTGCCCGCCGGCTGCGCGAACACCCCTTGCTGAGGCACCTGGTGGCGTCCGGCTGCGCCGCCCCGCGGTTGCTGCCGAGCGAGCGGGTGCGGCAGACGGCCAAGCTGCGCGGCCAGGAGTTCACCGAGGCGGTCGCCTTCTTCGGCGGCCTGCCGCCCGAGGTGCTCGCCGAGCCCGAACTGCAGGACCTGCTGCTGCCGGGCCTGCGGGCCGACTTCCACCTGGTCTCCGGCTACCGCTACCAGCCGGACGAGCCGCTGCCGATCGGCATCTCGCTGGTCAACGGCCGCGAGGACCCGCACGTGGGGCCGGCCGAACTGCGCCACTGGGAGCACGAGTCCGTGCTGCCGCTGCGCTACCACTGGGCCGACGGCGGCCACTTCTACTTCGGCCCCGACCCGGCGCCCGCGGTCGATCTGCTGCGCTCACTCATTCGTGCGGATTCCAGCGCGCCGAGCGCGCGGGAGGAACACGTCGAACTTATCTAGTTGTGCCGCCGGAACCACGGGTGGCAACCCGTCCGGAACCGCAGCCGGGGAAACCCCCGCAACTCGCGTCACAACAGAGAGGATCCCGCGATGCAGTCCGCAGCCGCAGACCAGTACCACCGCGCCCGGGTATTCCGGGAACTCCACGAGCGGTCCACCGCCTTCGTGATTCCGAATCCCTGGGACGCCGGATCCGCCAAACTGCTGGCCGGCCTCGGCTTCCCGGCGCTCGCGACCACCAGCGCCGGCCTGGCCTTCTCACTGGGCCGCCCCGACGGCGACAACCGCGTGAGCCGGACCGAGGCCCTGGCCAATGCCGCGGACATCGTGGCCGCCACACCGCTGCCGGTCACCGCCGACCTGGAGAGCGGCTACGGGCCGAGCCCCGAGGACGTCGCCGAGACCATCCGGCTGGCCGCCCGGGCCGGTCTGGTGGGTGGTTCGATCGAGGACGCCACCGGGGACCCGCAGGCGCCGGTGCTGGATCAGGCGGCGGCCGCGGACCGGGTCCGGGCGGCGGTCGAGGCCGCGCGCTCGCTCGACTTCCCCTTCACGGTCACGGCGCGGGCGGAGAACTTCCTCTACGGCCGCCCGGACCTGAAGGACACGGTCGCGCGGCTGCAGGCCTACCAGGAGGCCGGCGCGGATGTGCTCTACGCCCCTGGCCTGCCGGACGCCGACGCGGTGCGCACGGTCTGCGCCGAGCTGGACCGCCCGGTCAACGTGCTGGCCGCAGCCGGCGGCCTGAGCCTGTCGGTCGCGCAGCTGGCCGAGCTCGGCGTGCGGCGGATCAGCCTGGGATCCGCCCTGGTCCGCGCCGCGCTGGGCGGGCTGCTGGTCGCGGCCGAGGAGATGCGCACCACCGGGACCTTCGGGTTCGCGGCGCGGGCGCTGCCGTACGCCAGGGCCAACGAGATCTTCACCAAGCTCTCCGACATCCATCGACCCCCGAAGGAAGAGACGTCATGAGTGTCCTGCAGGCCCCGCGGTACGTCCTGGGAGAGGAGGAGTTGGACCACACCGAGGTCGAGTGCCTGGCCGAACGGGCCGCCGAGCTGAAGATGGTGCCCAGGGCCGCGCTCTGGGGCTGGGGGTCGGTGCGCCGCACCGGCCGCGGCCTGGCGGAGCTGGCGATCGACAGCGGCACGGCCACGCTGCGGGCGGCGGGGGTGGACCCGGCCGAGGTGGACGCGCTGATCCTGTGCTCCACCCGGTTCCCGGGCGGGCCGCGCACCCACGGCCGGTTCGTGGAGCGGATCCTGACCGGGACCGGCCTCGAGCGCGCGGCGTTCCTCGGGATCACCCTGAACCGCTGCACCAACCTGCTGGTCGCCCTCGACACCGCGCACGCGCTGGTGGCGGCCGGCCGGCACCGCCGGATCCTGGTCGTCACCACGGACCGGATCGAGGACGAGAAGGAGCGGATGGAGAGCTTCGCGCTCTTCAGCGACGGGGCGGCGAGCTGCCTGGTCTCGGCCGGCACCACGGTCGGGGACACGGCCGGGGCCGGGACCGGGCTCGGCGCCCACTACCGGATCCGGTCCACCGCCGGCGCCCAGGAGGCGGCCGCGCTGGACTGGTCGCACGAGATCAGCGCCGACCTGGCCCGGGAGGCCAACGGGCGCCTGCTGGCGCCGCTCGACCTGGCGCTCGACCAGGTGGACGGACTTCTGCACGCCAACCTGTTCCTGCCGCTGGTCACCATGAAGGAGCGCCAGGCCGGCTTCACCGCCCGCCAGCTGTACCCCGCGAACATCACCAGGTTCGGGCACTGCTTCGCCGCGGACCCGCTGATCAACCTGGCCGACCAGGAACGCGCCGGACTGCTGCGCGACGGCGGCCACTACCTGGCCGCGGTCAGCGTGCCGGGCTCGCGGGTCGCCGTCCTGCTCCAGCGCGACGGCGGCTGACGCCCCACCGGCCGTTCCGCCGCCGGCCCGGCCCCGCCCGGGTCACCCGTCGCGCCCGCCCTCCCCAGAACCCCTCCCGCCGCGCTGCCCGCCGTCCGTGGGTCGCCCCGGCGCGCCCTGCCACGCCACCGTCCGATGGAGTGCCCGTGTACGCCCACCAGACCCACGACCTCGACGACCTGACCACCTCGCTGCCCGTTGGCGACTTCGAGTTCAGCCCCACCGCGCAGGCCGAGGCCGAAGCGGTGCTGGCCGCCGGCCCGGCCGTGACCTATCACCGGCTGCTCGCCGACCAGGAGTCCCAGACCACCCTGCTGGTGGCCCGCCGGGTGCTGGCCGCCTTCCTCGCCGCGGAGGACCCCGGCGCCGGGCCGGTCACCGCGGACGCGCTCACCGCCCTGGTGGCCGGCGCCCGGGCGGAGCTCGCCCCGACGGCGGCCCGGTTGACCGCCACGCCCGCCGACCGGGCCGTCGCGCTGCGCGGCCGGGCCCCGGTCGCGCTGCTGGCCGGCTGCTGGCTGGACACGGTCTCGCAGCCCGCCACCCAGCCCGCCCTGGTGGTGAACCGGCTCTACGCCCAGTACTTCGCGCTCAAGGGCGGGGGCCGCCCGCAGCGCTCCGTGCCGCAGCGGCGCCGCCGCGCGCTGGAGGACGCCGGGGTGCTGCTGCCGCAGCCGGAGGAGGCGGACTTCCTCGTCCGGGCCCGGGCCCGCCCGTTGGCCGCCCTGCACGGCGCCTTCCTGCTGGCCCTGTCCCGGCTGCCCGCCGCCTTCCTGCCGGAGGTGGTCGGCGTCCAGTACGCCTTCCACGCGCTCGGCCTGGACGACCTGCTGAACGGCACCGAGCCGACGCTCGCGGTCGACGAGCTGCTCGCCGAGTACCTGGAGCTGACCGAACGGTCGGACACCGGGGCGCAGGACCGGCGGCGACTGGCCGCGGCGGTCCGGCTGGTGGTGCGGATCGAGCGCGAGCAGCTCGCCCTGCTGGCCGAACTGGTCTCCCACCGGGCCGGGTTGTCGGTGGACGCGCGGGCCGCCGAGATCGTCGAGCGGCACCGCCCCTTCGCCGGACGCCAGCACAAGAACGTCAAGATCGGCGGAAAGCTGCTCTCCGAGACCTTCGCCGACCCGCAGTTCGACCTCGACGCCTTCATGGCCGAGTTCCGCGCCTCCCGCCAGCTGCGCCCGCTGCGGAGCGGCGGCTGCCCGTTCACCCGGGCGGTCAAGTTCGGCGGCCCGATGTTCGGCATCTTCGACGAGGCCGAGGCCGCGGTCTTCAAGGAGTGGGCCGAGTCGGTCGCCGCCGGCGAGCCGGCCGGTGCGCCGCTGCGGCCCGACACCAGCGGCGACGAGCAGGCCGCGCACTGGCAGCGGGCCGTGCTCGCCACCGCCCCGCCGGACGTGCGGTTCGCCGAGGCGTCCCCGGCCGACGACCGCGAGTTCTTCCACCGGCTGGTCAACATCGAGCAGTTCCCCAACACCCTGCCGCTGGCCGCGCGGACCGCCGAGGAGGGCCTGGAACGGGCCGAACTGCTCTTCCGCCACGGCGCCGGCGGCCGGTACACCGACGCCAGCTGGTTCGACTACACCGCCGAGGCGCTGCTGGAGCGGGTGGACCGGATCTACTGGGACAAGCTGGTCGGCCCGTACCGCGCACTCCAGGAGGTGCCGGACCGCGACGAGGTGATCTTCCACCAGAAGACCCTCGCCCTCGGCAGCCTGATCGACGGCACCTGGGCCTACCGGATCGGCAACCACGGCCGCTACCACCGGCAGAGCGACGCGATGCTGTTCTCGATCTACGCCGACGAGATGGGCCGCGGCGAGCTCGCCAAGAACCACATCACGCTGATCCGCCAGGTGCTGGCCAGCATGGACGTCCGGCTGCCGCACATCCGCTCGGCGGAGTTCCTGGACCAGGGCGAACTGCCGGACGAGCTCTACCGGTTCTCGATCCACCAGATCTGCCTGGCGCTGTTCCCGGACCGGCTGCACAGCGAGATCCTCGGCTACAACCTCGGGATCGAGATGTTCGGGCTCGGCGAGATGCGCCTGCACGAGGTGCAGAAGCTGCGCCGCCACAACCTGGACACCGCCTACGAGGAAGCGCACCTGTCGATCGACAACTTCTCGGCCGGCCACGCCCGCCAGTCCGCCGAGATCATCGTCTCCCACCTGGACGGGGTGCGCCGGGAGGCGGGCGAGGCGGCCGTGCGGCGCGAGTGGCGCCGGATCTGGCGCGGCTACGCCTCCTTCGCCTGGTTCGTGGAGCACCAGCTGGTCAACTCGCTGGCCACCGAGGCCGACACCGCCGACGACCTGGTCATCTGAGGAGCCCGCCGTGACCCCCAACGCCTTCGACCCGGAGATCCTCCGGCTGCCCTTCTACACCGACGAGCACCGCGACCGCGCCCAGCGGCTGGGCCGATGGTGCGACGAGCGGTCCGCGCTCTGGACCGAACTGCGCACCGACGGCCCCGACAAGGCCGTGCGCCGGGCGCTGGCCGCGCTCGGCGAGGCCGGCTGGCTGGCCTTCCTGGACGACGAGGAGCCCGGCACCGACGGCGACTACCGCTCGGTGTGCCTGGCCCGCGAGGCGCTCGCCTACGCCGAGGACCTGGCCGACTTCGCCTTCGCGATCCAGGTGCTCTCGGCCACCCCGATCCTGCGGTACGGCAGTCCCGAGCAGCGGCGGCGCTACCTGCCGGGCCTGGCGGCCGGCACCCTGGCCGGCGCCTTCGCGGTCTCCGAGGAGCAGTCCGGCTCGGACGTCGCCGCGGTGGCGCTGACCGCCGAGCGGGACGGCGAGGAGTACGTGCTCAACGGCGGCAAGGCGTGGATCGCCAACGGAACGGTGGCGGACGTGGTCTGCGTGATCGCCCGGACGGGCGAGGGACCGGGGCCGCTGGGGCTGACCGCCTTCCTGGTCCCCGGTGACACCCCGGGCCTGCGGGTGCGCGAGCCGATCGACGCGATCGCGCCCCGTCCGTTCGCCCACCTGGCGTTCGAGGACTGCCGGGTGCCCGCCGACGCGGTGCTCGGTCGGCCCGGACGTGGCTTCGTGGTGGCGATGGACCTGCTGGAGCGGGCCCGGATGACGGTGGGCGCGGCCGCGCTCGGCTTCGCCCGGCGGGCCGCCGACGCGGCCCAGGCACGGGCCCGGCGGCGCGCCATCTACGGCGGGGTGCTGTTCGACCTGCCCACGGTCAAGTTCGACCTGGCTGCCATGGAGGTCGAGTTGAACGCGTCCGCGCTGCTGGTCGGGCGGGCCGCCTGGGAGCTCGACCGGGGGCACCGGGGGTTCGGCAAGCACTCCAGCATCGCCAAGCTGCAGGCCACCGAGGCGGCGCAGCGAATCGTCGACCGGTGCGTGCAGCTGCACGGTGCCGCCGGGCTGGTCGCCGACAGCCTGCCCGAACGCCTGTACCGGCAGATCCGGGCGCTGCGTGTCTACGAGGGCGCCTCGGAGGTTCAACAGCTGACCATCGCCGGTGCGCTGGACGCGCGCCGGGCCCGCTGACGTCCCGTCAAGGAGCAGAGCTTCCATGCAGACCCCGACGAACCCGGTCGAGGCCGTCCGGCACCCCGACCCGTACCCGTACTACGCGCGGCTGACCGCGGAACGTCCGTTCGGCTGGGACGAGCAGTTGCAGGCCTGGGTGGCCGCCGACGCCGCCTCGGTCACCGCCGCGCTGTCGGCCGCCGAACTGCGGGTCCGCCCGCCGGGCGAGCCGGTGCCGACCGGGCTGCTCGGCACCGCTGCCGGCGCGGTCTTCGGCGACCTGGTCCGGATGACCGACGGCCCGGACCAGCAGCGCCTCAAGCAGGTGGTGCTGGACGCGCTCGGCGAGGCCGAGCCGGCCGAGGCGGGCAAGCTGGCCGCCGAGCGGACCCGGCAGAGCCTGGAGCGGGCCGGCGGCCCCGGCTTCGAGGAGCTGATGTTCCAGGTGCCGGCCCGCGTGGTGGCCGCGCTGTGCGGCCTGGACGCCGGGCTGGAGCCGGAGGCGGCGCGACTGGTGGGGGACTTCGTGCAGTGCATCCCCGCCGGTGCCACGGCGGAGCAGCGGCGGGCGGCCGCGGAGGCCGCGGCGCGGCTGCGGGAGCTGCTCGGGCCGGGCCTGACCGGTGCCGAGCCGACCGGGCTGCTGGCCGCCCTGGTCCGGGCGGCCGGTCGGCGGGACTGGCCGCGGGCGGCGCCGCTGCTGGCCAACGCCGTGGGCTTCCTCTCGCAGACCTACGACGCGACGGCCGGTCTGATCGGCAACTCGCTTCTGGCGCTGCGCGAGCAGCCGGCCGGCGACCTCGCCGCGCTGGTCCGCGAGGTGGCCCGGCACGACGCGCCGATCCAGAACACCCGCCGGTTCGCGGCCGAGCCCTGGCGGTTCGGCGCGGCGACCGTGCGGCCCGGACAGGCCGTGCTGGTGGTACTCGCCGCCGCCAACCGCGACCCCGCGGCCAATCCCGACCCGCACGCCTTCGACCCCGCCCGCCCCGCGCCCAGCTGCTTCACCTTCGGCGCCGGCCCGCACCGCTGCCCGGGCGCCGACCTCGCGGTGGCGATCACCGCGGGCGTCCTGGACGAACTGCTGGCGCACGGCTTCGAGGCGGCCGCGCTGCCCGCCGGGCCGAGCTACCGGGCCCTGGCGAACGCGCGCATCCCGCTGCTCTGAGCAGCCCCGTCCGACTTCGGCCCAGCCGCATTCGACCGGCACCGCCTTACCCCCGCACGACCACATCCAGGAAGGACGAGATCGATGGCAGAGCAGCCGCGGCTGTGGATCCGGCACGAGGTGCGCGCCAGCGAGCGCCGGGCCCCGCTGGTGCCGCAGGACGCACGCCGGCTGGTGGAGCTGGGATTCCACCTGACCGTGGAGGAGTCCCCGCAGCGGGTGTACCCGCTGGACGAGTACCTGGCCGCCGGCTGCCAGGGGGCCGAGGCCGGCTCCTGGACCGAGGCCCCCGAACCGGCGTACGTCCTCGGGCTCAAGGAGCTCCCGGACCTGCCCGAGCAGCTGATTCACCGTCACATCTTCTTCGGGCACGCCTACAAGGGCCAGCAGGGCAGTCGTGAGCTGCTCGCCAGGTTCGCCCGCGGCGGCGGCGAGCTGCTCGACCTGGAGTACCTGGTGGACGACACCGGGCGCCGGCTGGCCGCCTTCGGCTACTGGGCCGGCTATGTGGGTGCGGCGCTCGGCGTGCTGCAGGCCCGCGGCCGGCTCACCGCCCCGCTGTGCCCGCTGTCCAAGGGCGAGCTGGACCGGCAGCTGCGCGATTCGATGCGCGCCGGCGCCCCGGACGCGCTGGTGATCGGTGCGCTCGGCCGCTGCGGGCGCGGCGCGGTGGACGCGCTGGAGGTGGCCGGGCTGGCCGCCACCTGCTGGGACCAGGAGGAGACCCGCGAACTGGACCGCGCCGCGCTGCTCCACCACGACCTGCTGGTCAACACCGTGCTGACGTCCCGTCCGATTCCGCCGTTCCTGCGCCCCGCCGACCTCCCGGTCGCCGACCGGCGGCTGAGCCTGGTGGTCGACGTGACCTGCGACGTCACCTCCGACCTCAACGTGCTGCCGGTCTACCGCACCGTCACCGACTGGTCCGAGCCGGTGCGCCGCCTGCACCAGGACCCGCCGCTCGACCTGATCGCCATCGACAACCTGCCCTCGCTGCTGCCGGCCGAGGCCAGCCGGGCCTTCTCCGCGGAACTGGTCGCCCAACTGCGCACCCTGGCCGACCCGGCCGCGCCCTGGCGGCACTGCCGGGCCGACTTCCGGGCCGCCTGCCGCCGACACGAACTGGAGGCCGTCCATGTCTGAGCCGTCCGTGACCGACCTCTCGACCGCGATACGCACGGTGCACTGGATCGGCACCGGGCTCTCCACCGGCCGCAGCGGCCTGGAGCTGCTGCTGGAGCACGGTGCCCGCGTGGTGCTCTGGGGCCGGACCGCGGCCAAGGCCGAACAGTGCCTCGCGGCCCGCGGCCTGGCCGGCCGGGCCGGGGCCCGCGCCTTCGACACGGCGGCCCTGGCCGCCGCGCTGGCCCCCGGCGACGTCCTGGTGTCGATGCTCCCGGCGGCCCACCACCCCGAGCTGCTGCGCCTCGCGCTGGCGCACGGTGCCCACTTCGCCTGCTCCAGCTACGTCTCGCCGGAGCTGGCCGAACTGGCGGCCACGGCCGAGCGGACCGTGGTGCTCACCGAGGCGGGCCTGGACCCGGGCATCGACCACCTGATGGCCCACCGCCTGGTCGAACTCGGCCGCACCGCCGCCGGGGAGGCCGCCTGCACTGCCGACTTCACCTCCTACTGCGGCGGACTGCCCGCCGAGCTCAACGAGTTCCGCTACCGCTTCAGCTGGGCTCCGCTCGGTGTGCTCAACGCGCTGCGCTCGCCGGCCCGCTACCTGCGCGACTGGCAGGTGCGCGCCGCGCCGCGCCCCTGGCAGGCGACCACCGAGTACCCGGTGGCCGGCGAGCGGTTCGAGGTGTACCCCAACCGCGACAGCCTGCCCTTCGCCGAGCAGTACGACTTCCCGCCGCACTGGCGCAAGCGCTCCTTCGTCCGCGGCACGCTGCGCCCGGCCGGCTGGCGGGCCGCCTGGTCCGAGGTCTTCGCCACCGTGGAGTCCGGCGACGACGGGCGGATCGCGGCACTGGCGGGCGAGTTGGCCGAGCGCCACCCGATGCGCGAGACGGACCGCGACCGCGTGGTGCTCGCCGTGGCACTGGACCTGAGCTGGGCCGACGGCACCTGGTCGGGGAAATGCCTGCTCGACCTGCGCGGCGACGAGCGGGAGAGCGCCATGGCCCTGCTGGTCTCGCTGCCGTTGGCGTACGGCATCACCCGGATCCTCGACGGCGCGCTGGCCCCGGGCCTGCACCGGGCCGCCGAGGACGCCCGGGAGGCCGAACAGTGGCTGGACTTCCTGGCCGCGCGCGGCATCACCACCGAGCTGCGCACCACCGAAAGCACGACGCGAGGAGCACTGCTGTGACCGATCGACGACCACCGGCCTTCGTCCTGACCGGAGCCTTCTGGGTGGTCTGCCGCAATCCGCGCTACCTGCAGGAGCTGGCCGCCCGCGGGCTGAAGATCCTGCTGATCACCCCGCGTGGCTGGCGCGAGCGCGCGCTGGCCGCCCAGGCCGACCCGACCGGGCCGGCCGCCATGATCGACGAGATCGCCTTCGTGGACGGTGAGCTGAACCAGGACGGCTCGTTCACCGCGGGCGTGCTGGCACGGGCCGCCGACTGGCGGGCGCGCTACCGGATCGTCGGCGCCTACGCGGTGGGCGAGACCCTGGTGGAGCCCACCGGGCTGCTGGCCGACGCGCTGGGCCTGCCCGGCCCGGGCCTGCGGGCCACCCGGGTCTGCCGCTCCAAGCCGCTGCAGCGCTGGTACCTGCCGGAGTTCGCGCCGCCCGGCGCGGTGCTGCCGGCGGCCGAGCGGGCCGCCTTCGACCCGGCCTCGGTCGAGTACCCCGTGGTGCTCAAGCCCGCCGCCCGACACTCCAGTTCGGGTGTGGTGACGGTCGGCGACGAGCAGGCGCTGGCCGCGCGGCTGGCCGACTACCCGGAGCACGAGACGCTGCTGGTGGAGCAGAAGGTGGTCGGCCAGGAGTACTCGGTGGAGAGCCTGGTGCAGGAGGGCAAGGTGGTCTTCGCCTCGGTCACCCGCAAGACCACCACCGAGTCGCACGCGGCCACCTTCGTCGAGCTGTCGCACTCGGTGCCGAGCGCGCCGGAGCCGGTGGACCGGGCGCTGCTGGAGGCCAACGCCACCATGCTGGCGGCGCTCGACTTCGGCAGCGGGATAGCCCACGCCGAGTGGCGGGTGGACGCCGCCGGCCGCCCGGTGCTGATGGAGGTGGCCGCCCGCACCCCGGGCGACGGCCTGCTGGCCCTCTACCGGTTGGCCACCGGGGAGCCGCTGGAATCGGAGATCGTCCGGCTGGCGCTGGGCGAACCGGCCGGCTACCCCGAGCCGCGCCGCTGGACCCGGCAGGTCTACCTGGAGCACCGGGAGGGGATCCTGGACGACGTCCGGGTGGACTGGCCCGGCGTCCGGCCGGTCTGGCTGGGCGAGGCCGGGATCTGGCCGGACCCGCCGGTCGGCGGCCCCGACGGGCCGGGGGAGCTGCGCGCGGTGCTGGTGCTCAAGGAGCGCGGCAGCCGGCTCGGCCCGCTGGAGAGCTCCGAGGACCGCGCGGTCTGCTTCCTGATCGACGCCTCGTCACCCGAGGAGCTGGACGCGCTGGAGCAGCGGGTGCGCGCGGCGGTGGCGATCGAGGTGCGCGATGTCGACTGACACCGTCCGCCCGGAGCCGGCTGCGCAGATGCGGGCGGTGGCCGAACCGGCGCCGGCCCGGGTGACCGTCTGGGCCACCTTCCGGGACGCGCCGCTCGCGGTGAAGACCGTGCTGGCCGGCGTGCTGGTCAACCGGCTGAGCGGCTTCCTCAACGTCTTCCTGGTGCTCTTCCTCGGCTCGAAGGGCTACTCCGAACCGGAGACCGTGCTGGCGCTGGGCGTGTACGGCGGTGGCGCCGTGCTCGGCGTGCTGGTCGGCGGCTCCCTCGCGGACCGGCTGGGCGTGCGCAACGCCACCGTGGCCAGCATGGGCGCGACCGCGGTGCTCACGGCGGCCCTGCTCTACCTGCCCGGGTACGGCCTGCTGATGGCGGCGGTCGGCCTGGCCGGCCTCAGCGCGCAGGTCTTCCGGCCCGCCTCGGCCACGCTGCTCGCCGAACTCACGCCGGACGAGCGGCAGGTGATGGTCTTCGCGATGTACCGATTCGGCCTGAACCTGGGCGCCACCGCGGCCCCGCTGGTCGGCTTCTGGCTCTACCACGCGGGCCACGACCGGTACCTGCTGCTCTTCTGGGGCGAGGCGCTGATCGCGCTGGCCTACGCGGTCCTAGCGCTGGCCACGCTGCCCGCCGCCACCCGCCGCGGTGCCACCGCGGCCGCGGCGCCGCAGGCCGGCGGCTACCGGGCCGTGCTGCGCGACCGCCGCTACCTGCGCTACCTGGCCGCCGCCTTCTGCCACGCCGTGGTCTACGTCCAGTACCTGTCCACCCTGCCGCTGTTCGTGCAGGACCGGCACCTTGCCATCGTCTGGTACACGGTCGCGGTCTCGCTCAACGGTGTCGTGGTGATCGCCTTCGAGCTGCTGGTCACCCGGCTCGCCCAGTCCTGGCCGGCGCGGATCACCATCGGCCTGGGGTTCGCCCTGGTCGGTGCCGGAGTGGCCTGCTACGCACTGCCGATCGGAGCGGCCGCGATCGTGCTGGGCACCCTGGTCTGGTCGATCGGCGAGATCATCGGCGGCCCCACGGTGTTCGCCTACCCCGGGACTGCCGGGCCGGAGCAGCTGAAGGGCCGTTACATCGGCAGCTTCCAGTTCGTGTTCGGCCTGGGCAGTGCGCTCGGTCCGATGCTGGGCGGCTGGCTGTTCATCCAGGCCGGCGTGCTGGTCTGGCCGCTGCTGGCGCTCGGTTCGCTGGCGGCCACCGTACTGGGCCTGGCCGCCGTTCGGCCCTCGCCCCGCGCGGGCTGACCCTCCCCCCACCCGACTTCCCCGACGCCCCGTTGGGTGGGCAGTGCGCTGTGCCCGCTTCTCCACCTTCGTCGTCCGAGAACAAAGAGAGGCCCGCGACATGTCCCACACCCACCCCGCCGAGGCCCACTACACCTGCCTGGGTGTCGGCGCCGGTCCCGCCAACCTGAGCCTGGCCTCACTGCTGCACAGCGTGCCCGAGGTCAGCAACCTCTTCCTCGACCGCAAGGAGAAGTTCGGCTGGCACGACGGGCAGCAGATGCCCGGCTCCACCCTGCAGGTCTCGCTCTACAAGGACCTGGTCAGCCTGACCGACCCGACCAACCCGTTCTCCTTCCTCGCCTACCTGCACGAGCACGGCCGGATCTACCACTTCCTCAACGCCCAGTTCAGCGACGTGCCCCGGCAGGAGTTCCGCAACTACCTGGACTGGGCCAGCCGCCGCAACCCGAACGTGCGGTTCGGCGAGGAGGTGCGGGCGGTCGACTTCGACGGCGCGCGGTTCGTGGTGGACACCGACCGGCGCCGGCTGACCGCGGACAACCTGGTGCTCGGGGTGGGCAGCCGCCCGTGGGTGCCGCCGCAGGCCGCCGGGCTGATCGGCCCGACCCAGTTCCACGTCAGCGAGTTCCTGGACCGGGCCCAGCACCTGGGCGACAAGCGGGTCGCGGTGATCGGCGGCGGCCAGTCCGGCGCCGAGGCCTTCCTGGAGCTCATCTCGCGGTCGGGCAGCGAGCTGCCGCGCCGGGTCTCCTGGATCTCCCGGCGGCGCAACTACTTCCCGATCGACGACTCGCCCTTCACCAACGACTTCTACATGCCGGGCCACGCCGAGTACTTCTACCGGCTGGCGCCGGCGGCCCGGGAGCGGTTCAACGCCGAGCACAACCTGACCAGCGACGGGGTCTCCGAGGCCACCCTGCGCGAGATCTACCAGCGGATCTACGTCCACCGGTTCATCGAGGGCGCCGAGGACCTGGTGGCGCTGGCCCCCAACCGCACCATGGAGACGGTGCGGGCGGCCGAGGGCGGCGGCTGGACGGTCGAGGTGCGCCACAACGACCAGCGCCAGGGCACCGAGCGCTTCGACGCCGACGTGATCGTCTGGGCCACCGGTTTCCGCCCGGCCGCCACCGACTTCCTGGCCCCGATCGCCGACCGCCTGGAGCGCGAGGGCGAGGAGCTGCGGATCGACCAGGACTACGCGGTCCGCTGGGACGGTCCGGCCGACCGGAACGTCTTCGTGCAGAACGCGGCCAAGCAGCAGCGCGGCCTGGCCGACCCCAACCTCAGCCTGAACGCCTGGCGCAGCCGCCGGATCGTCGACCGGATCCGCGGGCTGCGCAGCAACGAGCCGCTGGAGTCCTTCATCGACTGGTCCGCCAAGGTCGGGGCCGACGCCGGCTGGGGGGTGTGAGCGGCGATGAACGAGGTGGACATCGCGGTCGTCGGCGGCGGCATCATCGGCTGCCTGACCGCGCGCGAACTGCTCGCCCGGCGCCCGGAGCGGACGGTGGCGGTGCTGGACCGGGACTCGGTCGGCTCCGGCGCCAGCCGCCGCTCGGCCGGCCTGCACTTCCCGCGCGGCGCGACCGGCCGGGTGCGCGGCATGGCCGCCTACAGCCAGCAGTACTACGCCGAACTGTCCTCGCACCGACCGGAACTGCCGATCCACCAGGTCGGCATGGACGTGGTCGGCGCGGAGCAGACGGTGCGCCGGAGCTACCTGGCCAGTGCCCGGCCGACCCCGGCCACCGCGGGCGTCTGGCAGGTCGAGGGCGGCCAGTACGCGGACGTGTCGGGTCTGACCGGTCGGCTCGCCAGCGAGCTGCGCGGCGGCGCGGTGGTGCACGAGGGCACCGGGGTCACCGCGATCGAACTCGACCAAGAGCGGATCACCCTGGCGCTGAGCAGCGGCGGTGAGCTGACCGCCGGTCAGGTGGTGCTGGCGCCCGGGCCGTGGATCGCGGCCCCCGCCTGGCGCGAGCTGGTCGCTCCGTTGGGGGTGCGGGTGAAGAAGGTGGTCGCGCTGCACATCGACCTGGTGCCCGCACCGACCGACCGGGTGGTCGTCTTCCAGGCGGAGGACGCCTTCCTGCTCCCGCTGCACGACCGCGGGCACTGGCTGTTCAGCTACACCTGCCAGGAGTGGGGCGTGGACCCCGACGCGCTGGGCGAGGGCCTGTCCGACCAGGACCTCGGCGACGCGCTGGCGGTGCTGCGCACCGTGGCCCCCGAGTACGCGGCGCACTGCGCCTCCGGGCGGGTCTTCTGCGACGCCTACAGCGGCACCGGGGAGCCGATCGTCTGCCCGCTGCCCGCCGACCCGCGGGTGGTCTTCGCCGGCGCCGCCAACGGCTCCGGCTACCGGCTGGCCCCCGCGATCGCCGCGCAGGCCGCCGACCTGATCGACATTCCGTTCCTGACCAGTCCGACCAGGAGTCACGCATGATACTGAGCAGCTACGACGAGGGCGTGCTGCACGAGGCCTTCGGCATCGACATGAGCAGCATCGAGGGAATCGCGGGAAGCCAGGGCCCGGGTGCCGGCTGGGGCCGGGTGGCCCCGGGCGTCAGCTCCGAGCTGCACCGGCACGACGAGACCGAGTTCTTCGTGATCGTGGCCGGCCGCGGCGAGTTCGAGGTCGACGGGGAGCGCCATCCGGCGGTGCCGGGCACGGTGGCCCTGTTCGAGCCCTTCGAGACGCACGTGCTGCACAACACCGGCGCCGACGACCTGGTGTTCGTCACCCAGTACTGGCGCGACGCCGAGCGCGCGGCCCGGGCGGCCACCGCCCCCGCGGGCACCGGTTTCGGGGACCGGCCGGTCTTCGTCTTCTCCACTCCGCCCACCCCGAACGGGGACCTCCACCTGGGCCACCTCTCCGGCCCGTACCTGGGGGCCGACGCGTTCGTCCGGTTCCAGCGGATGAACGGCGCCCGCGCCTGGCACCTGACCGGCAGCGACGACTTCCAGAGCTACGTGGTCGGCGCGGCCGAGCGCGACGGGAACACCCCGGCCGGGACCGCCGCGCACTTCAGCGCGGAGATCGCGGCCACCCTGGAGCTGATGGACATCCCGCTGGACCAGTACACGGTGACCAACGCGGACGCCGAGTACCCGGACGGGCTCCGGGAGTTCTTCACCCGGCTGGTCGACTCCGGCACGGTCGCCCCCAAGGCCGCACCGGCCCTGTTCGACGGTGAGACCGGCGCCTACCTCTACGAGGTGGACGTCAAGGGCACCTGCCCGACCTGCGCCGCCGGGACCAGCGGCAACATCTGCGAGGAGTGCGGCGAGCCCAACCTGGTGGTCGACCTGGTCGCGCCGCGCTCGGCCCGCTCGCAGGCAGCGCCGCGGACCGGCACCGCGACCCGCTTCTCACTGCCGCTGCACGAGTTCGAGGACGAGATCGCCGCGCACCACCGACTGGGCCGGGTCCCGGGCCGGCTGCGCGACCTCGCCCGGCGGCTGTTCGCCCGCCCGGAACTGGACATCCCGGTCAGTCACCCGGCCGACTGGGGCGTGCGCCCGGCCGAGGAGGCCGGCGCCGACCAGGTGATCTGGGTCTGGCCGGAGATGTCCTACGGCTTCCTGCACGGCATCCAGGCGCTCGGCCGCCGGCTGGACCAGGACTGGCGGGCCGCCGAGCCCGCCGCGGACTGGAAGATCGTCCACTTCTTCGGCTACGACAACAGCTTCTACCACGGCGTGCTCTACCCCGCGCTGTACCGGGTCGCGTACCCCGATTGGACGCCTGACATCGACTACCACGTCAACGAGTTCTACCTGCTGGAGGGCGCCAAGTTCTCCACCAGCCGGCGGCACGCGATCTGGGGCAAGGAGATCCTCGGCGCCGACACGGTCGACGCGGTGCGGTTCTTCCTCAGCCTGACCCGACCCGAGGGCCGGCGCACCGACTTCCGCCGCGAGGAGTACCAGCGGGTGCTGACCGAGACCCTGGTCGGCACCTGGGAGCACTGGCTGACCGGCCTGGGCGCCCGGGTCCGCAAGGGGTACGACGGTGCGGCGCCGGACGCCGGCAACTGGACCCCGGAGCAGACCGCGTTCCTGGCCCGGCTCGGCGCCCGGCTGACCGCGGTGACCGGGGCGCTCGGCCAGGCCGGGTTCTCGCTCAACCAGGCCGCCGCCGAACTGGACGGCATCGTGCGTGACACGGTCCGGTTCGCCGAGCAGGAGAGCCTGACGGCGGACGACGCCCGCTGGCGGGCCGAGGCCCGCACCGCGGTGGCGCTGGAGCTGGCGGCCGCGAAGCTGCTGGCCCGGGTGGCGGCGCCGGTGATGCCGCGCTTCGCCGCCCGGCTGTCGGCCGCGCTGGGCCTGCCGGAGCCGGCGCACTGGCCGACCTCGGTCGAGCTGCTGGCGCCGGGCACCGAGGTCACCCTGGCGGACGCGGTGTTCTTCGCCGCCCCGGCCGCCCCGGCCGCCGAACAGCCCGAGCACCTGGGCCTGCTCACCGACCTGGTCACCGAGGCGCTCCAGCTGGCCGAACGGCCGGCCGCCGACGCCACCCTGATCGACCTGGGCACCAGCTCACTGCAGGCGGTCCAGCTGCAGTACCAGCTGCTCACCGCGCTGGACGTGGACGTGCTGGTGGACGAGCTGCTCGGCGAGCACGACCTGACCGCACTGGCCGGGCTGATCGGCGAGCGGGCGGCCACGGCGGTCGTGGAGGCGGCGGCATGAACGCCGAACTCGTCGAACTGGTCCAGGACATCGAGGAGCGGGGCCTGTCCGTCTCGGTGACCGGCGGGGACCTGCGCCTGCAGGGCATGCGCGACCGGATGGACCCGGAACTGGTCGGCCGCATCAAGCGGTTGAAGGCCGAGCTGATCCAGCACCTGAGCGAGGCCACCCCGCACGAGAGCGGCAGCTTCCCGCTCACCCCGCTGCAGCACGCCTACCTGCTGGGCCGCGGCGGAGTGTTCGAGATCTCCACCGCCAGTCACGTCTACCACGAGATCGAGGGGCACTGGGACGTCGGCCGGCTGGAGACGGCGCTGAACGCGGTGATCGGCCGGCACGACGCGCTGCGGGCCCGGTTCACCGAGGACGGCCGCCAGGTGGTGGAGGCCTCGGTCGCCCCGGTGCTGATCGAGCGGCTGGACCTGCGCGGGCAGAGCCCCGAGCAGCAGCTGCGGACCCGGGCCGCGCTGCGCGAGCAGCGCTCGCACCGGGTGCTGCCCGCCGACCGCGCGCCGCTGCTGGCGGTGGAGGTGACCGAGCTCTCCGACCGGGCGATGGTGCTGCACGTCAGCCACGACGGCCTGGTGATGGACGGGATCAGCTCCTTCCTGTTCTTCCGCGAGTGGTGGCGGGCCTACCAGGGCGAGTTGGCCGCCGAGGGCACCGAACTGGCGCTGGAGGACTACGTCTCGGCGCTGGCGGCGGCGGCGGTCAAGGCGCCCGCGGCCCGCTCCCGGGCCTACTGGGCGGGCCGGCTGGACCAGTTGGCGGCCCACCCCGACCTGCCGGTGGCGGCGAGCCCGGCCGCGATCACCCGGCCGCGGTTCGTCCAGCGCCAGGTGCGGCTGGACGCCGCACAGTGGGCCGCGTTCAAGCGCCGGGCGGCGGGAGAGGGGCTCACCCCGTCCGGCGCGCTGCTGGCCGCCTACGGCGAGGTGCTCTCCCGCTGGGGCGCCGGCGAGCGGTTCACCGTGACCACCACGGTGGCCAACCGCCCGCCGGTGCACCACCGGATCGCCGAGGCCGTCGGCCAGTTCTCCGACACCCTGCTGGTGGAGATCGAGGTCGACCGCAGCAAGCCGTTCGCGGCCCGGGCCCAGGCGCTCCAGCGGCGGCTGCGCACCGACCTGGACCACCGGCACCAGTCCGGCATCGAGGTGCTGCGCGAGCTGGGCCGGCGGCGCGGCAGCGCCGAGGCGCGGATGCCGTTCACCTTCAACAGCGCGATCGGCTACACCGAGGAGGTGGACGGCTCGGCGTTCGAACTGTTCGGTCCGGAGGTGTTCAGCGTCAGCCAGACCCCGCAGATCTGGCTGAACGCCTTCGCGATGGAGCAGCACCAGAGCCTGGTGATCCAGCTCGACGGGCTGGACGAGCTGTTCCCGGCCGGCCTGCTGGAGGCCCTGACCCAGGGCTACCAGTCCCTGCTGGAGCAGCTGCTGGAGGAGCGGAGCTGGACCCGCACCGGCTTCGACCTGCTCCCCGGCGACCAGCTGCGGCGCCGGTGGGAGGCCAACGACACCGCCGTGGAGCTGCCCGAGGTGCTGCTCCAGGACGCCTTCACCAAGCGGGCGACCGGCTGCCCGGACAACGCCGCCCTGATCACCTCCCAGCTCCGGATGAGCTACGGCGAACTGCACCGCCGTGCGGCGCTGACCGCCGCCTGGCTGCGCTCGCACGGAGTCGGGCGCAACGAGCTGGTGGGCCTGGTGATGCGGCGCGGGCCGGAGCAGATCATCGGCATCCTGGCCACGGTGCTGGCCGGGGCCGCCTACCTGCCGGTGGACGCCGCACTGCCCGAGGAGCGCCGCCGGTACATGCTGGCCGACGGCGAGGTCCGCTGCGTGCTGACCAACGTGGCCGACGCCGACCGGGACGGCCGCGCCGTCCTGCGGCTGGACGCCACCGCCCCGGCGCCGACCGGTGCGCCCGCGCTGCTCGAACCGCTGGCCGGTGCCGACCCGGACGACCTGGCCTACGTTCTCTACACCTCCGGCACCACCGGCGCGCCCAAGGGCGTGATGGTCACCCACCGCAACGTGGCCAACGTGGTGGCCGACTGCTACACCCGGTTCGGCATCCACCAGGACGACCGGTTCTTCGCGATCAGCGCCTTCAACTTCGACCTGTCGGTCTGGGACGTGTTCGGCGCGCTGACCGCGGGCGCCGCGCTGGTGATGCCGGACGCCGACCGGGCGGTCGACCCCGCGCACTGGCTGCGGATGTGCGAGTCGGGCGGGGTGACGGTGTGGAACTCGGTGCCCGCCATCGTCGGCCTGATGCACGACCAGGCGCTGGCCGAGGGCACGGCGCCGCCGGCCCTGCGACTGGTGATGATGAGCGGGGACCGGCTGCCGCCGGCGCTGCCGGCGGCGCTGCGCCGACTGGTACCGGGCCTGGAGGTGGTCTCGCTCGGCGGACCGACCGAGACCACGGTCTGGAACATCCTGCACCCGGTCGAGGAGTGGGAGGACGGCTCCGAGTCCATCCCCTACGGCCGTCCGAACGCCAACAACCGCGCCTACGTGCTGGACGCGGACGGCCAGGACGCGCCGGACTGGGTGACCGGCGAGATCTGCGGCGCCGGCACCGGGGTGGCCAAGGGCTACTGGCGCAACGAGGAGCGCACCGCCGAGAAGTTCGGCTACGACGAGCGGCTGGGCGAGCGGCTCTACCGGACCGGCGACCTGGGCCGCTACCTGCCCAGCGGCGAGATCCAGATCCTGGGCCGCAGCGACTTCCAGATCAAGGTCAACGGCTACCGGATCGAGGCCGGCGAGGTGGAGACCAGGCTGGCCGCGCTGCCGGCGGTGCGGCAGGCCGTGGTGGTCCGCCAGGAGGGCAGCCGCGGCGACCGGCTGGTGGCCCACCTGGTGCCCGCCGCCACCGACCGGCCCGATGTGCCGGCCATCCGTCAGGAGCTGCGGGAGGCGCTGCCCGAGTACATGGTGCCGGCCGCCGTGGTGTGGCACGAGGAACTGCCGCTGACCCGCAACGGCAAGGTGGACCGGGGCGAACTGATCCGCCGGGCGCCGGCGGCCGAGCCGGCCGAGCAGGCGGCCGCGCCGGTGGCCGACGACGGCGAGGCCGGGCCGACCGAGACCGAACTGACCCGCATCTGGGCGCAGATCCTGCACCGGCCGGTGGTCGGGCCGCACGACAACCTCTACGCACTGGGCGGCGACTCGATCAGCGCCGCGCGGATCCTCACCGCGGTGCGCAAGCGGTTCGGCGTGGGCATCCAACTGGGCCAGCTGGCAGCGCTGGAGACGGTGCGACTGATGGCCGCGCACGTGGACGCGGTCGTGGCGGCGAAGGAGGCGCAGCGGTGATCGTCAACCGGATCACGGCGAACGCGCCGACCGGCGGGCGGATCTCGTTCGCCAGGCTGGACGGCACCGAGACCCTGGAGCTGGTGGAACTGCACCGCCGGGCCGGGCGGTTGGCGGGCGCGCTGGCCGAGCTGGGGATCGGTCCGGGCGACCGGATCGGGATCCTGGCGGCCAACAGCCCGCAGTGGGTGCTGCTGGACCTGGCGGCGCTCTGGCTGGGCGCCGAGACGGCCGGCTTCGAGCCCGGCAAGTTCGAGCCCGACCAGCAGCTGGTCAGCCGGTACGGACTGCGGCTGCTGTTCACCGACCGCCCGGCCGAGGCCGCCGGCGTGCTGCCGCTGGCCGAGGTGGACCGGCTGGTGGAGAAGGCCGACTCGGCACCCGAACCGGTGGTCTGGGAGCCCGACCGGGTGACCACCGTCAAGTTCACCTCCGGCAGCACCGGCGAGCCCAAGGGCCTGGGCGCCACGGCCGCTTCGATCGACAGCTCGCTGCGCGCGGTCCAGGACATGTTCCACCACCGGGCGGGCGACGACCTGTTCGTCTTCCTGCCGCTGTCGCTGCTGCAGCAGCGGTACTGGATCTACTCCGCGCTGCGGCACGGCCACGACGTGACCGTCTCCACCTACGAGGCCGCCTTCGCCACCCTGCGGCGGGCCCGGCCGACCGTGGTGATGGGCGTGCCGGCCTTCTTCGAGACCGCCCGTCGGCACATCGAGGCCCGGGCGGCCCGCTCGGGAAAGCCGGTCGGCGAGCAGGCCGTGCAGCTCTTCGGCGACCGGATCCGCTACCTGTGGACCGGCTCCGCCCCGGCGGCCCCCGCGACGCTGCGCTTCTTCAACGAGGCCGGACTGCCGATCTTCGAGGGCTACGGCCTGAACGAGACCTGCATCGTGGCCAAGAACCACCCCGGCGCCTCCCGCGAGGGCAGCGTCGGCCGGGTGGTGCCCGGCAAGGAGGTGCTGCTGGACGCCGACGGCGTGATCAGCGTGCGCAGCGACCACCCCGTCAACGACCACTACGCCTACGCCGCCCCCGGCGACAGCGAGAAGGTCTTCCGGCCCGGCGGCATCGTCCGCACCGGCGACCTCGGCCTGATCGACCAGGACGGCTACCTCTACATCCTCGGCCGCGCGGACGACGTGATCGTGCTGGAGAACGGCAAGAAGATCGTGGTCCGGCCGATCGAGGAGCGGCTGGCCTCCGGGCCCGCCATCACCGAGGCGGTGCTGTTCTGTCCGCGGCAGACCGAGCTGGTCGCCGTGGTCCGCCCCGCGCACTACCCGCCCGACGAGGCCGTGATCGCCGACGCGCTCGCCGACGCCAACGCGGCGCTCGGCAAGGACGAGCGGATCGCCCGGGCGATCGTCGCCCGTGAGCCGTTCACCGTCGAGAACGGCCTGCTCACCTCGCAGTTCAAGCCCCGGCGCCCGCAGATCCGGGCCGCCTACGCAGCTGACCTCGCCAACCCCCAGGAGGGTATCCATGCACGCTGAGACCGAGACCGCGGCCCGGGAGAACCTGGTGCTGGTGCTGACCAGCCCGGTCGAGCCGGAGGAGGTCGACCCCGACGCCGACCTGGCTGCCCGCTACGGCCTGACCTCGCTCAACAAGGTGCTCTTCCTCACCTCGCTGTGCGACGAGACCGGCACCGAGCTGTCCCGCTTCACCGAGCACGACCTGGCCCGGATGACCACGCTGCGCAAGGTCGTCGACGCCGTCGCCCCGTCGACCATCGAGGCGGTGTGACCATGGGAACCTGGGCCGTTCACGCACCGGTGGTGCTGGAGAACGAGTTCGTGCGGCTGAGCCCGCTGACCGCCGCCGACCGGGACGGGCTGCGCGCGATCGCGCTGGCGCCGGACATCTGGCGGTACTTCGTCACCCGGATCGATACCCCGGAGGACTACGAGGCCTTCTTCGACGCCACCCTGGCGGACCACCAGGCATGCCGGCGGGCGGTGTTCGTGATCACCGACAAGCGGACCGGGCGGGTGGCCGGGTCGATGAGCTTCGGCAACATGGCCGAGGCGGACGGGCGCCTGGAGATCGGCTGGTCCTGGCTGGGCCTGGACTTCCAGGGCCGGGGGGTCAACCGCTGGGCCAAGTACCTGCTGCTGCGGCACGCCTTCGAGAACCTGGGCGCCCTGCGGGTGGAGTTCAAGACCGACGAGCTGAACAAGCAGGCCCGGCGCGGACTGCTGAACATCGGCGCCCGCGAGGAGGGGACGCTGCGCAGCTTCAACCCGATGCCCGACGGCCGGCGGCGCAACGCCGTCTTCTACAGCGTGCTGCGCGACGAATGGCCCGAGGTGCGCGAGCAGTTGGCCCGCGGCCCGCGGGTGGTCCGACAGGAGGGGGCATGACCGGGCGACTGCTGCTGGAGGGCACCGCGTTCGAGCGCGGGGAGCAGCACGGACGGTCACTGGCCGGTGAGCTGCGCGCCTTCCTGGACGACGGGCTGGCCCGGCTCAACCACCTGACGGCCACCCCGCTGACCCTGGACGGGCTGCGGTCGCGGATCGACGCCTACCGGGCGGCGGTCGAGGCCGCCGCCCCGGACCTGGCCGCCGAGGTCGAGGGCCTGGCCGCCGGGGCCGGGCTGAGCCCCGCCGAGGCCTGGCTGCTCCAGCTGCGGCGGGAGATCATGGGCTACCAGAAGGTGCCGACGGCCGGCGACTGCACCACCTACGCACGGGCCGGCGGTCGGTACACCGGGCACCCGGTGCTGGCCCAGACCGTGGACCTGAACGGCAACCTGGACGACGCGATCAGCGTGCTGGACGTGGCGCCGGCCGGGTCCGCCCGGCGCTCGCTGGTGCTCTCCTTCGCCGGACTGCTCGGGTACCTCGGGCTGAACAGCGACGGGCTGGCGATCGGGCTCAACCTGGTGCTCGGCGGGGACTGGCGGCCCGGGCTCCCCCCGTACCTGGCGATCCGCCACCTGCTGGACACCGCGGACAGCGTGACGCAGGCGCTGGAGCTGCTGCGCGGGATGCGGCTGGCCAGCTCCCGCTCGCTGACCCTGTGCGACCGGGAGCGGGCCGTCTGCGTCGAGGTCCTGGGCGACGAGCTGCGGGTGCGGGAGGGGTACCAGACCGCGCACACCAACCACTTCCTGGACCCGGACCTGGCGCGCGGCGACGAGCTGAACGTGTTCGCCCGCAACTCCTCGGTGCGCCGCCTCAAGGAGGCCGAGGCCGGGCTCGCCGAGCTCGACCCGGCGGCCGGGCCGGAGGAACACTTCGCACTGCTGTCCAGGCCGCCGATCTGCGTGCCCGACGAGGGCGACATCCGGCGCGAGCGCACGGTCGCCGCCGTGGTGCTGCTGCCCGGGCGCGGGGAACTGCACCTGCGACCCGGTGACCCCTCCCGATCGGCCACGCAGGTCTTCGGCCTGCGGCCGACGTGACGGCCCCGGGCGCAGGGGTGGAGGCCTGGCTCGCCGACCTGGCGGCCGACGCCGAGCCCCTGTCGCCGGCGCACTACGAGGTGGACCTGACCGAGGAGGAGCGCCGCAGGGCGGCCGGCTACCTGAACGGCGAGGACGCCCGGCTCTTCCTGCGGTCCCGACTGGTCGTCCGGCGGCTGCTGGCCGCGCGGCTGGGGGAGGCCCCGGGAGCGGTGCGGCTGGCGCGGACCAGGGGCGGCAAGCCCTACCTGCCGGACCATCCGGAGCTGAAGGTGAGCTGGTCGCGCTCGGAGGACCTGCTGCTGCTCGGCATCTCGGACCGAGGGGCGCTGGGGGTGGACCTGGAGCGGATCCGGCTCATCCCGTCCGCCACCCAGGTGCTCGCCTCGCTCTACCCGGCCCTGCCCCCGCAGGCCGACGGGGCCGGACCGGAGTTCTTCTTCTCCGCCTGGACCCTGCTGGAGGCCGCTGTGAAGGCCACCGGTCGGGGGCTGGCCCAGGGGGTGGGGGACGTGACCCTCTCCTTCCCCGCGCGCGGCGGCGCCGCCCTGCTGGGGATCGCCCGGACCGGGGGCGAGCCGTGGGCGGCGAGCACGGCGCTGCTGGAGGCGCCGGCGACGACGGACGCCCGGCTGATGGCCTCATTCGTGACGCGGGGTCAGCTCGGTCGGATCTGGCTGCGGCGGTGGCCGCCGGAGGGGAGTGCGGGAGATGGCTGAGTCGGCGGTGCTGCACGCGGTGGTCCCACTGCTGACGGTGCAGCGGTTGCGCGAGCGCCTGGCCCCGGTGGCCGACGACCCGCGGTTCACGGTCGTCGTGCGGGACGGCTGGGACGGGCCCCAGGCGTGGGTCGGCTGTCCGGCCGGCCCGGGAGCTGCGGGGGAGGTGGAGCGGGTGCTGCGCGTTCCCGGTGGCGGTGCTGCCGGGGCGGTGCCCGCGGCGGGCGAGGTGCCCGCGGCCGGGGCGCGGGCGGTCACGGTGACCGGGCCGTTCCCGGCCGCGGCGGGGCTCGCGGTCGAGGACGCGGCCGTGCTCGCCCTGGCCGGCTGGCAGGAACTGCTGCGGCGCCGTCCGGAGCAGGACCGGAGCCGCTACTCCTTCGCCCTGCACGCGGAGCCGGTGCTCCCCGACGGGTGGCTGCTCCAGTCCTGGGTCAACCCCGCGTTCGGTCCGGTGCAGTTCACGGTCCGGTCCGGGTCACGGCTGGCGGTCAGCTCGCCGGGCCGGGTCGGGCGCGAGGAGCTGACCGTGCTGCTCGCGGAGTGGACCCTGCTGGTGGCCCGGGCCGGTGCGCCCGGTTAGCCCGGCCCCCGGTGGCGGGGGCGAGGCCGTTCCGACGGCCTGCGCCCCCTCACCGGCCCGCTGCCCGGGTGCCGTCGGCGGTCGCCGTCTCCCCGGTGCCGTCGGCGGTCGCCGTCTCCCCGGCGCCGTCGGCGTGGTCGGTCGGCGGCACGGCTGCCCGCCCGTCGCCCGGGTGATGTCCTGCTACCGGACGCTGGCGGGCCTGGAGACGCAACTCGCCGCCACCCCGGGCCGGCGCCCCGCCCCGGTCCGGCGTCGGGACGGGCACCACGGCATCCGGATCGCCCCCGGGGACCCGTCGGCCGGATCAGTGCCCGACCGCCACCTTGGCCGCCACGATGCACAGGCCCAGAAGGAGGTTCACCACGCCTTCAACGGCCGCCTGGCCGATGGAGGCGCCGGCCCGACGGGCGCCCAGGGTCGCCCAGCCCACCTGCTGCGCCACGGCGACGCCGACGGCCAGCCAGGCGCTGTCGCCCGTCCCGAGCCAGGGGCTGACCAACACCGCCAGGGCCGGGAGCGCCGACGCCTCGACGAGCGGCCACTCCTCCCGGCCGACCTCCCGCACCCGGTGCCACCCGACCCGGCGGCCGACCTCGCGCTCTCCCGCCAGGTGCGCGTAGACGTGGGCGACCCAGAAGACCAACCCGGTGACCACCAGCAGCACGATGAGCGACAGCCTCGGACGGGTTTCGTGCACTCCGGAGGCCGCGATCACGGAGGCGGCCAGCATCGAACCGTAGACCGCTCCGGCGTAGTCCGTCCGGTCGGCGGTTCCCTCCGGGGCCGGCCCGCGCGCGGTGGGAGGACGGCTGTCGGGCATGGACACGATGCGCCTCCTCCCGTCCCCGGCCGGGGACGACCGTCGAACCCGCTCAGCCCATGATCACCCGTTCCCCGGCGCGCCGCCTCCCCTCCGGCAGGTGAGCGGGCCCCGTCGCCGCCCGCTCACCGCGGACGAGTACCGGCGCGCAAAGGAGCTCGTCCTCACCTGACGCGCCCCTCGACAGCGCCCCCCGGCCCGGTGGCCCCCCGATCGCCGGGCCGTACGGTAGACGCCTTTTCGAGCAGGATCCGCACCGTTCGAATCTTCCCCTTGGCTGCCCGGCACCGGTCACCTCACTGATCGGCGAGCCCCTGTTGCCGTGGCCGATGGGCCGCTGGAGTGATGTGCGGCGACATGGTCGTCAATGTGGTCGTGAATGGTTTGCGGAGCCGTTTCCCGCACCGCATGATCGGCCGTGTTCGGTCTTCCTCGATCTCGGGCAGTCGGTGCGGTCTCCCGTGCACCCGCGTCCGGCCGGGCGCACGGGAGTCACGGTCCAGGTCAGAGAGGGACGGCATGTCGCAACGCTTCGGCAGGACTCGCTGGAAGCGCTTCGCCGTCGTCCTGCTGCCGTCTCTCGCGGCCACCGCGGCCCTCGTGGCCGGGATGGCCGAGAACGCGCTCGCCGCGTCCTTCCTCATCTCCGGCGAGGAGTTCAAGGTCTCCGCCGAGGAGCTCCATGGCGAAGGCTTCAGCCTGTACGGCACGGTGGACCTCACCCGCGAGCACGACCCGGTGCCGGTCGTGGTGACGGGGTTCGAGTCCGCCACGATCCGCGGGCTCTGCCAGTCGGCCGTCTTCCCGATCCCGGTGCTCGGCACCTTCACGCTGCGGCTCACCGGTGACAAGCGAGCGGCCACCGCGAAGGGGTTCTTCATCGACGCGAAGCACTTGGCGGCCGACCAGTCGAGCTCCCATCACCTCGACATCGGGGTCGCCGCCGGAGCGCTCACCAAGGGCGAAATCAGCCAGGGCGATCGGGACTCGCGCTTCTTCAACCCCAACAGCCCCGCACAGCAGGCCAGTTCGATCAACCTGACCGACGTGCGGGTGACCGCGGTCGCGGTAGCGGCCGGCAGCTTCGATGTTCCCGGTCTGGGTGTTTCGCTGGTGCGCGGCCGGGACGAGTGCTTCTGACCTGCCGATCCGGTACCCCGATGGCCCGTCTCGATCCCACTGACCGCACAGGGAGTTGCCACGTGTGGAACAGAACCACGGCCCCGTGGTCCCAGCCGCGCGAGGCGATCGCCACAGCCCGACGGGAGTTCCGCGTCTGGCGCGGCACCCGCCCCTTCTGGGCCGGCCTGCTGACGTTCAGCGGCGGCCTGCCGATCCTCTACTTCCCCTTCCCCTATGCCCACCTCAGCCCGGGTGGTCTCGGCCTGGCGCTCTCCACCACCGCGGGCGCGGGCTCACTCCTCATCGGGTGCCTGCTGATCACGCTGGGTGTCATGCTCTGGCTCCAGCAGCAGGTGCGGATCTTCGCCGGGGTCGCCGCGATCCTGCTCGCACTGCTCTCCGTACCGGTCGCCAACTTCGGCGGGTTCTTCCTGGGGCTGCTGCCCGGGCTCATCGGCGGCTCGCTTGCCTGCGCCTGGGCACCACCGGACAACGGCGGCCCGGTGGAGCCGGAGATTCCGGAGTGAACCGCGACAGGGCCCGTGCCACGCGGATCGCGCGGGCGCGGGCCCTTTCGGGTCATCCCAGTGGTCCCTGTCCGGCCCCCGGGGTGAGGGGGAGGATGGTCAAGGTCTCGGGTGCGGTGCTGGTGGCCGAGGGGTGGCTCAGTACCAGTGGTGGGTCTGCCAGAACGCCCAGGCGGCGTTGGGGCTGCCGTAGCGGGTGTTCATGTAGTCCAGCGTCCACTTGATCTGGGTGGCGGGGTTGGTCTTCCAGTCGGCTCCGGCGGAGGCCATCTTGGAGGCCGGCAGGGCCTGGCCCAGTCCGTAGGAGCCCGAGCTCGGGTTGGTCGCGGTCACGTTCCAGCCGGACTCGTGGGAGACGATCTGGCTGAACGAGGCCAGCTGGTCCGCGGGGACGATCCGGGCGGCGATGGCCTGCGGGGAGGCGTCCGCGGCCGAGGCCATGGTGGGGACCGCGGCGGCACCCAGGGCGGTCAGACCGGCGGCGCCGGCGAGGATCGCGGCAGAGGTACGCATACGCAGCTTGAAAGTGGGCATATAGAGCAAGACCTCAATCGGGTTGGGCCGAGTCACCCCCCGTTTTGGACCGTGGCCGGACAGGGGCCATAACGGTCGCGGGGAGTGACTTGGCGGTAGGCCGCTCACCGGCGGGACAGGTGCCGGTGTGGCGATGCAGCAATTGTTGCCAGGTGGGATCGGTTTTCGACAAGCCCCCCCTTGCTACGATCCACTGTCGTATCCGGGCCTCCGTCGGCGCTGGTTCTCGGGGCGGGTCGTGCGGTCGGCGACGGTGCTGAGCTGGGCAAATGCCGCGGTCCGAGGTGGCGGGTGGCGCCGGGGGCGACCACTATCGCCCGTCGTGGACCTGTTCAGGTGTGAGCAGGCTCACGGTTTATGTCGGGGTTTGTCCCATTTATCCGCTACTGACCGAGTCGCCATCCGTGCTCTGTGTGCAGACGATCCTCCCGGGGCTGAGACCGGCGTCACACTCCCGCCGTACGGGTACCGGATCGCCGACCGCCAGGGGCGGAGGTGTCGCGGGCGACGGAGGGGCGTCGCGCCGGTTCGCCGCCGACCTGCCAGTCCCTCGGTGTCATGCTGTAGGCCGCACGGAAGGCGCGGCTGAAATGGCTGGAGTTGGCGAAGCCCCAGCGGCGGGCGATCCCCGCCACCCCGAGTTCCGCGGCCACCGGGCGGAGGAGGTCCCGGCTGCACCGCTCCAGCCGCTGGGTCCGGATCCACCCGCCGACCGTGGTGCCCTCGAGTTGGAAGAGCTTGTGGAGGAAGCGGACCGACATGAAGTTCGCCTCCGCGATCGTGGACGGCGACAGGTCCGGATCACGGAGGTTGCGCAGGATGTGAGCCTTGACCCGCTCCAGCGAGGCCGCGCTCCGCGAGGCCTGCGGCCGGGAGCGTCCGGACCGGTCGTCGACCAGCAGCGCCAGCAGGTCGAGCGCGGTCGCCGCGGCTCGACGGCCGACGGCCTCGTCCAGGACCTCCGCCTCGCGGGCCATCCGTGAGAGGTAGGTCGCCACCAGCGCGGCGCTGCCTTCGGTCCCGCTGAACGGGGTCGCGGTCAGCGCCCGCAGGTCCCGCTCCGGGACGTCCAACGCCGCGCGGGGGAAGTGGAAGGACGTGAAGACGAACCCCTCCTCGATCTTCTTCCGGAAGACCCGGGAGGTGTCGGTGATGGAGAACTCGCCCGGCCGGATGAGCGACTCCCTGCCGTCCTGCTCCTTGAGCGCGGTGCCACGCTCCTGCAGGCTGAGGATCAGTGACGGGGGGCCACCGTCGGCGATCATGCGTCGGCTGCGCGTCACCACCTGCGGGCCCGCCTGGACCTTCGTTATCCGCACCGGGCCGAGCTGGTGGCAGACGATCGTCCCGGGCGACGGCACCTCCTCCAGGAGGTCCACCACCATCGGCACGAAGGCGTGGGACACCGCCTCGCGCCAGCTCGCCGCCCGGTCGGAGGCGGACAGTCGCGCGGTGGAGAGAGATACGGGCACCGGGTTCCTCTCGGGTCGGTTGGCCGGCGGTGGTCCCGTCCACCGCTGTGCCTTCCGGATCACCATGCCAGCGGGCCCGGGGCGGGGCATCGCGTGAACCCACTAGATCGGGGTGACCCTCACTTGACGGCCGCACCCGTGGCGGCGCTGGTGACGTGGCGCTGGGCGATCACGAGCAGGACGGCGGCGGGCAGCGATGCCAGGACGGCGGTGGCCATCACGGCGTTCCACCGGTTGGTGTGGGCGCCCAGGTATCGGTAGACGCCCAGGGTGATCGGCCGGACGGTGTCCGTGGTGGTCAGGGTGAGGGCGAAGAGGAAGTCGCTCCAGGCGAAGAGGAAGGCGAAGACGCCGGCCGTGATCAATGCGTTCCGGCTCAACGGGAGTACCACGGAACGGAAGACGCGCAGTCGGCCCGCGCCGTCCACCCGCGCGGCCTCGATGATCTCCTCGGGGATGCCCCGCATGAACGAGTGCAGGATGACGATCGCGAAGGGGACGCCGGCGGTGGAGTCGGCGAGGATCAGCCCCAGGTGGGAGTTCAGGAGCCCCAGGTCGTTGTAGGCGCCGTAGAGTGCGTTGGCCACCACGATGCTCGGCACCGTCTGGGTGGTCAGGATGCCGAGGAGTACGACGTTGGTGCCGCGTAGGCGGAACCGGGCCAACGCGTGCGCGGCCGGCGCGGCGAGTGCCAGGCTGAGCGCCGCGCTGCCGAGGGCCACCACGAGGCTGGTGACGAGGTTGTGCCCCTGGTCGCGCAGCGCGGTGGCGTACCCGCTGAGGTCCGGACGGAGCGGGAACCACCCTCCGCGCAGGGTGTTGCCGGCCGGCTGGAGGGAGGCGTTCACCATCCAGTAGACGGGGAACAGCATCAGTGCGATCACGACGGTCCCGACGAGGGCGGACGGCAGGCCGCCGCGGCCGGGTGAGCGCTTCACGGGATCGCCTCTCAGACGGTCCGGGCGCGTCGGTCGGCGCGCAGATAGAGGACGGCGAACACCAGCGACAGGACGATGAGCAGGTTGCTCATCGCGGCGCCGCGCCCGAAGTCGAACTGCCGGAAGGACAGTTCGTAGGACTGGGTGGCGATGGTCCCGGTGGCGTCGGCCGGTCCTCCGCCCGTGACCACCAGGATGATGTCCAGCACCTTGACGGTGTAGACCACGCCCAGCACGAGCACCACGCTCACCACCGGCCGCAGCAGTGGCCAGGTGATGTGGCGGAACGAGGCCAGCGGGCCGGCGCCGTCCAGCTTCGCCGCCTCGTAGAGGTGCGGGGGGATGTCCTGCAGACCGCCGTACAGGATCGCGGTGTTGAAGGGGACGCCGACCCAGACGTTGACCAGGACCACTGACAGCAGCGCCTGGGAGGTGCCGGTGAGCCAGGGGACGCCGGACGACGAGAGGTGGAGGCCGCGCAGCACCGCGTTGACGACGCCGGTGTCGGGGTCGAGCATCCACTTCCAGGTGGTTCCGGAGGCGACCAGCGGCAGCAGCCACGGCAGCAGCAGGAGCGATCGCAGCACGCCGCCGAGCGGGAAGCGGCGCCGGAAGAACAGGGCGAGGGCCAGGCCGACGGCGAACTGTCCCAGGACCGAGCCGACCGTGAACACGGCCGTGGTCAGCAGGGTTCGGGGGAAACGGCTCGACGAGAGGATCGCCGCGTAGTTCCGCAGCCCGACGAACGGGGCGTCACCGGTGTAGAAGGTCGTGACGGTGTACCGCTGAAAACTCATCACGACGTTCTCGACGACCGGGTAACCGAAGAACAGCAGCAGGTACGCGGCGGCGGGCGCGATGAACAGCCACCGTGCCCATCGCTCCCCGTGCCGAACCGGCACCGGATCAGTGGCCGGTCGCGATCTGCTGCGCATGGCTGAGGGCTTCCTCCGGTGTCTGCTCACCCGTCAGCGCGGACTGGATCGCGGTGTAGATCCCCGTCGCCGCCTTGGGCCACTCGGTGCCGAGCTCGCTGGTACGGGCGCGCGCCGCCGCCACGCTCCGGGCGAAGGCGGCCGTCGACGGGTTCTCCTCGGCGTGCTGGGCGGCCACCGAGGTGCGGGAGGGCACGGTGTGGTGCTCCTGGGCCAGGGTGAGCATGTTCGAGGGGGAGTTCAGGCAGGAGAGGACCCGGGCCGCCTTCTCCTGCCGGGCCTTGGAAGGGTTCTGCGGGACCGCCCACACCTCGCCGCCGAGCGGGGTCACCGGGCTCTGTCCCAGCCGGGGGACGGGCACGGGGGCCACTCCCCAGTGCAGGTTCGCGTCCTTCTCCAGGGCCGGGATGCGCCACGGGCCGTTGATCATCATGGCCGTCCGTCCGGCGACGAACTGGTCGTGGACGTCGGCCTGCGTCCAGCTCAGCACCGACTTCGACATGGATCCGCTCTTCACCAGGTCGACCCAGAGCTGGAGCGCCTGCGCGGCCTGGGGGGTGTCCAACTGCCGCTCGTCACCGCCGTTGGACCACAGGAAGGGCAGGAACTGCCAGGTGCCCTCGAAGGTGGCGTTCGCGTCGACCGCCATGCCGTAGCGCCCGGGACGGGTCAACGCGGCCGCGGCCGCCTTCAGTTCGTCCCAGGTCCTCGGGACGGCGACGCCGGCCTCGGCGAGCATGTCCTTGTTGTAGATCAGGGCGACGGTGCTGACGTTGGGCGCCAGTCCGTACACCTTGCCCTGGTAGGTGCCCGCCGACACGATGCCCTGGGCGAAACCGTCGGCGTCGATGCCGTAGCCGTCCAGCGGGGTCAGCGCGCCGGTCCGGGCGATCTGCTGGAGATCGGGGTTGTCGAGCATCAGCAGGTCGGGGAGGGTCCGCGAGGACGCCTGCTGCAGGACCTTGGGGATCAGGGACGCCCCCGGGACGCTCGTCTGCTCGACCCGCACCCCGACCGTCCGGCCGCACGCGGTGAGCAGGTCGCCCCACTGGGTGTGTTCGGATTCGTCGGTGTAGTAGTCGAGCGCGGTGATGGCGGTGACCTCGCCCCCGGCCGCCCCGGAACCGGCGCTGTGACCGCACCCGGTGGCAGCTGGCACCAGGAGGAGGATCCCGGTCAGGAGGGCGGCGATCCGCCGAGCCGACGATCTGGCCGGTGAGGTCATGCTGGTGCCTTTGCCGGGTGACGGGGTGACGGGGTGACGAGGTGACTGGTGACGGGGATGGGTCGTGCGAACGGGGCGGACTGCAGGGGCGCCGTTCAACCGGACCAGCCGGACCCTTCCGTTCGAACGCATATTAAACACCCCCGAAAGTGCCCATGGCGTGCCGGGTGGCCTCCCGGATCATCGCCACCACGGCGTCGGGCCGCGACAGCGGGACGGCGTGCGAGGCGTCCAGCACGTACTCGGTGGCCGCCATGCGCTGGGCCATGAAGCGCTGGGCGGCGGGGTTGAGCATCCGGTCGGCGGTCGCGATGGCGTACCAGGACGGCTTGGACGCCCAGGCCGGCGAGCCCGATCTGTCGGTCAGCGCGCCGCAGGCGATCGGGCGTTGTGCCGCGGACAGCGCCTGTTCGACCGCCGGTGGCAGGTCGTCGGCGTACACCTGTCGGAACCGTTCCGCACGGATGTACACCTCGCTGTCGGGGCCGGAGGGTAAGGCCGTGGTGATGGTGGCGTCGGCCAGCGGGGAGGGGGCGAAGCGATTGGTGATGTCCAGCACGCACTCGCCGGCATCGAGGCCGAACGCGGCGACGTAGCACAGGGCCACCACCTGGTCGTCGTCGTCGGCCGCGTGGGTGATCACCGCGCCGCCGTAGCCGTGGCCGACCAGGACGACGGGGGAGTCGAGGTCTCGCACCAGGCTCCTGACGCACGCGGCGTCATGCTCCAGGCCGCGCAGCGGGTTCGCCGGGGCGTGCACCGCCACTCCGGCGGCGTGCAGCAGGTCGATGACCCCCGCCCAGGACGAGGCGTCGGTGAACGCCCCGTGCACCAGTACGACGGTCGGTGGAACGGGGGTGGGGCTGTGCATGCCGATGACCTTCGACTGGGCGGGGCGGGCGACGACCCAGCCAAGCGTGTCCGGCCGTGGTGGGGCATCGCGTGAACGTACCAACGTGCCCCGCTCAGCCCTCGGGCAGGGAGGCGACCAGGTTGGCGAGCTGGACCCGGGAGCCGATCGACAGCTTGCGGAAGACGGACGTCAGATGGGTGTTGACGGTGTGCGGGGACACCACGAGCGCATCGGCGGCCGAGCGGTTGGTGTGGCCCTGGGCGATGAGGCGCGCGACCCTCTCCTCCGAGGCGGTGAGGGCGCCCCAGCCCTGGACGGGGCGCTGCACGGTCGCGGCCCGCCGGCCGCCGGCCCCGGTGCCCTCCATGGCGCGTTGGACGCGTGCCGCCTCGGCGTGGGCGCCCGCCCCGGCGAACGTGCCGTGCGCGTGGGCCAGCGCGGTCGCTGCCGGGCCGGGCCGCCCCGCGGCCAGCAGGGCCAGGCCGAGGTCGGCGTGGGCGGCGGCCCGGGTCAGCGGGCGGGGGCTCGCCCCGAGCAGTTCCACGGCGTGTCCGAGCACGGCGGGGTCGTTCCGCACGAGCCCGCGGGCCTGCGCCGCGATGCCGGTGGCGGTCGGCACGGACGGGTTGCGTCCGGCGTGGGCCTCGGCCTGCGCGGCCAGGTCCTCGGCGAGCCGCCGCTCCCCGCCGCGCAGGGACATCCGGACCGCGGCGTCGACCCAGTCGCGCAGCAGCCGCCACCGCATGAAGGGCCCCTGCTGCTGCACCCGGCGGATCCGGTCGACGGCGAGTGCGACGTCCCCGTCGGCCTCGGCGTGGACGGCCTCCAGGAAGCGCACCGCGGCCGTGTTGCCCGGGTTCGGTTTGACGGCCAGTCGTTCCCGGGCGGCGAGCAGGTGCTCCCGGGCCGCCTCCCGGTCGCCGCGCAGCAGGGCGATCCGGGAGCGGATCACCCGACCGTTCAACTGCTGGACGGACACCCGCACCTCGTCCTCCAGGTGTTCCATGGTGACGAAGTCGGCCTCGGCGTCGTCGAGCCGGCCGAGCCCCAGGTCGTGCTGGCCCTGGGCCCACAGCAGCATGGCCTGACGCACCGCCCCGCCCCGCTCCGCCGCCCGCAGGAGCAGGCGCTCAGCGGAGGCGAAGTCGTCCACGTGCAGGTGCGCGACGACCTCCTCGGGGAGGAAGGCGGAGTCGATGGCGCTGAGCGCGGTGAAGCGCTCCAGCGCGACCGCGTTCTCCCCGGCGTTCAGCGCGGTCTCGCCCAGTCCGGACAGGGCCAGCACATGGGCCTCCCGGTCACCGATGTCGGTGGCGCTCCGCAGTGCGGTCTCGCCGGCCTCCCGGGCCGCGGCCAGGTCACGGCCCCGGGACAGGGCCAGCGCGCGCAGGGCGGCCAGCCGGGCGCAGATCTCCGGGGCGGAGCCGCCCGCGGCGAGCGCGGCCTCGGCCCGGCGGCGCAGCTCGTCGGTGAGGTCCATGGTCCACAGCGCCCCGCCCAGGGCGGACTGCAGCCGGCCGAAGGTCTCCAGCGGCGGCCGGCCGGCCAACAGCCGGTCGCCGGTCTCCAGCGCCTCGCTGTTGCGGCCGGCCCGGGTCAGGCAGAGGATCGTCTGCTCGCCCACCTCGAACTTCAACTGTCCTGCCGCTGGCGAGAGTTCGAGGGCTCGCAGCATCAGGTCGGCCGCCGGGCCCGGGGTGACCGCCAGCACCTCGTCGGCGACTCGCCGGAGCAGTGCCACAGCCTCCTCGTCCCCGGGTACGGCACCCCGGAGGATGTGCGGCACCGCGTCGATCGGCTGCCGGCCCGCGGAGACCAGGCGGCGGGCGGCCTCGCGGTGCAGGGCCTTCCGGGCCGACGGCGGGATGTCGGCGTAGACCGCCTGGCGCAGCAAGTCGTGCCGGAAGACCAGCTGGTCGCCGTCGTCGTCCAGGAGCCCGGCGCGGACGGCCTCCTCGAGCGCGGGGAACAGGGCGGCGGCCGGGCGGTCGCAGAGCGCGGCGGCGTCCTCGAAGCCGAACCGGCGGCCCAGCACCGCGCCCATCTGGAGGAAGCGCAGCGTGCCGGGTTGCAGGGACCGGAGCCTGCCGCGCACGCCGACCACGAGCCGGGAGGGCACGGTCTCCTGCGAGGCGTCGGCGGTCCGCAGTCCGGCCAGCATCTCGATCGCCAGGAACGGGTTCCCGCCGGCGCCGTCGAGCAGGTCCCGCACCCATGCGTCGACCGCCGGTCCGAGCGCGTCGTCGGCCAGTTGCCCGATGGCCGCGCCGGACAGCGGGCCCAGGGTCACCGTGACCGTGGGGAGGTTCCCGGTGGCCGCCGCCACGATCTCATCCGCCGGGCCGGCGGGCTCCCGGCGCCCGGTCAGCATCCACAGGACCGGTGAGGTCCGCAGGCGGGTCGGCAGCTGCTGCAGGGCGAAGCGGCTCAGCGCGTCGGCCCACTGCACGTCGTCCAGGCCGATCAGCACCGGCGTGTCGGTGGCCCTGGCCTCGATCGCCTCCGCCAGGCGCTCCACCAGCCAGATCCGCTGGTCGTGGTTGCGGGCGAGATCGGCGAGGTCGTCGCCGGACAGCAGCGGCCGGTCGCCGTGCAGGACGCTGGCCGCCAACGACGAGAGCGGCACGATGTGGTGCAGCTCATCGGCCTTGCCGAGGCCCACGGAGAAGCCCGCCGCACCGGCCCGGGACGCGGCCTCGGCGAGCAGGGTGGTCTTGCCGATGCCCGGTTCCCCCTGGATCAGGGCCAGCCCCCCGCTCCCGGTGCGGGCCACCGAGGCGATCAGCGCCTGGAGCTCTGCGAGCTCGGCCTCCCGGCCGCGCAGACCACGATGGGACAGCGGACCGCCTGACCCTGCCATTCGAGCTTCTTCCCGTCCGCCCACGCCTGCCGAAGCCAGGCTCCGTCCGTGCCGCTGTTCCCGGCTCCAGAGGGTACGCCGTGGGTGGTCGGCCGCTTCACCGGAGGTGGCGCCGCTTCGGGGCGGCGGATCCGCCGTCCACGCCAGGGAGGGGGTTGGCGGGGATGTTCCGGTGGTGCACGGCGACGTGACGGCCCGTGCACCTTCCCGCCAGCGGGCTCGGCCGGGAAGCGGGCTCGCCCCGGCCGTGCCCGTGGTCGGGAGCGGTGCGGTCAGGTGGTCCCGCCGCTCGTCGCAGCTTCGGCGCCGGTGGACCGAACTTCATTGCCGTGCAGGCTCGTTGATCTTCCGGGAAACGTGTCGGCGGGACCTTCTCCGAGGAGTGGATGCCGCGCGGGGCGAGCGCCGTCCGGGTCGGGCGGAGCCGCCGGAACCTCGGCTTGTTGAATGTTGTCCAGTCGTTCCACTCCTTGTATGAATGGCGCCGGAAGGACTTCCCCTCCTGAACGCCCCGTTGCCGGTGGCTCACCGCCCAGCCGTGCGGCGAGCCACCCTCGCCAGCATCCGCACAGCACCACTTCCAACCGGTCGGAGTCTCCCGTGAACCAGTCGGGTCCCTCACCCGTGTCCGAAACCCCCGCGCCCGAAGCCGCGGTCCACCAGCTTGACCAGGCCGCCCGTGACGGCGGCAACGGCTGCATCGACGTCCTCTCCCCGCCGCCCGGAACCGATCCCGAGGACTGCCTCTATGTCGCCCTGCACGTCCACGGTGCGGCCTCCGTCCGGCGCGGCGGGGCCAGCGCCGTGCTGGCCCCGGGGGACCTGTTGATCGGTACCACCCCGCATCCGGCGGGCCTGTTGCAGGACTCCGAGTGCCGGATGGTGCGCTTCCGCGTCCCCTGCTTCTACCTCGGTGTCCGGCACGAAGACGTCCGGCGCGCGGGCGGGCTGCTGGCCCGGGGGACCGAGGGAATCGGCTTGCTCGCCTCCCAGCTCCTGCGGACCCTCGCCGCCCAGGCGCGGGCCCACCGGGCCCGGCCGGGCAACCACCTCGCGCGCAGCGTCGCCGACATCGTCGCCATTCTGGTCACCGAGCTGCTCGACCGGGAGGACCCGGAACACCCCACCGGAGCGGCCGAGTTGCTGTCCCGGATCCGCGCCCACATCGAGGAGAACCTCGCCGATCCGGACCTCTCGCCCGAATCGATCGCCCGCTCGCAGCACATCTCGGTGCGCTATCTCCACAAGCTCTTCCAGCAGGACGGGACGACCGTGGGCCAGTGGGTGCGGCGACGCCGGCTGGACGCCTGCCGCCGGGAGCTGGAGCGCCTGTCCCGTCGGCAGACCAGTGTGTCCGCCGTCGCGCACCGTTGGGGCTTCGTCAGCCACTCCCACTTCAGCCGGGCGTTCCGCGAGGCCTTCGGCGTCTCGCCCCGCGAGTGGCAGGCCTACGCCACCCGGGCCGAGGGCCACAACCCCGCCTCCTGATCCCTCCCCTCGGCGGCGCCGAGCCGAGTCCGGTGGGGCTGTTCCTGCCAGGTCCGGGCTGGTCGCTCGGGGACGCCGCCCGGCTCCGGCCGGCGGGCGTCCCGGTGGTGGCGACGCGCTACCAGGGGGTTTCGTACGGCTTCCTGCTGCTCGGCGCACGCTGCCCCACCGGCACGACCCGGGCCGCGCTGCCGCAGGTCGTCGACACCGTGCACATGGCGCCGCACCGCCGGTCCTGGTGACGACGGGCGGTGCAGCGCCGGATAGCGGCTTGGCCTGGGGCGGTCACCGGTCGGTGTGGATCTCCGCGAGGTAGCCGCCCGGGAACCTGACCATCGCGCTGTCCCGGCCGCCGGCCGAGACCGGTCCCCACAGCACCGTCGCGCCGGCCGTCTTCGCGCGGTCCAGGGTCGCGCCGAGGTCCGGCACGCCGTAGCCGGTGGTCTCCAGGCCGAACGGGTGGGGCAGGTGGCCGTCCGTCACCGTGACGGTTGTGGTGCCGAAGCCGGAGGTGAGACGGATGAGCCGGTAGGTCGTCCCCGGCAGGCCGATCGCGGCGCCGTCGGCGTGCCGGTCGTCCGAGACGATGCGGCCCTTGGTGAAGGCGAGGTAGCTGTCCAGGAAGGCGCGGACCGAGTCCGGCGACAGGTAGAGCCGGTTCTCCGGCACGCTGGCCAGGGCGGGGTACGACGTCGGGGCGTTGTGCACGTAGAGCTGCGCGCTGATCCCGCCGGGGAACTGGACGACGGCGTCCCGACCGATCGGGTCGGCGAACGGCGCCACGGTGACGGCCGCGCCGTCGGCGCGGGCGGCTCGGACCGCCTGGTCGAGGTCGGTCACCAGCCAGCCGGTGCGCTCGGTGCCGAACGGATACGGGACGGGCGTGGTGTAGTCGAACACCGACAGCGTGCCGACCGGCGACACCACCAGCTCGGACAGCGTCCGGCTGGGCGTCGGGGTCACCTGGGTGGAGACCGGCCCGATCGTGGTGCCGCCGAAGGTGGACGTCCAGCTGGTCACGAAGGCCTGCTCGGTGCCGGGTGCGACGTAGACGTGGGTGGTGTCGTACTGCGGGCCGACGGCGAACTGGTGGTGCGAGCCCGGCCTCGCCGGGGTGCTCTGGGTCGCCGAGGCGGTGGGGATCGCCGTCAGAGCGGCGACCGCCGCCGCCAACGGGACCACGCGTCGGACGAGTCGAAGCTTCACGGGTGACCTCCTGGTCATGGTTCGCGCCCGGAGTCCGCTCGAGCGGGCTCCGGGCGCGGGTGTGTGGCCGGTACCGCCGTCGCCGTCCGGACGTGGGGCGGTGACGGCGGTACCGGCGATGGGACGGACGGCCGCGGTCGGGGGAGCGCGGCCGTCCGGGTCACTTCGCGAGGAAGGCGAGCAGCGCGGTGTTCACTTCCTCGGCGTGGGTCCAGAGCAGGCCGTGCGGCGCGCCCTCGACCTCCACGTACTCGGCGGAGGGCAGCGCCTTGTGGAAGACCCGGGCGGTGTTCTCGATGGGCAGGGTGCGGTCGCCGGTGCCGTGCAGGATCAGCGCGGGGACGTCGATGCGGGGGATGTCGGCGCGGAAGTCGGTGTACCAGGTGGTGGGCGCGGCCGCGGCGGCGAAGAAGCCGCCGCTCGCCGCGGTGTTCCAGCTGTTGCGGACGGCCTCCTCGCTGATCCGGGTGCCGAGGTTCTCGTCCAGGTTGTAGAAGTCGTTGAAGAAGCCGGTGTAGAAGGCGTACCGGTCGGCCTTCACGGCGGCGACGATGCCGTCGAAGAACTCCTTCGGGGCGGCGCCGTCCGGGTTGTCGTCGGTCTTCAGCAGGAACGGCTCCAGGGAGGCCAGGAAGGCGACCTTGGCGATGCGGGCGGTGCCGTAGGAGGACACGTACCGGGCGACCTCGCCGGTGCCCATCGAGAAGCCGACCAGCACGGCGTCCTGGAGGTCGAGGGTCTCCAGCACGGTGTTGAGGTCCGCGGCGAAGGTGTCGTAGTCGTAGCCGGTGGTGGGCTGGGAGGACTGGCCGAAACCGCGGCGGTCGTAGGTGATGACCCGGTAGCCGGCGTCGAGCAGTGCGGCGCTCTGCCGCTCCCAGGAGTGCCCGCTCAGCGGGAACCCGTGGATGAGGACGACCGGCTGCCCAGCGCCGTGGTCCTCGTAGTAGAGGTCGATGGAGGTGGAGTTCTCCTGGCCGACGGTGATGAACGGCATGGGGTTTCTTCCTATCTTCCGGACAGCGTGTGGCTGCGATGGGGCTCATGCTAGGGGCGGCCGTCGCCGGCTTGTTGCCTCGGAGAGCACCCGGTGTCGTCCGAGAGTGCTCCGCGTGCGCCCGGCGGCTCACACGGGCTCAACTCCCGCGCGGGTGCGCGGAAGGACCGTAGGCAGTGCGCGGTCGGAACAGGCCATGGGCTCGCGCGTTCCTAGCCTGATCCCCGAACGATCCAGCTGTCCCCAGGAGCGCCATGACCAGTCAGCCACACCTTCATCAACACGCTGCCGAGATCCAGGAGTTCGGCACCGTCATCCAGCTGCCGATCGCGCTCTCCCGCGACGCCCGGCAGTACTCGTGCCAGCGGCTCAACCGCATCCTCGCGGACACCCAGTTCCTGTACGCGCTGTACAAGAAGTGCCACTGGGGCATGCGCGGGCCGACCGCCTACCAGCTGCACCTGCTCTTCGACAAGCACGCCCAGGAGCAACTGGAGCTGGTCGACGCGCTCGCCGAACGGGTGCAGACGCTCGGCGGGGTCGCCGTGGGCGACCCCCGGCACGCCGCGCGGATCACCGGGGTGCCGCGCCCGCCGGACGGCATCGAGGACGTGCACTCGATGCTCTCGCGGCTCCTCGACGCGCACGAGACCATCCTCGCCGACGTCCGCGACGCCGCCACCCGGGCGGCTGAGCTCGGCGACGACGGCACCCAGGACCTCCTGGTCTCCCAGATCATCCGCACCGGTGAGACCCAGGTCTGGTTCCTCGCCGAGCACCTGGTCGTCACCCCCGAGACCGGGGCGTGACCGCGGGCCGGGTCTGTTCGTCGGCGGGCCCGGCCCGCTCAGTGCCGGGCCCGTTCGTCGGCGGGCCCGGCACTTCTTCGTGCCGTTCACCGGTTTCGGACCTGCCCGCGCGATCGCGGAAGCCGCGCGGGCAGCCGGTGGGCGGCCGTACCTGTCCCCCCGTCGTGTTCGGAGTGCCGTGCCCGGACGCCATCCGTTCCCCCACCGGGGCCCCGCGGCGGGCGCGGTCGCGGCGGGGGAGAGGCGCCGCGGACCGCAGGCCGTGGGCAAACGCGACTCGGCCGTGCTCGTACCCGAGGACCGGGATGGAGCACAGCGAGTCGCGTCCCGCCGTCGGATCCGGGCGGTCGGACGGGGCCACCGACTACAGGGTCCGGCGCACACCCGCCTGCCGTTCCAGCCGGTTCAGCTGGTCGGCCAGCCCCGCGTGCATGGCCTCCCGCACGTGACCGCTGCGACCGATCCACAGGGCCTCCCTGCCCCGGAGCTCCTCCAGCATCAGGGCGTAGGCGGCGTACATCGCGACCGCGGCCAGGAGCATGCCGAGCGCCCCGGCGGCCTGGCCCAGCCAGGCCGCACCCGAGAGGCCGTAGAGGCCGGCGACGAAGTAGCGCGGTACGGCGATCAGCAGGAGCACCCACAGCACCTTCTTCGGCTTGGCCACCGATGCCATCAGCGCGGCGAAGACCGTGAAGGTCAGGTTCATCACGCCCAGCACCTGCCCCCCGCCGTGGGCGTCCGTCGACGTGACCAGCCCGTTGGCCAGCCAGGCGCCGGCGAACCCGCCCATCAGCGTCGCCGCGATGACGTCCCGGGCGCCGAACGCCATTACGCTGACGAGGAGTTGGAGTACGAAGGCGGAGAAGACCGTGAGTGCCACGGCCTGCCGGTGCGCACCGTCGATCAGGCCGAGCTGCAGGCTGCTGGTCACGACCGAGGAGATGGCCACCGTGAAGAAGCCCAGGGGCATCGGCGAGGCGATCGGCCGCAGGGTGATCCGTGTCATGGCGTGCAGGTTCGGCTCGGCTCCGGTGCCGGCCGTCGGATCCGTGCCGGTGGGCGTCTCGATCCCGGCCACCGTCGGGGCCGGCTCACGCCCGCGCTCGTCTTCCCTCGTTGCCGCCACCATCATCTCGCTCCTCGCTCTCGGTACTTCGCGTCATCGGGGTGGCCGCCAACAGGGTGGCCACCCGGTTCCTGCGACGCGCCCCGGTTGGTGGGCTGAAATCGCTTCAGAAGACTATGAGTCGGGACAGTCCGGGACTTGTCCCGATGTGTACGGCCGCTGTTGCGCCCGTGCCCGCCGAGGGAGCCGGGCCTCCCCGCATGCGAACGGGCCCCTGGGCAGCGGAACTGTCCAGGGGCCCGGGCCCGTTCGGTCGTGGCCGTCTCAGGCGCGGTGCAGGGCGAGCCTGGTGGCCAGGCCGCCGCCCACACCGGCGACGAGGGCCACGGGCAGCCACCACAGCGGCCACTGGGCCAGGCCGAGGGCGCCGTCGACCGACCACTGTCCGGGGCCGGTGGCGGTCAGCGCCGCGCCGATGACGATCAGGACGAACGGGAACTCGTACCCGTCGTGCTGCACCCACAGCCCGTGGGGCCACTTGACCGTCAGCGCGACGGTCATCACCCCCATGACGCCCGCGCCGGCCAGCGGAGTGAGCAGGCCGAGGGCCAGCATCAGCCCGGCCCCGACCTGGGTGCCACCGGCGGCTACCGCGGTGAGCTTGCCGCCGCGGAAGCCGTCGCCCCGGAACTCGGCGCTGCCGCCCTCCAGACCGCCGCCGCCGAGGTGGAAGCTGACCTTCTGGACGCCGTGGCCCGCGATCAGCAGACCGGCGACCAGGCGCAGCAGGAGAAGGCCCGTGTTCAATTCGGACTCCGTTGGGTCGGTGCGGTCGGTCAGCCGGCGGCGTGCGGGTTGATCATGGACTGGGCGTAGACCAGGCCCAGGCCGTAGGCGCCGCCGTGCTCCTTGACCAGCTCGGTCACCGGGACGTAGGTCTCGGTGCGGGCCCAGTCGCGCTGGAGCTCCAGCAGTACCTGGATCCAGGTGACGGGCACGGCGCCGGCGGCGGTCATCCGCTGCAGGGCGTGCTCGTGGGCCAGCGGGCTGACCCCGCCGGAGGCGTCGGCGACGACGTAGACCTCGTAGCCCTGGTCCAGCGCGGACAGGGCCGGCAGGACGAGGCAGACCTCGGTCCACAGGCCGGAGAGGATGATCTTCTTGCGGCCGGTCGCCTTGACCGCCTCGACCAGGGCCTCGTCCTCCCAGGCGTTCATGCTGGTGCGGTCGATGATCTCCTGGCCGGGGAAGACGGCCTTCAGCTGGGGGAGGATCGGGCCGGAGAAGGACTCGGCGGCGACGGTGGACAGCACCGTCGGCACGCCGAAGATCTTGGCGGCCTTCGCCAGGCCGACGGTGGCGTTGATGATCGCGGTGCGGTCGCCGCTGCCGGTGCCGAAGAACATCTGCGGCTGGTGGTCGACGAACAGCATCATCGCGTTGTCGGGGGTGAGCAGGTCCGGGCTCGGGGCGGCGTGGACGTTGGCGAAGTCGACCATGGGTCTTCTCTTCCCTTGTGGATGAAAATAATTGACGACACATCAGAGGCCTTCCGGATCACCGGAGTGCCTCGTTCGACGACGCTAGTGCGCGGCGGCCCGGGTGCTCTGCCCGCTGTGCGCCCGGGACTGTCCTGACAACGCACGACCGGCCGGACCGGGCCGGCCTACCGCTTCAGTGCGCTGCGGGGCCATCGGTCATGCGCTGCGGAAGTCCTTCGCGCGTGTCGGCTGCCTAGGTTCGCCGGGTGGCCCCGTCGGGCCGCGATCAGCCAGCGGAAAGGCGGCAACCCGTGCAGATCGGGATATTCAGCGTCGGCGACGTGACGGTCGATCCGACCACGGGACGGGCACCGAGCGAGCGCGAGCGCATCAAGGCGATGCTGACCATCGCGCTCAAGGCCGAGGAGGTCGGCCTGGACGTCTTCGCCATGGGCGAGCACCACAACCCGCCGTTCGTCCCGTCCTCCCCGACGACCATGCTCGGCTGGATCGCCGCGAAGACCGAGCGGATCATCCTGTCCACCGCGACCACGCTGATCACCACCAACGACCCGGTGAAGATCGCCGAGGACTACGCGATGCTGCAGCACGTCGCCGACGGCCGCATCGACCTGATGCTCGGGCGCGGGAACACCGGCCCGGTCTACCCGTGGTTCGGCCAGGACATCCGTCAGGGCATCCCGCTCGCGGTGGAGAACTACGCGCTGCTGCACCGCCTTTGGCGCGAGGACGTGGTCGACTGGGAAGGCCGCTTCCGCACCCCGCTGCAGGCCTTCACCGCCACGCCCAGGCCGCTGGACGGCGTCCCGCCGTTCGTCTGGCACGGCTCGATCCGCAGCCCCGAGATCGCCGAACAGGCCGCCTACTACGGCGACGGCTTCTTCCACAACAACATCTTCTGGCCCCAGGAGCACACCCGGCGGATGGTCGAGCTCTACCGCGAGCGCTACGCCCACCACGGCCACGGCACGCCCGAGCAGGCGATCGTCGGCCTCGGCGGGCAGGTGTTCATGCGGAAGAACTCCCAGGACGCGGTGCGCGAGTTCCGTCCGTACTTCGACAACGCTCCGGTGTACGGACACGGGCCCTCGCTGGAGGAGTTCACCGAGCAGACCCCGCTGACCGTCGGCAGCCCGCAGGAGGTCATCGAGCGCACCCTCGGTTTCCGCGAGGCCGTCGGTGACTACCAGCGCCAGCTGTTCCTGATGGACCACGCAGGACTGCCGCTGAAGACGGTGCTGGAGCAGCTCGACATCCTCGGCGAGGAGGTCGTGCCCGTCCTGCGTGAGGAGTTCGCCAAGGGCCGGCCCGCGACCGTTCCCGACGCCCCCACCCACGCCACGCTCCGGGACGCCGTTCCCGCCGCCTCCTGACCAGGACGGAGCCCTCCATGGAACCGACCTCGCCGATCACGCTCGCCGTGATCTCGGGCGGGCTCAGCCAGCCCTCGTCCACCCGTCTGCTCGCGGACCGCCTCACCGAGGCCGCCACCGGCCACATGGCCCGGGCCGACCGTGAAGTCCTGGTGCACCTGCGGGAGTTGCGCTCCCTGGCCACCCCCATCTCGCACCACCTGCTCTCCGGCTTTCCCGCCCGGTCGCTGGGCGAGGCGCTGGAGGAGGTGAGCACGGCGGACGCGCTGATAGCCGTGTCCCCGATCTTCTCGGCCTCCTACAGCGGCCTGTTCAAGTCGTTCTTCGACCTGCTCGACCCCGGCGCCCTGGCGGGCAAGCCGGTGCTGATCGGCGCGACGGGCGGCACCGCGCGCCACTCCCTGGCCCTGGAACACGCGCTGCGCCCGCTGTTCGCCTACCAGCGCGCGCTCGTCGCGCCGACCGCGGTCTTCGCGGCCTCCGAGGACTGGGGCGGGACGGGCGACACGCACACCGACAGCCTGCCGGCGCGGATCGAACGGGCCGGCGGAGAGCTCGCGGCGCTGGTCCTCGCGGCCCCGGCGCATCCGCGGCCGCCCGGCAGCCCAGCGGTGACTCCCTCCGCGCTCGGCTTCCACTGACACCGCGCACACCCTCCACCCCCACCGCCGAACACCACCGAACGAAGGGACCTCCCTTGTCCACCATGCCCGTCGCCGGGATCCGCCCCGGCGCTCCCGAGGAGCCCGCCGACCTCGTCGTGCGCAACGCCAAGGTGCACACCAACGACCCGCGCCGTCCCCAGGCCACCGCTGTGGCCATCCGGGACGGTCTGATCCAGGCCGTCGGCGACGACGCGGACGTCGTCCCGCTGGTCGGTCCCGACACCCGGGTGGTCGACGCGCTCGGCCGTCGGGCCGTTCCCGGACTCAACGACGCGCACCTGCACGTCATCCGCGGCGGCCTCAACTACGTGCTGGAGCTGCGCTGGGACGGCGTTCCGACGCTGCGCGAGGCCTTGGCCATGCTCAGGCTCCAGGCCGAGCGCACCCCGCCCGGCCAGTGGGTGCGGGTGGTCGGCGGCTGGTCCGCCGACCAGTTCGCCGAGCGGCGCCTGCCCACCCTGGAGGAGCTCAACGCCGCGGCGCCCGACACCCCCGTCTTCGTGCTGCACCTCTACCAGTCGGCGCTGCTCAACCGGGCCGCGCTGCGCGCCGCCGGCTTCACCCGGGACACCCCCGACCCGGCGGGCGGCCAGATCGTCCGCGGACACGACGGCGAGCCCACGGGCCTGCTGATCGCCGCCCCCGGCGCGCTGCTGCTCTACTCCACCCTGGCCAAGGCGCCGACCCTGGACGAGGCCGACCGCATCGGCTCCACCCGGCACTTCCTGCGCGAGCTGAACCGCTTCGGCCTCACCTCCGCGATCGACGCCGCAGGCGGATTCCAGAGCTTCCCCGAGAACTACGGCACCGTCATGGAACTCGCCCGCCAGGGCGAGCTGACCCTGCGCATCGCCTACCACCTCTTCCCGCAGACCGCGGGGCAGGAGCTGGACGACCTCACCCGCTGGGTCAACACCGTGCGCCCGGGGGAGGGCGACGAGTGGCTGCGGCTCAACGGTGCGGGGGAGAACCTCACCTGGGCCGCCGCCGACTTCGAGAACTTCACCGAACCCCGGCCGCAACTCGGCTCCTACGAGAGCGAGTTCGAGAAGGCCGTCCGCCTGCTGACGGAGAACGGCTGGGGCTTCCGGCTGCACGCCACCTACGACGAGACCATCCGCCGCGACCTCGCCGTCTTCGAGAAGCTCGCCGCCGAGGGCCTCTTCCCGCAGGGCAACCGCTGGCTCTTCGACCACGCCGAGACCGTCAGCCCGGCCAGCCTCGACCGCATCGCGGCCCTGGGCGGCGCGATCTCGGTGCAGAACCGCCTCTCCTTCCAGGGCGAGGCGTTCGTCTCGCGCTACGGCGCTCCGGCCGCCGCCGAGGCGCCGCCGCTGCGCGCCATGCTGGACCGCGGCCTGACCGTCGCCGCGGGCACCGACGCCACCCGGGTCTCCAGCTACAACCCGTGGGTCGCCCTGCACTGGCTCGTCTCCGGCCGGGCCGTCTCGGGGCGGCGCCTGGCCGCGGAGCACAACCGGCTCAGCCGCGAGCAGGCCCTGGAGCTCTACACCCTGGGCGGCGCCCGACTCACCGGCGAGGAGGAGGTCAAGGGCCGCCTGACGGTCGGCAGCTACGCGGACCTCGCACTGCTCAGCGCCGACTACTTCAGCGTGCCCGAGGCCGACATCGCGCACATCGAGTCAGTCCTCACCGTCGTCGGCGGACGCATCGTCCACGCCGCGGCGGAGCACCAGGGGCTGGCTCCCGAACTGCCCGAGGTGTCGCCGCCCTGGAGCCCGGTCACCCGCTTCGGCGGCTACCACGCCACCCCCGCCCCCAGCCTGACCGGCGTCCGCCAGGCCGAGGGCGTGCTGGAGGCCGTGGCCGCCTCCGACGAGCAGCACGCCTGGCGCGCGGCCCGCGGCCTCGCCCTGCCCGGGCAGCCGCAGGTGCCGCTGGACCCCTGCTTCTTCTGACTTCTTCTGACCGGAAGCCGGTCCCGCCCGGGGGGCACCGCCGGACCACGGCGGTGCCCCCACCCACGTTCCCCCTACCGCCCGAGGACCCGTCGTGACCACGCCCGCACCCGATTCCCGGACCGTACCCCCGCCGCCGGTTCCCGGACCGAAGATCCACGACCGCCACCCGCTCGCACTGGCCCTGTTCGGCCTCACCCTGGTCAGCGGTCTGATCGACGCCGTCAGCTACCTCGGCCTCGGCCACGTCTTCACCGCGAACATGACCGGCAACGTCGTCGTCATCGCCTTCGCGCTCGCCGGAGCACCCGGATTCTCCGTCACCGGCTCACTGACCTCGCTCGCAGCCTTCCTCCTCGGCGCGCTCCTGGCCGGCAGGATCGCCACCCGGCACGCCGGAACCCGGCGCCCCGCACAGCTGCGCACGGTCTTCATCCTGGAGGTCGCGCTGTACGGTGCGGCCGCCGCCATCGTCTTCGCCTGGAGCGCGGACGGGCCCGCGCAGTACGCCGTGATCGCCCTGCTCGCCCTGGCGATGGGCATCCGCAACGGCACCGTACGCGGCCTCGGCGTGCCGGACCTCACCACCACCGTGCTCACCCTCACCCTGACCGGCCTGGCCGCCGACTCCCGCCTCGCCGGCGGCACCGCCCCCCGCCGGCGCAGGAAGGTCCTCTCCGTCGCCACCATGCTCGCCGGCGCCGCCCCGGGCGCCGTCCTCGTGCTGCACGGACAGACCGCCTGGGCCCTGGTCGCCAGTGCCGTCCTGGCCGGCGGCACCCTCCTGCTCTACCGCGAGTGACAGGCGCTCCGGCACCACCTGTCGCAGTAGGTCCGTCGCGACCCGACGTCCGGCTCCACTTCGACGGTCCAGAGGCCCGTGGAGATACGGGGCCCGCGCACAGGGCGGCCGTGCTCAACGAGTTGTTCGGCCTGTGCACATGACGGACGTCGACAGTGGCGTCAGCGAGTGGGCGAGGGAACGGGGCGGTGCTGGAGGTCGACCGGGTTCTCGCCGTCGTTCGGCGGGAGCGTGGGTGCGGGGTTCGCCTGTGGCGGGGGCGCCTGCTTCGGTGTCGGGGCGGTGGTGCCCGCCGGCGCCGTCCGGCCGGGAGCCGCACTGGTGCCCGTGGCCAGGGGTCGCGCGCTGGGGCTCGCGGTGGTCGGGGCCGGTACGGGGGCCGGCTCTCCGGAGGCGATGCCGGGCGGTGGTGCAGGGACCGCGGTGGACGCCGGAACCGTGGTCCGGGAGGGCGGTGCCGATGGGGTTCCGCCGCCGGTTCCTCCGCTGGATGCGCAGGCGGTCGCGGTGAGGGCGAGGAGTAGGGCGGCTGCTGGGAGGGCGGCGATTTTCTTCATAGCGGCGGTCTCCGGTCTCGTTCGGTCCGCGGTTGGACGGCATCAACGAGGAAGCGGTTCCGACTGCGCCGGTGCCCGGCGCGCTCGGGGGAGCGGGCCGGGCACCGGTGGAGCCGGAGGGAAGAGGTCAGCCTTCGACCTCGTCACGCCGGCCGTGGCCGAGGCTGCGGAGGTTGAAGGACCAGATGCCGCGGCCGAAGGTGGCGGCGTAGAGCTTGCCGTCGGGGCCGAGCTTGAGCTGCTGGACGGAGGTGGTGGGCAGGTTGCGGCCCAGCACCCGGAAGTCGGCCTCGCCGGGCGCGCGGTAGAAGGCGGCGAGGTCGGTACCGAGGGCGAGGCCGCCGTTCGGCAGGATCTTGACCGAGGTGGCCGGGACGTCGGGGAGGTTGGCGGAGACGTCGGTCCAGGTGGCGCCGCCGTCCTGGGTCTCGAAGAGGTGCCCGATGCCGGCGCCCGGGCCTTCCGTCCAGGTCCGGGAGAAGCCGTTGAACGCGACGAAGACGTGCTTGGCGTCGTTCTCGTCGACGGCGAAGGAGGAGATGTAGCGGTTGGGCAGGGCGCCGTCGACGGGCAGGTTGAGCTGGTGCCAGCCGGTGCCGTCGGTGTTGCCGACGGCGATGCCGCGGCTGAAGCCCTGGTTGTTGCAGGGACCGCACCAGCCCGCGTAGACGGTGCCGTTGACGGTGGCGACGGCGGTGGCGACGTGTCCGGCGCCGAGGTCGTAGGCGGAGGTCCACTCGCTGCCGCTGCGGATCGCGAAGCCCTTGTTCTGGACCCAGACGTGCCGGCCGCCGGCGATCCAGGTGTTGACGTTCTTCGGGTCGCTGGTGATCGGCGCGATGAAGCGGGCGGCGCTGGTGTCCTTGTCGGGCGGGGCGACCTCGTAGGAGGTGGCCTTGGTCGGGTCGGTGTTCCAGCTGCCGTCGTTGACGGCGCAGTTCTGGGTGACCCACATGTCGAGGTAGACGTACTCCGCGGCGGTGTTGCAGCCGTTGGCGGGGTCGACGATGGTGTCGGCGCCGTCGCCGCCGAAGTTGGAGCCCATCACCTTGTCGTGGGCGCGCAGGATGGACTGGCCGTTGTCCTGGAGGCCACCGGTGACGATGACGCCCTTGCCGGAGCGGTCCGCCGGGTCCTTGCCGACGCCGACCGAGTAGTACTGGAGGGTGTCGATGGTGCCGTCGGCCAGCGACTTCCAGTCCTTGGCGTGGCCGCCGGAGTCGACGGCGCCGTTGACCGGGCGGGTGTAGATGCCGCCGTCGTTGCCGACGTAGACGCTCGTCTTGCCCTTGTAGCTGCCGATGGCGACGGCGTGCTGGTCGGAGTGGGTGGTCGGCGAGCAGTCACCGGTCTGCTTGGTGGGGTCGATGCTCCAGCACGGGAACGGGAAGTTCCAGTAGGGGCCGGGGACGATCCAGGTGTTGCCGCCGTTCTTCGTCTCCAGGACCTCTTCCAGGCCCGCGTAGACGTGGTCGGGGTTGGCGGGGTCGACCTGGAGGAACTGGTTGTACCAGGCCTGGATGCCCGGCTGGTAGCCGGCGCCCTGGAGGGCGGAGCCGGAGTTCTTGATCTTGTCCTTGTCCGCGATCAGCGTCCACGGGCCGGACGGGGAACCGGACTTGGAGACGTAGATGCCCTTGAGGCCGGTGTCCGGGTTGTGCGCCATGACGTCCGGGGACTGGTCGATGGCGTAGTAGCGCGAGCCGTCCGCCGAGCGGGCGAAGGTCACGTTGCCGACGTTCGCGGCGTCGGTGGGCAGGTCGCCGAGCGAGGCGACGCGCTGCCAGCTGCCGTCCGCGGCCTTGCTGTAGAAGCCGTTGTAGGTGTCGCCGCCGCGCCAGCCGACCGCGAGGATCACCTTGGTCGGGTCCTTGGGGTCGATCGCGATGTCGTTGGCGATGTTCTTGTACGGCGCGCTCGGGTCGGCCGCCTTCGCGCCGCCGGGCAGGTAGTCGGGGTTGGGCGCGAACTCCAGGGTCCACGGGCCGGACAGGGTGGTGGTGGAGTGGCTCCACACGCCGCGGCTGGTGGCCGCCCACACCTTGCCGCCGCCGAAGCGCAGCGCGTGGATGATGGTCGACTCCAGCTCCGACCCGCCCACCCGGTTGCCCGGCTGGAACTTGCCGTGCTGGGGATCGGCCAGCACGTACACGCCGGTGCCGACGTACGAGGTGGCGCCGGTGTTGGACTCGCCGGTGGCGTACCAGAGCCGCCCGCCCTCGTCGAGGTTCAGCGCGCCGGTGGAGAGGGACGGCAGCTTGTCCGAGATGGACTTCCACTGGCCGCCGCCGGTGCTGGAGCGGAACACGCCACCGTTGGCGCCGCCCGCGTACACGTAGCCGTCGTTGTCGGCCGCGATGCCGGTGATCCGGCCGGTGGTGAATCCGGCGCCGCCGCTGGAGTTGGAGTTGACGTCGCGGTAGCGCGGGTCGTCCTCGTTGTACGGCTTGCTGGTGGCGTGGTCCCAGCTGCCGCCGGTGTGCGGCATCGACTGCAGCTGCGACCAGGCCGCGCCGTACGCGCCGGGGGCGACGACGCCGGGGGCGGTGCGGGCCTCGGTGTACTGGGCGGTGCCTTCGGCGGAGTTCTCGGCCTCGTCGCCCTCGTCCTCGCCGGGGGCGGCGGACGACGCCTTGGCGCTGAAAGCGGGGCCGGCGGTCGCGGCCGTGCCCTGGACCTTCTTCGCGTGCTTCTTGCCGATCTCGGCCTGCTGCTGGGCCTGGTGCGGGCGGGGCCTGGGCGCCTCGGGCGGCGCGGCGAGGGCCTGGGTGGTGGTCAGTCCGAGCGCGGTCAGGGTGACGGCGGGCAGCAGCAGCCGTCGGCGTTGCCTGTTGGGCACGATGGTGGGTCCTCCCCATGCGGCGGGTCGCGAGGTCGCGCGGTCCCGGCGGAAACAGACCGAAGCCTCGCGGCTCAACGGGTCGGAGTGAAGGGGATTCCCATAACGAATGCCTAAAACCAAATCAGTGAAGGAAGTTGAAGGACAACGGAAAGCCCTGCCTCCCCGCACGGGCGGGAAGGCAGGGCGGGAACGTCAGCGGCGAACGGCCGTGGGCAGAGCCCGTTCCCGGTGGGGCGCGGTGTAGAGCACCGCACTCGTGCAGGGGTGGGAGCCGACCGCCTGGCGGTGATCGCGCCACGGACGGCCAGGGTGTCCACTGCGGCAACAGGGGCTCAGTCCGCTCCCATGCCGCGTCCGTCAATTGGTCTAGACCAGTCGCAAGATCGATCACGAGACTCGCCTGCGAGGGGCGGTGAAGGCAGGAACTCGCACAGGGCCTTCGGGTCGCGTGCGGTGCGCTGGACGGTGCCGTCGGGGCGGACGAGCGCGGCTGTGGTGCGGCCCCGGCGGAGCCAGCGGTGCAAGGGGCTGCCGGGGGTGGCGGTGACCAGGACGGCGCCGCGGTTTCGCAACTCGGCGTGCAGGATGGGGGTTACGGCTGCGGAGGTGACCAGCGCGTAGCGGCCGGCGGCCAGGTCGTCGAAGCGTCGGCCGTCCGGTAGCGGGGCGTTGGGGCACAGGCGTCCCGCGAGGCCGCGGCCGAGCCGTCGTCGGTCGACCAGGGTTGAGCGGTGCAGGGCCGGGGTCTGGCTGTCGAGGATGCGGTTGCTCAGGCCGGGAACGCGGTGCAGGTGGGGTGCGAGGACGCGGCGCAGCGCGTTGCCGGTGTCCCCGCCGGCGGTCATGGCGGTGCCGATCAGCTTCGCGAGGGTGATCATCGATCGGGTGTGGGGTTCGCGTTCGGCCTCGTAGCTGTCCAGCACCTGTTCGGGGAGGCGGCCGGCGAGGACGCCGGCGAGCTTCCAGGTGAGGTTGGCGGCGTCGCGCAGACCGGCGCCCATGCCCTGGCCGATGAAGGGCGGGGTGAGGTGGGCGGCGTCGCCGAGCAGGAAGACGTGCTGCTTGCGCCAGTGGTCGGCGATCTGGGCCCGGAAGGTGTACTCGGCCGTGCGGACGATCGCCAGTTCGTCTGCGGGGACGTTGTGGGTCCAGGGTCGGATGAGGGGGTGCAGGCGGGTCATGTCGCGGTAGCCGTCGGCGCCTTCACCGGGTAGGAGCTGGAACTCCCAGCGGTGGCGGCGTGCGCCGATGCGCATGTAGGTGGCCGCACGCACGGGGTCGCAGACCTGGTGCACGCCTTCCCACTGGTGCAGGTCGGCGTCGGTGGCGGCGTCGACGACCAGCCAGCGCTGTGCGAACCCGAGGTCGTGCAGGGTGGATCCGATCGTCGAGCGGGTCAGGCTGTTGGCGCCGTCGCAGCCGAGCACGTACCGGGCCGTCACGGTGCTGGTCCCGCCGGTGCTCCGGTCGGTGAGCCGTACCCGCACGGGGCCGCCGTCCGCCTGATCGACCGCGATGACGTCCACGTTGCCGCGCAGGGTGACGGTCGGGTGCCGTTCGAGGTTGGCGCGCAGCAGCGCCTCCAGTTGGGGCTGGTCGAACATGTTGGCCTCGGGGTGGCCGTGGCGGCCGAGGTCGGCGCCGCGCCGGAACTCGGCCAGTACCCGCAGCTCGCGGTCCAGGAGCCGCAGACCGTGAGCGGGGCGGGAGATGGCGGCGAACTCCGCGGCGACGCCGAGGCGGGCGAGCAGCCGGTAGATCTCGTCGTCGAGGTGGACCGCTCGCGGCAGTGGATAGACCGCCTCCCAGCGGTCCAGCACGAGGGTCTCGATGCCGTACTGGCCCAGCAGTGTCGCCGCGGTCAGGCCGGTGGGGCCGGCGCCGATCACGACCACCGGGACGGTGCGGGCGGTCATGACGTCACCGGTCCGGGCGTCGCCGGGGACCACGTCCAGCGCAGGGCGTACTGGTCGAGGACCGCACTGATCGCCTCGCGGTCGCCGGTGCCGGGGGTGACGGACACGAGGACGGACCCGTCCTCGACCGCCGCGTCGACTTCGATGCGCACCGGTTCGCGCCACCGGGCGGCCTCGGGCAGCACCGTCAGGGCGGTACGGTCCGGCCAGGTGCCCGCCGCGCGCACGAGCAGGTCGTACGTCGAACCCGGCAGACCGCGCGCGTCGAGCGGCACCGCCTCGATCGCGGCCAGGTCGTCGGGGCCGCAGTAGCGGGGCCACAGCAGATCCTCGGTCATCGCGCGTACCTCACCGTCGTGCGCTGGCGGCCGAGGTCGAGCGTGCCGTCGTCGGTGGCGACGGCGGCCTCCACCACGTCGCCGTCCCGCAGGTACTTGGGGTTCTTGGCCTGGGCCTTGAAGAACAGGCGCCACTTGGTCGCGGCCGGCAGGAGCGAGCCGAGGATCTCGACCGGCTTGGGCGGCGCGCTGAGCGCGGTGCCGACCGGGGTGCCCGTGAGCAGCAGGTCGCCGGGGTCCAGCCGCTGGAAGCCGCTGAGTGCCCTCAGGGCTTCGAGCGGCCGGTAGATCATGTCGTCGGAGGCGGGCATGTCCTGCCGCAGTTCGCCGTTGACCCACAGGCGCAGCCGCAGCTCGGCGAACCGATCGAGGTCGCCCGCCTCCAGCAGCACCAGCGCCGGCCCGGTGGGGGTGAAGGTGGGGTAGGACTTGGACTCGTAGAACTGGGTCTTGGGCAGCTGCAGGTCCCGGGCGGAGACGTCGTTGGTGACCACGAGGGCGGCGACGTGGTCGACGAGGTTCGCGGCGGAGACCTCGGTGCCGACCGGGAGCGGTGCGCCGATGACGAGGCCGATCTCCACTTCGTAGTCGAGCAGCCGGACGTGGGCGGGCTTGACGATGTCCTCGTACGGGCCGCTGATCGACCCGGACGCCTTGCGGAAGAAGGTGAGCGGGACGCGCTTCGGGTCGAGGCCCGCATCGGCCGCGTGGGAGGCGAAGTTCGTCATCTGGGCCACGACCCGGCGCCCCGGGGTGACCGGAGAGAGCGCCGCGAGGTCGGTGGCCGGCACGCCGGGGTCGGTGCTGTGCACGGCGGCGGTGACGGCGTCCCGGTCGGCCAGCAGTTCGGCGGTGGTGGCGGCCGTGGTCGGGACGCGGACGGCTCGCTGATCGCGGACGGCGTACCAACCGTCGGCGGTGCGCAGGACGTTGACGCTCATCGGTTCATCGCTTTCATCAGGCCCAGCAGGCGGCCGGGGTCGATCTCGTTGTCGGCGCGCAGTGCGCGCACGACCTCGCGGATCAGGGCGGGGGTGGGGTTGGCGCCGAGGAAGTCGCGGGTGACGGGCGGGCCCCACTGGGCCAGGCCACTGGCGGACATCGGGGCCCAGCCGGGTTCCAGGTCGCAGGAGAACAGGTCGCCGTCGGCGAAGTGCTCGACCATCAGCTTGTCCGGGTCGCGCCAGTAGTCGAAGAGCTGGCTGCCCTGGATGTGCCGGCCGATGCCCCAACTGCGCTCGTAGCCGCGCTCGGCGAGGTACTGCCCGCCGACGGCGATCGCGTCGAGGTCGGTGACCTGGTAGGCGGAGTGGACGTAACCGGTGCGCGGGCCCAGGTGCATCGCGAGGGTGTGGTGGTCGACCGGGATGCTGCCCTGGTCGCAGCGGATGAACGCCATCGTGGGCCCCCGCCCGCGCTGGCCGTCCAGGTACAGGAAGTCGCTGACGATCAGACCAAGTGTCTCCAGGTACCAGTCCAGGGCCTGGGTGAATTTCGGCGTCTCCAGGACCACGTGGCCCAGTCGCTGGATCCGGGCGGGTCCGCGGGGCGGGCGCTGGGTGGCGTTGGTCCGAGCCCTGCTGCCGCCGAAGTTGAGCGGGAGCGGGGGCTGTTCGGGCAGGGCCGGGAGCTGCTCGGTGCCGTGGACGACGCGGACCGGGAAGCCGGACGGGTCGGTCAGGTCCACGACCTGCCCGCCGCCGAACTTCCCGAGGTCGCGGACCGGACGGCCGGTGGCCCGGGCCAGACGGTCCAGGTCCGCGCGCTCGGCGGCCCGGAACGCCGGCCCGAGGAACCGTGAGGCGCGGCCGTACCGCAGCACCACGCACGCCGAACCCGGCAGCGTGCCGCGCAGGTACAGCGCCTGGCCGCTGCGTGCGGCGACGGCGAAGCCGAAGTCGCGGGCGAACACCTCGGCGCGGGCCAGGTCGGGCTTCTCGAACTCCAGCCAGGCCAGGTCCGCCACCTTGATCACGGGCTGCCGGGCGCGGCCGGGGTGTTCCCCGCGCAGTGCTCCGTGCTCGCTGTGCAGGTCCTGGTGGGCGGTGGTGGGCCCGGGCGGGCGGGCTCGGTCGTTCGACATGTGGGGGCTCCGTCGGGGTGGCTCAAACGGACATGCTTCTGATGAGAATCTCTGAACTGATAGAAGCATCAGTCTTGGCGGGTCGATCGTCAAGGGTCCAAGTGATGGAGTCATCAGATCTGAATGTGCCTAGACTGGCGGTATGCCGAACCAGCTCGACACCACCGACGGCCCCGCGAGTGCCAACCGTTTCGAGCGCCGCCGGGCGCGCACCCGCCAGGCGCTGATCGCCGCCGCGCGGCAGATCCTGGCCGAGACCGGCGAGACCTCGGCCAGCATCCAGGAGATCGCCTCACGCGCCGACGTGGGTTTCGGCACGTTCTACAACCACTTCGAGACCAAGAACGACCTCTTCGACGCCGCTGTCGGCGACGCTCTGGAGGAGTACGGCCAGCTGCTCGACAGCGTCACCGAGGGCATCGACGACCCGGCCGCGGTCTTCGCCGCCAGCGTCCGCCTCACCCTTCGGCTGGCCGCCTCGCACCCCGAGATCACCCAGATCCTGCGCCTGCGCGGCCTGCCGCACATCAACGCCGCTACCGGGCTCGGGCCGCGCGCCCTGCGTGACCTGGAGATCGGCAGGGCGTCCGGCCGCTTCACCTTCGCCGACCCACTCGTGGCCCTGTCCGCGGTCGGCGGCGCGCTGATCGGCCTGCTCCAGCTCAACTCGGCGCGAGACCTCGGCGCAGAGGCCGGCGAGCAGATGGCCGAGATGATCCTGCGCATGCTCGGGCTCCCCGCAGACGAGGCCCGCGAGATCGCCGCCCGCCCCCTGCCCGACCTCCCCTGACCCCGGCCCGCCGACCGCACGCCCACCCGGACCCCCGCCCCGTTCCACGGCGCGGGAGCCGCCGGCGAGGTCGCGCGGAGGCTCCGGACCGCCTTGTCGACGACTGGAATACCCAGGCGCGTGCGCCGGCCACCCAACACACAGCGGCTACCCGCCGCTCGCTCACGGTCGAGATCCCCCCGCTCGTCCGCACCCGCAGCGGAGAGGCGGAGGAGGACCAGCTCATCCGGCCGCTGCGCCCGTGCCGCCGCCGTAGTGAGCGACGTCGGAGACGCGAATCCTTCGCGTTAAGCGTTACGCTGGGTGCATGAGTGAGCGAGCGACCACACGGCCCGGCGGGCGCAGTGCACGGGTTCAGCAGTCGGTGCACCAGGCGGTGCGGGATCTGGAGGCGGAGCTGGGGCGGGAGGCGCTCACCGTGCCGGCGATCGCCGCGCGGGCGGGGGTGACGCCGTCGACGGTGTACCGGCGGTGGGGGGACCTGCGGGAGCTGCTGTCGGACGTGGCCGTGGAGCGGCTGCGGCCCGACGGCGCGCCGGCGGACCGCGGTGGGCTGCGGGCGGACCTGGAGGCCTGGGCGGTGCAGTTCGCCGAGGAGATGTCCTCGACGGCGGGCCGCACGTACATCCGCGACGCGCTGCTGGGCGACCCCGAGCAGGGCAACGCGGTCCGCTGTTCGGACTACGCCGCCGATCAGCTGAAGGCGATCGGGGTGCGCGCGGCCGGGCGCGGGGAGGCGGTGCCGGACGTGGAGAGCCTGCTGGACGTGCTGGTCGCGCCGCTGATGTACCGGATCCTGTTCCGGCCCTCCGACCTGTCCGTGGCCTACACGGACCGGCTGGTGGCGGCGGCGCTCGGGTGGGCCGTGCCGCCTCACCGACCCCTAAAAGCTAAGTAGTTGCGTTTCACCCTGGGGCGGCCCTAGAGTCTTTAACGCAAAGCATTCGCTTTAAGGCTCAGAGGTGCTTCCATGACCAGCTTCACCGCGGCCCCGCCCCTGCCCCGCCGCCTGCCCGTGCTGGGCCGCCGCAGCGCCTTCCCGCTGCACGCCTCGGTGCTGGTCGGCCTGCTGGCCGCCTCCAGCGCGCCGACCCCGCTCTACGCGCTCTACCAGGCCGCCTGGCACTTCTCCACGATGACGCTCACCGTCGTGTTCAGCACCTATGCGCTCGCCCTGCTGGTCGCGCTGCTGACCGCGGGAACCCTCTCGGACCACCTGGGACGGCGCCCGGTCCTGGTCGGCGCGCTGCTGGCGGAGGCCGCCGCGATGGCCGTCTTCGCCACCGCCAACGGGGTGCCGGCGCTCATCGCCGCCCGGATCGTCCAGGGCCTGGCCACCGGCGTGGCCACCAGCGCCGCCGGAGCAGCGCTGCTCGACTTCGAGGACCCCGAGCGCCCGGGTCGGGCCGCGGTCGCCAACGGCACCACCCCCGTGGCCGGCATGGCGGTCGGCGTGCTGGCCGCCACCGCGCTGGTGCAGTACGCCCCCGCCCCCACCCGCACCGTCTACCTGCTGCTGCTCCTGCTCTTCGCGGCGCAGGCCGCCGCGGTCCCGCTCACCCCCGAGACTGCCCGCCGCACCGCCGGCGCGTGGCGCTCGCTGCGCCCCGCAGTCGGCCTTGCCGCCGCCTCCCGACCGGCGATGGTGCTGGTCGCGCCCGGTGTGGTCGCCGCCTGGGCGCTGGGGGGCTTCTACTCCTCCCTCGGCCCCTCGCTCGCCCGGCTGATCGCCCCGCACGCCGCCCGCGCGACCGGTGGCCTGGTCTTCTTCACCCTGACGGCCGCGGCAGGCCTCGCCGGGCACGCCGCCCGGGCGCTGCCCGCCCGCACCGTGAGCGTTGCCGGCACCGCGCTGCTGATCCCGGGGGCCCTGCTGACCCTGAGCGGCCCTCAGCTGCACAGCCTGTCCGCCCTGTTCGCCGGCACCACCCTGGCGGGCGCAGGCTTCGGCGCCGTGAGCCAGGGCGCCCTACTGCTGCTGCTGCCGCCGGCCGCGCCGGGCGAGCGGGCCGGTACGCTCTCGGCCTACTACGTCCTCAGCTACCTGGCCATGAGCATGCCGGCCGTCCTCGCCGGCGTGCTGACCAACCTCTACGGCCTGGGGACGGCCGTCACGCTCTACGCCGCGACCGTCATCCTGCTGACCCTGGCCGGCCTGGTCCGCGCCATGCGGCAGCGGCCCCGCACCGCCTGACCGGACCCCTTATTCGCGGTCTGGCGGGACGCCGAGACCTGGGCGGCCCGGGAGGGCCGGTGTTCCGGGCGCGGTGGGACGGGCGCAGAATGATCCCGTTGTCCTGATCAGGGTGTCGGAAATCGTGGTGTCGGAGGCGTGGTGTTTCGCCGCTGGTGGTTCGTCAGGCTGCTGTCCTTCCCACCGGAGCAGGCCGGGCGCCGCCCCGGGCGGGGACGGGCCGAGCGGCAGCGGGCCGAGCGGGAGCGGCGGGAGCTGGTGCTGGGCGAGTGGGAGGTGCTGCGCGAGCGGCTCGCCCGGATCGCCGCGCAGCGGGTGACCGCCGCCGGCGAGCTCTTTCGGGCCGCCGAACTGCGGCTCCCCGCCGAGGAGTCCAGCGGAGCGGCGCAGTCCGCCGCCCGCGCCGCGTACCTGTGGGCGCTGGAAACCTTCGAGGCCGCCGGGCGGCTGCTGGAGCAGGCCGAGGACCCGCACACCGACCTCCCTGACCTCGCGGCCGCCGTCGTGCTGGCCGAACAGGCCGTCGAGCGGCTCGCCGCCGCGCACGCCCTGCTGGCCGGCCGGCGCGCCGAGCCGCCGGCCGTCCGCTGCTTCTACAACCCGCTGCACGGCCCCGCCGTCCCCGCCGCCGCGCCCGACCGGCCCGGGAGGAAGCAGCGCCAGCGCCCCACCCACGGCGCCCGGGAGGCCGCCGCGGACCGCCGTCCGGCCTGCCGCTCCTGCCGCAGGGCCATCCTGGCGGGCCAGGACCCGGACGTGCTGCCCGCCCTGCTCCCGGCCGGGGCCGCCGACCGGGGCAGCGGCCCGTTCCTGGTGCCGTACTACGCGGTGCCGCAGCAGTGGTCCGCCTGGGCCGCCACCGCCTGTGGCGCCTACGATCCCGACACACCCGCCCTCGTGCTGCGCGGCGACCACCACCGGCGCCCGCCGCGCTGACGCCGTGCTGACGCCGTACCGACGCCGCCCGGGCGAGCGGGGGCTCGTCCGGGCGGCGCGATAGGGGACAGGCGTCAGGCCGCGGCGCCGTCCGGGTCCGTGTCGGGGATCCAGGAGCCGTGCAGCCCGGCCGCCACCCGGTGCGGCAGGTGGACGGTGGCGACCCGGTCGAGCCCGGAGGCGTCGATGACCAGCAGCTGCGGCGCCGCGCGCGGTGGTCAGGCCCCAGACCAGGCAGGTCAGGGCAAGGGTGACGGTCACGGTGCCCGGCAGGTCGAACCGCGCGGCCACGCGGCCGCCGGTCCGCGGGCCGTAGGGGCGTGCGGCGTCCGTCCGCGGGACGAGGGTCGGGACGGCCACCAGCACCAGCACTGCCCCGATCGCGACGGTGTGGAAGATCCACGGCCGGCCCCAGGCCTGGGTCAGCGCCCCGCCCAGCAGGACGCCGTCGGGGGGCCGACTCACTCGCCGTCGGGCGTGACCTCGGTGCCGACGAAGTCGCCGATGGCGGCGAAGACCGCGCCGGGCTGCTCGATGTGGGGGAAGTGCCCGGCCTCGGGGACGGGGCGGAAGGTGGCGCGCGGGAAGGAGTCGGCCAGGGCGCGCCCGTACTCCAGCGGGACGATGCCGTCCTGCTCGCCGGCGAGCACCAGGACCGGGACGGTGACGCGGTGCAGGCGGGAACGCAGCTTGGGGTCGTGACAGAAGGGGTCGCCCGCGTAGACGGCCAGGGTGCGCTGGTTGGCGGCCATGACCGCCTTCTGCTCGTCGCCGAGTGCGGTGGGGTCGGGGCGCAAGTCGGGGTTGTGGAAGGCGAGTTCGCCGGTGCGTACGGGGCCGAGGACGGCCGGGTTCGCGATCTCCAGCGGGGGTTCGGGGGTGATACCGGTCGAGCCGAGCAGGACCAGCGCGCTGATCCTGCTTCCGGTGTCGCGCAGCGCCATCTCGGCGGCGATCCAGCCGCCGACCGAGCTGCCGACGACCATGACGCCGTGCAGGCCGAGCTCGTCGAGCATGTCGAGGTAGGAGGAGGCGAGGTCGGCGACGGTGTCGAGGTCATCGGGACGGTCGGTGCCGTCGAAGCCGGGGTGGGTCGGGACGACCACGTGGGCGTGCTGGGACAGGCCGGCTGCGAAGCCCGCCACCGAGCGCGGTCCGGCGCCGCCGTGGAGCACGAGTACGCCGGTGCCGTCCCGGTTCTCGCCGAACTCCTGCACGGTGACGCGCAGTCCGTGACGCAGGCCGATGGTGCGGGTCGTGGGGGCCGGGGCGGTGACGGTCATGGTGAGGGTGTCCTTCTGCTCGGTGGACGACGGTGCGGTGTCCGGGCCGTCGGCGTCGGCGGTCGTGGCGTAGCGGTCCATCACTTCGGCCACGTTCCGCGCTGTCATCGGCCGGCCGCGGGCGATCATGTCGCGCAGGTCCCGGAAGTACTGGACGTACAGGTCGGGCGTGAACGTGTTGAGCATGACCAGGGGCTGGTCGCCAGGGTTGGCGAAGGTGTGAGGGGCACCCGGGGGAACCATGACCAGCGTCCCGGCCGGCGCCTCGTGGACATCCGCGCCGACGGTGAACCTGGCGGTGCCGGAGACCACGTAGAAGCCTTCGTCGTGCTGGGCGTGCCGGTGCTGGGGCGGCCCCTGGGTACGGGGCGGGATGGTGATCTCGGCGACGCCGAGCCGGTGCGCGGTCGTGCGGCCGTCTTCCAGGACTCGAATGCGGGCCTGCTCGAGGTCGATCACCTCGCCGCCGCCCGGAGGCGTGACGTTGACGTCTGTTGTCATGGCCAATCCTTCGTGAGAGTCGACTTTCATGAATGTAGGACACTCGCACGAGCCGTGCAAGTGCACTCTCATCATTGGAGTCCGCTTGCTATCGTTGAGGGATGCAGGAGACGGAACCGAGGAGCGCCCCCGTGGGCGGTCGGGTCAATCAGAAGTTGCGCACCCGTGTGGCGATCGTGTCTGCGGCAGTCGAGCTGATGCGCAGCGGGCGCGAGGTGACCATGCCGGAGGTCGCCAAGGCGGCCCTGGTCTCCGAGGCGACCGCGTACCGCTACTTCCCCGACCTGGCCAGCCTGCTCCAGGAGTCGATGGCCGGCCAGTGGCCCACCCCGGAGCAGGCGCTTCGCTCCGTCGCCGATTCCACCGACCCAGCCGAGCGGGTCGCGGCGGCTGCCGAGCACCTGCTGCGGCAGGTGCTCGCCTACCAGGGCGCCGTGCGCGCCATGATCGCGGCCACCATCACCCGCCCCGAGGCCGTTGCCGCCCGCCCGGCGCTGCGGCTGGGGCTCATCGACCACGCCCTGGCCCCCTGGGCGGAAGCCTCGGCACACGCCGAGGCGATTGCCCAGCTGAAACGGGACCTTGCCGTCGTCATCAGCGCCGAGGCCCTGTTCACCCTCATGGACCTGCTCGGTCTCGACGCGGAGGATGCCATCGCCAGTGCGGTCCGTACCGCCACCACCCTGACCCGAGCCGCCCTCGGTCCGGGCGGCCCTGACTGATCGCGCCGGCCCCCGGCCGAGAGCTTCCCTTGGGCGCGATGCCGGGCGGTCGGGTGTGGTCCTCCCGGTGCCCTGGATCACACGGGCAGCGGGAGGTGCCCGATGACGGGTTCCCTTGTGTGCGGAGGCGCGCACGGCGTCGAACCCGTAGCCGCGCACGGCGTGTTCGAAGTCCCCGACCGCGGACGGCAGGGTCTTGCCTCCGCTGGCTGCCGCCAGGATCGCAAGCCCCACGAGCTGCGCGCGTCGCGCAGGGCGGTGTTGGCTCCGACGCCGAGTGCCGGGCTCATGGCGTGGACGGCGTCGCCGACGAGCGTCACGCTGGAGGGCGGCCGCGCGGCGGCCGGTATGTGGCTTCGCAGGGTGAGGGGCTGCACGGTGTCGGTGTCCCGCAGGCCGATGACGGCGGTCAGGTCGGGATGCCAGGAGGCGATGCGCTCCAGGGCGTAGTCCTTGAGCGCCGTCGGTGGAGCCGTGTTGAGCTCGGAGTCGGGGGGCATACGGTCGGCCCTGGCGCTGAAGATGCCCAGGGCGAAGTCCTTCGCGACCTCGTCGCGGAATGCATGGTCCCGCTTAGCCACCGGCGATTGTGCGGGGCGTGCGCCCGGGTGACGGGCGAGGCCGACGCCTAGATCTGGGAAGCCGGCAGCGGGTCCTGCCGCACCAGGAGGTGCCCGCGGGCAGCCGATTCGCGCACGGCGTCGAACCCGTAGCCGCGCATCTCCTCCTCGTAGGCGTGCAGCGCCTCAGGGATCGGACGGCCGCCCGCGTCTGCGAAAGCGGTCCGTGCGGCGATGTTCGTTTGCTGAGACATGGGCACTCCTCGGACTCGTCCCGGCCACCGGTCTGGTCGCCGGCCGCGTGAACGCGGGAAGACCGGTGAAACGACACCTGCTCGGTCAGCCGCGTGCGAATTCAAGGAGGTCGTTGTTGAACCGTCCCGCGAACTCCGGCACCATCGACAGTCCGTGCGGAGCACCGGAGTAGACCTTGAAGGTCACGTCCTTGACCAGTTGCGACGATTTTTTCGCGGATGCCACGATGGGCACGATCTGGTCGTCGTCGCCGTGAATGATCAGCGTGGGGATGTCGAACTCCTTGAGGTCCTCCGTGAGGTCAGTCTCAGAGAACGCTTTGACGCAGTCGTAGGCGCTCTTGACGCCTACCGTCATGCTCCAGAGCCAGAACTCGTCACGGGTCCCCTGCGACACGGCCGAGCCTTCGCGGTTGGCACCGTAGAACGGAGCGCTGAGGTCCTTGTAGTACTGGGACCGGTCCGTCAGCACACCTTGCCGGATCTCGTCGAAGACCTCGATCGGCAGCCCCTCCGGGTTCGCTTCCGTCCTGAGCATCAACGGAGGAATCGCGCCGAGCAGAACCACCTTGGCCACACGCCTCGAGCCGTGCCGGCCGATGTAGCGCGTCACCTCTCCGCCGCCCGTCGAATGACCGACCAGGATGGCGTCCTGGAGATCAAGGTTCTCCAGGACCGATGCCAGGTCGTCGGCATACGTGTCCAGGTCGTTGCCCATCCACGGCTGGTCGGACCGTCCGCCTCCACGCCGGTCGTGGGCCACGGCCCGGAAACCGTTGTCCGCCATCAGCTTCAGCTGCGGATCCCACGCATCCGCGATCAGTGGCCAGCCGTGGGAAAACACCACCGGCTGACCCGCCCCCCAGTCCTTGAAGTAGATCTGTGTGCCGTCCTTGGCAGCGGCAAAGGCCATGATCGCCTCGCTAGCACTTGTTCGGAACTCCACCCTTCACGGCCATTCAGAGCCCGATCCGGCATGTGAATACCACGTTCGACCAGCAGTGAACGCCCGCGAGGGCGAGGGCGATACTGGTGAAGGCAGCCGTTCCGTACAGTCTCTTCCCCACGCTACGCGGGACGCCCCACTTCAGCACGCCGGGGCAGTCGGGCAGAAGACATGACGGTGCCGGTCGGCGTCTCCGCACCACCCCGGTGCGGCACCATCGCAGACCGGTGCCGGGAGCGGCGGAGATCAGGGTGAACTGGCCTCTCCGCACACCCTGATGCGGCACCTCGCAGCCCCGAGGTCAAACGCGACAGGCGCGTCATCGACCCGAGCAGGGCGCAGCGACGGCTTGGGCACGCCTGGCTGCTCATCGCGGTTCGGCGATGAGCAGAGGGCCGCGCGGGCGGACGGTGGCGGCGCTGGCGTTCTCCCTGACCGGGGTGGCCGTGGCAGGCCTGAGCCGTAGGCGGGCGAGGACGGCTGCGGCGATGACGAGCATCTCGGTCCAGGCGAAGGACTCGCCGACGCACTTGTGGTGGCCGGCGCCGAAGGGGATGAACAGCCTGGCTGGGGCACGATCCGCGGGACGGCGCCAGCGGTCGGGATCGAACCGCAAGGGGTCGGCGTGGAGCTGGGGGGAGCGGTGCAGTGCGGTCGGGCTGAACAGGACCTCCGCTCCCGGGGGCAGGAGGACGCCGCCGTAGTGGAGCGGCGCCACTGCCCGGCGCATCAGGATCCAGTTGGGGGTGTGGAGCCGAAGGGTCTCGCTGATCGCGTGCCCCGTGCGTTCCAGGCGCGGCAGGTCGCCCATGGACACGGCGCCGTCGGCGGCTATGGCGCGCACCTCCTCGCTCAGCTCGTCCTGGAGGTCCTGGTGTTGGGCGAGTTCGTGGAACAGCCAGGCGAGGGTGGTGGCGGTCGTCTCGGTGCCGGCCAGGAGCAGTGAGACGGCTTCGTCCCGCACCTGGGCCGGTGCCATGGGCAGGCCGGTCTCCTCGTCGCGGGTGGTCAGTAGCAGGGAGAGCAGGGTGTCGTCCGGGCCCTGGTGCAGGCCGGCGGCCTGGGCGACGATCTCGTCCACGACGGTGCGCAGGCCCCGGACCGCCGCATCGAAGCGCCGGTTGGCAGGCACGGGCAGCTTCTCCAGCAGCGACGAGGGGTAGAGCGCCCGTTGGACGAATCCGGTGAGGACCACGGGCACGGCCCGGTCGATCCCGTTCTTCTGGTCGCGGCTCAGGTGGGTGGCGAACAGCGCCTCGACCACGATGTCCCGGGCGAGGTCGTGCATCCGCGGCTCGATCGGCGCGGCCCGTCCGGGCTCCCAGCGGGACACCGCCGCCGCTGCCACCCGTGCGGCCAGCGTGGCGTACCGGCGGATGCTGTCGCGATGGAAGGCCGGCTGGACCAGCCGCCGCTGGCGGAGGTGGAACGCGCCCTCGGAGGTGAACAGTCCGTTGCCCAGCAGTCCACGGGCCTTGTCGAAGACGAAGCCCTTCTCGGTCTTCGCGGCGTCTTTGACGAGCAGCCGGTGGACCAGTTCGGGATCGGTGAGCACGTGAACCGGCTTACGCCACAGGTGGATCCGCACCACGGGGCCGTGGTCGGCCAGTGACTGGAGAAAGGGCAGGGGGCGGGTGAGCAGGGGGACCAGGTGCCCGAGCAAGGGCAGTCGGCCCGGAGCGCACGGCACCCCGGTGGGCGCGGCGTCGTCCTCGGACATCAATGCCTCGCCACGGGCGCCGGTGCGTCGAAGCGCGAACTGTTGCGGGACCAGTCGATGTGGCCCCGCAGCCACAGACCGAGGCTGCGCGCGTACGCCGCTGCCGCAGGACTCCCGGTGGTGCAGACGGTCCGGCTCAGCTCGACGAACGCGGCCATCTCGGCGTCGCGCATGGCGACGGCAGACTTCCGGGCCTCGGCCGACGAACAGCGGTGGTGGCGGGCGAGAACCTCGACCAGGTTGTGGCGGCCCTGGCCGCCGGCCGTCTCCTTGGCATGGGAGTACAGGTCGTTGTCCCAGCTCACCAGGTTCGCGGTGATGTCCCTGAGCCGACGCAGCGCGGGGCTGTCCGCCTCGGCCGCAGGCACTTCGTAGCCCGCCGCGACGTCGACCAGGGTGAGACAGGTGTACGTCGCTCCCGCGTGCCGGCGCATCGCCACGTACTCGGCCGGTCCCGGCACCAGTCCGGCCTCCCGGTTCGCGGCCTCCCACACCTGGGCGTGGAGGTAGTCCCGGACCGAGCACTCCCAGCGGAACAGCTGTGACGGCGACGCCTGTGCGGCGACCCGGTCCCGTATGTCCCGCAGGGCCGCGGCGAAGGTGCGGGCCGGTCCGTCCAGGCCGGCCTCGGCCAGGTCCGCGTCGGCCAAGTCTGCGTCGAGCACCCGGGCCAGCAGGGTGGTCGTCCGTGCCAGCGGCGCGGGACGGGCGCCGCGTTCGCGGTCCTCGCAGTAGCCGTCGTCGAAGGAGAAGAGCCACACGTACCAGTCCGACAGCAGGCGCAGCATGTCGGCGGGCACCTCGGGATTGGTCCGTGCGGCCAGGTGGCCGCTGCGCTGACGCCCGATCCGAATCGCCCGGTGCGGCTGCCCGTCCAGCAGCCGGTGCCGCGCCAGCCATGCAAGGCTCTGCCGGTCCGCCTGGTCGGCGTGTGGGTTGGTCAGGGACGGGAAGGGGCACCACAAGTCGTCTGCGGTGCTGCGCGGTTGTCCGCCGCGGAGATCGCTCATCGCTTCGCCGACCTTCGTCTGGGTGGGTGGCCGCCGGCTTCCGTGCCCCGGTGACGATCGCGTGCGGGGCGCCCGGCCTGCGCGAGGAGGCCGAAACTAATCCGGTGCGGGGCATGGCGATGGACTTTGCGCGCATCCGTAGTCGTCTCTCCGCGCACCGCCGGTCGTCGTGCCCTGCCCTGGAGCCCGAGGACGCTGCGCACCGGGAGCCGTACACGCCGTAATGCCGGGATGTTCTGGCGGACGGTAACCTTGGGTGCCCGCGGAGCGGGCCGGCGGACTCGAGGGGGCGAGAGTGGCGGACGGCGGCGGTCCGCGCGTCCCGCTCAGCCGCGGTAGGCCTCCAGCAGGCGCAGCCAGACCTCGCTGATGGTCGGGTAGGCGGGGACCGCGTGCCAGAGCCGGCTGAGCGGTACCTCCCCGGCGACGGCGACGGTCGCCGAGTGGAGCAGCTCGGTGACCCCGGACCCGACGAAGGTTGCCCCCACCACGGTCTCCCGGTCCAGGTCGATCACGGCCCTGGCCTGCCCACGGTATCCGTCGGCGTACAGCGCGGCCCCCGCCACATTGCCGATTCGGTAGTCGACGGCCCGCACGCGCCGGCCGGCCGCGGTTGCCTCGGCGAGGGTGAGGCCGACCGAGGCGACCTCCGGGTCCGTGAAGACCACCTGGGGCACGGCCGTCCGGTCGGCGGTCGCGACGCTGCGCCCCCAAGGGGCGAGGTCGAGCTCATGGCCGACCGCCCGGTCGGCGATCACCGCGCCGAAGACCCGGCCCTGGTACTTGCCCTGATGGGTCAGCAGCGCACGGCGGTTGACGTCACCGGCCGCGTAGAGCCAGCCGCCGGCCACGCCCACGGCCAGCCCGGTGTCGTCCACCTCGATCCATCCGCCGGGCTCCAGCCCGACCGTCTCCAGTCCCAGATCGCCGGTCGCGGGCCGCCGTCCGGTGGCGAACAGCACCTCGTCGGCCCGTAGTTCGCCGTGCTCGCCGAGGTCCAGGACGACCTCGCCGTCCCGGGCCAAGCCGGCCACCGACACCCCGAACCGCAGATCGACCCCGGACTCCCGGAGTGCCTCGGCCACCAGGTGGCCGGCGAAGGGCTCCAGCCGCGGCAGCAGCGCAGGCTCCCGGACCAACAGGGTCACCCGGCTGCCGAGCGCGCTCCAGGCCGTGGCCATCTCCACGGCGACCGCGCCGCCGCCGATGACGGCCAGCCGGTCGGGGGCCTCGGCCGCGCTGGTCGCCTCGCGACTGGTCCACACGCCCGTCCGCTCGATGCCCGGCAGGTCGGGCAGGGCTGCACCGGTGCCGGTGCAGACGGCCACGGCGTGACGTGCGGTCAGGATGCGGCGGCCCCCGCCGGGGACGTCCACCACGACCCGTCGCTCGCCGTCCAGCCGGCCGTGCCCGCGGACCAGTGTGATCCCGGCGGAGTCCAGCCAGGCCACCTGGCCGTCGTCCCGCCACAGCGAGGCGAAGTCGTCCCGGCGCCGCAGCACCGCCGCGGCGTCCAGCCCGCCCTTGACCGCCTCCCGGGCGCCGGGCAGCCGCCGCGCCTCCCGCAGTGCGGCCGGTGGCCGGAGCAGCGCCTTGCTCGGCATGCACGCCCAGTACGAGCACTCGCCGCCCACGAGCTCGCGTTCGACGATCGCCACGCTCAGCCCGCCGGCCCGCGCGCGATCGGCGAGGTTCTCCCCGGTCGGACCAGCACCCAGCACCACAAGGTCGAACTTGTTGGTTCCGCTCATCCCTCGCCCGTCCCCTCACGCCATCTGATGGTCAATCGCCGGCGGCCCTGCTCCGCGCAGGTCCGGCCCCTGGCGACGCTATGCCGCCGGACCGGGTCGGCGTGCTCTCCGCGTGCCCAGTCCTGTCCCCAGGAGGCACAGGACTGTCGTCCCGCCCGGCGGCACCTCCGTCCGCGGCTAGGTTGGCCGTCGGCGGGAGCCGTGCGATGCGAGGGGTGACGAATGTTTATTCTTCAACTACGCTCTCGTGTCGCCGTGCTCAAGCCGTCAACGATCCGGCGCCGCCCATTTCGGAGGCGGTCGACCCCACCCTGCAGGAGGAACGATGGAGCAGCTCGTCTCCGACAACACCGACAAGTCCCGGTTCGAGATCCACGACGGCGGCGAACTCGCCGGCTTCGCCGAGTACCATCGCTCGGGCGACGAGATCGCCTTCATCCACACCGAGATCGACCCGCGCTTCGAGGGCCGGGGACTGGCCGGGCGGCTGGCCCGCGCCGCGCTCGACGCGTCAGGCGAGCAGGGGCTCGCCGTGCTCCCCTACTGCCCCTTCATCCGCGGCTGGATCACCAAACACCCCGAGTACGCCGACCTGGTCCCCGCCTCCCACCGCGCCAGGTTCGGACTCTGAGCCACCGCACACCGGCGCTTCTCCGTCGGGCGCGCGCCGACCCGGACCCGGCTCACTCCCGGGCGGTCACGGCGTGGGTCACGACCGGCTCGCTCGGCGCGAACTTGCGGGCCGTGCGCTCGAATTCACGGTCGATCCCGGTGTAGCGCTCGTGGTGCTGAGCACAGTGCTCCGCCCACGAGGTCACCGCGAAGAATTCGATGAACCGGTCCGGTTCGGCCGCGTCCCGGTACAGGCCCCAGTTGATGGCGCCGGTCCGACGCCGGGAGGCCTCGACGTCACCCATCGCGCGGACGAAGGCGGAGGCGTCCGAGTCGGCGACCCGGTAGGTGACCGTGACCAGGACCGGGCCGTCCTGAGGGGCCGGCTCGACGGTCAGCCGCGGCTCGGGCCAGGTGTCGGACAGCGACGGATCGACCCGGCCGTCCAGCAGCGGAAGGCGGCGCAGGGAGGCCACACCCAGCACGAGCAGTGCGGCAGACGCGGTCAGGGCGACGGTGAGTCCGGCGTGCTGAGCCAGCTGCCCCCATGCCAGCGCCCCCAGGGCGTTGCCGCCTTGGAAGACGAGCAGGTAGAAGGCGACCGCCCGCGCTCTGACCCAGTTGGGGAGTTCGAGCTGCAAGGCGGCGCTGAGGGTGGAGAGTCCCCAGATCCAGGCCGCGCCGGCCAGCATCAGGACGACACCGGTCAGCACGGCATCGGTGGTGCCGGCGGTGACGACGAGCGCTCCCGCGGTCAGCGCGCCGGCCAGCGCCAGCATCCAGTTCGCCCCCGTCCTGGCGCTCAGCCGGGGCAGTGCTCCCGCGGCCAGGACCGCCCCCAGCCCCACCGCGGCGAGCAGCACGCCATAGCCCGAGGAGCCAAGGCCCAAACGCTGTACGGCGATGACCGGAAGCAGCGCCCACAGGGCGGCCGCCCCGGGTACGAACAACGCGCTGCGCAGCAGGATCCGCCGGACTCCCGGCGCGCTGCGCACGTAGCGCCCGCCGGCGCGCAGCGCCGCGAGCGCGTGCTCACGTTCCTGGCCGCGGCTGGGGGCCGCGGCGGCGGGCCGTCGGCGCAGCAGGACCAGCAGGATGCCGAGGAACGAGACCGCGTTGACCGCGAAGGTCCAGCCGACGCCGGCGGCGGCAACCAGAGCGCCGCCGAGCGCGGGCCCGAGCGCACGGGCCACGTTCATGTTCACGGCCCCGAGTGCCGAGGCCTGCCGCAGCTGCTCGCGCGGCACCAGACTCGGCTGGAGCGCCTGCCAGGCCGGACCGTTCAGTGCGGTCAGACAGCCGAGCAGGAAGGTGAGGAGCAGCAGCGACCACGGTCCGAGGACGCCGAGCAGCGCGAGCGCGGCGAGCACGGCGGCGACCGCGGCCATGGCCGCCTGCATCCCGAGCAGCAGCCTGCGGCGGTCCACCAGATCCGCGAGGACGCCGGCCGGCAGGGCTAGGAGCAGCACGGGCAGCCCGGCCGCGACCTGGACCAGTGAGACCAGCGCGGCCCCGTGGCGGACCAGCAGCCACTGCGCCCCGACGGTCTGCATCCAGCCGCCCACGTTCGAGACGAACTGGGCCAGCCACAGGGCGCGGAACACCTTCTCTCGCAACGGGGTCCAGGCGGATCCGCCGGAGGCTGCGACGGTACTGGGCTTCATCGACTTCCCTTCAGGGCGGACGGATGCGCGCGGGCCCGGAGCAGGAGGCGCTCCGGGCCCGCGCGCGTGAGAGGTGCACGCGGTCACGCCCGGTGCCGGGCGCAACCGCGTGGCCGGGCCGCCGCCGGTGGTCGATGAACAGCGTCTTCGCGTTTTCCGGGGCGGCCACGCTCGACGAAGCTACTGCGCGGCTGTCCACCGGGGCTGCTCGCTGCGTGCCAGGGACTGTTCCGACACTGCACCGACGGCGCTCCCCGGTCCGGCCGGGGGCATCGTGCGCTGCGGGGCTATCGGCGGTGCGCTGCGAGGCACCCCGGGCACCGCCGGTTACGTGACTGTCGACCGCGCACCAGCCTGTCCCGCGTACCTTCCGGAGACCTCATGGCCTCACCGGCCGCCATAGAACTTTCCCGGTGGCAGTTCGCCATCACGGCGATCTTCCACATGTCCTTCCCGGCCATCACGGTCGGCCTCTCCGTGCTGCTCGCCGTCGTGCAGACCGCTTACGTGCGCACGGGCAACCCGCTCTACCAGCAGATCTTCCGCTTCTGGAAGAAGATCTTCGCGGTCGGCTTCGGCCTCGGCGTCGTCGCGGGCACCGTGATGACCTTCGAGTTCGGCCTCAACTGGGGTGTCTTCGCCCACGCGGTCGGACCCGTCATCGGGGTCACCATCGGCATGGAGGTCATCACGGCCTTCTTCCTGGAGGCCGGCTTCATCGGCGTCATGCTCTACGGCGAGGGCCGGGTCCGCCCGCGCACCATGGCCTTCGCGTCCTGGATGGTGGCCTTCGGCACCCTGCTGTCCACCACCTGGATCCTGTCCGCCAACAGCTGGATGCAGGACCCGGCCGGGTACACCGAGACGGCCGGCCAGTTCCACCCGAGCGACTGGGGCGAGGTCCTGCTCAACCCGGCCTTCACCTACCGCTTCCCGCACATGCTGCTGGCCGTGCTGATCAGCGCGAGCTGGTTCGTCGGCGGCATCTCCGCCTGGTACCTGGTCAGGCAGCGCCGGGCCGCGCTGCCGTTCGCCCGCCGCTGCCTGTCCATCGCCCTCGGTGTGCTCGCCGTCCTGATGCCGATCCAGCTGTACGTCGGCGACGCCACCGCCGTCTTCATGGCGCAGCACCAGCCCGCGAAACTGCAGGCGTTCGAAGGGAACTGGCGCACCGACAACAACGGGTACAACCTGGTTGTCGTCCCCGACACCGGCCAGGGCGCGAACGACCTGCGCATCACGATCCCGCACCTGGGCGCGGTGATCGGCCACGACCTCACCGGCAAGGCCGAGGTGCCCGGCCTGCTGGAGACCCCACCCGACCAGCGACCCAACATGTGGAGCGCCTTCTACGGCTTCCGCGCCATGTACTTCACCGCCCTGGCCATGTTCGCCACCGCCCTCGCGGGGCTGGTGCTGCGCCTGCGCAGGCGTCTTTTCGACTCGCGCCGCTTCCTGCGCTGGATGGTCTGGATGACACCGGCCGGCGTGATCGCCATCACCGGCGGCTGGATCACCGCCGAGACCGGACGCCAGCCCTGGGTGGTCTACGGCAAGCTGCGCACCTCGGACGCGCTGTCGCACCTGACCACCGCGCAGGCCGCGACCACGCTGACCGCCTTCGTGCTCCTCTACTCGGCCCTGCTGGTCATCTGGGTCCGCTACATCGTCCGGACGGTCAAGGCCGGCCCCGAGGCGCCCGCGGACGCCGTCGCGCAGCCCACCCTCGGAACGGAGGCCCCCGTTGTCTGAGTACGCCACCTACGCGCTCGTCCTGCTCTCGCTCGGCATGTACGTCGTCCTGGACGGCTACGATCTGGGCGTCGGCATGCTCAGCCTGTTCTCCAAGGGGGAGGAACGGCGCGAGTACGGTGAGCTGATCGCCACTGCCTGGGACGCCAACGAGAGCTGGCTCGTGCTGGCCGGCGTCGCCCTGTGGGCCGGGCAGCCCGGCGTCTACGCGACCGTGCTGCCGGGGGTCTACCTGCCACTGATCGGCATGCTCCTCTCGATCATCCTGCGCGGTATGGGGCTGGAGTTCCAGAGCGTCGCCGACGGCTACCGGCGCGGCTGGGCCCTGCTGTTCGGCGCGTCCTCGCTCGCCGCGACCCTCTGCCAGGGCCTGGTGCTCGGCGGCGTGCTCTCCGGCCTGCGGCAGCGCGACGGTTCGTTCAGCGGCGGCGCCTTCGACTGGCTCACCCCCTACAGCGTGCTGTGCGCACTCGGCCTGATGGTGCTCTACCTGCTGGCCGGCGCCGCCTGGCTGCAGGACAAGACCGAGGGCGCCGCCCGCGAGCGGGCGGGCCGGGCCGGGCGCCCGCTGCTGGTGGGAACGACGGTGGCCGCGCTGATCCTCGGGTTCGGCCTGGAGGTCGCCGATCCGCAGAAGTTCAGGTTCGACGAGCCGGTGCGCGCGACGCTGTACTGGATCGCGGTCGCCGGTGCGGTGGCTGCGGGTGCGGTGGCCTGGCACGGCTTCGGGCGGCGGCCGGACTGGCGGCCCTTCGCGGGAGTGGTCGCGGCCCAGGCCTGCGGTCTGCTGGCGCTGGTGGCCGCGACCGCTCCGGTGATCGTTCCACCGGCGCTGACGCTCCACCAGGCGTCCAGCCCGTCCAGCTCGCAGACCTTCCTCGTGGTCGGCGTGGGGCTGTGCATGCCGGTGGTGTTCGCCTACAACGCGTACGCCTGGTGGGCCTTCCGCGGCAAGTTCACGCAAGCCCCCGAGGCGCCGCTCGCCCCGCTGCGAGTGCGGGCACGAGGACCCCACCAGGCCCGGCCCGAGACAGGCGGCTTCGTGGTCGTCCTCCGGCGCGCGCTGCTCACCGTGTTGGGCATCGGGCTGGCGGCCGTGTCCCAGGACGTCTTCGGCGGCGTCGCCGACTGGATCGACCCCGTGGGCATCGTCCTCCTCTCGGCGACGGCCCTGATCGCCTGGCTCCTCAGCGACCGGCGCGACCAGCGGGACGGGGTCTTCGACCTCGACCCCGCCGACGCGGACTCCGCCCGGGCCGGGACGTGAGCACCTCGACCGCCCTGCTGACCGAACTCGGCGACGAGCGCGCTAGGGGCCGGGACGACGAGGCGTCAGCCCGGCTGCACGCGTGGGCCGAGCCCGGCCGCGGGGAGTTGTGGCGGGCGGGCCTGCTGCGCGGGCTGGCCCCACTGGGCACCGTGCTCTGGGCGGCAGGTCTGGCCTGGGCCGCGCAGCGCGGGCTCACCAGCCAGCACGGTGGACGGATCCCGGTACGGGTCCTGCCCGGCGCCGGGCTCGTGCTGGCCGGTCTGGCGGTCCGGTCCGCGCTGCTCGCCACCGCCGACGCGGCTGCCGCGCGCGGCGCCCGCCGGGTGCGCGCGGCACTGCGCGAGCGCCTGCTCGCCGCAGCTCTGCCGGCGCACGGCCCCGGCCGCCCCGGACTCGGTGACGCCGACCTCGCCGAGTCCCTGACCGGCGAGGTCGCCCGGCTGACCGAGTGGCTCACCGAGTACGTCCCCGCCCGCACCACGATGCTGCTGGGCAGCGGCCTGACACTGACCGCCATCGCCTTCCGCAGCTGGTTCGTGGCACTGGTCCTGGTCGCCGCCACCCCGCTGCTGCCCGCCAACCTGAAGGTCATCGGCCTGGGCACGCAGGCCGCCGTCCACGCGCAGCTCACAGCGGTGCGCGGCCACAGCGCACGCCTGCTCGACCAGCTGCGCGGCCTGCCCACCCTGATCGGACTGGGTGCCCGGGAGACCGCCGGGCTTGCGCTGCGCGAGGACGACGAGGAACTGGCCCACCGCACGCAGGCGGTGCTGCGGGTCGCCTTCCTCTCCACCGCCTGGATCGAGCTGCTGATCACCGGGACCCTCGCCGTGGTGGCGACCTACTGCGGGCTGGCGCTGCTCGACTACCTCCAGCTGCCGTTGGTGCCCGGCCGGATGAGCCTGGCCACCGCGCTCTTCGTGCTGGTGCTCACCCCCGCCTACTTCGCCCCCGCCCGGGACCTGGCTCGGGGCTACCACGCCCGCGCCGAGGCCCGCGCCGCAGCGGAGCTGATCGAAGGGATCCTCGGCAGCGCCGGCAGCGGCGGCGACGATCCGGACCCGCCCGCGCCGGCCCGGCGCACCGGCGGCGCGGTCGGCGTGCACCTGGACCATGTGACGGTCCGTCATCCCGATCGTGCGGAGCCGGCACTGGACGACGTGAGCCTCCACCTGGCCCCCGGCGCCCTCGTCGCCGTCACCGGGCCCAGCGGCGCGGGCAAGTCGACCCTGCTCGCCGTCGCCGCGGGACTGGCCGAACCCACCGCCGGAACCATCGCCCACGAGCGCGAAGGCACCCGGCAGCCGCCGTCACCCGCCTCGGTCGCCTGGGTCGGCCAACCCGCGCACCTGCTGCCCGGCACGGTGCGTGACAACCTGCTCCTCGCCCGGCCCGACGCCACCGACGCGGAACTCGCCGCCGCCTTCCGCATGCTCGGCTTCGGCGACCTGCTCGCCGACCTGCCGGGCGGGCTGGACACCCCGCTCGGCGAGCGGGGCAGCGGGCTCTCCTCCGGCCAGTCCCAGCAGCTCTCCCTGGTGCGAGCCCTGCTGCGGGACGCCCCGCTGCTCTGCCTCGACGAGCCCACGGCCCACCTCGACCCGGTGGCGGAGGCCCGCGTGGTGGCGGCCCTGCGCACACTGACGCGCGGCCGGAGCGTGCTGCTCGCCACCCACAGCCCCGCACTGCTCCCACTCGCGGACCGGACGATCCGCCTGGACCGGGGAAGGACGCGATGAACGCCTGGAAACTGCTGCGCCACTCCATGCCCCGCCGCGACCTGGCCGTCGCCATCGCGCTGGCCGCGGCGGCGGAACTGAGCGCAGCGGCCCTGCTGGGCCTGTCCGGCTGGTTCCTGACCACCTGTGCGCTGGTGACACTGCTGGCCAACACGACCTGGTCGTGGATGTACCCGTCGGGGACGGTCCGCGCCCTCGCCCTGCTGCGCACCTCGTTGCGCTATCTCGAACGGCTGGTCAGCCACCGGGTCGTCCTCGCCACGACCGTGACCCTGCGCGGCCGCCTGGTCCGGGGTGCGGGCGAACTGAGCGCGCGCGAGCTCCGCGCCCAACGCGACGGAACCCTGCTCGCCCGCCTGACCACCGATGTCGAGACGGTGGCCGGCCTGCCCGCCCAGGTCGTCGCGCCACTCGCCGGCTGCGCTGTCACCGCGGTGCTGGTGGAGGCGCTGCTGCTGCAAGCAGGCCCGACACTCGGCGCGGCCGAGCTCGGCGTGTTCGCGGGCGGCACCTGGTGGGCGGTCCGCACCGGCCGCCGCGCCCGGCGACACCTCGCAAGCGCCGCCGCTGCCCGGGCCGGCGCACGGACGGACCTGATCGCCGCCCGGACCGCCTTCAACGAACTGCGTTGCCTGGACGCGATGCCGCAGGCCCGAGGTGTCGTCGCGACGGCGCTGGAGGGCGAGGAGGCGGCTGCCGCCGCAGCGGCAGCCGAACAGCGCACGGGCCGTCTGGGCCTGCGGCTGCTCGCCGCCCTCGGCCAGGGCCTCGCCCTGCTGCTCGCGCTGCAGGCAGGCGCCTGGGCACAGCCGGTGGCCGACGTCATCGGCGAGGTGCTGCTGCTCGCGGCGGTGTGGGACCTGCTGGAGCGCCTCCCGCAGCTGCTCCAGGAGCTGGCCGCCGCCCAGGACGCAGCCGCGCGTCTCGGCCCGCTCGCCGCGCCCGCCGCCGACCGGCAGCTGCCCGCGCCGACGCGGGGCAGCCCGGTGCTCACCGCGGTGGACCTGCCCACTGCCAACGGCGGGCGGCCACTCTCGTTCACCGTCCGTGCTCCCCGTCTGGTCGTCGTCACCGGCCCGAACGGCAGCGGGAAGTCCACGCTCCTCGGGCAGTTGGCCGGACGGGTGCCGACCACCTCGGGCCAGGTGCGGTTGGGCGCCGCCCCCGTCGCGGACCTGCCCGCCGAAGCCGTCGCCGACGGGCTCACCCTGGTCGAGGCCGACGACTGGCTCGCCGACACGACCGTATCGGCCAACCTGTGCCTGGCCGCACCCCTCGCCGACCCGGAGCAGTTGCGCGGCGCGCTGGCGACGGTCGGCCTCGGTGCCCTGCGCCTGGACACCCCGGTCGGCCCCGCCGGCCGCGCCCTGTCCCAAGGACAGCGGCGCCGCCTCGCCATCGCCCGCGCGATCCTGCGCCGGCCGCGCATCCTGCTGCTCGACGAGCCCACCGCCGGACTCGACCGGCCGACCGCCGAGGCGCTGCTGCGCGAGCTGCGCCGGGCGCTGCCCGACTCGGCCCTGGTCCTCGCCCTGCAGGACCAGGACCTCGCGCTGCTCCCCGGGCGCCCGGACGTCACCGTCGACCTGGCCGGTGCGACGGCTCCTCAGCCGGCCTGCGGCATCGGGGGATTCCCGCGCGGGGCGAGGGTCGCCCCGGGCAGGACGGGGCCGGGAGGCGGTCGCCGGGGTGGCCCGTGACGCTGCCGAAGCGGTCGGACCCGTTCTGCCACGCCTCCCGGGCCTCGACGATGTCGGTCCGCGCGGTCGCCCGCAGCACGGGCGGGCCCAACAGGGTCCAGCGCCGACGTCAACCGCGCGCCGCCCGGACCTCTTGCGGACGTGGCGCACTGGGCGGAGGAGAACCACAAGGTCCTGGTGTTCACCGACGACGGGATCACCCTGGATTACCGGGAGGGGCGGGAGTCGTCGGTCGGGAACGAGCTGGCGAAGGTCTTCCTGATGCTGGCGTCGAGCCCGCCCGGCCCGAGGAAGCCGGGCCGGGCGGGCTCCCGGTGTCAGTGCGACCAGTAGGGGTCGTCGACCGTCGCGCACTCCGCCTTGATGGACTCCGCTGGCCCCTGCGCGAACCCGCCCGAGCCGTCGGGCTCGGCGGAGTCGGCGACATCGACCACGGAGACATGCAGCTCGGCACAGCCGTCCGCGCCCACTTCGTGGGCCGGCAGTGGCCGGCGGAGCGGCTCCAGCTGGTCGGCAGCAACATCGGCCGCGGGCCCGGGCCGATCCGCTACCGCGACATCGAGGCGTGGCGGTTCGGCGTCGGGGTCCGGGCCGGGGGCGACGGCGCCGGGCAGTGACCGGCCGCGCCCGCCCGACGTCGGCAGGCGGTCGGACGGGTGGCCGGCGGCCCGGGTCAGGCGACGCAGCGGCCGTAGTCGCCCCGCAGGAAGACCAGCGGCGGGCTGGTCCGCTGGACGGCGAGGTCGCGGACGGTGGCGGTGACGAACCAGTGGTCGCCCGCCTCCACCTCGCCCGCCAGCTCGCAGTCCAGCCAGGCGAGCGCGTCGACCAGCGCGGGGCAGCCGGTCGGGGTCAGCCGGTACGGCACCTCCCAGCGGGCCGGGTCGCGGGCCGCGAACCCCCGGCACACCTGCTGCTGGTCCGCGGCCAGCACGTTGACGCAGAACCGGCCGGCCGCGCGGATCCGCGGCCAGCTGGCCGAGGACTTGGCGGGCAGGAAGCCCACCAGGCGCGGGTCCAGCGACACCGAGGTGAAGGTGCCGACGATCATCGCGGGCGGTGGCTGTGCCGGGGCCGGCGGCGGTGCGGTCACCAGCACCACCCCGGTGGGGTAGTGGCTGAGCACCGACCGGAACCGGTCGACGCAGACCGGTGCTCCGCTCAGGGTGGAATCGGACATGGCAGCAGTGCTCCTTCCCTCCCGGGTCGCCGCGGGGACGTTGCCGACCGGCTCGTCCCCGCGGCCCCGCCTCACGCCTTGCCCGCGGCCGGTGCGGTGCGTCAGGCCACGGCCAGCGGTGCGGGCCGGTCCGCGAAGGCGACCCCGGGGAAGGACCGGGCCAGGTCCCGGACGTCGGCGGCCACCGACCGGGACTGCTCGCCGCGCAGCAGCAGCCGGGCGAGCAGCTCGGCTACCGTGGTCATGTCGTCCTCCTTCATGCCCCAGCGGGTCAACTCCTGGGTGCCGAGCCGCAGTCCGGAGCGGGCGGTGCTGGGCAGTACCACCGTGGTGGTGCGGATGTCGGTCGCGGTGAGCAGCCGGCCCCACTCGTGCGGGGTGTTGCCCTCGGGGTGGTGCACCCAGACCTGGTGGGTGTCGGTGAAGCCGAACGCCTCGCCTGCCACGTCGAAGCCGCGGGCCGCCAGCTGCCGGGCCAGTTCGCGCGCGTTGGCGATCACCTGGCGTGCGTAGTCCCCCCGGTGCGGCAGCAGCTCCTCCAGGGTGATCGCCAGGCTGCCGACGCTCGCCGAGTGGGAGCTCGACGCGGTGAACGGGATCCTGGCGCCCACCTGTTCGGCGATGGCGTCGCTGTTGGTGACCAGCAGGCCCTTCTGCGGGCCGGGCAGGGTCTTGTGGGTGCTGCCGGAGATGCTGTCGAACCCGGCGTCCAGCACGAGGGTCCCGGGCGCGGCGGGCAGCAGGCCCAGCAGGTGCGAGGCGTCCAGGCAGAGCACCGCGCCGGGGGCGGCGGCGCGCAGCGCCCGGGCGTCCGGCATCCGCAGCACGGTGGACGCGTCCAGGTAGATGACGTCGGCGGGGTGTTCGGCCGTCCGCTCGGCCAGCGCGGTGTAGTCGATCTCCAGGGTCTGCCGGTCGAACGGCACGTACTCGACCCGGTAGCCGAAGCCCTGGCAGATCGTCACGGTGGCGTAGTGGCCGCCGTCCTCCGGGGCGATCACCATGACCCGGCCGCCGGGGGGTGTGACCGCGGTGAGCACGGTGTGCATGGTGTGCAGGCCGGACAGGAACTGGACGTAGGCGTGCCGGGCGCCGTAGAACTCCTTGGTGAGGGAGACGCAGTGGTCGTACACCGCGTTCAGGTCGCTGACGTCGCCGTAGACGGCCACGTCGGTCTCGGAGTACGGGTACCGGTTGACCGCGTCGCTGGCCAGCGCCGCGGCGGCTCGTGGCGACAGCCGGTTCTCGATCGGGAACAGGTTCAGGCTGTGCTTGCGTTCCAGGGCGGCCAGGACGTCCATGATGCTCCTCGGGCGGTGCGGTGGGCGGGCGGGTACGGTGCACCGGGGGGACGGTGCACGCGGCGGTGCGGTTGACGCGGTGCACGCGGCGGTGCGGTGCGGTACGGGGAAGCGGGCGCGTCCGGGCTCAGAGCCAGGGGTAGCGGGCGGTGTCCCCGCCGGCGTAGTCGGGGTCCAGGTAGATGAAGGCGCGGTGGATCAGGTGGTCGCGGACCTCGAAGACGCCGCAGAACCGGCCGGCGCCCCACTCGGGCTGCCCGACCCGCCAGGGGCCGTCCCGGTGCTCGCCGTGCGTGGTGCCCTCCACCGCGAGGAGGTCCGTTCCGGAGAGGACCCAGGTGAAGGCCCAGGTGTGGTGGCGGACCGACGTGATGGAGCCGCCGAGGTCGCCGAACATCTTCGCGATCTCCGGCTTGCCGTGCGCCAGGCCCCACTTGGGGAAGAAGAAGTCGGCGTCCTCGGCGAAGAAGTCGAGCACCGGGGTGCCGTCGTGGCCGGTGCCGCCGTTGTCGAAGGCCTTGAGGTAGGCGGTGACGAGCGCCTTGCGCTGCTCGTCCGTCATGTCCGTGGCAGCCGTGGGCATGGAGGGTCCTCCGAGAGTCCGGGCCCGCGGGGCTGGTGCCCGTCGAGGGGTGGTGGACGCCCGCCGGGGGGACGGGCCTGGCCCGTGACGGCCGTCGAGCGGGCCGCCGCCGGCCTGGTCCCACCGTGGCAGCGCCTGCTTGGACCATCCTTGGCGTCCGGCCGTCCAGCGCTTTTCAAGTGCCGTTCCACCGGGCCCGGCGCGGCTCAGTTCCCGGTCATGGCCAGCAGGTTCGGTGCGTAGCGCGCCCCGTGGACCGGTACGGCCGCCGCCTCGGCCACCTCGGCGAGGTCCTGCTCCGTGAGCTCGACCGCGGCGACCGCCAGGTTCTCCGCGAGGTGGGTGCGCCGCCCAGTGCCCGGGATGGCGACCACGTCCCGGCCGCGATGCTGCACCCAGGCCAGGGCCAGCTGGGCGAGGGTGAGCCCGAGCCGGTCGGCGACCGGCTGCAGCCGGTGCAGCAGCGGCCGGTTTCCGGCCAGGCCCTCGGGGCTGAACCGCGGCTGGGAGCGGCGGAAATCCTCGGCGGCCAGGTCGGCGGTGGTGCGGATCGCGCCGGTCAGGAAGCCGCGGCCGAGCGGGGCGTAGGCGACCACGCCGATGCCCAGGTCGCGGCAGACGGGCAGCACTTCGGCTTCGAGGTCGCGGGTCCACAGGCTCCACTCGCTCTGTACCGCCGTCACCGGGAACACCGCGTCGGCCCGCCGGAGGGTCGCCGCCGAGGGCTCGGAGAGGCCGAAGTGCCGGACCTTGCCCTCCGCTACCAGGTCGGCCACCGCGCCGGCGGTCTCCTCCACCGGCACGGCCGGGTCGATCCAGTGCTGGTAGTAGAGGTCGATGTGGTCGGCGCCCAGCCGCCGCAGCGAGCGCTCGCACGCGGCGCGGACGTAGGCCCGATCCCCCCGTAGGCCCCGGAAGGCACCGTCCGGGGAGCGCACCATGCCGAACTTGGTCGCCAGCACCACCTCGTCGCGGCGGCCCGCGAGCGCCCGGCCGAGCAACTCCTCGCCGGCGCCCAGCCCCTGGACGTCGGCGGTGTCGAGCAGGGTGACGCCGGCATCGAGGGCGGCCCGGATCGTGGCGACGGCCTCCTTCTCGTCGGGCCGCCCGTAGAACGCGGTGGTGGGCAGGCAGCCCAGCCCCAGCGCGGACACCCGCAGACCGCGCAGGTCGCGCGCCGGCAGACCGGCCGGTGACGGGCCCGCGGGCGGCGGGACGGCGGAACCGGGCGGCGGGAGGGCGGAACCCGGTGGCGGGACGGCGG
>CBJMI02800__coassemble_414_pt1 | contig 143942 bp, 136 predicted proteins | sample CBJMI02800__metabat2_low_PE_003 | metagenome-assembled genome bin CBJMI02800
AGCCCCTCGCCGACCCCGGTGCCGCCGGGCTCGCCACCGCCGGACAACGTGTTCAGCGCGGTGCCGACGTCCGCGCCGTGCCGGTAGCGGAGTGGGAAACGGGGGCGCGCCCTGGAATGTTCACGTCCGGGGTGGAACCGGCGCGCCACCGGCTCACGTCCTTCCCGCCGTGCAGCGAGATGGGACGGGCCCCGTGACACGCGACGGGCGTTCCGGCGCGCGGCCCCAGACCGGGCCGGCGGCGGCAGTCCACCATTCCCTCCGGCTGGCCGGGCTGGCGGGCCTGGCCCTCCACCTGACGCTGGTGCTCTGGCTCGTGCTCAGACCGCTGCCGGTCGCCTGGGTGTACGACGCCAACCTCACCCCGCTGGCCTCGCTCCGCTCCTCCACCACCTGGCAGGTGGTCGGCGAGTTCCTGCTGCTCGCCCCGCTCGGCGTCCTGCTCCCGCTGACCGGCGGCCGGGTCCGGGCCCCCTGGCTGCCGTCCTTCCTGCGCACCACGGGCGTCTCCGCCCTGCTGGCGACCGGCCTGGAGTTCCTCTCCTCCTGGACGCCCGGACACGTGCTCAACGTGGACCACATACTGTTCGCCGTGCTCGGCGTGGTGATCACCCACCTCGCCCTCGTCCCCGGCCTGCGCCACCTGCTGCGGACCCACCGGCCGAAGCCGCGGGCCCCGCGGCTGCCCGTCCTGGCCGGGCCGCCGACGGCCACCACCGTCACCCCGACGGTGACGGTCGCACCCGTGGGCCGGCCGCGCGCCTACGCGGAACCGGCGGCTCCCACTCGCCCGCTCGCCTCCGGGCGCTCCTGATCCGACACCCGTCCCTGGGACGCGGGGCTGGTCGGACTCAACCCCTGGCGGGCACCACCCGGCCGCCGACCTCGACCAGCCCGCCCGGGCGCGGGCCCCCCATCAGCTGGGAACCCCGGCCCTGGGTGATGGTCAGCGCCCGCCCGAGGTGCGCCGCCAGCAACAGGGCGGCCGCCCCGGTCGCCTCGTCCTCGTCGATCCCGTCGCCCCGGCCGGGGAAGGCCCGCGCCCGGACCGTACCGGCCGTCTCGTCCTGCCAGGCCCAGGCGTAGATCCACTCGCCCGGCGGCGGCACCTCCAGTGCCTCCACCTCGGCCACCGAACCGTAATGCCGCAGGGTCCGCCCCGGAGCCCACTCCGGCCGGGCCTCGATCCGGGTCAGCCCGCGCTCGTGCCGGACGGCCACCACCCCGGCGGCGGTGACCAGTTGCCCGACGCCGAGCAGCCAGGCGGTCCCCACACACGGGTGGCCCGCGAACGGCAGGCGCACGCTCGGGGTGTAGATGTCGATCTCCCCGCGCTCCGGATCGTCGACGAACACCGTCTCGCTGAACCCGAGTTCACGCGCGAGCTCCTGCCGCGCCGCCCGCCCGGGCACGGCGGCGCCGTCGCGCACCACTCCGAGCTCGTTCCCGTGCTGCCCGTCCGGCCCGCAAAAGACCCGCAGCACCTCATAATCAGTCATTTCCCACCTCGTCAATTACCGTTCGGGCGCGGTTCGGACACAGCGCAACGACACCGTGATGAAAAGGCGACGACGGATGTCGGCCGCCTCCAGTACTGTGCGCTCTCGTCCCCAGGCGGTTCACGCCTTTTCTCCTCCCACAGGAAACCCCCCTTGAACAATCTCGACTTCAGCGCCGAGCCGCTGTTCTCCTGGTACGTCGTCCTGCTGGCGTTCAGCGGCATCATCATGGTGGTCCTCGGGGTACTGCCGCTCCGCGGCCTGAAGGTCGGCCTTCGGATCCTCAACGTCGTCGTCGGCGTCGCGTTCGCGGGCTACGCCTACTACCTCGCGTTCGTCTTCGAGGGCGGTACCTACCGGATCTTCTTCCAGGCTCTGATCCTGCCGTTCGCCATGATCGTCGCCACGGTGAAGGCGGTGGTCGAGCGGAGCAACGAGAAGAACCGGCCGACCCCGCCGGCCGGGGCGTACAACCCGAACGCGCCGTACGCCCCCGGCGCTGCCCAGCCGGCCGCGTTCAACCCGAACGCCCCGGTCGCCCCGGTCGCCCCACAGCCCGGCCAGCCCGGCCAGCCCGTGCCGCCGCAGGGTGCCTCGCCCTACCAGCCGGGCGCGCCGGCCCAGCCGGTGGCGGACAACCCGTACGCCCAGCCGCAGCAGCCGGCCGGCTGAGCCGCCGCGCGAAGGCCGAAGGCCCGTCCGTCCCCGCTCCGCAGCGGGTGACGGACGGGCCTTCGGCCGTACCGGGTCAGTTGCGGGCGCCCTGGGCGCCGTTGCGGCGGCGGGCCACGAGCAGGGTGCCGATGCCGAGGGCGATCGCGGTCGCGCCGGTGATGGCCATCGGGGCGGAGGAGGAGCCGCCGCCGGTGGAGGCGAGCCGGGTGGCGGTCACGGCGGCCGGGGCTCCGGCGGCGGACTGCGCGGTCTCGGCCGCCGGGCTCGGCGCGCCGGTGGTGACCTGCGCGGCCGGGACGGCGACGGGGGCGGTGGACGGGTCCGGGGCCGCCGGGGCCGTGTCGGCGGCGGGCGTGGTGGGGGCCGCGGTGCCGGTGGGGGCCGCCGGGCCCACGATGTTGAAGTCGGCCTTCGGGCTGGACGCCTCGGCCACGCTCTCGCCGGCACCGGGCTGGGTGCCCACGACGGCGACCAGGGACTCGGCGAGGGCCGGAGCGTCCTTGGTGAAGGCCAGCCGGAGGTTGATCGTCCTGGTCCCGCCCTTCGGCAGGGTGATGACCTCGCTGTCCTTGTCGCCCGTCCGCAGCGCCTGGTACTGCCAGGTGGGGTGGTCCGAGTCGCCTCTGGGGGTGCCCTCTACCCAGTTCCCGTTCGGGCCCTGGAACTCGAACCTGACGGTCTCGGAGGGGAGGACGGTCTGCCCCTGGAACACCAGCACGGGCACGATCCGGAGGTCCTTGCCGCTGTTGTTGGTCAGTACCAGCTTGAGCGGCTTCGCCTCCGCGCCCGCCGTGAAGACGGCGGGCACCCCGCCGAGCCTGACGTCCGCCGTGGCGGCGGGCGTGGGCGCCGGGGTGGGGGTGCCGCTCTCGACGGTGAAGAACGGGGTGGTGCCCCAGGCCTGGGTGATGCGCTGCTCCGGGGGGAGGGTGGGGTCCGAGACCATCGCGAGGAGGCCGGCGGAGGCCGGGCCGGGAGCGGCGTCGGCGGTGAAGCTCAGCCGCAGCCGGTAGGTGGCCTCGGCACCGGCCGCCAGGTGCAGCTGGGTTGCGAACTCGTCCAGCTCCCAGAATCCGCCGGCGTCGGTGGTGGTCGCCCTGGCGTCCTGCCACTGCGTGCTGCCGGGGCGCTGGTACTCCAGCTTGAGCTGGCTCGGCCTGGGGCCGCTGCCGCGGACCGTCGAGAGGCTGAAGGCGGTCGTCACGTCCATCTGGTGGTCGGCGGTGTTCTTGAGGGTCGAGGTGAACTCGACCGAGGTGCCCGGCTTGACCGCGGCCGGGAAGGCGCTCGTGGTGACGGTGACCGGCGAGGTGGCCTGGGTGCCCTGGGTCGTACCGGCGGGCGTCGGGGCCGCGAGGGCGGCCGGGGCCGAGGCCAGGGCGACGCCGGAGACGAGGGCGGCAGTGGCCGCCGCGGCGAGGATTCTGCGGGGCTGGTTGCGCAAGGGAACCTCACGGAGGAATTCGGGCGTAACCCGGTAAGAGAGCGAAATCGCAGGCGCGAGGGGCCTTTTGCGGCCGTACGGGCGTCGCCGAATGCCCCCCACCGCAGCGACCGCGGAATCATATCCCCCGGGTCGGACGGCTCCGTGAACTGGCCCTCCGCGCCCGCACGCTCCGGACCGGACCGCCGCCCGGGCCGCCCGCCGCCCCGCCGGTCTCCGGGGCACCCCTGAGACGGACCCCGACGCGGGCCTACGCCTCCCCGGTGACCCGTCGGGGTCGGGAATCGCCTGGTGGGCGGAGGATTCCGGGCCTTCGGCGGCGGAACATGGAGGTATGCCCGCCGGACCGACCGGCCGGGCGGAAAGCCCAGGGAGCAGACATGACCGCCCGCCTCGCCCGTCCCCGCCACAACCGCGTCATCGCCGGCGTCTGCGCCGGGATCGCCGAGCGCTTCGGCCTGGCGCCGTTCACCGTCCGGCTGATCTTCCTGCTCTCCTGCCTGCTGCCCGGCCCGCAGTTCCTGATCTACCTCGCGCTGTGGGTGCTGCTCCCCCAGGAGCCGTGAGGCCGTACGGCCTGGGCACGGCGACGGGCCGCCCGCCCCGGGGTCTTCCGGGGCGGGCGGCCCGTCGCCGTACCGGTGGCCGGGATCAGCCGCCCAGGCCGGGCAGGACGCCGGTCAGCCCCCCGATGGGGGTCTTGTCCAGGCCGGGAATGGACGGGACGCCGGTGCGCTGCTGGGTGACACCGGCGATCGGGGTGGCGCCGGCGGGCACGGACTGGCCGGCGGTCGGGGCCAGGGTGCCGAGCGTGCCGGCGACCTTGTCCCCGCCGGGCAGCTTGGCGGCGGTGTCGGTGACCGCGCCGGTCACCGCGGGGTTCGTGACCGCGCCGGTGGGCAGCCCGAGGCCGCCGGTCGCCTGGCCGGCCGCGGAGGCGGTGCCGGCGCCGACCGCCGCGATGGCGATGCCGAGCGCCGCGGTGCCGGCGGCCTTGAGAGCCTGCTTCATGGTTCGTTCCCCTTGGGTCCTCATCGGTGGCCGACGTCGCGCGGTCCGGCGAACGGGCGACCGTCGCCACGAACTGTCAGCAGTGACTGGCACACCGTAGTGACAGGGTCGCGTGGGAACCAAAGGGCGTTCACTCACTCGAGTGACTAGTCGGATGAACGCCAACTCCCTTTCGAAGAAGCGGCGTTCACCCGACCACCGGGCCGCACCGGCTCAGTTGCCGCCGGTACCCACGCTGAACAGCCACTCCGCCTTGAGCTCGGCGTAGCCCGGCTTGATCACGTCGTTGATCATCGCCAGTCGCTCGTCGAACGGCAGGAACGCGGACTTCATGGCGTTCACCGTGAACCACTCCATGTCGCCCAGCGTGTAGCCGAAGGCGTCCACCAGGTGCCCGAACTCCTGGCTCATGCTGGTGCCGCTCATCAGCCGGTTGTCGGTGTTCACGGTGACCCGGAACTTCAGCCGGCTGAGCAGCCCGATCGGGTGCTCGGCATACGAAGTGGCGGCCGCCGTCTGGAGGTTGGAGGTCGGGCACATCTCCAGCGGGATGCGCTTGTCGCGCACGTAGGCGGCCAGCCGGCCCAGCTCGACGCTGCCGTCCTCGTTGACCGTGATGTCGTCCACGATCCGCACCCCGTGGCCGAGCCGGTCGGCGCCGCAGCACTGCAGGGCCTCCCAGATCGACGGGAGACCGAAGGCCTCGCCCGCGTGGATGGTGAAGTGGTTGTTCTCGCCCTTGAGGTAGTCGAAGGCGGCCTGGTGGCGGGTGGGGGGGTAGCCGGCCTCGGCACCCGCGATGTCGAAGCCGACGACGCCCTGGTCGCGGTGGCGGTTGGCCAGCTCGGCGATCTCCTGCGAGCGGGCGGCGTGCCGCATCGCGGTGATCAGGGTGCCGATGCGGATCCGGTTGCCGGCCGCGCGGGCGTTGGCCTCGCCGAGGCGGAAGCCCTCCTGGACGGCCTCGACGACCTCGTCCAGGGTCAGGCCGCCCTCCAGGTGCTGCTCGGGGGCGTAGCGGACCTCGGCGTACACGACGCCGTCGGCGGCCAGGTCCTCGGCGCAGTCGGCGGCGACCTTGACCAGGGCCTCGCGGGTCTGCATGACGGCACAGGTGTGCGCGAAGGTCTCCAGGTAGCGCACCAGCGAGCCGGAGTCGGCGGCCTCGCGGAACCACTCGCCGAGTTCCTTGACGTCAGTGGTGGGGAGGCCTTCGTAGCCGGTCGCGGCGGCGAGCTCGACCACGGTCTCCGGGCGCAGTCCGCCGTCGAGGTGGTCGTGCAGCAGGACCTTCGGCGCGCGGCGGATCTGTTCCGGGGTGGGAATGCGCGGGCCCGTGCCCGCGGTGGTGACGGGGATCTGCTTCTCCATTGCGGAAATATAGCCCCTACGCGCGTAGATGTCCTACTGCGGGCACCACCGGATGGTCCAAAGTCCGCCCGGAATTCCTCCTCCCGGTCCATACGATCCGCCAAATCAGTCGTGGTGCAGCAGCCGCCCCCGCCGGGACAGCACGAAGTCCCGGAACGCCGCCACCGGCGGCGTCAGCGGCCTGCCCGTCGCCCAGGCCAGGCCGATCGCCCGCCGGGTCCGCGGCGCGGTGACCTCCAGCTCCACCACCCCCGGCCGCGGCACCAGGGCCGGCGGCAGTAGCGCCACCCCCAGCCCGGCCGCCACCAGCCCGCGCAGGGTCTCGGTCTCCTCACCCTCGAAGGCCAGCCGGGGCACGAACCCGGCCCGGGCACAGAAACCGTCCGTGATCATGCGCAGCCCGTACCCCTGCTCCAGGCCGACGAACGGCTCCTCGGCCACCTCCGCCAGCCGGATCCGCCGCCGCCCGGCCAACCGGTGGTCCGCCGGGACGACCAGGTGCAGCCGCTGCTCGTCCAGCGGGCGGGCGGTGAAGGCCGGGTCGTCCGGCAGCGGTGCCACCAGGCACAGGTCCAACTCGCCCGCCCGCAACCGCTCCAGCATCGCCGTGCCGTAGTCCTGCACCAGCTGGAACCGCACCTGCGGGTGCGCCGCCCGGAAGCCCCGCAGCAGCGCCGGGACGGCGTCCGGCCCCATCGTGTGCAGGAAGCCGAAGGCCACCCGCCCCGCCGCCGGGTCCGCCTCCGCCCGGGCCGCCTCCGCGCCGCGCTCCAGCTCCGCCAACGCCCGCTCCACCGAGGCCAGCAGCAGCCGGCCCGCCCTGGTCAGCCGGACCGCCCGGCCCTGACGGGCCAGCAGGTCCACTCCCAGCTCCCCCTCCAGCCGGGCCACCGCCCGCGACAGCGTCGGCTGCGGCACCCCGAGCAGCGCCGCCGCCTGCGTCACGTGCTCCAGCCGGGCCACCGCGGCGAACTGCGCCAGCCGCGGCGCCAGCAGCACGGCGGGCTCGTCCGGCCCCAACTCGGCTGCCCGGTACCGCTGCTCCGTTCCGTCCGACACGTCCGCCACGGTCATCAGCGCCTCACCTCGACTCATACGCCAGCGCATCGATCATCCACTGTTCATGCATTAGACGCATCAACCACGCCAGGCCTACCGTCGACGTCATGCAGCCCTCCGATACCAGGGCATCCGCGCCCGCCCCGGATGCCTCCACCGCCCGCACCCCCGGCGCCCTCGGCCTCGGCCACGACGACCGCCACCGCCCCGGCCAGCGCGACTTCCGCCGCGCCAACCTCGCCCTGTTCGCCGCCGGGATCGCGACCTTCGTCCTCCTCTACTCCACCCAGGGCCTGCTGCCGGTCCTTTCGGCCGACCTCGACCTCACCCCCGGCCAGGCCAGCTGGACGGCCTCCGCCGCGACCCTCGGACTCGCCCTCGGACTTCTCCCCGCCAGCGCGCTGTCCGACCGGTACGGCCGCACCGCGGTGATGACGGCCTCCACCCTCGCCGCCTCCGCCCTCGCCGTCGCCCTGCCCTTCGCGCCCGACCTCACCACCCTCGTCGCGCTGCGCGTCGTCCAGGGCGCCGTGCTCGCCGGCCTGCCCGCCACCGCGATGGCCTACCTCGCCGAGGAGGTCCACCCCAGCGCACTGGCCTCCGCGATGGGCCTGTACGTCGCCGGCAACAGCATCGGCGGCATGGGCGGCCGGCTGCTCTCCGGCTGGACCGCCGCCGCTCTCGGCTGGCGCTGGGGCCTGGCCGCCTCCGCCGCCCTCGCCCTGCTCGCCGCGCTCGCCTTCCGGCTGCTGATCCCCGCCGCCCGGCACTTCACCCCGGCCCCGGTGGACGCCCGCGCGCTCGCCCGTACGGTCGGCCGGCACCTGCGCAACCCGCTGCTGGTGCGGCTGTACGCGCTGGGGATGCTCTTCATGGCGGTGTTCGGCGCCGTCTACAACACCGTCGGCTACCGGCTGATCGCCGCCCCGTTCCACCTGCCGGAGTCGATCGCCGCCTCGATCTTCGTGGTCTACCTGGTCGGGACCGGCACCTCCGCCGCGGCCGGGCGCCTCTCCGCCCGTCTCGGCCGGCGCGGCGCCCTTTACGTCGCCATCGGCGTCACCGCCGCCGGTCTGCTGCTCTCGCTCGCCGACTCGCTGCCCTGCGCCCTGCTCGGCCTGGTCCTGATCACCGCGGGCTTCTTCGCCGGCCACGCCACCGCCTCCGCCGCCGTCGGCCGCACCGCCACCGAGGGCCGCGCCCAGGCCTCCGCCCTCTACCTGATCGCCTACTACCTCGGCAACAGCCTCGGCGGCACCCTCGGCGCCGACGCCTACCACTCCACCGGCTGGCCCGGCGCCGCCACCGTCGGCCTCACCGCCATGACCCTGGCTGCGGCGGTCACCCTCTACGCCACCCACCAGGCGCACACCACGAGGCGAGCGGTCGCGGACGCTTGACAGCGGGCGCCGATACACTCCGGGATATGAGCATCGATCCTGCTGCGTACGCCCGGCTGCGTGAGATCGCGGATCAGCTGCCGCAGGTGCCGGGAATAGGGAAGATCGAGATCGCGGACGGCGAGATCGTCATGATGATGTCGCCGGTGAAGCGTCATGAGCTGGCCGTCATCCGCCTTGCGCGGCAGCTCAACGCCCAGCTGCCCCAGACTCATCCGGGGTACATCGCCCACGGGGGCGCGGACCTGGAGGACGTGGGCCTTGGCCGGCTCCGGAATCCGGACCTGATGGTTTTCCCGGAGGCGAATCTGGACGACGACAACCCCGCCTTCCTCCCCCACGAGATCCTTCTCGTCGTGGAGGTCGTCTCCAAGTCCAACCCTGAGAACGACTACCACGGCAAGGTCCGCGACTACTCGGCCATGGGTATTCCGATGTATCTCCTCGTCGACCCCCGAAAAGGCACCGGAATCATCCACGACGGCCCCGGCTACGACTCCCGCGAGAAGTTCAAGTTCGGCGACACGATCACGGTGGGTCCCTGGACCCTCGACACCAGCGTCCTGCGGACCTACGCCTGAGCTCACACACGAAGGGAGCCGTACCCAGCGGGTACGGCTCCCTTCGACCACTGGTCGACCAGGATCAGGCGATGCGGTCGAGCACGATCGGGTTCGGGGTGAACGCCGTGCCCTCCGGGCTGACCTCGATGCCGCCGGCCAGTGCCTCGATGGCGTAGTCGTAGCGCTCCGGGGTGTCGGTGTGGAGGGTCAGCAGGGGCTGGCCGGCCACCACGGTGTCGCCGGGCTTGGCGTGCATCTCGACGCCGGCGCCGGCCTGGACCGGGTCCTCCTTGCGGGCGCGGCCGGCGCCCAGGCGCCAGGCGCAGACGCCGACAGCATAGGCGTCCAGCGCGGTGAGCACGCCGGAGGCGGGCGCGGGGATGACGTGCTGCTCGCGGGCGACCGGGAGCGGGGCGTCGACGTCGCCGCCCTGGGCGGCGATCATGCGGCGCCAGTGGTCCATCGCCGAGCCGTCGCGGAGGGCGTCGGCCGGGTCCTTGCCGTGCACGCCGGCCGCGGCGAGCATCTCGCGGGCGAGCGCGAGGGTGAGCTCGACGACGTCGGCCGGGCCGCCGCCGGCCAGGACCTCGACGGACTCGCGGACCTCCAGCGCGTTGCCCGCGGTGAGGCCGAGCGGGGTGGACATGTCGGTGAGCAGGGCGACGGTGTTGACCCCGGCGGTGGTGCCCAGGCCGACCATGGTGCGGGCCAGCTCGCGGGCGTCGTCGATGTTCTTCATGAAGGCGCCGGAGCCGACCTTGACGTCCAGCACCAGGGCGCCGGTGCCCTCGGCGATCTTCTTGGACATGATCGAGGAGGCGATCAGCGGGATGGCCTCGACGGTGCCGGTGACGTCGCGCAGCGCGTACAGCTTCTTGTCGGCGGGGGCGAGGCCGTCACCGGCCGCGCAGATGACCGCGCCCGCGTCGCGCAGCACGTCCATCATCTCGTCGTTGGAGAGCAGAGCGCGCCAGCCGGGGATGGACTCCAGCTTGTCCAGGGTGCCGCCGGTGTGGCCGAGGCCGCGGCCGGACAGCTGCGGGACGGCGGCGCCGCAGGCGGCGACCAGCGGGGCGAGCGGAAGGGTGATCTTGTCGCCGACGCCGCCGGTGGAGTGCTTGTCGCTGGTGGGCAGCGGCAGCGAGGAGAAGTCCATCCGGACGCCGGAGCGGATCATCGCCTCGGTCCAGCGGCTGATCTCGTGCGGCTTCATGCCGTTCAGCAGGATCGCCATGGCCAGCGCGGACATCTGCTCGTCGGCGACCTCGCCGCGGGTGTAGGCGTCGATGACCCAGTCGATCTGAGCGTCGCTCAGCTCTCCGCGGTCGCGCTTGGTCCTGATGACGGAGATGGCATCCATGCGTGCTCCAAGAGGGGGTTCAAAAGCGAAGAGTGTCGCGAGATGACCGGGTTACGGCCGACTCGCGACACTCTACGCGCGTAACAGAAAGACAGGCTAGAGCCGCTCCGGCCCGAACGCGTCGGGCAGGACCTCGCTCATCGGCCTCACACCGGAGGGCAGCTCGATCAGCAGCCCGGGGCCGCCGTGCTCGTACAGCAGCTGGCGGCAGCGCCCGCACGGCATCAGCAGTTCGCCCGCGCCGTCGACGCAGGTGAAGGCGACCAGCCGGCCGCCGCCCGAGGCGTGCAGCGCGGACACCAGCCCGCACTCGGCGCACAGCCCGAGCCCGTACGAGGCGTTCTCCACGTTGCAGCCGCTGACCAGCCGGCCGTCGTCCACCAGCGCCGCCGCCCCGACCGGGAACTTGCTGTACGGGGCGTACGCGTGGCCCATCGCCTCGCGCGCCGCCTCGCGCAGCCGCGCCCAGTCGATCACGGGGGCCGTCACTTGCCCTGGCCCTTGCGGTAGATCTGGCCGTCGGCCTTGGGCATCCGCAGTCGCTGCGACGCCAGCGAGAGCACCACCAGGGTGATCAGGTACGGCGTGGCGACGATCAGCGGGCGCTGCACCTGGTCGGTCAGCGCGTACCACGCGCCCAGACCGCCGGCCACCACGAGGGAGACCACCGTCGCGGTGAACTTGCGGCGGTACAGCTGCCACAGGGCGAGCAGCGCCATCGCGATCGCGACGATCAGGATCAGCACGTGGACCGACTCCGGGTCGCGCAGCTGGAGGCTGTCGGTGAAGCCGAACAGGCCGGCGCCCATGGCGAGACCGCCGGGCATCCAGTTGCCGAAGATCATCGCCGCGAGGCCGATGAAGCCGCGGCCCAGGGTCTGGCCGTCCTTGTAGAAGGGCGCGGCGACCAGCGAGAGGTACGCACCACCGAGGCCCGCGAAGGCACCGGAGGCGATGACCGCCATGTACTTGTACTTGTAGACGTTGACGCCCAGCGACTCGGCCGCGGTCGGGTTCTCACCGCAGGAGCGCAGCCGCAGGCCGAACACCGTGCGCCACAGCAGGAAGTAGCTGACCACGATCAGCACGGCGGCCAGCACCACGACCACCGAGAGGTTGGTGACCAGCCCGCCGAGCACACCGGCGACGTCGGAGACCAGGAACCAGTGGTGGTTCTCGATGGTCTTCAGGCCCGAGGACAGCCCCGGGACGGTGATGTACGGCAGCGGATCCGCCGGCGGGGACTGGTTCGCCCCGGCACCGGCCGAGATGTAGTCCTTGTAGTAGATCCGGTTGACGTACGCGCAGATGCCGGGGATCAGCAGGTTGATGCCGACGCCGGAGACGATGTGGTCGACCCCGAAGGTGACGGTGATGATCGCGTGCAGCAGACCGCCCAGCGCACCGCCGAGCATGCCGGCCAGCAGACCGACCCACGGGTTGACCAGGTAACCGGCCCAGGCGCCGCAGAAGGTGCCGGCGACCATCATGCCCTCGAGGCCGATGTTGACCACGCCGGCCCGCTCGGACCAGAGACCGCCCAGACCGGCCATGCCGATCGGCACGGCGGAGCCGAGCGCGGCGGAGACCTGACCGGAGGAGGTCAGCGAGTGGTTGCCGGTGGCCATGCCCACGGCGGCGAACAGGACCAGGGCGCCCGCGATCAGGAGCAGGACGACCGGCCAGGACAGCTTGCGCTTCTTCGCGGGTGCGCCCGGCGCCTTCGGACGAGCAGCGGTGGCGGTGCTCACGCGGACACCTCCTTCTTCTCAGTGGCCGCGGCCTGGGCGGCGAGCTGGGCGCCGACCTTCTGCTGCTGGCGCTTCAGGCCGTAGCGGCGCACCAGCTCGTACGCGACGACGACGCAGATGACGATGGTGCCCTGCATGACCGCGACGATCTCGAACGGGAAGCCGCCCTTCAGCGGCAGCTGGGAGCCGGTGGAGTCCAGGAACGCGAACAGCAGCGCGGCGAAGGCCATGCCGATCGGGCTGTTCCGGCCGAGCAGGGCGATCGAGATGCCCAGGAAGCCCAGACCGGGCTGGAAGCTCTGCCCGTAGGAGTAGGAGTTCTGCAGCAGCTCGGGCAGGCCGATCAGACCGGCGATCGCGCCGGAGACCACCATCGAGATGACGACCATCTTCTTGACGTTCACACCGGACGCGGTCGCGGCGGACTCCGAGCGGCCGGTGGCCCGCAGGTCGAAGCCGAAGCGGGTGCGGGTCAGCGTGAACTGGAACAGCACGCCCACCAGGACGGCGATGAAGAGGAAGCCCCAGAGGTCGCCACCGGCGGTGGGAATGCTGAAGAAGTGGCTGGAGTCCGAGACCGGGTCGGTCTGGATCGAGTTGCTGGTGCTGCTGGCCTTGGGCGCGAAGACGCCGGGGACGAGCAGCAGACCGACGATGGAGACCGAGATCGCGTTCAGCATGATGGTCGAGATGACCTCGCTGACACCGCGGTAGACCTTCAGCAGACCGGCGATGCTCGCGTACAGACCGCCGATCAGCATGGCGGTGACCAGCAGCAGCGGGATCTGGATGAACGCCGGCAGGTCGACCTGGGCGCCGACGAAGGCCGCGAACAGCGCCGCGACCTTGTACTGGCCCTCGACACCGATGTTGAACAGGTTCATCCGGAACCCGAACGCGGCGGCCGCGGCGGCCAGGTAGTAGGTGGTGGCCCGGTTGAGGATCAGCACCTGGCCGTCCGACTTGGTGGCGTACGTGATCATCACGTTCCACGCGTCGAACGGGTTCTTGCCCGAGGTCGCCAGCAGGACGGAGCAGATCGCGACGGACAGCACGACCGCGAGCACCGGCGCAGCCAGCGCGAGCACGATCCGCTCACCGCTGATCCGCTGCGCGAAGCTGCGCTTAACGGCGGGGTTGGGACTGGTCATGGGTTACTCCCCCGCCTGCGGCTTGTCGGCGGTGTCGGTGTGCGGGTGCTGGTCCGCCGCCTCGGTGCCCTCCGCGGCGACGGCCTGCGCCTCGGCGACGGCCTCCGGGTCGGACTCCAGGTGGCCGGCGGCGGCACCGGTCATCGCGGTGCCGAGGTCCTCGGCGGTGACGGTGGCCGGGTCGGCGTCGGCGACCAGGCGGCCGCGGTAGATGACCCGGATGGTGTCGGAGAGGCCGATCAGCTCGTCCAGGTCGGCCGAGATCAGCAGGACGGCCAGACCCTCCCGCTGGGCGGACCGGATGTGCTCCCAGATCTGCGCCTGCGCGCCGACGTCCACACCGCGGGTCGGGTGGGCGGCGATCAGCAGCTTGGGCTGGTGGCTCATCTCGCGGCCGATGATCAGCTTCTGCTGGTTGCCGCCGGAGAGCGAGGCCGCGGTGACCTCGATGCCGGGGGTGCGGACGTCGTAGTCCCGGACGATCCGGAGGGTGTCCTCGCGGGCCGCGGCGGGCTTGAGCAGCGGACCGCTGGAGTTGGGCTCCTCGGTGACGTGACCGAGGATCCGGTTCTCCCAGAGCGGGGCCTCCAGCAGCAGGCCGTGCTTGTGGCGGTCCTCGGGGATGTAGCCGATGCCGGCCTCGCGGCGGGCCCGGGTGAGGGTGCCGGAGAGGTCCTTGCCGTCCAGGGTGACGGCGCCGCCGTCCAGCGGCAGCATGCCCATGATGGCCTCGACCAGTTCGGCCTGGCCGTTGCCCTCGACGCCGGCGATGCCGAGGATCTCGCCCTTGTGGATGCGCAGCGAGATGTCGTCCAGGACGACGCGCTCGATGCCCTCGGCGTCGGTCTTGGCGATCCGCAGGTCCTCGACCCTGAGCATCTCGGTGGTGGTGACGGTCGACTCGCGGTTCTCCGGGGAGGGCAGCTCGGCGCCGACCATCATCTCGGCCAGCTGCCGGGCGGTGACCGCCTTCGGGTCGGCGTCGCCGACCGTGGTGCCGCGCCGGATGACGCTGATCGCGTCGGCCACGGCCAGCACCTCGTGCAGCTTGTGCGAGATGAAGATGACCGTGACGCCCTCGGACTTGAGCTCGCGCAGGTTGTCGAACAGCGCGTCGACCTCCTGCGGGACGAGGACGGCCGTGGGCTCGTCGAGGATCAGGATCTTGGCGCCGCGGTACAGCACCTTGAGGATCTCGACGCGCTGGCGGTCGGCGACACCGAGGTCCTCGACCAGGGCGTCCGGGCGCACGCCCAGGCCGTACTGGTCGGAGATCTCCTTGATCTTCGCCTTCGCCCTGGCGCCGATGCCGTGGAGCTTCTCGCCGCCGAGGACGACGTTCTCCAGCACGGTCAGGTTGTCGGCGAGCATGAAGTGCTGGTGCACCATGCCGATGCCGCGGGCGATGGCGTCGCCGGGGGTGTGGAACTCGCACTGCTCGCCGTTGATCGCGATGGTGCCCTCGTCCGGCCGCTGCATGCCGTAGAGGATCTTCATCAGCGTCGACTTGCCGGCGCCGTTCTCACCCATCAGGGCGTGCACGGTGCCGGTGCGGACGGTGAGGTTGATGTCGTGGTTGGCCACGACGCCGGGGAAGCGCTTGGTGATGCCGCGCAGTTCGACGGCCGCTGTCGCCGTCCCCGCGCTGGGGGTGCCGTCCTTGCGCAGGGGGACGGGGTCTGATGCGGTGATGGCGATCTCCTGGTGGTCTGGAGGCGCGTCGTTGCGCTCGGAGGGCCAAGGGGAAACGGGAGTACGGAACGGGGCCCGGGGGTACGCGTTGAGCGCACCCTGCCGGGCCCCTCCCGTGAACTGTGTCGATCGTCGCGCTACCGGGCAGGCGGCAGGCGCAGGTCGCGTCCGAGACGCGCTGACCTCAGGAGGTCGGCGCGGTCGGGATGGTGGTGGCGCCGCTGGTGATGGCGTCGCCGGCGGCCTTCAGCTTGTCCTGGATGTCGTCGATCTTGCCGCCGGTGGTGGCGAGCGAGACACCGTTGGCCTTCAGGTCGAAGAGCTTGATGCCGGTGAACGGCGTGTTCTTCTTGACCGAGTCGATGTACGCGTAGACCGCGTTGTCGACGTTCTTGACCATCGAGGTCAGGATGTTGTTCTTGAACTTCGCCAGGGCCGGCTGGCTGGCCTGGTCGGAGTCGACGCCGATGGCCCACTTGCCCGCGGTGGCGACGGCCTCGATGGCGCCGTTGCCGGAGGAGCCGGCGGCGGAGTAGATGACGTCCGCGCCCTTGTCGAGCTGGCCCTGGGCCGCCTCCTTGCCCTTGTCGGGCGAGTTGAAGCCGGAGAAGTCCGGGGGCGTGGTGAGGTAGGTCGTCTCGATCTGGATGTTCGGGTCGACGGACTTGGCGCCCGCCTTGTAACCGGCCTCGAACTTCTTGATCAGCTCGGACTGCACACCACCGATGAAGCCGATGTGGTGGGCCTTCGACTTGTTGGCCGCGGCGACACCGGCGAGGTACGAACCCTCCTGCTCGGCGAAGAGCAGCGAGGTGACGTTGGACGGCTGGTCCTTGTCGTTCGAGTCGATGATCGCGAACTTGACGTTCGGATTGTCCTTCGCGACCTTGTCGACCGCCTGCTGGTACACGAACCCGACGGCGACGATGGTCTTGTAACCACCGTCGATCAGGTTCTTCAGGCGGGTCTCCTTGTCGGCCTCGGCCTCACCGGTCTTGGCCTCGGCCTCGGTGACGTTGACGCCCAGGTCGGCCTTGGCCTTGTCCAGACCGCGAGCGGCGGAGTCGTTGAAGGACTGGTCGCCGCGGCCGCCGATGTCGTAGGCCATACCGACCTTGAGGGCGTCGGAGGACGACCCGGAGGAGGCGTTGGTGTCAGTGCTCTTTGCGCCGCAAGCGGCGAGCGAGGCCATGCCCAGGGAACCCGAGAGCACAACCGCGGCGAGCTTCATTGAACGGCGCAAGGGAGTATCTCCTTCTCACACGCACCCGTTTAGCGTGGTCGGACGCCACCGTAACGCGCGTAGAACACGGTTGGGTTACGGGCTGCCGGAGCATTCGGGTTGTTATCAAACCGTGGTCTGAAGGCCCACCGAAGGCTCTTTTCCCGTACGCGGACGGTGATCCGAGTCTTGGTCCGCCCAGTTTACGGAACCGTGCCGCAACCCCGGATCTCCTCGACCCGGTCACGCGTCGACCACACACCCCCGGGAACGGTCAGGTGCGGTCGGCCTCCAGGGCCAGCGCCGAGAACAGCTCCACGCCGACACCGATCGCCCGCTCGTCCACGTCGAACCGGCCCTGGTGGAGGTCGCGGACGGTGCTGTCGCCGGGGGCGCGGACGCCGAGGCGGGCCAGCGCGCCCGGGGCGTGCTCCAGGTACCAGGAGAAGTCCTCGCCGCCCAGGCTCTGCTCGGTGCTCTCGACCACCTGGGCGCCGTCCTCGGCGAACCGGGCGGTCATCACCGCCTCCAGCTGCCCGACCGAGACCGCCTCGTTGACCACCGGCGGCACCCCGCGGTGGTAGTCCAGCGTCCACTTGGCCCGGTAGGTCTCGGCGAGCTTCGCGATCAGCTCGTGCAGCAGCTCCGGCGCCTCGCGCCAGCCGTCCAGCTCCAGGCAGCGGACGGTGCCCTCCAGTTCGGCGTGCTGCGGGATGACGTTGGCCGCGGAGCCGGAGGCGATCCGCCCCCAGACCAGGCTGACGCCCCAGCGCGGGTCCATCCGGCGGGCCAGCGCGCCCGGCAGGTCGGAGGCCATCCGGGCGATCGCGGTCACCAGGTCGGTGGTCAGGTGCGGACGGGCGGTGTGCCCGCCGGGGCCGTCCAGGTGCAGCACCAGCCGGTCGCAGGCCGAGGTGATCGCCCCGACCCGCAGGGCGATCCGGCCGACCTCCACCTTCGGGTCGCAGTGCACCGCGAAGATCCGGCCGACGCCGTCCATCCCGCCCGCCTTGATGACGTCGAGCGCACCGCCCGGCATGACCTCCTCGGCCGGCTGGAACACCAGCCGGACCGGGCGGCGCAGCTCGCCGTTGCGGACGGCCTCGGCCAGCACCAGACCGGTGCCGAGCACCACCGAGGTGTGCACGTCGTGACCGCAGGCGTGGGCCCGGCCGGGAACGGTCGAGCGGTACGGCACGTCGGTCTTGGCGTCGTCGATCGGCAGCGCGTCGATGTCGGCGCGGAAGGCCAGGAACTCGGCGCCGGGGGCGGTGCCGGCGGGGACGACGTCGACCAGCAGACCGGTGCCGCCGGGCAGCACCCGCGGTTCCAGGCCGGCCGCCACCAGTCGGTCGCGCAGCAGGTTGGTGGTGCGGAACTCCTGGCGGCCCAGCTCCGGGTGCCGGTGCAGGTCACGGCGGAAGGCGATCAGCTCGGGCTCCAGCCTCCGGACCCGGTCGCGCAGTTCGGCGGCGGGGCGGGCGGTGGCGAGAGTGGTGCCCGGCTGAGCGGGCTCAGGACGGTTCATCTCCCCAAGAATAGGCCCGTTGGGGGGATTTGGCCCGACTTCCCGAAAACTAGTCCCCGGATGGGTGCATACCGGTCGGACAGGTGGGTATGACATCTCGTTTCAGCCGCCTTCCCCGGATTGCTTGCCCTGTGCAACGATCGCCCGGGCCGGTGGTCACGGCCGGCACCGGCTCGACGGCCGACGGCGGTTGACGGCCGGTCAGTGGCGCGCGGGAACCGCTCGGATCCACTCGGACCGGCTCGGAAGCGGTCAGAAACGCTCCACCGGAGAGTACGTGCCCCAGACCCCGCGCAGCGCGTCGCAGACCTCGCCGACGGTGGCCCGGGCGGCCAGCGCCTCCTTCATCGGATAGAGCACGTTCTCCGGTCCCTCGGCCGTACGGCGCAGCGCGTCCAGTGCCCGGCCGACGGCCGTGGCGGAGCGCCCGGCCCGCAGCCGGGCCAGCCGCTCGGCCTGCTGCCGCTCGATCACCGGGTCCACCCGCAGCGGCTGGTACGGCTCCTCCTCGTCCAGCCGGAAGCGGTTCACCCCGACCACGGTGCGCTCACCGGAGTCCGTCTCCTGCTGGAGGCGGTAGGCGGTGCGCTCGATCTCGCCCTTCTGGAAGCCCTGCTCGATCGCCGCCACCGCCCCGCCCCGCTCCTCCACCCGGGCCATCAGCGCCAGCGCGGCGGCCTCGACGGCGTCGGTCAGCGACTCCACCGCGTAGGAGCCGGCGAAGGGGTCGACGGTGGCCGTCACGTCGGTCTCGTGGGCGAGCACCTGCTGGGTGCGCAGGGCGAGCCGGGCGGCCTTCTCGGTGGGCAGCGCGATCGCCTCGTCGAAACTGTTGGTGTGCAGCGACTGGGTGCCGCCGAGCACGGCGGCCAGCGCCTGGACCGAGACCCGGACCAGGTTCACCTCGGGCTGCTGGGCGGTCAGCTGCACCCCGGCGGTCTGGGTGTGGAAGCGCAGCATCTGCGAGCGGGGGTCCCGCGCGCCGAACTCCTCGCGCATGATCCTGGCCCAGATCCGACGGGTGGCTCGGAACTTGGCGACCTCCTCCAGCAGCGTCGTGCGGGCCACGAAGAAGAAGGAGAGCCGGGGTGCGAAGTCGTCCACGGCCATTCCGGCGGCGAGCGCGGTCCGGACGTAGGCGATCCCGTTGGCCAGGGTGAAGGCGATCTCCTGCGCGGGATCGGCCCCGGCCTCGGCCATGTGGTAGCCGGAGATCGAGATGGTGTTCCAGCGCGGGATCTCGGCCCGGCAGTAGCGGAACACGTCCGCGACCAGCCGCAGCGATGGCTGCGGCGGGAAGATGTAGGTGCCGCGGGCGATGTACTCCTTCAGCACGTCGTTCTGCACCGTGCCGGTGAGCGCCGAGGGCGGCACGCCCTGGGCCTCGCCGACCAGTTGGTAGAGCAGCAGGAGCAGGGCGGCGGGCGCGTTGATGGTCATCGAGGTGGAAACCTGGCCGAGCGGGATGCCGTCGAAGAGCACCGCCATGTCCTCGACGCCGTCCACGGCCACGCCCACCTTGCCGACCTCCCCGGCGGCGAGCGGCGCGTCCGAGTCGTAGCCCATCTGGGTGGGCAGGTCGAAGGCCACCGAGAGGCCGGTGCCGCCACCCGCGATCAGCTGGCGGTACCGGGCGTTGGACTCGGCGGCGGTGCCGAAGCCCGCGTACTGGCGCATCGTCCACGGCCTGCCGGTGTACATCGTCGGGTAGACGCCCCGGGTGTACGGGTACTCCCCCGGCCGCCCCAGCCGGGTGTCCGGATCCCAGCCGGCCAGCGCCTCGGGGCCGTACAGCGGATCGATCGGGAAGCCTGACTCGGAGCGGCGCGGCATCGGTCCTCCACGGGGGCGCGGGGTCGGTCCTCCCAACCTAGGGCCCGGCCGCACGCCCGGCCCGCCCCGCACCGCAGGGCGCGCCGGGGCAGGAGCGCCCGGAGGCGACCGTCGAGAACGCGGTTGAGATGATCGGGTGAACGACCGGATGAGCCCCAGGGAGTGGCAATGACCGAGCAGAAGGTGGCCGTGGTCACCGGTGCCAGCAGCGGAATCGGGGCGGCGACCGCCCGCCGGCTGGCCGACGAGGGCTTCGAGGTGGTGCTGACCGCCCGCCGGACCGAGCGGATCGAGGCACTGGCCAAGGAGATCGGCGAGCGCGGCGGTTCGGCCAGGGCGGTCACCCTGGACGTCACCGACCGGGCCGCCGTGGACGCCTTCGCGGCCGAGGTCGGCCGGGTGGACGTGCTGGTGAACAACGCGGGCGGCGCGATCGGCGCGGAGAGCGTCGAGCACGGCGACCCGGCCGACTGGCGGGCCATGTACGAGGTGAACGTGCTCGGCGTGCTGCACGTGACCCAGGCGCTGCTGCCCGCCCTGCGCGCCACCGGCGACGGCACCGTGCTGGTGCTCTCGTCGACCGCCGCGCTGGCCGCGTACGAGGGCGGCGGCGGCTACGTCGCGGCCAAGCACGCCGCGCACACCATCGCGGCGACGCTGCGGCTGGAGCTGTGCGGGGAGCCGATCCGGGTGATCGAGATCGCCCCCGGCATGGTGAAGTCCGAGGGCTTCGCGGTCACCCGCTTCCGCGGCGACGAGGAGAAGGCCGCCGCCGTGTACGCGGGCGTGGCCGAGCCGCTGACCTCGGAGGACATCGCGGACACCGTGGCATGGGCGGTCACCCGGCCCTCGCACGTCAACATCGACCTGCTGGTGGTCCGCCCGCGGGCGCAGGCCGCCAACCACAAGGTCCACCGCGGCTGACCCGAGCCCGTGCGCGGCGGAGCGGCCCGGCACCCCCAGTCGAACACGTGTCGTACACGAGTGGTACACACGTGTGATGACGATCTTCCGGGCCGCCCGCCCACGGGTACTGCTGACCGCCGTGGCGGCAGGCACCCTCCTGCTCACCTCCGCCTGCAACGACTCGGCCACCACGGCCCAGGACAGGGCCTCCGGCACCGCGGCCCCCTCGGCCGGCCCCACCGCCGGTCCGGCTGCGACCCCCAAGCCCAAGGGCGAGGCGGACCCGGCGCTCAAGCCGTTCTACGGCCAGCAGATCACCTGGGCGGACTGTCCGGCCGACCCCAGGGCCGAACGGGCGAAGATCGACATCTCCGGCATGCAGTGCGGCAAGCTGCACGTCCCGCTCGACTACGCCAACCCCGCCTCCGACGCGATCGACCTCGCGCTGATCAAGTACCCGGCGACCGCCAAGGAGCAGCGGATCGGCTCCCTGATGGTCAACCCGGGCGGCCCCGGCGCCTCCGGCGTCGCGATGGTCAAGTACGGCGCCAAGGACTTCGACGGCACCCTGCACACCCGCTTCGACGTGATCGGCTTCGACCCGCGCGGCACCGGCGACAGTTCACCGGTGGTCTGCTACGACGACAAGCAGCTCGACGCCGTCAACCAGACGGACACCCCGGACGACCCCGCCGAGCGCAAGGCGGCCCACGTCAAGCAGTCCACCGACCACGCCGCCGCCTGCCAGGCCAAGTCCGGCAAGCTGCTGCCCTTCGTCGGCACCCGCAACACCGCCCGCGACCTGGACGTGCTGCGCGCCGCCGTCGGCGACCGGAAGCTCAACTACCTCGGCATCTCCTACGGCACCTACCTCGGCGCCCTGTACGCCGAGGAGTTCCCGCAGAACACCGGCCGGCTGATCCTCGACGGCGCCGTCGACCCGGCCCAGGACACCATGGACCACGGCGTCGACCAGCAGATCGGCTTCGAGAAGTCCTTCCAGCGCTTCGCCGACGACTGCGTGGACAACCACGCCGCCGAGTGCCCGCTCGGCACGGACCGGACCGAGGCCGCCAAGAAGGCCGCCGACTTCCTGGACGGCCTCCACGACCACCCGCTGACCGCGAAGGACGGCCGCAAGCTCGGCCGTGACATGGCCTGGACCGGCGTCATCTCCCTCCTCTACGGCGACGAGAAGACCTCCTGGAAGTACCTGCGGAACAGCCTCGGCTGGGCGATGACGCGCGACAAGGGCGACTACCTGATGGCCGCCGCCGACGACTACGACGGTCGCGACGGGAACGGCCACTACAGCCCGATGGACGAGGCCAACGGCGCGATCAGCTGCGCCGACGCCGCCCGCCCCGCGCCGACCCGCGAGCACGCCCAGCAGGCGGTCGACCGGCTGCTCGCCGAGGCGCCGCTGCTGTCCAAGGGCGTCACGGTGGACGACTACCTGGAGCCCGGCTGCGCCTACTGGCCGTTCAAGACCCCGGAGAAGCCGCACACCATCCGGGCCGAGGGCGCCGCTCCGATCCTGGTGGTCGGCACCACCGGCGACCCGGCCACCCCGTACGCCTCGGCCGAGAAGCTGGCCAAGGGCTTCGCCCGGGCCACCCTGCTCACCCGGGTCGGCGAGGGCCACGGCGCCTTCGGCAAGGGCAGCGCCTGCATCGACCTGGCCATGGCCGCCTACCTGACCGACGGCACCATGCCGGCCGAGGGCACCCGCTGCGGCTGAGCCGGAGGCAGAGGCGGAGGGGGGCGGACGGGGAGGGCGGTGACGTGCAGGTGTCAACGTCACAACTTGATAGCTCGTCCGGATGAATTCCGCGCGCGCCCTCCCCAACTGATGACCACTCAACTACCGTTGAGGAGCTGCCGGGGCGGCGTCGAACGCACCCCCGCAGCCCCCATACTCCAGCTGCTCCACCACCCCACCGGCCCCTTCCCGCCCTCACGAGGAGGACCCGCTGGCCAGCGACATCCCGTCACAGCGGCCCGACGCCAGCACCGAGCCGACCCTCCTCGGGTTGCACCGCTTCAACGAAGCGGACGCCGGGGCCGCCGAGGAGGCCCTGCTGGCCTGCTGCGGCAGCCACCGCTGGGCCCTGCGGCTCACCGCACACCGCCCCTACCCCGACATAGAGTCCCTGCTGGCCGCCGCCAGCGAGGCCTCCTACGACCTGCGCCAGGCCGACCTCGCCGAGGCCCTGGCCGACGAGAGCTGGATGCCGCAGCCGCTGCTGGGCATGCGCGCGCCGGGCAGCCAGGCCGCGCACACCGCGCTGCGGGCGGCCCACGCCGCGTACGAGGCCCGGTTCGGCCACGTCTTCGTGGTCTGCCTGGACCGCGTCGACCCGGAGGAGATGCTCGACACCGTGCTCTCCTCGATCCGCACCCGGCTGGCCAACGACCCGGACGAGGAGCGACTGATCGCGGCGGACGAGCTCCGGCGGATCGCCCTCACCCGGCTGGAGCACCTGGTCGCCACCCATTCGGAGGCCGGGGCGCACTGAGCTCCGCCGACGCCGAAGCCGCCGGACGGGCGGGCCGTCCGGCGGCTTCGGCGTCGGCGGGCGGCGTCGGCGGGTGCCGAGGACCGGAATCCGCTATCTCTCGGTGACAGAACAGTCACCAGAAGTGATGAACCGGGGTTTGGTTCCCGCCCCACTAGGCCAGAAGTGCCTGATTGATCACACATAGGGGCCCCGGAGGCGGTTCCCGACAAGGCGTCGATAGGATGCTGGCGGCCGGTGGACCGTACCCGGCCGGGCTGACCGACACCGAAGCCGGCCGAGCCCCCAATCGCTTCCGGAGGGTTTTTCCGTGCCGGCTGGAACGCTGTACCGCGGCCGGGAAGGCATGTGGAGCTGGGTGGCTCATCGAGTCACCGGCGTCCTCATCTTCTTCTTCCTGTTCGCCCACGTCCTGGACACCGCCCTGGTGCGAGTGTCGCCGGAGTCCTACGACACCGTCATTCAGACGTACAAGACTCCGCTCGTGAACCTGATGGAGTACGGCCTGGTGGCCGCCATCCTGTTCCACGCGCTCAACGGCCTGCGCGTCGTCGCGGTGGACTTCTGGTCCAAGGGCCCGAAGTACCAGAAGCAGATGCTCTGGACCGTCGTCGGAGTCTGGGTCGTCCTGATGGCCGGCTCCTTCTACGGGATCCTGCAGCACACGCTGATCTCCTGGTTCGGGAAGTGAGCTGACCATGTCCACGGAAATCTCCGACGCGCTCGTCGTCCCCTCGAAGCAGGCGCACACCGGCAAGGGCCTCGGCACCGGCAACCCGGCCGACGCCTTCGTCATCGAGCCGCCGCGCAAGCGGACCGCGAAGACCCCGCGCCGCACCCGCACCAACTTCGAGATGCTGGCCTGGCTCTTCATGCGCCTGTCCGGTGTCGTCCTGGTCGTGCTGATCCTCGGCCACCTGCTGATCATGCTGGTCCTCGACGGGGGCGTCTCCAAGATCGGCTTCGCCTTCGTGGCCGGCCGCTGGGCCTCGCCGTTCTGGCAGGGCTGGGACCTCCTCATGCTCTGGCTCGCCATGCTCCACGGCGCCAACGGCATGCGTCAGGTCATCAACGACTACGCCGAGAAGGACTCGACCCGGCTCTGGCTCAAGGGGCTCATGGGTACCGCCACGGTCTTCACCGTGCTGCTCGGCACCCTGGTGATCTTCACCTTCGACCCCAACATCTGAGCCGCGAGCACCATCGACCATCGGCAGAGGCCAGAGGCGAGTTAACCCCCCATGCAGATTCACCAGTACGACACCGTCATCGTCGGCGCCGGCGGCGCCGGCATGCGCGCGGCCATCGAGTCGACGCAGCGCAGCCGCACCGCCGTCCTGACCAAGCTCTACCCGACCCGGTCCCACACCGGCGCGGCCCAGGGCGGCATGTGCGCCGCCCTGGCGAACGTCGAGGAGGACAACTGGGAGTGGCACACCTTCGACACGGTCAAGGGCGGTGACTACCTGGTCGACCAGGACGCCGCCGAGATCATGTGCAAGGAGGCCATCGACGCCGTCCTCGACCTGGAGAAGATGGGCCTGCCCTTCTCCCGCACCGAGGCGGGCCGGATCGACCAGCGCCGCTTCGGCGGTCACTCCCGCAACCACGGCGAGGCCCCGGTCCGCCGCTCGTGCTACGCGGCCGACCGCACCGGCCACATGATCCTCCAGACGCTGTTCCAGAACTGCGTCAAGCACGGCGTCGAGTTCTTCAACGAGTTCTACGTCCTCGACCTGCTGATCAACGAGGGCAAGACGGCCGGCGTCGTCGCCTACGAGCTGGCCACCGGCGAGATCCACGTCTTCCAGGCCAAGGCCGTCGTGTTCGCCTCCGGCGGCACCGGCAAGATGTTCAAGGTCTCCTCGAACGCCCACACGCTCACCGGTGACGGCCAGGCCGTGGCCTACCGCCGTGGCCTGCCGCTGGAGGACATGGAGTTCTTCCAGTTCCACCCGACGGGCATCTGGCGCATGGGCATCCTGCTCACCGAGGGCGCCCGCGGCGAGGGCGGCATCCTGCGCAACAAGGACGGCGAGCGCTTCATGGAGCGCTACGCCCCGGTCATGAAGGACCTCGCGTCCCGTGACGTCTGCTCCCGTGCGATCTACACCGAGATCCGCGAGGGCCGCGGCTGCGGTCCGGAAGGCGACCACGTCTACCTGGACCTGACCCACCTCCCGCCGGAGCAGCTCGACGCCAAGCTGCCGGACATCACCGAGTTCGCGCGCACCTACCTCGGCATCGAGCCCTACACGGACCCGATCCCGATCCAGCCCACCGCGCACTACGCCATGGGCGGCATCCCGACCAACGTCGAGGGTGAGGTCCTGCGCAACAACACCGACATCGTCCCCGGCCTGTACGCGGCCGGCGAGGTCGCCTGCGTGTCCGTGCACGGCGCCAACCGCCTGGGCACCAACTCGCTGCTGGACATCAACGTGTTCGGCCGTCGCGCGGGCATCGCCGCCGCCGACTACGCCAACGCGAACGAGTTCGTCCCGCTGCCGGAGAACCCGGAAGAGCTGGTCCAGACCATGGTCGAGCAGCTGCGCGAGTCGACCGGCACCGAGTCCGTGGGGCAGATCCGCAAGGAGCTGCAGGAGACCATGGACACCAACGCGATGGTGTACCGCACCGGCGACACCCTGAAGCAGGCGGTCGAGGACATCGCGGCGCTGAAGGAGCGCTTCAAGAACGTCTCCATCCAGGACAAGGGCTACCGGTACAACACGGACCTCCTGGAGGCCATCGAGCTGGGCAACCTGCTCGACCTGGCCGAGGTGCTGGCCGTCTCCGCGCTGGCCCGCGAGGAGTCCCGCGGTGGTCACTACCGCGAGGACTTCCCGACCCGTGACGACGTGAAGTTCATGCAGCACACCATGGCGTACCAGGAGGTCGCCGCCGACGGCAGCACCTCCATCCGCCTCGACTACAAGCCGGTCGTCACGACCCGCTACCAGCCGATGGAGCGTAAGTACTGATGAGCACTCCGACTGTGGAGCACTCGGCCGCTCTGGACGCGGCCGAGGCCGGCGGTATCCAGCTGATCACCGTCACCTTCCGGATCCGCCGGTTCAACCCGGAGGAGCACCCGGACCCGGTGTGGGTCGACTACCAGCTGACGCTGGACCCGAAGGAGCGCGTCCTGGACGCGCTCAACAAGATCAAGTGGGAGCAGGACGGCACCCTCACCTACCGCCGTTCCTGCGCGCACGGCATCTGCGGCTCCGACGCCATGCGGATCAACGGCCGCAACCGGCTGGCGTGCAAGACCCTGATCAAGGACGTCAACCCGGAGAAGCCGATCACGATCGAGGCCATCAAGGGCCTGACGGTCCTCAAGGACCTGGTCGTGGACATGGACCCGTTCTTCCAGGCGTACAAGGACGTCATGCCGTTCCTCATCACCAAGGGGAACGAGCCGACGCGCGAGCGCCTGCAGTCCGCCGAGGACCGCGAGCGCTTCGACGACACCACCAAGTGCATCCTGTGCGCCGCGTGCACGTCGTCCTGCCCGGTGTTCTGGAACGACGGCCAGTACTTCGGCCCGGCCGCCATCGTCAACGCGCACCGCTTCATCTTCGACTCGCGCGACGAGGGTGCCGAGCAGCGCCTGGAGATCCTCAACGACCGTGAGGGCGTGTGGCGCTGCCGCACCACCTTCAACTGCTCGGAGGCCTGCCCGCGTGGCATCGAGGTCACCAAGGCGATCCAGGAAGTGAAGCGGGCGCTGGTCACCCGCCGCTTCTGATCCCGCCCTGAGGCAGGCCGAAGGCCCCGTCCGATCGACCGATCGGACGGGGCCTTCGCCGTTCTCCTAGCGCAGCGCGCCCAGGTCCTTCGGCGCGGACCAGCCGCTGAAGGTCACCAGGTGGCGGTCGGGCGTGACGGCCCACAGGTCGGGCTTGCCGTCGCCGTCACCGTCGCCGGAGCTGCCCAGGGTCGGGTAGGCGGCGGTGGTGAAGCCGGTGGCGACCACATTCGCCGAGGGGTCGGCGAGGGCGGAGAAGTCCAGCAGGTTGTAGGCCTGCTTGGCGATCGGGTAGGCGTGCAGGGCGCCGTTGGCACGCTCGCGGGCCCACAGGGTGAGGTTGCCGGAGGCGTCCGCGCCGGGGGCGATCAGGTCGTATCCGCTCCAGTCGCCAGTGGTGGCGATGAGCTGGGCGTCCGCGTAGCCGCGGAAGCTCGGGTGGTAGGCGTACAACTTGCCGTGCTCGACCGAGAGCAGCACCGGGGCGGACGGCACGTCGGCGGATCCGAGGGCGACCAGTTGGTCGGAGGAGGACCAGTCGGCGGCGTAGTCCGGCGGGCAGGGGGTCGCGGCCCCGGCCGCGTCGACGCACTGGGTCGACGCGGGCTTGCGGACCAGGGTCGGGGACTGCTGACCGAAGTCACCCTGGTGGTTGTTCGCGTAGGAGTAGAGGAAGCCCGGGTTGCCCTTCGGGTGCACCAGCAGGTCGTCGCCGGGGGCGTGGACCGGGGCCCAGCCGCGGTGCAGCACCTGGTCGTCCTGCCAGCCGGCGTGCAGCGGCGCGAGCGCGGCCGGGAGGGTCGAGGACGGGGTGGTGTCGGTCGCGCCGGCGCTGATCACCTGGAGGTTGCCCTGCGCGTCCGGGAGCAGGATGTCCGGCACGCCGTCACCGTCGACGTCGCCCGGGACGGCCGGCTTCGGGCGCGGGTCCCACGGCGCGTAGAAGGTGTACGTGACCGGCTGGCCGACGTTGCCGGCGTTGTCCATGGCCTGGACGGTCAGGGTGTTGGTGCCCCAGTCCCTGGGCTTGAGGGTGAGCTGGGCGGTGCCGTCGGCCCCTGCCTTCACGGTGTGGCCGGAGGCGCAGTCCCAGCCGACGCCGAGAGTGCCGTTCAGCGCGTACTGGTAGCAGGCCACGCCGGAGCCCGCATCGGTGCCGGTGAGGGTGAAGACGCCGTTCTCGCCCGCGTACTTGCCGGGGGTGCTGCCGGAACCGCTCGCCGGGAAGTCGGTGGAGGAGACGGACAGGCCCGGCCGGGTGAGGTCGACCTTGAAGTGGCAGGCCGGAGCGGGCTTGCCGCTCCCCGGGGAGTACTCGGGCCAGGCCTGCCAGGTGTAGCTGTGGCCGTCCAGCAGGTCGGCGGTGGTCAGCGCGGCCGCTCCGGCGGTGACGTCCGCGGTGCTGTCGACGATCTTGTCGTGCGCCGGGGTCGAGTCGTCCCAGACCTTGAAGCGCACCTGGGGTGAGGTGGCGGCGACGGTCAGGACGGGGTTGGCCACGCCCAGCCAGCCGGGGGCGGTGGAGTCGTCGCAGGCGTCCGTGTGCAGACCGGTGGCGGCGAAGCCCGGGGTGGGCACGGCCTTCGGGTCGGTGACCGCCGTCCCGGGGACCGCCGAGGCGACGGGCGCGGTGAGCAGTCCGGCCGCGAGGACTGCCACGGTGACCCCGCCGAGTCTGCGGGCACGCGAAAGTGTCATGGAGATTCCCACCCCTTGTGAGCAGCGCGTCCGGTACGCGCGTGCGAGCGGTGAGGATCTTGCCAGTGGGGGCCGCCGGCGGCAACGGGGATTGGGACGGGGCCTCGAGCGGTCAGTCCGTGGCCGGGCCGCGGCGGGCGGCGCGCAGGCCGCGGAGGCCGACGGTGCCGACGGCGATTCCGAGGACGAAGGACGTGATCGCCAGCAGCAGGTGGATCCAGAAGAAGGCGGTCGGCTGGGAGTGGTCGCCGTTCACGAAGGCCTGGCCGCCGGAGTCCTTCCAGAGGTTCTTGACGAAGGTCGTCCAGATCATGATCGACCAGACGCCGAAGGCGGTCAGGAACCAGGAGGTGCGGCGGCTGAGCTTCATCGGGTGGTCCTCGGCGGGGTGGATGTGGGGGCGGTGTGCCTCCCCAGTATGCGCGGGCCGCCGATCGGCCCAAGGCGGGCCCCTCGTGCGAGGGACCCGTACGGTGTGGCGCAGGCCGCAGCGCCGCAGTGGGTACGGTCACCTCGTGCTCACATCCCGTCACAACCTCGCGCAGCTGTGCGCCGCGGTCGCCGCGGCCCTCCCGGTTCTGCTCGTCGCCCCGGCGGCGGTCGCGGCCCCGCAGGTGCCGCCCCCGTCGACCGCGGTCGGCGGTGAGCGGCTCGGGCTCCCCGGGGTCCAGGTCAACCCGCTGGCGGGTGCCCCGGCCCTGCCGAGGGACCTCACCGGCCAGTCCTGGATAGTCTCCGACGCCGCCTCGGGGGAGGTCCTGGCGGCATACAACCCGCACCTGCGACTGCCTCCGGCGAGTACCCTGAAGATCCTCTTCGCGGACACCGTGCTGCCGAAGTTCGACCGCAACACGGTGCACCGGGTCGCCGACGAGGAGATCCAGAACATCGGCCCCGGCAGCAGCCTGGTCGGCATCAAGGAGAACCTGGACTACCGGGTCGAGGACCTGTGGCGGGGGGTGTTCCTGAGCTCGGGCAACGACGCCGTGCACGTCCTGTCGTTCATGAACGGGGGCATCCGGCGGACCGTCAACGAGATGCAGGACCGGGCCGAGGCCCTCCAGGCCTGGGACACCAAGGTGATATCCCCGGACGGCTACGACATGGACGGCCAGGTGTCCTCGGCCTACGACCTGTCGCTGTTCGCCCGGGCCGGCCTGCGCAACCAGGACTTCCGCACGTACTGCGCGACCCGCGAGGCGATGTTCCCGGGCGCCCTCGACAAGAACACCGGCCGGCGCGGCAGCTTCGGGATCGCCAACACCGACCGGCTGCTGGGCAAGTACCCCGGTCTGATCGGGGTGAAGAACGGCACCACCACCAACGCGGGCTCGACCTTCGTCGGCGCCGCCGAGCGGAACGGGCGCACCCTGCTGGTGACGGTGATGCACCCGGCCAGCTACCAGCGGGTGTACGACGAGACTGCCGAGCTGCTGGACTGGGGCTTCGCCGCAGCGGGCAAGGTCCAGCCGGTCGGCCGACTGGTCGAGGAGAGGCAGGCCGACGGCGGGGAGCCGACCGGTCAGGCGGGCGGCACCACCGGTGCCCCCGGCACCCCCGGCACCCCCGCCCCGCCGCCGCACGCCGCCGACACCGCGGCCCGGCCGACCGGCGGGGGCGGCGGGCTCGACCCGGTCGGCTGGCCGACCGTGGCGGTCGGGGCCGTGGTCGCGGCGGGCGCCGTAGTGCTCGTCCGGCGCCGTAGGGCGAGCCGCCGCCGCTGGGGCCGCTTCGAGTGCTGACCCCCGGCCCGGAGGCGAGCGAGCGGGCTACTCCTGCGGCCCGGCCGGCGTCCCCGCCGCGGCCTCCGACCGGTCGGCCGCGGCGAGCAGCGCCCGGCCGTGTGCCCTGGTCCGCTCGCGGGCGGCGTCCGGATCGGCGGTCGCCGTCCAGGCCACGCAGTACATCAGCAGTCGGCTGACGAAGTTGATCCACAGCAGCAGCGCCACCGGCGTGGCGAACGCGCCGTACAGGCTGCGTCCGGCGACCGAGCCGAGGTAGGAGGCGAGCAGCAGTTTCAGCAGTTCGAAGCCGACCGCGCCGATCAGGGCGCCGTGCACGAGGTCCCGGCGGCGCTGGCCGGTGATGCCGGGGAAGGGCGCCAGCAGGTAGGCGAAGAGCAGCATGTCGCACGCTATGGCGATCAGCACTCCGACCCCGGTCAGCAGGTAACCGCTGCCGAGGCCGATCGCGTCGGCGATCCGCCCGGCGAGCGTGGTGCCGGCGGCGGAGGCGGCCAGCGAGAACAGGGACACCAGGCCGAGGCCGGCCAGCACCACGACGTCCCAGGCCTTGCGCAGCACCGCGTTGCCCTTCTCCTCGGGCAGCTGCCAGAGGTCCCGGATCGAGGTGCGCATGGTGTCCACCCAGCCGAGGCCGGAGATCAGCAGCAGGGCCCCGCTGACCACTCCGAGGGCGCCCGCGTTGGCCACCAGCGAGGGCAGGTTGAGCGCGTCCGACAGGCCGGGCAGCTGGTCGGAGATGCGGTGCTGCAGGTCGTCCACCTGGCTGCCGTTCAGCGTCGCGACCGCGACCGCCAGGCCCACCGTGAGCAGCGGGAACAGGGCGAGGAAGCCGAAGAAGGTGACGGCTCCGGCCAGCCGGTTGCCGCGGGCGGCGGTGAAGTACTCGTACACCCGGTACGGGCGGCTGCGCTGCACCCGGGCCACGAGCGGGCCCAGGACCGGAAGGCGGGTCAGGAAGTCCACCCGACCGGTTATACCGGGCCGTCCCCCGAACGGCCGTCAGGCGCGGGGCCGGACACCTGGGTCGCCGCCCTACCGGTTGACCAGCCGGCGGGCCTTCGCGAGGGCGCGGACGGCCTGGTACGCGGCGTAGCGGCCCTGGCCGAGCAGTTCGGTGCGCACGCCGTCCACGCCGGCGGGCGGGCGGTAGCCGGCCGGACGCAGCCGGGCGCAGTGCGCGGCGGCGCGGCGGAAGTACTCGCGGCGGTCGCCGGGCGGGACCCGGCCGGGCTTGGCGACCACGGTGTTGAGGTGGTGCAGCATCTTCCCGAAGACGACCGGGCGCCAGGCGTCGAGGTCGGGGCGGCGGTCGAGGAAGGCGAACACCAGGTCGTACTGGGCGAACACGTCGAAGTGCTTGCGGCTGGCGGTGGCCAGGATGTTGCCGCCCTCCTGGCGCTGGCGGTAGTGCACGCCGACCCGGTCGAGGAGGGTGATGCTGTCGGCGGCGAGCAGCGCCGGGTACGTCCAGGGGGTGTCCTCGTAGTAGCCGGCCGGGAACTCCAGCTGCTGCTCGGTGATGAAACCGCGACGGTAGGCCTTGTTCCAGACGACCTGGAGCAGGTCGAGCAGGTCGGGGCGGGCGGCGAGGTCGAAGACGTCCGGGGAGGCGGCGCCGAAGACGTGGCCGGCGGCGGCCCGGGTGATCCGCCCGTCGGCGTAGGTCCGGGCGTAGTCGTAGACCAGGACGTCCGGGTCGCCGGTGGCGGCGAGCCGCTCGTCGACGGCCTTCAGCAGGTCGGGGGTGAGGGTGTCGTCACTGTCGAGGAAGACGACGTAGTCGCCGGTGGCGACCTCCAGGCCGGCGTTGCGGGCCCGGCCGAGGCCGACGTTCTCCGGCAGGTGGAGCACCCGGACCCGGGGGTCGGCGGCGGCGGCCGCGTCCAGCACCGCACCGCAGCCGTCGGGTGAGCGGTCGTCCACCGCGATCAGTTCGAGGTCGGGTCCGGCCTGGCCGAGGACCGATTCGAGGCATTCGGTGAGATAGTCCTGGACCTGGTACACGGGGACGATGACGCTGAAGCGGGGCACGGGGGCCAGCGTAGTGGGCCCGGGGAGGGCCGGGCCCCGGAAGGTAGGATCGGGGCGCACGTACGCACCGATCCAAGTGCGGCCAGACCCCTCGCGGGCTGCCACGCTCCTCCCGAGAAAGGCCTGCGTAGCCGATGGCTCCCCGCCTCTCCATCGTCGTTCCGATCTACAACGTCGAGCGCTACCTCGTCGAATGCCTCGACTCGATCGCCGCCCAGACGTTCACGGACTTCGAGTGCGTCATGGTCGACGACGATTCGAAGGACGACAGCGCGGCGCTCGCCGAGGCGTACGCGGCGAAGGACTCGCGGTTCCGGCTGGTCCGGCAGGTGAACAAGGGCCTCGGCGCGGCCCGCAACACCGGTATCCGGCACATCGACCCGGACGCCGAGTTCCTGTGCTTCGTGGACAGCGACGACTCGATGCCGCCCAGCGCGTACGAGCTGATGATCAACACGCTGGACGAGACCGGCTCGGACTTCTGCACCGGCAACGTGCTGCGGTTCCGCGCCGTGGGCTACTACCAGTCCGGCGGGCACTCGAAGCCGTTCAAGGAGACCCGGCTCAAGACCCACATCACCGAGATCCCGGCGCTGGTCACCGACCGCACCGCGTGGAACAAGGTGTACCGCCGCTCCTTCTTCGACGCCGCCGGCCTGCTGTACCCCGAGGGCATCCTGTACGAGGACGCGCCGGTCAGCGTGCCGCACCACTACCTCGCCAAGAGCGTGGACGTGCTCTCCGAGCCGATCTACCACTGGCGCGAGCGCGAGGTCGGCGAGATGTCGATCACCCAGATGCGCACCAACCCGAAGGGCCTGATCGACCGGGTCGCCTCGGTGGAGCTGGTCCGCGCCTGGCTGAAGAAGCAGACCGAGCCGCGCTTCGCCGAGTACCTGCGCTCCTACGACGAGAACACCCTCGTCGAGGAGATCCCGATGTTCTTCTGGTCCGTCGTGGACGGCGACCGGGACTACCGGGACGCCTACGTCCAGCACGTCAGCCGGCTGCTCCGGTCGATCGGCCAGGAGCAGGTCCGCAAGCTGCGGGCGCCGCTGCGGCTGAAGTACCACCTGACCCTGCAGAACCGGGTGGACGAGCTGGTCGAGCAGATCAAGTACGAGGGCGAGAGCGGCGGCGGCGTGCAGGCCCGCGGTCTGCTGCGGCCGTACGCGGACTACCCGTTCCTGCGCGGTGGGCGCAGGAGCGTGCCGTCCAACGTGCTCAAGCTGGACAACTCGCTGGTCATGCGCAGCCGGCTGTACGACAGCGCCTGGGTGGGCGGGAAGCTGCGGCTGACCGGGCACGCGTACCCGGAGCAGCTGGGCGCGGCGAACAAGCACGACATGGTCCGCACCCTGGTGCTGCGCGAGGCCAAGGGCCGCCGGGTGATCGCGGTGCCGATGAAGACCCAGTACAGCGCCGAGGCGACCGCGAGCTGCAACCACGACCTGTACAGCTGCGACTGGTCCGGCTTCACCGTCTCCCTCGATCCGAAGAAGCTCAAGCACCGCGGCCGCTGGAAGGACGGCCACTGGCGCGTCCTGGTGGCCGGCGCGGGCAAGGGCGGGATCTACAAGGGCCGGATCTCGGCGGGCTGGCACGACACCGCCGAATCGATCCCGCCGCACTGGGTCGAGCCGGACGTGCGGATCGTGCCCTGGGTCCGGGACAACTTCGTCTACCTGCAGGTGGAGACCGTCAAGGCCCGGGTGACCGGCCTGGCCGCGCACGGCGACCGGGTGGAGGTCTCCGGCGCGGCGCGCTCCGGCGCGAGCTTCGCCGGGGCCCGGCTGCGGCTCACCCACGTCGAGTCGGACCGCGAGCTGACCTTCCCGGTGGAGCTGGGCACGCCGGTCGGCGCGCTGCAGCCGTTCACCTCGTCGGTCGAGGTGGCCGAGCTGACCGCCGTCCGCGAGGCCTGGGCCGAGCTGGACCCGGTGGCCGCCGAGCGCGTCCGCGACCGCTGGAAGAGCGCGCTGCTGCTGGACGACGGCACCGTCATGCCGCTGGTCTGGGACGACCGCAACGCGCCCGAGCAGCTGCACATGCCGCTGAACCCGCAGGCTCCCGCCGATCAGCGCCGGGTGATCTACACCAAGCCCTCCGCGACGGGCCACCTCCAGTTCTCCGACCAGCTGCTGCAGCCGGTGGTCGACGAGGTGTCGTCGCGCGGCGCCGACGGCTTCCTGCTGAGCGGCTCGTTCCCGCTGGCCGGCGCGCACCGCTGGGAGCTGGTGGTCCGGCACCACTGGCGTGAGGAGGAGCACGTCTACCCGGTGGAGATCGCGGACGGCCGGTTCCGCACCGCGCTGCCCGCCGTGCCGACCGCCACCTTCGCCGGTCAGGTCCCGCTCGCCGCCGGCACCTGGCGGGTCTTCTTCCGTCCGGTCGGTGAGCACGCCGCGGCCCTGCCGGACAGCTACGTGCAGATCTCCCCGTCCTGCTTCGGCGCGCTGCCGGTGGAGGTGCAGTCCCGCGGCAAGCGGATCGTGCTGGAGCGCCGCTACCACGACGGCCTGTCGCTGGAGTCGCACTCGGCGCTGCTGCCCGAGGAGCGGTCCGGCTTCCGCCAGCGCCAGCTGCGCACCGTCGACTACCCGGCCGCCCGCCGGCTGCCGGTGCGCGACACGGTGCTGTACAACGCCGGGCACGGCAGCGTGTACGCCGGCTCTCCGAAGGCGATCCACGAGGAGCTGGTCCGCCGCGGCCTGCCGCTGGAGCACCTGTGGGGCAGCGACGACATGCAGGCCGACCTGCCGCGCACGGCGCGGACGATCCGGCTCTGGAGCCCTGAGTGGTTCGAGGCGCTGGCGACCGCCAAGTACATCGTCACCAGCACCCACCTGCCCGACTTCTTCGTCCGCCGGACCGGCCAGGTGGTCCTCCAGACCTGGCAGGGCAGCCCGCTGAAGCAGGTCGGCTTCGACTTCGAGAAGGTCTGGTTCACCGACTCGAACTACCTCAAGGGCCTGTCCCGCGAGGTCCCGAACTGGAGCCTGATGGTGGCCGGCAACAGCTGGTCCGCCCCCGTCCTGCGGCGCGCCTTCGATTACCAGGGCGAGATACTGGAGAGCGGTTCGCCCCGGAACGACCTCCTGTTCGCGGCCGACCGGGAGAAGACGGCCGAACAGGTTCGCGAACGGCTCGGCCTGCCCGAGGGCAAGAAGGTCGTGCTGTACGCACCGACCTGGCGCGAGGACCGTCGCCGGCCGAACGGCGGCTACCAGATCGACCTGCGGATCGACCTGGAGGCGGCCAAGGCCGCGCTCGGTGACGACCAGGTGCTGCTGGTGCGCCGGCACAACATGATGTGCGGTCAGATCCCGGGCGCCGGCAACGGCTACATCTGGGACGTCGGCAGCTACCCCGACATGGCGGAGCTGCTGCTGATCGCCGACGTGCTGGTCACCGACTACTCGTCGAGCATCTTCGACTTCGCCAACACCGGCAGGCCGATGTTCTTCTTCACCCACGACCTGGAGCACTACCGCGACAACCTGCGCGGCTTCAGCCTGGACTTCGAGGCCGAGGCGCCCGGCCCGCTGCTGCCCACCTCCGAGGCTCTCGTCGACGCGCTCGCCCGGGTGGACGAGGTCGCGGCCGAGTACGCGGACAAGGCGGCCGCGTTCCGCGAGGCGTACTGCGACCTGGACGACGGCAAGGCCTCCGTCCGGGTGGTCGACGCGATGCTCCGCAAGGAGTAGTCACGGGCCCCGACCGAGGCGCCCGGCGCGATCCGCGCCGGGTGCCTCGGCGCCACCTGGGAATTTCCTGAGAACTGGCTGTCCTTTACGTGCATTTTGCACTCGAACTCACGTTTACCAAACGAATTTCAAAGGAAATTCTCCGAACTGGACAGTTGACCCGGGGTGCCTTCCCGGTATGGGATATCGATTCGGCCCCGTCCGGTCCGTTCCGGCACGGCGGCTTCTCCCGGCCACCGCCATGCCGGGATCCCCTCCCCCGAAGGGCCCCCCGCACCATGCCTGCGCTCACCCGGTTCGTTCTGCCGCACGCCGCCCCCCGGGCGAGCGCCGGCCGATCCGCCGTCGACGAGGACGTGGTGTTCGGACTGCTGCGGGCCCGCTGGCACGGCCGCGGGCTCGAGCTCACCGGCTTCGCCCGCCCGCTGGACCTGGACACCGGACGCCCCGGCTCGGCCTGGACCTGGCTGACCCTGCGCCACCAGGACGGCACCGAGCCGCCCCTGCACCTGCGCTCCAGGCCCCGCAAGCTGCCCGAGGTCACCGACGACAGCGCCCAGCCCGACCACAACCACGACTGGTCCGGCTTCACCGCCCTGGTGGAACCCTCCCGGCTGCGCCGTGACGGCCGCTGGCTGCTCGGTGACTGGCAGATCGAGACCACGCTCTTCACCCGCCCCCGCCCCACCCGGCTGCGCCGCCAGTACGGCGCCCTCGCCCCCCACTGGTGCGGTTCCGGCGAGTACCCGCCGGCCCGCTGGGTGGACCGCGACGTGCGCCTCCAGCCGTACTTCGAGGACGACCGGCTACGGCTGCGGCTGGAGCGCCCCGACGTCCGGCTCGACGGCGCCGAGCCCGCCGCCGACGGCATCCGGCTGACCGGCACCGCCGACCACTGCCCGACCGGCACCGTGCTGCGGCTGCGCCACCGGCAGAGCGACGAGGTGATCGAGCAGCCGCTCACCCGCACCGGCAACACCTTCACCGTCCACCTGCCGTACCGGCCGTTCACCGCCGACGGGCGCGGCCGCGGCCCGCTGGAGCACTGGGACGCCGAACTGCTGCGCCCCGACGGCGGCACCGAGCAGCTCTGCCTGGACGAGCGCGGCGGCCCGGTGGCCGGCCAGCACCCGCTGCCGGACGCCCCGGACCGGGTGCTCTACCTCAAGCACCTCGCCGACGGCCGGCTCCAGGTCTGCGTCCAGCCGGCCGCCGGAGTGGTCGACCGGATCGCGGTGCACTTCGCCGGGTTCGAACTCTCCGGCCACTGCCCGGACCCGGCCGCCGACCGGCTGGAGCTGGTCCTGCGGCACAGCGGCACCGCGGGCGAGGTCCGCACCCCGGTCGAGCCCGGACCGGACGGCCGCTTCCGGGTTCGGGTGCCCGCCACCCGCACCGGCTCGGACGGCGCCGTGCTGCCGCTGCGCAAGGGCATCTGGGAGGCCGCCCTGGAGCCGGCCGACCGCTCCGGCCCGGCCCGGCCGCTGATCGCCGCCGCGGCCGTCCTGCCCGCGCTGCCCGCCACCGCGACCACCGGCGGCAAGCACGTCCTGCTGCAGCGCCGCTGGCACGACACCCTGCTGGTGGACTCCACCCCGGTGCTCGACGCCACCGAGCGCAGCGCCTGGACCCAACACCGGCTGCGCACCGAGCACTACCCGGCCTTCCGCCGCGAACCGCTGCGCCAGGCGGTGCTGTACGACGTGTTCGGCGGCCGCGGCTACGCCGACTCCCCGCGCGCGGTGCACGCCGAACTCGCCCGCCGCGGCGAGCCGCTGGAGCACCTGTGGGTGGTCGACGACGGCCAGGCCGAGCTGCCGCCCGGCGTCGTCCCGGTGCGGATCTGGAGCCCGGAGTGGTACCGCGCCCTGGCCACCTGCCGCTACCTGGTCGGCAACACCCACTTCCCGGACTTCCTGGAGCGCCGCGAGGGCCAGGTCGTGGTGCAGACCTGGCACGGCTCGCTGCTGAAGCGGATCGCCCACGACGTCGACAACTCCTGGCTGGCCGACCACGGCTACCTGGAGGCGCTCGACCGGGAGACCCCGCAGTGGAGCCTGCTGCTCTCCCCCAGCCCGTTCGCCACCCCGATCCTGCGACGCGCCTTCCGCTACGACGGCGAGGTCCTGGAGTCCGGCTACCCGCGCGGCGACGTCCTGGCCCAGCCCGACCCGCGGGTCGCCGCGACGGTCCGCAGACGGCTCGGCATCCCCGAGGGCAAGCGGGTCGTGCTGTACGCGCCGACCTGGCGCGAGGACCAGCGGCGCGGCGACGGCGAGGGCTTCCGGCTGGACCTTCGGCTGGACGTCGACCACGCCCGCCGACTGCTCGGCGAGGACCACGTGCTGCTGGTCCGCCCGCACTCGCACGTGCGCGACCCGCTGCCGGGCGCCGGCGACGGCTTCCTGTACGACTGCGGCGACTTCCCCGACCCGCAGGAACTGCTGCTGATCGCGGACGTGCTGGTGACCGACTACTCGTCGATCATGTTCGACTTCGCGATCACCGGCCGCCCGGTCTACTTCTTCACCTACGACCTGGAGCACTACCGCGACACCCTGCGCGGCTTCTACTTCGACTTCGAGCCGAACGCCCCCGGCCCGCTGGTGCCGGACTCCGCCGAACTGCTCGGTGCGCTGCGCGAACTCGCCGACAGCGGAGCGGAGTTGCCGCCCGGCTACGCGGAGCGCTACCGGCGCTTCCGGGCCGAGCACTGCGCCCTGGACGACGGCGGCGCGGCGGGCCGGGTGGTCGACCGGATGCTCGAACTCGGCCGCGCCGCGGGGTAGTCCACCCGGCGGCGGGAGCCGGCCGGTTCAGGAGAAGTGGTACTCCCGCCAGGGCCGCCAGACCTCGTCCGCGTCGAACCGGGAGAGCGAGAAGCCCGGCACCGGGAAGGACGCCCGGAACCCGCGCGCCTGCTCGTACGCCTGGTCCAGCACGTCGTCCGGCAGGCCGTGGGCGACCGTGACGTGCGGGTGGTACGGAAAGGCCAGCTCGCGGGCCAGCGGGCCGGAGCGGACGTCCGCCTCCAGCAGCCGGCACTCCTGCGCCCCCTGCTCGACCCGGACGAACACCACCGGGGACACCGGCCGGAAGGTGCCGGCGCCGCGCAGCAGCATCCGGAACGGCCGGTGCGCGGCCGCCACCGCCGCCAGGTGCTCCTCGACCTTCGGCAGCGCCTCGGCGGGCAGCTCGGTCGGCGGCAGCAGGGTGACGTGCGTCGGTATCGAGCGCGCCTGCGGATCGCCGTGGCCGGCCCGGGCGTCCTGGATCCGCGCGCCGTACGGGTCCGGAACGCTGACGGACACGCCGATGGTGACGACCTCCGGGAAGGGCGGGCCGCCGTCACCACCGGGCAGGCGTGTGAGGGGAGTCACCGCTTGGCGGCCGGGAGGAAGCCGATCCGGTCGTACACCGTGGCCAGCGTCTCGGAGGCCACCGCGCGGGCCTTCTCGGCGCCGATCGCCAGCACCCGGTCCAGCTCGGCCGGATCGTCCAGGAAGGCGCCGGTGCGCTGCTGGAAGGGCGTCACCCACTCGGCGAACAGCTCGGCCAGCTCGGTCTTCAGGGCGCCGTACATCTTGCCCTCGAAGTGCGCGACCAGCTGCTCGACCGACTGGCCGCTGAGCGCGGAATGGATCCGCAGCAGGTTGGAGACGCCCGGCTTCTGCTCCTCGTCGTAGGAGACGACGGTGCCGGTGTCGGTGACGGCGCTCTTGAACTTCTTGGCGCTGACCTTCGCCTCGTCCAGCAGGCTGACCAGGCCCTTGGGCGAGGACGCCGACTTGCTCATCTTGATGCCCGGGTCCTGGAGGTCCATGATCTTCGCCGTCTCCTTGAGGATGTACGGCTTGGGGATCGTGAACACCGGGGCGTAGCGGGAGTTGAAGCGCTCCGCGATGTCGCGGGTGATCTCCACGTGCTGGCGCTGGTCCTCGCCGACCGGGACGGCGTCCGCCTGGTAGAGCAGGATGTCCGCGATCTGCAGGATCGGGTAGGTGAACAGGCCGACGGTGGTGCTGTCGGCGCCGTACCGGGAGGACTTGTCCTTGAACTGGGTCATCCGGGAGGCCTCGCCGAAGCCGGTGAGGCAGTTCATCACCCAGGCCAGCTGCGCGTGCTCGGGCACGTGCGACTGGACGAACAGGGTGCAGTGCTCCGGGTCCAGGCCGGCGCCGAGCAGCTGGGCGGCGGAGATCCGGGTGTTCTGGCGCAGCGTCGCCGGGTCCTGCGGCACGGTGATCGCGTGCAGGTCGACGACCATGTAGAAGGCGTCGTTCTCCTTCTGCAGGTCGACCCACTGGCGCACCGCGCCGAGGTAGTTGCCGAGGTGGAACGAGCCGGAGGTGGGCTGGATCCCGGAGAGCACCCGGGGACGGTCCTTGACGGGACCAGTGACCGCTGCGTTGACCATGCACGCCATTGTTCCAGTTCCCCGGCTCGCTCAGGAAACCTCCGCCCCAGCAGGCTCCTCCGGTGTGACCGCACTCACCCTCACCCGGGCGATCCGCCGGCCCTCCACCTTGGCCACCGTCAGCAGCACCGCGCCACCGCCCTCGACCGGGACCGTGGCGTGGTCGCCGTCCCGGGGCAGCCGGCCGAGCGAGGCGACCAGGCAGCCGGCCACCGTCTCGTACGGGCCCTCGGGCAGGGAGACGCCGGTCTCCTCCTCGAAGTCGCCGAGGTTCAGCAGGCCGTCCAGCTCCATGCCTCCGCCGGCCAGCCGGCGGGTGGGGGCGGCCTCCGGCCGGTCGTACTCGTCGCGGATCTCGCCGATCACCTCCTCGACCAGGTCCTCCAGGGTGACGATGCCGGCGGTGCCGCCGTACTCGTCCACCACGATGGCCAGGTGGTGACCCTCCCGGCGCATCTCGCCCATCGCCTCCAGCACCCGCTTGGTGCCGGGCAGCAGCTTGACCGGGCGGGCCAGGTCGCGGACCTTGGCGGCCTGCTCGCCGCGGGCGCCGTACAGGTCCCGGACGTGGACGAAGCCGACCACGGCGTCGGCGCTGCCCTCGACCACCGGGTAGCGCGAGTGCGGCGAGGTCTCCGACTGGTGCCGCACCGCGGCCAGCGGGCGTTCGGCGTCCAGGAAGGTCACCTCGGTGCGCGGCACCATCACCTCGCGCAGCTGGCGCTCCCCGGCGGCGAACACGTCCGCGATCAACGCCCGTTCGTCGCTGCCCAGTTCGGTGTTGGAGGCGACCAGGCCGCGCAGCTCCTCGGAGCTCATCGAGCCGCGCCCGGCCGCCGGGTCGCCGCCGAACAGCCGGACCATCAGGTTGGTGGAGTGGCCGAGCAGCCAGATCACCGGGCGCAGTGCCGCCGACATCACGTCCACCACGGGGGCGGCGCCCACCGCGATGGACTCGGCACGCTGCAGACCGATCCGCTTGGGGGTGAGCTCGCCCAGCACCAGCGAGACGTAACTGATCACCAGGGTGAGCCCGACCAGGGCGACCGCGTCCGCCATCCCCCGGGACAGCCCGGCGTCGACGAACAGAGGGGCGACCTTGCCGGCCAGGGTGTCGGCGCCGAAGGCGGCGGACAGGAAGCCCATGCAGGTCACCCCGACCTGGACGGCGGCCAGGAAGCGGTTGGGGTCGGCGGCCAGGTGCGCGGCCCGGGCCGAGCGCCGGGTGCCGCGCGCCTCCAGCGCCCGGATCTGGCCCTCCCGCAGCGAGATCAGCGAGATCTCGGCGACGTTGAACAGCCCGCCCAGCAGGATGAAGACGAGGACGAGCGCGGCGTCCCCGAGGGTTTCGTTCACAGCGGGCCAGTGTAGGCCGCGGGCGTGGACGGGGGCCGGAAGCGACGTGGCCGGACGCGGGCCGGGAACGGCGACGGCCCGCCGCCTCCCGGGAGGGAGGGGCGGGCCGTCGGGAAGGCCGCAGGGGCGGGGCTCAGATGAGGCCCAGCTCCTGGACCGCGTCGCGCTCCTCGGTCAGCTCCTTGACCGAGGCGTCGATGCGGGCGCGGGAGAAGTCGGAGATCTCCAGGCCCTGGACGATCTCGAACTTGCCGTCCTTGGTGGTGACCGGGAAGGAGGAGATCAGGCCGGCCGGGACGCCGTAGGAGCCGTCGGAGACGACACCCATGGAGGTCCAGTCGCCCTCGGCGGTGCCGTTGACCCAGGTGTACACGTGGTCGATGGCGGCGTTGGCGGCCGAGGCGGCCGAGGAGGCGCCACGGGCCTCGATGATGGCGGCGCCGCGCTTGGCGACGGTCGGGATGAAGTCGTTCTCCAGCCAGGCCTGGTCGTTGCCGACGGCCTCGAAGGCCGGCTTGCCGGCGACCTCGGCCTGGAAGATGTCCGGGTACTGGGTCGCGGAGTGGTTGCCCCAGATGGTGACGCGCTTGATGTCGGAGACCAGGGCGCCGGTCTTGGCGGACAGCTGGCCGACCGCGCGGTTGTGGTCCAGACGGGTCATCGCGGTGAAGCGCTCGGCCGGGACGTCCGGGGCGTTGCGCTGGGCGATCAGGGCGTTGGTGTTGGCCGGGTTGCCGACGACCAGGACCTTGATGTCGTCCGCGGCGTGGTCGTTGATGGCCTTGCCCTGCGGGCCGAAGATGCCGCCGTTGGCCTGCAGCAGGTCGCCGCGCTCCATGCCGGCGGTGCGCGGACGGGCGCCGACCAGCAGCGCGACGTTGGCGCCGTCGAAGGCCTCGTTCGGGTTGTCGGTGATGGTGATGTCCCGCAGCAGCGGGAAGGCGCAGTCGACGAGCTCCATGGCGGTGCCCTCGGCGGCCTTGAGGCCCTGCGGGATCTCCAGGAGGCGCAGGTTCACCGGCACGTCGGCACCGAGCAGGTGGCCCGAGGCGATGCGGAAGAGCAGCGCGTAGCCGATCTGGCCGGCAGCTCCGGTGATGGTGACGTTGACGGGGGTGCGGGTCATTTCTACCTTCTCCAGCAAATCGCCAGGTGCCCCAGGCACACCGGCACTGGAGCCAGGATGATCTCTCGACATCGAGAGACCGGCGTCAGGTTATCGCAAAGGGAAGCCTACGCCGCGTGTGCGGGCGTGGCTGATGCGTCACAGACGCACCGCGGCCCCGCCCGGGTTCCGGGCGGGGCCGCGGCGGGACGGCCGGCTCAGTGCTTGGGCCGGCCGATCAGCTGGCCGATGTTGTCCAGCAGCGGGATCTCCAGCCACGGGTTCGGCTGCGCCACCAGGGTCAGCAGCACGATCGAGGCGCCCAGGAAGGCCAGCACGATCACGTCCGTGAAGCGGCTGCGCACCGCCAGCATCCCGACCTCGGGCAGCACCAGCCGCAGCACCGCACCGAGCAGCACCCCGGTGCCGAGGATCAGCAGCCCGCACTTGAAGCCGTCCTTGAAGTCGGCGAACCAGGTGACCGCGAGGCCGGCACCGACCACCGACAGGACCAGCGTTATCGGCCACTGCCGGACGGGCAGGGCGTGGTCGCGCCCGAGGGCCGGGGCAGCGCCCTCGGGCGGCAGGGTGCCGGTGGTCCTGACCGGCCTCTGCCGGGACCGCGCCGGTCGCGGTTCAGTCATGCTCGCCGTCCCTCGGGGATCAGACGCCGGCGCGGCGCTCGGCCGCCTCGACGATGTTGTTCAGCAGCATCGCGCGGGTCATCGGGCCCACGCCGCCGGGGTTCGGGGAGATCCAGCCGGCCACCTCGGCCACGCCCGGGTGCACGTCGCCGACGATCTTGCCCTCGCTGCGGCTGACGCCGACGTCCAGCACCGCGGCGCCCGCCTTGACGTCCTCCGGCTTGACCAGGTGCGGCACGCCCGCGGCGGCCACGATGATGTCGGCCTTGCGCAGGTGGGCGCCGAGGTCCCGGGTGCCGGTGTGGCACAGGGTGACGGTGGCGTTCTCGCTGCGGCGGGTCAGCAGCAGGCCGATCGAACGGCCGACGGTGATGCCGCGGCCGACCACGACCACCTCGGCGCCGTCGATCTCCACGTCGTGCCGGCGCAGCAGCTCGACGATGCCCAGCGGGGTGCACGGCAGCGGGCCCTCGATGCCCAGCGCCAGGCGGCCGAGCGAGGTCGGGTGGAGGCCGTCGGCGTCCTTGTCCGGGTCCATCAGCTCCAGGACCGGGTTCTGGTCCAGGCCCTTGGGCAGCGGCAGCTGGACGATGTAGCCGGTGCAGGACGGGTCGGCGTTGAGCTCGCGGACGACGTTCTCGACGTCCTCCTGGGTGGCGGTGGCGGGCAGCTCGCGCTGGATCGAGGCGATGCCGACCTCGGCGCAGTCCTTGTGCTTCCCGTTGACGTACCAGCGGCTGCCCGGGTCGTCGCCGACCAGGACGGTACCGAGGCCGGGCGTGACGCCCTTCGCCTTGAGGGCCGCCACGCGGGCGGCGAGTTCGGACTTGATCGCGGCGGCGGTGGCCTTGCCATCGAGAATCTGGGCAGTCATGACCCCATTCTCCCGGATCGCGACCGCGTCCCGTACCGGGGCGGCCCCCTGGCCGGTCGGGCGACGGTCGGGCGACCGGACGGGCGACCGGACGGGCGACCGGACGGGCGACCGGACGGGCGACCGGACGGGTACGGAAGGTCCGCACCACGTTGCGGTTGCGCCACAGTCTCGACCTGGCGCCCACAACCGGCTGGACAGCGCGCTGCCGTCCGGATGACGATATGCGGGCATCCCCTGCCGCGACCCGGCCCGGTGACGGGCCGACGGATCCCGCGGCGGGGCGTACCCGGGGGAAAGAGCCAGTGATCCGACCACAGCAGTCCGCACAGCCAGACCGCCACGGCGACGTCCTCACCGCGCCGTGCCCGTCCAGGCGTCCGATCACCCGCTCGTCACAGCACTGAGCCGGCCGCGCCCGTCACCGCCGCCGGGCTGTCACCGCGCTCCGGTACCGTCCCGTTCCGTCGGCGACCCGACTCGCCGGCCGCAACCGGGTCCTCCGCCGTCCCGTCCCCACGTCCCCGCAACTGCCCGGAGGCATCCATGAGTTACCCGCCCGACCCGAACAACCCGTACGGCCAGCCGCCCGCGCCCGGCTACGGCTACCCGCAGCAGGCCCCGCCGCCGGCCCCGGGCTACGGCTACCCGCAGCCGGTCGCCCCGGCGTACGGCTACGCGCCGGCCCTGCCGCAGGTCATGCCGGGCCTGGTGATGACCACCCGGGTGCTGCTGTTCGTCATCGGCGGTGTGCAGGTGATCCTCGCGGGTTTCTGTCTGATCGCGGCCGCGGTCGCCAACGACGCCGTCAACAAGACCTCGACGAGCAGCGACGACTTCATCTCCTCGATCGGCCACGCCGCGATGGGCATCCTGCTGGTCATCGGCGTCGTGTGGGCGCTGGCCGCCGCGCTGTCCATCACGCTGGGCGCGAAGTTCGGCAAGGGCGGCAACGGTGTCCGGATCACCACCATCGTCTACGGCTCGATCGCCGCGCTGTTCGGCGTGCTCGACCTGATCGGCGGGATCAACACCAAGATCACGGCGAACATCATCATCGGGCTGATCTGGATCGCGATCTGCGTCATCTGGATCACCGCCATGTGCGTCCGGGACGGCGTCAACTGGTTCAACCGGCCGCGGTACTGACGGACGGCACGAACCACGGCGAAGCGGCCCGGCTCCCTCCTCGGAGGGGGCCGGGCCGCTTCGTGCCACTCAGTGGAAGAAGTGGCGCGCGCCGGTGAAGTACATCGTCACGCCGGCCTTCTCGGCCGCCTCGATGACCTGCTCGTCACGGATCGAACCGCCCGGCTGGACGATCGCCCGCACGCCAGCGGCGATCAGGATCTCCGGGCCGTCCGGGAACGGGAAGAAGGCGTCCGAGGCCGCGTACGCGCCCTTGGCCCGCTCGCCGGCCCGCTCGACCGCGAGCTTGCAGGAGTCGACCCGGTTGACCTGGCCCATGCCGACGCCCACCGAGGCGCCGCCCTTGGCCAGCAGGATCGCGTTGGACTTGACGGCCCGGCAGGCCCGCCAGGCGAACGCCAGATCGGCCAGCTCGGCCGCCGGGAGCGCCTCGCCGGTCGCCAGCGTCCAGTTCGCCGGGTCGTCGCCCTCGGCCTGCACCCGGTCGGCGTCCTGGAGCAGCACGCCGCCGGAGATCGGGCGCACCTCCTGGCGGTTGGCCGGGGCCTCGGGGGCGACCAGCACCCGGATGTTCTTCTTGCGGGCCAGCACCTCGACCGCGCCGTCCTCGAAGGCGGGGGCCACGACGACCTCGGTGAAGATCGGGGCGATCTGCTCGGCCAGCTCGACGGTGACCGGGCGGTTGACCGCGATCACGCCGCCGTACGCGGAGACCGGGTCGCACTCGTGCGCCTTGCGGTGCGCCTCGACGACGTCGGCACCGGTCGCGATGCCGCACGGGTTGGCGTGCTTGATGATCGCGACGGCCGGCTCGGCGTGGTCGTACGCGGCGCGGCGGGCGGCGTCGGTGTCGACGTAGTTGTTGTACGACATCTCCTTGCCGTGCAGCTGCTGGGCGCCGGCCAGGCCGCCCGTGCCGTCGGTGTAGAGCGCGGCGCCCTGGTGCGGGTTCTCGCCGTAGCGCAGCACGTTCTGGCGCTCCCAGGTGGCGCCGAGGAACTCGGGGAACCGCTCGTCGCCGGGGGCGTAGCCGGCCTCGAACCAGGAGGCCACGGCCACGTCGTAGGCGGCGGTGTGGGCGAACGCGGCACCGGCCAGGCGCTTGCGGGTGGCCAGGTCGAAGCCGCCCTCGCGAACAGCCGTCAGCACGTCCTCGTAGCGGGCCGGGTCGACGACCACGGCCACCGACGGGTGGTTCTTGGCGGCGGCGCGGACCATGCTCGGGCCGCCGATGTCGATCTGCTCGACGCACTCGTCCGGGGTGGCGCCCGAGGCGACGGTGGCCTTGAACGGGTAGAGGTTCACCACGACCAGGTCGAAGGGCTCGACACCGAGCTCGGCCAGCTGCGCGCGGTGCGACTCCAGCCGCAGGTCGGCGAGCACGCCGGCGTGCACGCGGGGGTGCAGCGTCTTCACGCGCCCGTCCAGGCACTCCGGGAAGCCGGTCAGCTCGGAGACCTCGGTCACCGGCACGCCGGCGGCGGCGATCCGGCCGGCGGTGGAGCCGGTGGAGACGATGGCGACCCCGGCGGCGTGCAGGCCCTGGGCCAGCTCCTCCAGACCGGTCTTGTCGTACACGCTGATCAGCGCGCGACGGATCGGACGGATGTTCTCCGAAACGGGGGGCGTGGTGGAGCTGGCAGTCATGCCGGGATCCATACCTTTCGGTCCTCGATGCGGTGACCTTCGCGGGCCAGCCGGCCCACGACGTCGACGAGCAGCTTGCGCTCGACAGTCTTGATGCGCTCGTGCAGCGCTTCGCCGCCATCGGCGTGGTCGGCGTCGACGACCTCGACGACGCCCTGCGCGATGATCGGCCCGGTGTCCACGCCGGCGTCGACCAGGTGGACGGTGCAGCCGGTGACCTTCACCCCGTACGCGAGCGCGTCGGTGACGCCGTGGGCGCCGGGGAAGGCGGGCAGCAGTGCGGGGTGGGTGTTGACGATCCGCCCGGCGAAGGCCGCGATGAACTCGGGGCCGAGGATCTTCATGAAGCCGGCCGTGACCACCAGGTCCGGCCGGTGGGCGGCGACGGAGGCGGTCAGCGCGCCGTCCCAGGCGGCCCGGTCCGGGAAGTCCTTGACGCGGTGGACGAAGGTCGGCAGGCCGGCCTTCTCGGCGCGGTCGAGGCCGGCGATGCCGTTCCGGTCCGCGCCCACGGCCACGATCTCGGCGCCGTACGCCGGGTCGGCGACCGCGTCGATCAGCGCCTGGAGATTGGTGCCGGAGCCGGAGACCAGCACCACCAGGCGGGCCGGTCCGGGCGTACGGGGCGGGAAGAGCTGAGCGGGGGCGGCGGCCACTGCGCGATTCTCCGTAGGTCGGGCGCCGCCCGCTGGTACGTCCACCGGTGGTGGGGCCACTACGAACGGCAGGTCGAGCGAAGGGGAACACCAGGAGAACCGCCGCGACGCGGGACCTGGGGAACCTATCTGAGCTGCTGACCGTCACCACGATAACGGCTGGTCGGAGGGCCCCCGCACCCTGTCGGCGGCGCTACGCGCGTAGTTGAGACGGGGATCTCCTCGGGCCCGCCGTACCGGAGTTGTGCACGCCCCGTACGGGCGAGGGCAGGCCCCCGCCGGGCCCTCGAACGCTTGCGGGATCATTGGGGCGCGGGAGACCGCTCCGACGCGCGACCCTCCGAACGAGCCACCACCGAAGCCCCGACCGAGAAGGAACGGCTGAACCCATGAGCAGCGGCGACGAGACCGACGAGCGCAACCCCTTCGCGCCGCCGCCGGCGGACGCCCCGGACCAGCCGTGGCGGCCGCGCAACCCCTGGTCCGGCCACGGCCCCGACGGCAACGGCGGCGAGAGCGGCGGCCAGGGCGGCGACCGTCCGCCGTTCCCGCCGCCGTGGGGCCAGGGCCTCGGCGAAGGACGCCCCGGCCAGCGGCCGCAGGCCCCGCAACCGCCCCGGCTCGACCCGACCGACCCGAGCCACCGCAAGGCCCGCAACGCCGCGCTGGCCGGGCCCTTCGCGCTGGTCTGCCTGTTCGCCGGCTTCCACTGGATCGCGCTGCTGGTCGGCGTGCTCGGCATCGTCTGGGGCATCGGCGCGCTGCGCGCCAAGCGGCCCGCGGCGGCGGCCGCGGGCGGGCCCGCCGGCATCCCGGCGCCGAACCCGCTCACCCCGGCCGCGCTCGCCGGGATCCTCACCGGCGCGATGACCGTCGTCGTCGCGACCTCGGTGATCGGGCTCGGCTACTACTACCGGGACTACGTGACCTGCGTGCGGGACTCGCTGACCAACGTCGGCGCCGAGAACTGCGACCGGTACGCCCCGCAGTGGTACGTGGACTTCACCGGGAACGCCGAGTAGGGCCTGACCGCGGATCCTGTCGGATCGGCGCGCGGCCTCGGGCGCCCGGCGAGATCCGCCGGACAGGCCCTGGGCCACCGGTTCAGCCGGTAGGGCCGCGCTGCCCGGACAGCCGCCGCACGAGGGCGTGGGTACGGGCGCGTAGCTCCAGCGCGCGCCGGCGCACCGGGACCGTGAGCCGAGCGTGCACGCCCCGCCCGGGCGCTGGTCTCACGAGCCCGGCCGTGCCCCCGACCGGGGACCGGGCATCGACCGGGCCCTCGACGGTCTCCGCCTGCTCGACGGCATCCGCGCACTCGGCGGCATCGGCGCACTCGACGCCGTCCGCGCACTCGACCCCCGCCGGACCGAGCGCGCGGCGTCGGACCAGCAGGGCGCCCGGTACGGCCACCGCGGCGAGCCAGCCCGCCGCCGCCAGGCCCGTCCACCACGGCACCGGCCCCAACCGGGCCATCCGCCCGGCCGCCAGTGCCCCGCCGGACAGCCAGCCCAGCGCCGCCGCCCCGGCGCCGAGCAGCAGCGCGGCCGCCAGGGCCGCGACCGCCGTCGCGGCGGGCGTCCACGGACCGGCACCGACCGGGGAACGGCGGCCCGCCGCCGCCCGGCCGAGCAGGACCGCGGGCACCAGCCCCGCCAGCAGCGGCAGCAGCAGCACCGCCAGCCGCCAGCCGCCCGGGCCCTCCTGGGGCAGCAGGGCGAAGAGCGGGAACTCCGGCACCGCACCGAGTTCCGTACCGCCCGGCGACACCAGCGTCCCGGCACCGACCTCGAAGCCCGGGCCCAGCGCGTACGCCGTGCCCCACAGCACCGCGTTCGGCAGCAGCAGCACGGTGAGCAGCAGAAGCCCGGACAGCGCCGCGGGCCCGCGCCCGAGCAGTGCCATCCCCCGCCCGCCGCCGGTCACCGCGTCCAGCACCGCCGCCCCCGCCACCAGCAGTCCGCCCGCCGCGACCAGCCCCGCCCCGGCCGCAGCGGCCGCCCGGCACACCGCGGGCATCCCGCCGACCGGCCGCCAGTCCGGGGGGAGCCGGCCGAACCACGACCCGGTCCCGACGGCCACCGACCGGAGGAACCGGGCGAAGGCCGTCTCCGGCCGGACGGACCGGAATCCGGCCGCCGTCGACAACCCGGCGAGCAGGCCCACGACCAGCAGGTCCGGCAGCACCCGGCTGCGGAACGGCCCGGGCCCCGCGCAGTGCAGCACCACTCCCACCGCCACCGCGCAGTACCCCGTCCACACCGCCACCGGCCCGCCCCAGCGGGAACGCAGCCCGCGCCGCGATGCCGCCCCGGCGCCCGCCCGGTACAGCCGCACCACCATCAGGGCGCCGAGCAGCAGCGGAGTGAGGGTCAACGGGGCGTCCGCACCGCCGCGCAGCACCGGCGCGCCGTGCCCGAGCAGCCACAGCGCACCCGCCAACCGGGTGGCACCGGCCGCGTCCGAGTCCGCGTACGGCGTCGCGATCCAGAGCCCGAGCACCGGCACCCCGACCAGTGCCAGACCGACCAGCGCGGTCCGCACCCCCGCCAACAGGTCGGCCAGCACGGGGCGTCCACCCAGTTCGCCCGGCACTTCCAGGAGTGGACGGCCCATCAGCTGCGTCATGCGCCTCATGGTGCCAAGGCGACTCGCCATGCTCCGTGAACCGGCAAACCGCCGCCGTGTCCCAGATTATTGTCTTATGCGCCTTTTCAGACCCTGCCCCCAAGCCGCCGCCGCCCGGGCCCGGAGCGTCTGATGACCACGCCACCCACCCGCGTCCCCGAGCTGCGGAAACTGACTCCCCGTGAGGCGGAGGCCCTCTCCCACCTCGCCGCCGGGCACGGCCTCGACCACACGGCCGCCGCACTCGGCGTCACCCCCGCGACCGCGCGCAGTTATCTCCAACGGGCCCTGCGCAAACTCGGCTGTCCCACCGAAGCCGCCGCCATCGCCCTCCTCAGGACCGCACCCCCCGTCGGCCCGGGCAGGCGCTCCCCGGCCGGCCCCACCGACCCCGACCGCACGCGAGTGGCCCCCACAGCCCCGGGAGAACGCAGCGGCATGACCCCGACCAACCCGACCCCGGCCTCGGCAGAGTCCGGCACCGGCGGCGCCCCCTCCCCCACTGCCGGCCGCCCGACCGGGGACCGGCCGCACCCTCCGCGCCGGGCCGGCGGCACCCCCGAGCCGGGCCCGGCCGCCGCACCCCCGGACGGCGAGCGGCAGCTGCCTGACGGCAGGCCGTCGCACCGGAAGCAGCAGCGCGCCCCGCGACCGGACGTGCCCACGGTCCCCGCCGACGGGCCCACCGCCCCGGCCCCGAGCAGGAGCGGACAGGGCGGCGCACCCACCGCAGCCGGGAAGGCGGCCAGGACCATGCCGAAGTCGGCCGTACCCGCCGCCCCGGAGGCCGCCGACTCCCGGGAGCGGATCAGTCAGGCACTCACCGAGGCGGGGAACGGGCGGGACCTGTCGGAGGACTTCGAGGGGCTGTACGAGGACGCGCACACCCGGCTGGTGCAGCAGGTGTACCTGCTGACGACGTGCCGGCACCGGGCGGTGCACTGCGTGCGGCTGGCCTTCGGGGCGGCGCGGCGGGACTGGGGCGCGGTGGTCGGGTCAGGGGACCCGGAGGGCTGGGTGCGGGTGCGGGCCTGCGAGCTGGCGCTGTCGCCGTGGCGCCGGGGCGGGCCGCGGCGGGTGCACGCGTGGACGCTGCCGCACCGGCGGATCCGGGTGCGGCCGGCGGACGAGGCGCAGTCGGTGCTGCCGGACCACGACCGGCTGACCGACCGGGACGAGGCCCTGCTGAGGGCGCTGCGGCGGCTGTCGCGCCCGCAGCGCCGGGCGCTGGTGCTGCACGACGGGCTGGGCCTGCCGGCGGCGGCGGTCGCGCTGGAGGTGGAGTCGACCCTGGCAGCGGCCGAAGGGCGGGTGTGGGCGGCCCGGGCGGCGCTGGCACAGTGGGTGCCCGAACTGGTGGGGCCTGATCCCGGGGCGCCGGGTTTCGCGGACGGCCTGAGCGGGCTGCTGCACCGGGCGGCGGTGCGGGGCTGCCCGGCGCCGCACCGGGCGCCGGTGCCGGTGCTGCGGGCCCGGCACCGGCTGTGGACGGCGAGCCGGACGGGCGCGGCGGTGCTGCTGACGGCCGCGGTGGGCGGGGCGGTGCTGGCGACGCTCGCCGGGATGCGCCCGGCGGAGCTGTTCCAGCGGCCGGAGCAGCCGGTGCCCGTGCTGTGCGTGCCGGCCCCGACCGCGGAGGTGCCGGGACCCGGCGTGCCGCTGCGGCCGGGCGGGGCGCCGAACGGCATCACCAGCCTGTGGTGCAGTCCGACGCCGGGGCTGGCGGCAGTGGTGGCGGCCCCTCAGCCGCAGGCGATCGCACGCTGGGAGCTGCCGGTGGCGGCCCGGGGTGCGGCCCCGCCCCCGCAGCGGAACCCGGCGGCCTGTCCGGCGTGGTCCCCGCTGCCGTGCGTCGCGGGGCCCCGGCGCTGAAACGGCGAGCGCCCCCGCCCACGAGGGGCGGGGGCGCTCACAGCGCGGGTGACCAGGGTCAGCCGGCGATGATCTCGCGAGCCAGGCGGGCGGTCTCGGACGGCGTCTTGCCGACCTTGACACCAGCGGCCTCGAGGGCCTCCTTCTTCGCCTGGGCGGTGCCCGAGGAGCCGGAGACGATGGCGCCGGCGTGGCCCATGGTCTTGCCCTCGGGGGCGGTGAAGCCCGCGACGTAGCCGACGACCGGCTTGGTGACGTGCTCGGCGATGTAGGCCGCGGCACGCTCCTCGGCGTCGCCACCGATCTCACCGATCATGACGATGATCTCGGTCTCCGGGTCCTCCTGGAAGGCCTTGAGGGCGTCGATGTGGGTGGTCCCGATGACCGGGTCACCGCCGATGCCCACGGCCGAGGAGAAGCCGATGTCGCGCAGCTCGTACATGAGCTGGTAGGTCAGGGTGCCGGACTTCGACACCAGACCGATCTTGCCGGAGGTGGTGATGTCGGCCGGGATGATGCCGGCGTTCGACTGTCCGGGGCTGATCAGGCCGGGGCAGTTCGGGCCGATGATCCGGGTCTTGTTGCCCTTGGAACCGGCGTACGCCCAGAAGGCGGCGGTGTCGTGCACCGGGACGCCCTCGGTGATGACGACGGCCAGCGGGATCTCGGCGTCGATGGCCTCGACGACGGCGGCCTTGGTGAAGGCCGGCGGCACGAAGAGGACCGAGACGTCGGCGCCGGTCTTCTCCATGGCCTCGGCGACGGAGCCGAAGACCGGGATCTCGGTGCCGTCGACGTCGACGGTGGTGCCGGCCTTGCGCGGGTTGACGCCGCCGACGATCTGGGTGCCGGAGGCGAGCATGCGGCGGGTGTGCTTCATGCCCTCGGCGCCGGTCATGCCCTGGACGATGACCTTGCTGTCCTTGGTAAGGAAGATAGCCATGGTGTTAAGTCCCCTTCCTTACTTGTTGGCCAGCTCGGCGGCGCGGTCGGCCGCACCGTCCATGGTGTCCACGCGCTGGACCAGCGGGTGGTTGGCGTCGTCGAGGATCTTGCGACCCAGCTCCGCGTTGTTGCCGTCCAGGCGGACGACCAGCGGCTTGGTGACGTTCTCGCCCTTGCCGGCGAGGAGCTCCAGGGCCTGGACGATGCCGTTGGCGACCGCGTCACAGGCGGTGATGCCACCGAAGACGTTGACGAAGACCGACTTGACGTCGGGGTCGCCGAGGATGATCTCCAGGCCGTTCGCCATGACCTCGGCGGACGCGCCGCCACCGATGTCGAGGAAGTTGGCGGGCTTGACGCCGCCGTGCTTCTCACCGGCGTAGGCGACCACGTCGAGGGTGCTCATGACGAGGCCCGCGCCGTTGCCGATGATGCCGACCTGGCCGTCGAGCTTGACGTAGTTCAGGCCCTTGGCCTTGGCGGCGGCCTCCAGCGGGTTGGCCGCGGCCTTGTCCTCCAGCGCCTCGTGCTCGGGCTGGCGGAAGTCGGCGTTCTCGTCCAGGGAGACCTTGCCGTCGAGCGCGATGATCTTGCCGTCACCGGACTTGATCAGCGGGTTGACCTCGACGAGGAGGGCGTCCTCGGCGATGAAGACCTTCCACAGCTTCTGCAGGACCTCGGCGACCTGGTCGGCGACCTCGGCCGGGAACTTCGCCGCGGCGACGATCTCGGCGGCCTTCTCCGGGGTGCAGCCCTCGTTGGCGTCGACCGGGATCTTGGCGAGCGCCTCGGGGTTCTGCTCGGCGACGACCTCGATCTCCACGCCGCCCTCGACGCTGGCCATGGCCAGGAAGGTGCGGTTGGTGCGGTCCAGCAGGAACGAGACGTAGTACTCGTCCTTGATGTCCGCGGTCTGGGCCAGCATCACCTTGTGAACGGTGTGGCCCTTGATGTCCATGCCGAGGATCTGCTCGGCCTTGGCGACGGCGTCCTGGGGGTCGGCGGCGAGCTTGACGCCGCCGGCCTTGCCCCGGCCACCCACCTTCACCTGAGCCTTGACGACGGCGCGGCCGCCGAAGCGCTCCGCGATGGCGGCAGCGTCTGCGGCGGTCTCGATGACATCGCCGTCAAGCACGGGCACACCGTGCTTGGCGAAGAGGTCCCTCGCCTGGTACTCGAACAGGTCCACGTGTTTGTCCTTGTTCGTGGTCGCGGATTGTGTCTCTACGAGCGTGCCACGGCAGGATCTTCGCTGCGGGTCGTCGGGGCGGTGCGGGTACGCAGAGGTACGGCCTTGCGGCCCACACAGCCACGGGCGCACACGTCAATCAACACGCGCGTCACGTCCGTCTGGCAGGTTATCCCCGTGGGACGGGCGTGTTCCGCCCGGGGCCTGCCCGGCTTGGGTGAGAACCGTCACAGATCAGCCCGAAGGTGCCGGACGGGGCCGCGGTCCACCGATCGAGTGATTCACACGTTCGAGTGAAGCTGCGCCTCCCCCCGGTCAGCGCCCTTGACCAGGTGCTGCGGGATCGGACGCTTCTCGATCGCCGCCGCCATGATCTCCGGGAAGACGTCCGGGGTGCAGGCGAAGGCCGGGGCGCCGAGCGCGGCCAGCGCGGCGGCGTGGGCGTGGTCGTAGGCCGGCGCACCCTCGTCGGAGAGCGAGAGCAGGGCGATGAACTGGACGCCGGCCGCCTTCATCGCGGCGACCCGCCGCAGCATGCCGTCCCGGATGCCGCCCTCGTACAGGTCACTGATCAGCACCACGATCGTCTCGGACGGCCGGGTGATCTTCGACTGGCAGTAGGCGAGCGCCCGGTTGATGTCGGTGCCGCCGCCGAGCTGGGTGGCGAACAGCACGTCCACCGGATCGGTCAGCTGCTCGGTGAGGTCGACCACCGAGGTGTCGAAGACGACCAGCCGGGTGTCCAGGGTGCGCATCGAGGAGAGCACCGCGCCGAACACCGCGGAGTGGACGACCGAGGGCGCCATCGAGCCGGACTGGTCGACGCAGAGGATGACGTCCTTCTTCACCGCGCGCTGCGCCCGGGCGTAGCCGACCAGCCGCTCGGGCACCACGGTGCCGTGCTCGGGCAGGTAGTTCTTCAGGTTGGCCCGGATCGTCCGGTCCCAGTCGATGTCCCGGTGGCGCGGCCGGTTCACCCGGGCGCTGCGGTCGAGGGCGCCGCCCAGGGTGGCCCTGGTCCGGTCGGCGAGCCTGCGCTCCAGGTCGGCGACCACCTTGCCGACCACGGCCCGGGCGGTCTCCCGGGTGGTCTCGGGCAGCGCGTGCTTGAGCGACAGCAGGGTGCCGACCAGGTGCACGTCCGGCTCGACGGCCTCCAGCATCTCCGGCTCCAGCAGCAGCCGGTCCAGGCCGAGCCGGGTGATCGCGTCCTGCTGCATCAGCTGGACGACGGTGGACGGGAAGTACTCCCGGATGTCGCCCAGCCAGCGGGCCACCTGCGGGGCCGAGCCGCCCAGCCCGGCGCTGCGGCGGCCGCGGCCCGTACGGGCGGCGTCGTCGGGGGCGCCCCGGTAGAGCGCGGCGAGGGCGCCGTCCATCGCGGCGTCGCGGCCGCGCAGGGTGCAGCCGGTGCCGTCGGCCTCGCCGCCGAGCACCAGTCGCCAGCGGCGCAGCCGTTCATCGGTCGTGGTCGCCATCTCGTCCTCTCCTTCGACTGGGTCAGGTGTTGCGGCCGGCGCGCTGGCGGGGGATCTTCGGGCCGACGCCGAACAGCACGGCCAGCACCGGGACGGCCGCGTCGGCGCGGTCCGGGTCGAGTTCGCCGACCGCCTCGGGGGCGGCCGGGGCCGCGCCGAGCGGACCGGCCGCGACCCGGCCGCCGATGGTGGTGCGCACGCCCGCCTCCAGCCCGGCGAAGGTGCGCCGCAGCAGCGGCAGCACGTCGGTGAACACCTCGCCGCTGACCCCGCCGAGCCACTCGTCCAGCAGGGCGAGCAACCTGGGGTCGTGCAGCAGCAGGGCGCCGCCACCGGTGAGGAAGCCCTCCACCCAACCGGCCGCGTCGGCCGGGGCGTTGGCGACGGACAGCACCAGGCGCAGCCGTCGGCCGGCCTCCTCGGAGTCGAGCCGGCCGTCGTCCAGCAGCAGCCGGACGGCGCGGCCGCGCAGCAGCCCGGGGGCGCCGGTGGCCGGTCCGGCGGTGGGCTCGCGGCGGGCCAGCGAGCGCAGGGCGGCGGCCCAGCGGTCGGCCAGGCCGCCCGTGTCGGTGCCGGTATCGGTGCCGGTGCCGGAGGCGGCCGGGTCGAGCAGGGCGATCGCGCCGTGCACCTCGTCGATCCGGGCGCGCATCGCCGCCGCGCTCTCGGCGTCCAACCCGACGCAGGCGGGCGGCAGTCCGACGCAGATCCGCTCGGCCAGGCCCGCCGCGGCCCCGGCCAGCGCGCCGCGCTCGGTGCCGCGCACGTCGCCGTAGCGCAGCGCGCGGACCAGCGCGGGCAGCGCGCCCGCCAGGTGCGCGACGTCGGTGTCCAGGGCCGCGCAGTCGGCGAGCACCCGCATCACGGCGGGCAGCGCGCCGGACAGCCCGGCCAGCAGGCAGGTCTCCACCAGGCCGGTCAGCTCGGCGAGTTCGACGGCGGCCCGGGCGGTGCCGACCGCCTTGTTGACGGCGGCCTCCTCGACGGTGGTGCCCCACTGGGCGGCCTCGGCGATCCGCACCGCGAACTCGGGCTGCCAGCACAGCCGCCAGCTCTCCCGGAACGTCCCGGTGGAGTTCACCGAGGAGCGGGCCGGTACGCCCCACTCGACGCCCAGCAGCCGCAGCCGGTGCAGCAGCCGGGAGCGGGCCGCGTCGGTGTCCTTGCGCAGGTCGAGGTCGAGGTCCCGGGGCGCGGCCGCGGGCTTGAGCCGCAGGGAGCGCTGAAGTCGGGCCAGGTCGCGCTGGAGCGGTACCGCCGGTGCGGCGTCCGGCACCTCGCCGAGCGCGTCGCCGACCACCAGGCGCTCCCGGACGAGTTCCAGGGCGACGTCCGAGCCCTCGCAGAGCACCGCCCGGACGGCGTCCAGGGTCTCGGTCAGCCCGGCGAGCGGGCGGCCGCGCAGCACGGCCAGGGTCTCGGCGAGCCGGACCGCCTCGATCACGTGGGCGGAGGAGACCGGGTGGTCCTCGGCGCGCAGCAGCTCGGCGGCCCGGGTGAGCCAGCGCGGCACCGGATCACCAACGGCCGTGAACAGGTGGTGGTACCAGCCGGGCGACTGGACGCCCGCGCCGTAGCCGGTGGCCTGGGAGAGCCGGCGGTGCGTCCACGGGATCCAGGTGATGTCCACCCGCACCTTCTTCGGCAGGCCGGCGAGCAGCGCCCGGTCGTGGGCGACGGTGGGCATCGTCTCCAGCGCGGGGACGTGGAAGGCCCCGCAGACCACGGCGATCCGGCGGTGCCCGGCGCGGCGGGCGGCGCGGATCTGCTGGCGCATGTGGGCCTCGCGCAGCTGGTCCCGGCGGGACTCGCCGAGACCCTCGGCGCGCAGCGCGCCCATCGCCTCGGCGACGGCGGCGAAGGGCGCCAGCGCGTCCGCGCCGGGGGCGCGGTGCTCGACCACGTCCTCCCACCAGCGCTCCGGGTCGTCGTGGCCGGCGGCCTCGGCGAGCAGCGCCAGCGGGTCGGCGGGCAGTTCGTCTGGCCCGGCCCCGTCGGCGGCGTGATCGTCGGCGTCGGCGTCGGCGTCCGTGAACGGCGCGAAGCCGTACCCGGCGGGCAGGTCGATGAAGCGGACCGGCAGGTCGTGGTCCACGGCGTGGCGGATCGCCACCCACTCCGGGGAGAACTCGGCGTACGGCCAGAACGCGGCCTTCGCCGGGTCGTCCACCGCGTGGGCGAGCAGGGCGACCGGGGGCACCAGGTCCTTCTCGGCGGCGAGGTGGACGACGGCCTCGGCCTCCGCCGGGCCCTCGATCAGCACCGCGTCCGGCTGCCACTGCGCCAGCGCGGCGGCCACCGCCCGGGCCGAGCCGGGGCCGTGGTGCCGGATGCCCAGCAGAGCGACCTCCCCGTTCGTCATGCCCCCACCTCGCTTCGCCCGGCCGGCGCCTGCCGCAACGCGAACCTCTCGATGGTTCGCTCGCTCCGCTCACTCACGCCGTCACCTCGCGGGCGGCGCGGTAGAAGTCCTTCCAGCCGTCGCGCTCGCGCACCACCCCTTCGACGTACTCGCGCCACACCGCCCGGTCCGCGACCGGGTCGCGGACGACCGCGCCGAGGATGCCGGCCGTCACATCCCCGGCGCGCAGCACGCCGTCGCCGAAGTGGGTGGCCAGAGCCAGGCCGTTGGTCACCACCGAGATCGCCTCGGCGGTGGAGAGAGTGCCGCTCGGGGTCTTGACCTTCGTCCGGCCGTCCACGGTGAGGCCGGCCCGCAGCTCGCGGAAGACGGTCACCACGCGCCTGATCTCCTCGGCGCCGCCCGGCAGTTCGGGCAGGTCGAGGGAGCGGCCGAGCTGGTTGACCCGGCGGGTGACGATGTCGACCTCCTCGTCCAGCGAGCCCGGCAGCGGCAGCACCACGGTGTTGAAGCGGCGGCGCAGCGCGCTGGACAGCTCGTTGACGCCGCGGTCGCGGTCGTTGGCGGTGGCGATCACGTTGAAGCCGCGCACGGCCTGGGTCTCGCTGCCCAACTCCGGCACCGGCAGAGTCTTCTCGGACAGGATGGTGATCAGACTGTCCTGCACGTCGGCCGGGATGCGGGTGAGCTCCTCGATCCGGGCGAGCTTGCCGTCCGCCATCGCCCGCATCAGCGGCGAGGGCACCAGGGCGTCCCGGCTGGGGCCGTGGGTGAGCAGCTGGGCGTAGTTCCAGCCGTACCGGACGGCCTCCTCCGGCGTCCCCGCGGTGCCCTGCACCAGCAGCGTGGAGTCGCCGCTGATCGCGGCCGCCAGGTGCTCCGACACCCAGGTCTTCGCCGTGCCGGGCACACCGAGCAGCAGCAGCGCCCGATCCGTCGCCAGGGTGGTGACGGCGACCTCGACCACCCGGCGCGGGCCGATGTACTTGGGGGTGATCCGGGTACCGTCGGGCAGCTCGCCGCCGAGCAGGTACGTCGCCACGGCCCACGGCGAGAGCTTCCAGCGCTCGGGGCGGGGACGGTCGTCCTGGGCGGCCAGCGCGGCCAGTTCACCGGCGAAGGCGTCCTCGGCGTGCTGCCGCAGAACGTCGGTCATCGGGGGCTCCTTCGGGTCGGCCGCCGGGCACACGGATGCCCGGGCGACAAAGGGATCGGGGGGAGCCAGGTCGGCGTCCCGGCCTGTGGGAACCACCTTGCAACGTGCCACTGACAACGCCCGGCCCGGTCCGGACGGTCAGTCAGCCGCTGTCAGTGCCCCCGCCTACCGTCGGTCGCATGGAGGAACGCTGGAGCACCGAACACGTCCTGTCCCTGGCGCCTGACGCCGCGTCGCGGAAGGCCGCCGGCAAGCTGTCCTCGCCCGCGCCCTGGTCCGGGACGGGCACCGACGGCGCCGCACTCTGGGGCGAGTGCCGGGGCAGCGGCCGCACCCCGTACCGCACCGTGATCGAACTCGCCACGCCCGCCTACCAGTGCAGCTGCCCCAGCCGGAAGTTCCCGTGCAAGCACGCGCTCGGGCTCCTCCTGCTGTGGAGCGGCGCCCCCGAGGCCGTGCCGGCCGGCGAGCCCGCCGACTGGGCGGCCGAGTGGCTCCGGGCCCGCCGCGAGCGCGCCGAGAAGCGCGCGGCGCCCCCGGCCGATCCGGAGGCTGCCCGCCGCCGGGCCGAACGGCGCGGCGCCCGGGTCGCGGCCGGAGCGGCCGAGCTGCGGCTGCGGCTCGCCGACCGGATCCGGCACGGCCTCGCCGACCGGTCCACGGCCGGCCCCTGGGAGGAGGTCGCGGCCCGGATGGTCGACGCCCAGGCCCCCGGACTGGCCACCAGAGTAAGGGAGTTGGACTCTCTGCCGGAGGAGCGGCTGCTGGCGGAGTACGCGATGCTCCACCTGCTGGCCACCGCCGCCACCCGGATCGACGAGCTGCCGCCCGAGCTGGCCGCCACCGTCCGCGCCCGGGTCGGCTACACCCTGGATGCCGCCGAGGTGCTCACCGGGCCCACCGTCCGGGACCGCTGGCTGGTGCTCGGCAGCCGCGACACCGCCGACGAGCGGCTCACCACCCGCCGGGTCTGGCTGCGCGGCGCCAAGACCGGCCGCCCCGCCCTGCTGCTCGCCTTCGGCCGCCCCGGCCAGGCCCCCGACCTCGCCCTGCCCACCGGCCACCTGCTGGAGGCCGAACTCGCCTACCACCCCGGCGCCCGCCCGCTGCGCGCCGCGCTCGGCACCCGCTACGGCGCCCCCGAGCCCGGCCCGGCCGCCCCGCCCGCCGGCCTCACCGTCGCCGAGGCGGTCGCCGGGTACGGCACCGCGGTGGCCGACGACCCGTGGCTGGACAGCTGGCCGACGGTGCTCGCCGGGGTCGTCCCGGTCCGCGCCCCGGACGGCTGGCACCTGACGGACGGCCACCACACCGTCCCCGTACGCACCTCGGCCGTACCGGAGGCGGCGCTGTGGCGGCTGGTCGCGGTCTCCACCGGCCGCCCGCTGACGGTCTTCGGCGAGTACGGCCACCAGGGCTTCGCCCCGGTCACCGCCTGGTCCGCCGAGCACCGCCCGGTCGGCCTCAGCTCTTCCTAGGAGAACCGACGATGACGATCACCCAGGACCCGTGGGAGTCCCTGCGGAGCAGCGCCCTGCTCGGCACCGACCGGCGCCCGCTCCCGGCCACCGCACTGCCGCTCGCCGAAGCCGTGGACCCCTCCGACCCGGCCACCGCGCTGCTGGAACTGGCCGCGCTGGCCACCGTCCGCCGCCGGGCCGGCGCCCTGCCCGTACCGGCCGCCGGCCCGCCCGGGCCACCCGCCCCGGAGGACCCCCGCCCGGAGGTGCCGGAGGCCGCCGCCCGCCGCCTGGCCGTCCTGCTCGCCGGACGCACCGGCGCAAACGGCGGCAGTGGCGGCGGCACCCTGGCCAACCTGGCCGAGCTGCTGCCGCAGTGGCTCACCACCGCCCGGTCCGAGGGCCTGCGGCCACCCGCCGCGCTGATACCCGCGCTGCTCGACGCCGCCCGCGCGCGCAGCGAACTGCGCGGCGACGCGGTCGCGCTGGCCGGGCCGCTGGGCCGCTGGCTGGCCTCGCAGAACCCGGACTGGCGGTTCGTGCTGCGCACCGCCGCCCCCGAACCGGACCGCCGGCCGGACGACCCGTCCGACCACCGGCTGTGGCACGAGGGCCTGTTCGCCGAGCGGGTCACCCACCTCACCCTGCTGCGCCGCCGGGACCCGGCCGCCGGACTGGAGCTGCTGCGCAGCACCTGGCCCACCGAGCGCGCCGAGGACCGGCTGCTCTTCCTGGACGCCCTCCAGGACGGCCTCTCCCCTGCCGACGAACCCTTCCTGGAGGCCGCGCTGGGCGACCGCAGCAAGAACGTCCGCGCCACCGCCGCCGAACTGCTCTCCACCCTGCCCACCTCGGCGCTCGCCCGGCGGATGGCCGAACGGGCCCGGGCGGCCGTCCGCCTCGCCGACGGCGGCACCCACCTGCTGGTGACCCCGCCCGTCGAGTGCGACGAGCGGATGCAGCGCGACGGCATCGCGCCCAAGTCCCCCACCGGGCGCGGCGAGCGGGCCTGGTGGTTCGGCGAGGTGGTGGCCGCCGCGCCACTGGCGGTCTGGGCGGAGAGCACCGGGCTGACGCCCGAGCAGCTGCTCGCCCTGCGGGTCGGCGACAGCGTGGACGAGACCAGCAGCAGCTGGGCCGACGACCTGCGCGAGGCCTGGGCGCGCGCCGCCGTCCGCCAGCACGACGCCGACTGGGCCCGGGCGCTGCTCGGCCCGGCGCCCGTCCCGCCGGCCCGCGGCGCCGGCCGGGCGCGCGGCGCGCGCGTCACCGGCGCCCCGTCCAAGCTGCTGGCCGTCCTGCCGCCCGAGGAGCGGGCCGCCTGGACGGCCGCCTTCATCGAGGTGCACGGCCTGGGCGACGCCTTCCAACTGCTCGGTGCCTGCGCGACCCCGTGGACGCCGCCGCTGTCCACCGCGGTGGTGAGGGCGCTGGCCCGGGCCGCGGCCTCCGGCGCCTACCCGTGGAGCCACAGCGGGGTGCTCGGGATGACGGAACGCGCGCTCGCCCCGGAGACGGCCGCCGCGGTGGAGGAGCTGGCCGCCGGGGCCTCCCCCGACTCGGCCTGGTCGGAGACCTTCGCCCGGTTGGCGGGGACGCTGCACTTCCGGGCCGCGATGCTGAACGAGCTCCGGCTGACGGCCCGAGAACAGGGCAGCTGAGAACAGAGCGGCCGAGAAGAGCGGCCGAGAACAGAGCGGCTGAGAACGGCCGAGCGGGCCGGTCCGTGACGGACCGGCCCGCTCGGCAACTCCCGACGGTCAGCCGGCCGCGCGCAAGTTGGCCTCGACCCAGGCGACCACGTCCCGGGTGGGCGTGCCCGGGGTGAAGATGTCCGCGACGCCCAGCGCCTTGAGCTCGGCGATGTCCTCGTCCGGGATGATCCCGCCGCAGAAGACCTTGATGTCCGCCGCGTCGCGCTCCTTCAGCAGCTCCAGCACCCGTGCGCACAGCGTCATGTGGGCGCCCGAGAGGATCGACAGCCCGATGCCGTCCGCGTCCTCCTGGATCGCGGTGTCGACCACCTGCTCGGGCGTCTGGTGCAGCCCGGTGTAGATGACCTCCATACCGGCGTCGCGCAGGGCACGCGCGATGACCTTGGCGCCACGGTCGTGACCGTCGAGCCCCGGCTTGGCGACCACCACACGGATCGGCCCCGACACACTCATCACTGCCTCCTGGACCTCGTCGTCCATCATCCGACCGGACCTCGTGGGCCCACGGGTGCGGTTAACGCGGTTAACGCTCGATAACCAACCAACCTGAGGGGAGATTAGCGCCACCCGGCCCGGTTGGCCGAGCCGCCTCCCAAGAGGAGGGCAAAGTCACAGCCCCAGGCCTTGCTACCAGCGGGTACACCCCTCCGTGGACCCTCCGTACGGACCCGGCGCGCCGCCCGTCCGTCCCCTTGACAACCGGCGGTTTTTCCGGGGTGTCCGGCCTGGGGCTACAGTCACCGCTGTTCACCTCACACGATGACGTGCCCGAGGCCCACCGAGGAGGCAGCCCCCGATGGCTCCCGAAGCAGCCGCCCGTCCGACCCGTGCGGAGCTGCGCCTCGCCGCCCGCGAGCAGTCCCGCGCCCAGCGCCGCGGCGCCGCCAAGGCGGCAACCCGGGCCGCACTGTTCCGGGTCGCCGTCCCGTCGGTGGCCGCGCTCGGGGTCGCCGGGGCGGCGGGGGTCACGGTGGTGCACGAGCAGGCCGACCGGGTGCCCTCGCAGGCGTCGGCGGCCGACGCCCCCGACCGCACGGCCGCGCAGCAGACCGCCCAGCAGACGGCCGCCGACCTCGACCAGGCCGCCCAGGCCTCCCGCGGCGACGCCCGCCAACCGCTGAGCGGCGCCCAGCCCGGCGACGGGCAGCCCACCGCCACCCCGACCGCCCAGCCGACGGCCCAACCGGCCAAGCCCAAGGTGGTCATGCCGGTGGCCCAGCACGGCCTCGGCGAGCTGTTCGGCGCGGCCGGCACCCACTGGATGAACCGGCACACCGGCATCGACTTCCCGGTGGACGGCGGCTCCGAGGTGTACGCCGTCACCGACGGCACGATCCGGACGCAGTGGAACCCGTTCTACGGCTACATGTCGATACTGAAGATGCCGGACGGCACCGAGGCGTGGATGTGCCACCTGCGGGCGTACAAGGTCCGCAAGGGGCCGGTGAAACAGGGCGACGTCATCGCGTACGTCGGCAGCAGCGGCAACAGCACCGGGCCGCACCTGCACTTCGAGATCCGGCCGCCGGGCAGCGGGCCGGTCGACCCGCTGCCCTGGTTCCTCTCGAACGGACTGGACCCGCGCTAGGGCCTGCCGCCTGCCCGCCCCGGCCTGCGCCGGTCAGAGCTTCTCGACCGGCGCGTAGCGCAGGACCAGCCGCTTGCGGCCGCCGGAGCCGAAGTCCACCTCGGCCTGCGCGTTGTCGCCGACGCCCGTCACGCCCGTCACCGTGCCCAGCCCGAAGGTGTCGTGGGTGACCCGGTCGCCCACCGCGAGCGCGACGACCTCGCGGTCCACGACCTTGCCGGAGCGCCGGGCCGACTGCCCCCAGCCCGCCTTCGGCGAGGCCGCAGCCGAGGACGAGGAACGCGAACTCCCGCCCCCGGGCGAGGACTTGCCCCAGGAAGAACCCGAGGAGAAGCCGCGCTGGACCGGCGCCTGCGCGGCCCCCGTCCGCTTCCACTCGACCAGCGTCTCCGGGATCTCCTCCAGGAAGCGCGAGGCCGGGTTGTAGGCCGGCTGCCCCCAGGCGCTGCGCAGCACCGAGCGGGTCAGGTAGAGCCGCTCGCGGGCCCGGGTGAGCCCCACGTACGCGAGCCGGCGCTCCTCCTCCAGCTCCTTGACCTGGTTGAGCGCCCGCATGTGCGGGAAGATCCCGTCCTCCATGCCGGTCAGGAAGACCACCGGGAACTCCAGGCCCTTGGCGGTGTGCAGGGTCATCATCGTGATGACGCCCTGCCCCTCCTCGTCCTCGTCCGGGATCTGATCGGAGTCGGCGACCAGCGCGACCCGCTCCAGGAAGTCGGCCAGCGAGCCGACCGGCGGCGCGCCGTCGTCCCCGGCGTCCGGCCGCTCTCCCGGATCCTGCTCGTACTCCAGCGCCACCGAGGCGAGCTCCTGGAGGTTCTCCACCCGGGTCTCGTCCTGCGGGTCGGTGGAGGCCTGGAGTTCGGCCAGGTAGCCGGTCTCCTCCAGGACGGCCTCCAGCACCGCCGCCGGGCCCGCGCCCGACTCGACGACCTGGCGCAGCCCGGCCATCAGGGTGTTGAACTTCTTGACGGCGTTGGCCGAGCGCGCGGCCATCCCGTACGCCTCGTCCACCCGCACCAGCGCCTGGGCGAAGGAGATCCGCTCCCGCGCGGCCAGCGCGTCGATCATCGCCTCGGCCCGCTCGCCGATGCCGCGCTTGGGCACGTTGAGGATCCGGCGCAGCGGCACGGTGTCCTCCGGGTTGGAGAGCACCCGCAGGTACGCCAGGACGTCCCGGACCTCCTTGCGCTCGTAGAAGCGCACCCCGCCGACCACCTTGTACGGCAGGCCGACCCGGATGAACACCTCCTCGAACACGCGGGACTGGGCGTTGGTGCGGTAGAAGATCGCGACGTCGCCGGGCTTGGCCTCGCCCTTGTCGGTGAGCCGGTCGATCTCGTCGGCGATGAACTGGGCCTCGCCGTGCTCGTCGTCCGCGACGTAGCCGACGACCTTCTCGCCGTGGTCGCCGGCCGTCCAGAGCTTCTTCTCGCGCCGGTTGGCGTTGCGCTCGATGACGGCGTTGGCGGCGCTCAGGATGGTCTGGGTGGAGCGGTAGTTCTGCTCCAGCAGGATCGTGGTCGCGTTCGGGTAGTCCTCCTCGAACTGGAGGATGTTGCGGATGGTCGCGCCGCGGAAGGCGTAGATCGACTGGTCCGCGTCACCGACCACGCACAGCTCGGCCGGCGGCACCTCGGCCAGCCGCCCGGCGGCCGGGTTCACGAAGTCCCCGTCCGCGGTGCGCTTGGGCGCGGCCGCGACGGATCCGCCGCTCAGCTCCCGGACCAGCATGTACTGGGCGTGGTTGGTGTCCTGGTACTCGTCGACCAGGATGTGCCGGAACCGGCGCCGGTAGTGCTCGGCGACGTCGGGGAAGGCCTGCAGCAGGTTCACCGTCGTCATGATGATGTCGTCGAAGTCCAGCGCGTTGGCCTCGCGCAGCCGCCGCTGGTAGAGCGCGTACGCCTCGGCGAGCTTCTTCTCCATCGGGTTGGCGGCCTGGTCGGCGAAGGTCTCCTCGTCGATCAGCTCGTTCTTGAGGTTGCTGACCTTCGCCGTGAAGGACTTCGGCGGGAACTGCTTCGGGTCCAGGTCGAGGTCGCGGCAGACCAGCGACATCAGCCGCTGGGAGTCGGCCGAGTCGTAGATCGAGAAGCTGGAGGTGAAGCCCAGCTGCTTGGACTCGCGGCGCAGGATCCGCACGCAGGCGCTGTGGAAGGTGGACACCCACATCGCCCGGGCGCGCGGGCCGACCAGCGCCTCGACGCGCTCGCGCATCTCGCCGGCGGCCTTGTTGGTGAAGGTGATCGCCAGGATCTCGCCCGGCTGCACCCCGCGGGCGCCCAGCAGGTGGGCGATCCGGTGGGTCAGCACCCGGGTCTTGCCGGAGCCGGCGCCGGCCACGATCAGCAGCGGCGAGCCGGCGTGCAGGACGGCCTCGCGCTGCGGGTCGTTCATCCCCTCCAGCAGCTGCGCCGGGTCCACCACCGTCCGGGCGGCGCCGTTGCGGTACCAGGCGTCCCGCTCGGCCTCCGCGGCATGGTCGGTGTGGAACAGCCCCTCCGGGATCGCCTCCTCGTACGCGTCGTACGGAAGCTCGTCCTCGTACGGCGGGGGCTCCTCGCCGATCGCGTCGGCGGGCACGGCGGGCTGCTTCGACCCGGCGGCGGGTGCCTCGAAACCGGGGAGCGGGAGGTCGTCAAAGAGGCTACTCATGGCACATCGAGTCTATGGCCACCCACCGACAAGCCCGCCCGCCCCGAAGGGATCCGGGGCGGGCGGGCCGGGCAGGGCCGGATCAGACCAGGCGGCGGGCGGTGGCCCAGCGGGTGAGCTCGTGCCGGTTGCTGAGCTGGAGCTTGCGCAGCACGGCGGAGACGTGGCTCTCGACGGTCTTCACCGAGATGAAGAGCTGCTTGGCGATCTCCTTGTAGGCGTAGCCGCGGGCGATCAGCCGGAGCACCTCGCGCTCGCGCTGGGTGAGGCGGTCCAGGTCCTCGTCCACCGGCGGGGTGTCGGTCGCGGCGAAGGCGTCCAGCACGAAGCCGGCCAGCCGGGGCGAGAAGACCGCGTCGCCGTCGGCGATCCGGAAGATCGCGTCGACCAGGTCGGTGCCGGTGATGGTCTTGGTGACGTAGCCGCGCGCGCCGCCGCGGATGACGCCGATCACGTCCTCGGCTGCGTCCGAGACGGACAGCGCCAGGAACTTCACCCCGCCCTGCTCGCCCATCACGCCGGCCGAGCGGCGCAGCACCTCGACGCCGCCGCCGCCGGGCAGGTGGACGTCGAGCAGCACCACGTCGGGCCTGGTCTCGGCGACCACGCGGACCGCCGAGTCCACGTCGTCGGCCTCGCCCACCACGTCGATGCCGGTCACCTCGGTGCGGCCGATCTCGGCCCTGACCCCCGTCCGGAACATCCGGTGGTCGTCCACCAGGACGACCCTGGCCGTGCGCTCCGGCGCTGCCTCAGTCATTCGTTCTCTCCATCTCCAGCTCGACCTCCGTGCCGCCGCCCGCCGCCGGCCGCACCCGAGCGGTGCCGCCGTGGCGCTTCATCCGGCCGACGATCGACTCCCGTACGCCCATCCGGTCCTCGGGCACCGTGTCGGGATCGAAGCCGGGGCCGTGGTCGCGGACGAACACCGACACCGTCCTCCCCTCCACCTCGGCGTAGACCTGGACCGGTCCCCCGCCACCGTACTTGGCCGCGTTGACGGTTGCCTCCCTCGCGGCCTGCATCTGTGCCGCGATCCTCTCGTCCATCGGGCAGTCGCCGACGATCACCAGCTCGACCGGGACGCCGTGCCGGTCCTCGACCTCGGCGACGGACGCCCGCAGGGTCTCCGCCATGGTGTCCGGCGCGGCCTCGGCGGCGGCCTCGGGGCGGTACAGCCACAGCCGCAGCTCGCGTTCCTGGGAGCGGGCGAGGCGCAGCACCTCCTTGGGGTCCTCGGCCCGACGCTGGATCAGAGTGAGGGTGTGCAGCACCGAGTCGTGGATGTGCGCGGCGATCTCGGCGCGCTCCTGGGCGCGGATGCGGGCGGTGCGCTCGGCGCCGAGGTCCTGCCACAGCCGCAGGCCGTACGGGCCGAGCAGCACCAGCACCCCGGCCAGCACGGCGAGCGAGGCCTGGATCACCGAGCCGAGGGTGGAGCCGCTGCCCTGCATCGCGAGCAGCGCGATGGTGCCGCCCACCACGAGCAGCACACCGGCGCCGACCCGGGTGTAGGCGCCGCGCCTCTTCTCGCCCTCCATGCCGAACCAGCGCTGCCAGCGCGAGTCGTCGGCCTGCCGCCAGACCAGCGCGACGCCGACGCCGATCGCCAGCAGCGGCCAGGTGTACGGCTTGGCGGTCTGCCAGCCGAGCACGTTCAGCAGGGCGATCAGGCCGATCACGACCATGACCAGGGCGGCGAGTTGGCCGATGCCGCCCTGCGCGCCCCTGGCCGCGGGCCGCTTCCCGGCCTCGGCCCCGGTCTCGCCCTCGACGGCGGGGGGCGCGGTGACCGGCTCGCCCTGGAGCGCGTGCTGGAGCAGTTCGCGCAGCCGGCCGATCCAGCCGCCGCCCGACTTGGTCAGCGGTGTGCCCGGCCGCAGCCAGGGCGAGGTCGGGACGTAGACGCCGTTGACGTTCACCCAGTGGGTGGCGCCGCGGTGGGCGGGCTCGCCGATGCCGATCGGCACCACGAACCAGAACGCCGCGTACAGCAGCGCGCCGATCCCCTGCGCGAAGAACAGCAGCACGAAGGCCAGCCGCACCCAGCGGACCGGCAGTCCGAGGTGCACCGCGAGGCCGTTCGCCACGCCGCCCAGCATCCGCCCCTGCGGGCTGCGGTAGAGCCGCCGGTAGGGCGGGCGCCCGCCGTCGGGCGCGTTGGGGTCGGCGCCGGCCGACGCCGCGGCGTCGGGGGCGAGGGGGCGGGGATCGGTACCGGGTGCTGCCACGCCACCGATGGTTCCACGCGGGCGCCTTCGGGCGCATCAGGGTGGGTCCCCCACCCTTATCAGGGACAAGTCAGGGTACGGGCAGGGCCGTACCCGGTTGGGCCCGCCCGCCCCCTGCCGGAAGGATGGTGCCCATGACCGAGGACCCCCGCATCCAGGAAGCCGGGCCCGCCGCCCCGCCGGAACCGGAACGCCCCCCGCTGACCAGGACCGAGCACCACCGCGTGGTCGCCGGCGTCTGCGGCGGCCTCGGGCGGCACCTGGACATCGACCCGGTGGTGTTCCGGGTGGTCACCGTGGTGCTCTGCCTGTCCGGCGGGCTCGGGCTCTTCCTGTACGGCCTGGCCTGGCTGATCGTCCCGACCGAGGCCGGCGCCGACGGCAAGGGCCGCGGAGGCCGCACCGAACTCCAGCGGGTGCTGACCGGCCGGGTCGACGGCCAGTCGATCGGCGCGGTGCTGCTGACCGTGATCGGCACCGGGGTGTTCTTCTCCTCGATGGACGACGGCGACCAGATGTTCCCGTTGCTGCTGCTCGGCGGCCTGGTCTTCCTGGCGGTGCGCTACGACCCGGAGCGCCGCCGCGGCCGGGGTCGCGGGCGCCGCCACGGCGGCCCGTACGACCGCCACTTCCCCGACGACGACGGCCCCGGCCGGCCGCAGGACGAGGCCGCCCGGGCCCGGCACGCCACCGCCCAGGCCGCCGGGACCGCCCCCGCCGACTCCCCCGTCCCCGGCCCCAGCGGCTACCTGTGGGACCCGCGCCACCCCGAGCGCAACCCGTACGGCGCCGCCGACCCGGCCGGTCCCACGCCCGCGTACGGCACCAAGGTCCCGCCGCCCGGCGGCCCGGCGCAGCCCTGGTGGCAGCGCACCGACCTCCCGGAGGGCGACCCGCTGCGCAAGGAGCGCCCGGAGCGCCGCCGCGAGCCGGCCGCCGTCCGGCAGCCGAGGGAGCGCTCGCCGCTCGGCTTCTTCGGCTTCCTGCTGGCGATCGGCGCGGCCGCCGCGGTCTGGTCCGCCTCGGTCGGCCACACCGACGTCACCAAGCTGAGCACCGTCGTGCTGGCCACCGGGCTGCTGGTGATCGGCCTGACCCTGCTGCTGGCCGCCAGGTTCGGCAGGGCCCGCCGGCTCGCGGTGCTGGGCCTGCTGACCACGCTGGTGCTGGCCTTCACCGGCCACGCGCCGCACACCGTGCAGGACGCCATCGGCGACCGCACCTGGACGGTCGGCTCGGCCGCCGAGCTGAAGGACCGCTACAACCTCGGCGCCGGCAACGTCCGGCTCGACCTGTCCGGGCTCGACCCGGCCGGGGGCACCCTCGCCACCAAGGTCGACCTGGGCGCCGGCGAACTGGTGGTCACCGTGCCGCCGAACGTCACGGTGAACCTGGTGACCCGGGTCGGCCTGGGCAACGTCACCGTCCCCGGTGACCGCAACGACGGCACCGGGCGGCACGTCTACCGGATCGACCCCGTGGGCGGTCAGCCGTCCAAGGGCACGCTCGATCTCCAACTCGGCCTCGGCCTCGGCGACATCAAGGTGGTCCAGCAGTGAGGAAGCACCGGCTCGACCTGTTCTCGCTGATCGCGGGCGGGCTGTTCACCGTGATCGCGGTGGTCTACCTGGTGGCCGCGCTCAACGACCGCTCGGTGAACGGACGGATCGTCGTCCCGGTCACCTTCATCGTGCTCGGCGTCGGCGGCCTGGCCGGCGCGGTCGCCGCGGTGGCCCGGCGGGGCAGGCCGGACCGCGAGGAATAGCGGGCCCAGCTCCGCAGCGGGCTCAGCTCTGCAGCGGGCCCAGGGTCAGCTTGTCGCCGTCCTTGCCGACCCCGTACCTGGGCAGCGGCTTGACGGCCGGCCCGTTGACCACGGCGCCGGTCGCGGCGTCGAAGCGGGAGCCGTGGCAGGGGCAGTAGAACTGGCCGTTCTTCGGCGCGTCCACCGCGCAGCCGGAATGGGTGCACACCGAGGAGAAGGCGCAGTACTGGCCGGCCTTGGGCTGCACGATGTAGACGGCGTCCCCGGTGGCCGGGTCCTTGACCTGGGCCGAGCCGCCGACCGGCACGCTCGCCGCGGCCACCGTGGGGGCGGGCGCGGTGCCACTGGGAACCGGGGCCGCGGACTGCACGGGCGCGGACTGCACGGGCGCGGCGGCCTGCCGGCCCCGGCCGAAGGTGCGGGTCAGCGAGCCCGTCAGCAGCCCGGCGCCGCCGATCGCGACCGCCGCGATCCCGCCGTCCACCAGCGCCCGGCGCTTGACGTGCTCCTCGGCCAGCCCCCGCTCGCGGTCCCGCCCGGCCCGGCGGGCCAGGTAGCCGTCCACCGACAGGTCCGGCGTACCGGCCAGCAGCAGCGGCGTCCAGGCCATCAGGTAGCCGAGGTCGTTGCCGAGGTAGTACGGCGACACGTTCCAGCTGACGGTCAGCCACAGGCTCAGGTTGATCAGCGCGCCGCCGAGCGCCGCGACCCGGCCCCACAGGCCGAGCAGGGTGCCCAGGCCGACGGCCAGCTCGCCGAAGGCGATGGCCAGCGCGGACAGGGTGGGGTGGTCGAGCGCCGGGCCGAGCAGGAAGGCGATCGGGCTGCCGCCGTCCTTGGCCGCCCGGGTCTGGGAGACGAAGGAGGCCTGGTCGCCGGCGCCGGCCAGGAAGTGCGCGTCGGAGAGCTTGTCCAGAGCCGCGTAGACGAAGGTGATGCCGAGGAACAGCCGCAGCGGCAGCAGCGCGTGCCGGGACGCGAGCGCCCTGCACCGCTCCGCCCGGACGGCCCGGTCGGCCGCTTCCCCGCCGACCGCCTCGGAGCTGCTTACCTCCGACATCCCTCACACCTTCCCTCGCGGCCTGCCACTCCCTGACAGGTCCGGTCCGCATTCTGCCCGCTCCTGCACGCTTTCGGTGGGAGGTCCCACCCGGGGGCCGCGAAGTCCCCACCGGGTGAACGAACGGCAACGCCGCCGCTCCCGTGTACGGGAACGACGGCGCGGCCGTTCGGCACCGGCTCACCGGCGCGGGAGTGCTACTCCCACTCGATGGTGCCCGGCGGCTTGCTGGTGACGTCGACGACGACGCGGTTCACGTCGCGGACCTCGTTGGTGATCCGGGTGGAGATCCGGGCCAGCACGTCGTACGGCAGACGCGACCAGTCGGCGGTCATGGCGTCCTCGGACGAGACCGGGCGCAGCACGATCGGGTGACCGTAGGTGCGGCCGTCGCCCTGCACGCCCACGCTGCGCACGTCGGCGAGCAGCACGACCGGGCACTGCCAGATCTCGCGGTCCAGACCGGCCGCGGTCAGCTCCTCGCGGGCGATCGCGTCGGCGTCGCGGAGCAGGTCCAGGCGCTCCTTGGTGACCTCGCCGACGATCCGGATGCCCAGACCCGGGCCCGGGAACGGCTGGCGCTGGACGATCTCCTCCGGCAGGCCGAGCTCCTGGCCGACCATCCGGACCTCGTCCTTGAACAGCTTGCGCAGCGGCTCGACCAGCTGGAACTGCAGGTCCTCGGGCAGGCCGCCGACGTTGTGGTGGGACTTGATGTTGGCGGTCCCGGTGCCGCCGCCGGACTCCACCACGTCCGGGTACAGGGTGCCCTGGACCAGGAAGTCGACCGACTCGCCGTGGGCGCCGGCCTCGGCGACGATCTCGGCCTGGGCCTGCTCGAAGACCCGGATGAACTCGCGGCCGATGATCTTGCGCTTCTCCTCGGGGTCGGTGACCCCCTTCAGCGCGTTCAGGAAGCGCTCGGAGGCGTCGACGACCTTCAGCTGGACGCCGGTGGCGGCCACGAAGTCCTTCTCGACCTGCTCGGTCTCGCCCTTGCGCATCAGGCCGTGGTCGACGTAGACACAGGTCAGCCGGTCACCGATGGCCTTGTTGACCAGGGCCGCGGCGACCGCGGAGTCCACGCCGCCGGACAGGCCGCAGATCGCGCGCTTGTTGCCGACCTGCTCGCGGATCAGGGCGATCTGCTCCTCGACCACGCTGCCGGTGGTCCAGGTCGGGGCGATGCCGGCGCCGCGGTAGAGGAAGTGCTCCAGGATCAGCTGGCCGTGGTCGGAGTGCAGCACCTCGGGGTGGTACTGGACGCCGTACAGACGGGCCTCGTCGTTCTCGAAGGCCGCGACCGGGACCAGGTCGGTGGAGGCGGTGACGGTGAAGCCCTCCGGGGCGGCCGAGCAGGCGTCGCCGTGCGACATCCACACCGAGTGCTGCGCCGGGACGCCCTCGAACAGGGTGGAGCCGGTGCGGGAGACGGTCAGCGGAGTGCGGCCGTACTCGCGGGCACCGTTGTTGTCGACGGTGCCGCCCAGCGTCTTGGCCATCAGCTGGAAGCCGTAGCACATGCCGAAGACCGGGACACCGGCCTCGAAGATCGCGCGGTCGATCTGCGGCGCGCCCTCTTCGTAGACCGACGACGGACCGCCGGAGAGGATGATCGCCTTGGGGTTCTTGGCGAGCATCTCGGCGACCGGCATGCTGCTCGGCACGATCTCGCTGTAGACCCGCGCCTCACGCACCCGACGGGCGATGAGCTGGGCGTACTGGGCACCGAAGTCGACCACCAGGACGGTGTCGTTGTCCGGCACGGACTGGACGGGAATTGCAGAGGACACAGACGGCCTTCCGGCAGCGGTATCGAGGTGTCGCGCTGAACCGCCTCCCCGGGCAGGGGTGGCGGCGGCGGACGGGTGTGGGGTGTCTGGACTCCGATTCTACCGGGCTGTCCGGTTTCACTCGTCTGCACGTCCAAGGAACCGTGACCGGGTGGGGCCGCGCTTCGTTGCTTCTGACGACCGGACGGCCGCGCCGCGTCCGCCAGACGCGCCGCCGCCCCCGACCGGGGGCACCGCCGTACGGACTGCAGGACCACGCGTGGAGCTTCACCCCAGTCCACCGGCGCACGTGGCGCCGCGCTCCCCGGCCCGCCGGGGAGCGCGGCGCCGTGGGACCGTGCGCGGGTGCCGCGGCCGGCCAGCAGGGGACAGCGACCCCGGCCGCGACTGGGCCGAGAGGTGGGACGGCCGGCTCCCGGGGACGCCCGGGAGCCGGCCGTCGCACCGACCGCCGCACCAAGGTTCGATCCGGGGCGCGCTCCGGGCGCACCTCCCCCACCGTCCCGCGCTGCTACGCGCGTCCCCGTGCGCCGCAGCCCTTCAGGCCACTACGCACCGTGATCATTCGGCGCACCGTCGTCGGCACACGGAGTGGTTCGAACTGTGCCGAACCGGTTGCAGAGCAACCCCTCCGTCCAGCACGATGCTCCCTGTGAACGGTTCCCCCAACGGCCGGCAGGCGCGTCGCGGGGATCGGACCGACGTCTCCGCCGTCGCCGCGCAGGAAGGCGACAGCGGTTTTCAGTTCACGCTCCGTGAGCGATGGCCCGGCGCAGACCTGCCCGCCGACCCGCCGCCGCACGGGAGCGCGTGCCCCGCTCGCCGGCCACCCACGTCGGCGCCGAAGGGGCACGACCACGAGCCAACCGACAGGACGGCGCTCCTCCCCCGGCGCCGTCACCTCCAGCACCCGGCGCAGCCCTGACGCCGAGTGCTGAGCGACAAAGGGCCCCGTACCCCCGCGGGGCCCTTTGCCCTTTCCGCGACCTACGGGTGGTCGCGCCAGACGCTCGGGTCGACCGGCTCCTCCGGCGGCCGCGGCGCGACCCCGGGCTGCGGCGTCCCGGCGGCGGGCGCGGGCGGCCCGTCGTGCGAGCCGAGCACTTCGCTCACCCCGACCCCCGGCGCGTCCGCCACCGGACCGGCCGGGTGCGGCACCTCCGGCGGCACCGGCCCGTACGGCGGCGCCTGCGGGGGCACTCCGGGCGGTACCGGGCCCGGCACCGGGCCGGCCGGCGGGCCCGCGAAGCCTGGTCCGCCCGGGTGCGGTACCTCCGGCGGCACCGGCCCGTACGCCCCGTACGGCACCGCCCCGTACGGCGCCGCCGCGCCCCGGCCGCCCAGCGCCGCCAGCAGCGCGGGCACCAGCAGCGCACCGACCAGCGCCCAGACCACGCAGGCCACCAGCACGCTGAGGAAGGCCAGCCCCACCGAGGTGTCCTGGGTGGAGGGCGAGTTGTTCACGCCGCCCCAGCTCCCGGAGGTCGGTGCCCGGAGGGACATCGAGGTGCTGAAGAGCCCACCGGACGCCGCCGTCAGCGCGGTGAGCAGCACGGCGTACACGGCCGCCAGCCGGAGCCGGTCGGCCGTGTCCAGCCGCCGCCGGTAGGCCGTCCAGCCGAGCAGGCCCGCCGCGGCGAGCGCCAGCAGGCCGGTCCAGCGCCAGTCTGCGGTCTCGCCGTGCAGGTCGAAGAAGGAGAACTCCCGGTGGCTGTCGCGGTAGTCGCTCCACCCCGGGACGGCACCCCTGGTGGTGTCCGACCGGACGGTGGCGCCCGAGCCCAGGCCGAGCAGCAGCAGGCCGAGGTTGGGCAGGAAGGCCAGCGAGAGCGGCGTCTCCCAGCCCTGGTCGCTGTTGGCGGCGACCAGCACGAAGGCCGTCAACGAGGCCAGGCCCACGGTCAGCGCGAGCGCCTGGCCCGCCGTCAGCGCGGCCACCGCCCAGCCGCGCACCGACGGGTTGCGCCAGGCGGCCCAGCGCAGCGCGTCGGTGCCGTACACGGTGAAGGCCAGCAGCCCGCCCACCAGGAGGGTCCAGCCGACCGCCCAGATCCAGCCGGAGTCCGCGCTGAAGGACGGCTTGAGGCCCGGGCCCTCGCCGTAGTACCCGCCGTCGGTGTTCCCCGGGTTCCAGTCGGTACCGGCGATCAGCCCGAGCACCGCGGTCACCAGGCCGAGAACCACCGCCGTGCGCAGCGCCTCACCGGCCGCCTGGCCGCGGGTCAGCTGGGAGCCGTCGGCCTTGCGCCGGCGCAGCCCGGCCCGCAGGCCGAGCCAGAGCGCCAGGCACCACAGGACGGTGACCGTCATCGGCACCACCCAGAAGGTGATGTCCAGGTTCTCCGAGCGGCTGCGGGTGATCGGGTTCTGGAAGCCGAGCCGGAACGGCGCGCCCAGCGCGTTCAGCGCCGTCGCCAGGGTGGAGAGGAAGCGGTCGCCGAACTCGGGGGTCGGGAAGGCCCGGTCGAGGGAGTAGTCGCTCGGGATCGCCGCTACCAGCGCCGCCAGCAGCAGCACCACCGTCGGCCCGACGGCCGCCCGCAGCGCCGGGCGCCAGTTCGTGCCGGTCAGCTGGCGCAGCAGCGGCGACTGGGCGCGCTTCGGGTGGTACGGCTGCCCGGCGCCCCAGCTGCCCACCGCGGGCGGCCCGCCGACCGGCGGGTACCCGGCACTCCGGCCGGGCGGCGGCGGGTAGTACCCGGGCGGCCCGGCGGGCGGCGGTACAGCCGGCTGCGGTACGGCGGGCAGCGCGACGGCCGTCGGGGGCGGGGGTGCCGTCGGCCGTCCGCACGAGCCGCAGGCGGGCGCCCCCTCCGCCGAAGTCGCGCCGCACGATGCGCAGTTGGCCATGGACCGCATTCCCCCCGCTCGACGAGTTCCTGGTCCCCCAGGGAGCCCGTTTATCCCATCGGACTCGAACGGATGTCAACCGGAAAGCGGCCCGGGCGGGTTGGCCTCCGGGGCCGGTTCAGCCGCGCTTCTTCGGGACCTCCGGGACGGGCAGCATCGGCAGTCGCAGCGCACCGAAGGCACCCTCCGGCACGGCCGGGCGCACCGGCGCGACGGGGTCGACCCGGCGGTAGGCCTCGCCCTGCGCCGGGCGCCGGTCGGCCTCGCCCTTGTTGGGCCACATCGACAGCGCGCGCTCGGCCTGCGCGGTGATGGTGAGCGAGGGGTTCACACCGAGGTTGGCGGAGACGGCCGCGCCGTCCACCACGCTGATCCCGGGGTGCCCGTACAGCCGGTGGTACGGGTCGACCACGCCGGTCTCGGGGGTGTCGCCGATCGGGCAGCCGCCGAGGAAGTGCGCGGTCATCGGGATGTCGAAGATCTCGCCGACGGTGCTGCCGGGGAAGCCGTTGATCTCGTCGGCCAGCGCCTGGGCGCCCTTCTCGGCGGCCGGGATCCAGGTCGGGTTGGGCTCGCCGTGGCCCTGGCTGGAGGTGAGCCGGGGCTTGCCGAGCGGGCCCTTCTTGAGCGAGACGGTGATCGAGTTGTCCAGCGACTGCATCACCAGGCCGATGATCGTCTTCTCGGACCAGCCGCGCTGGTTCATCGAGCGGCCGAAGGTCACCGGGTGGAGCACCGAGTTGCCCAGGTAGCGCAGCCAGCGCGGGGCCCTCCCACCGCCCTTGACCTGGGCGATCGACAGCGCGCCCATCGCGTTGGAGCCCTTGCCGTAGCGGACCGGCTCGATGTGGGTGTTGGCGTCCGGGTGGATCGAGGAGGTGATCGCGACGCCCTTGGTGAAGTCCGCCTTGGTGCCGTAGCGCCGGTCGGTGGTCTGCGCGCCCACCAGCGCCTCGGAGTTGGTGCGGGTCAGCTCGCCGAGCCGGTCGGAGATCCGGGGCAGGTGGCCGGCGTCGCGCATCCGGTGCAGCAGCGACTGGGTGCCGTAGGTGCCGGCCGCGACCACCACCCGGGCGGCGGTGATGGTCCGGGCGCCCGCCTTGACCCGGTCGGTCCTCGACCGGGAGTCGGTGCGGCGCACGTCCACCGCGTAGCCGCGGCTACCGTCGGCCCCGGCGAGCTCGCGGATCCGGGCCACCGTGGTCAGCGGGTGGATCTCCGCACCGCCCCGCTCCGCCAGGTACAGGTAGTTCTCGGTGAGCATGTTCTTGGCGCCGTGCCGGCAGCCGGTCATGCACTCGCCGCACTCCACGCAGGCCCGGCGGGCCGGGCCGGCACCGCCGAAGTACGGGTCGGCGACCTCCTCGCCGGGCGCCGCCTTCGTGGTCCCGTCGGTGTCCTTGCCGTCCCCGAAGAAGACCCCGACCGGCGCCATGTGGAAGGTGTCCCCGACGCCCATCTTCTCGGCCGCCGCCCTGAGGTGGACGTCGGACGGCGTGACGGTCGGGTTCAGCCGGACCCCGAGCATCCGCTGCGCCTGGTCGTAGAACGGCGCCAACTCCTCCTGCCAGTCGGTGATGTGGCGCCACTGGCGGTCCTCGAAGAACGCCTTCGGCGGCACGTACAGGGTGTTGGCGTAGTTCAGCGAGCCGCCGCCGACCCCGGCGCCGGCCAGGATCAGCACGTTGGCCAGCAGGTGGATCCGCTGGATGCCGTACAGCCCGAGCTGCGGAGCCCACAGGTAGTTCGGCAGGTCCCAGGAGTTCCGCGGCAGTTCGTCCCGCTCGAAGCGCCGCCCGGCCTCCAGGACGGCGACCCGGTAGCCCTTCTCGGTCAGCCGCAGCGCCGCGACCGAACCGCCGAAGCCGGAGCCGACCACGACCACGTCGTAGTCGAACTCCGCCGAACCGCCGGACTCCACCATCTGCCACTGCTCCTTCGGGGACGAACCTGCCTGGGGGAAAGCCTGGTCGGCGCCGCGTCGAACCGCGGCGCCGGGTGGACGACGGCCCTGCTCGAGCCGCAGCCCTGCTCGAGCCGCGGTCCTACTTGAACCGCAGCGCCTTGAGCACCCGCAGCCCGCCGGTCATCACGGCGGCGAACTGCTGGTCGTCCAGCCCGAACGAGGGCGCGATCGGCATCAGCCGCTGGGTGGCGACGGTCTGCGCCTCCGTGAAGCGCAGGATGCCGTCGGCGCCGTGCCGCCGGCCCAGCCCGGAGTCGCCCATGCCGCCCATCGGCGCGGCCACCGAGCCGTACGCGGCCGCGTAGGCCTCGTTGACGTTGACCGTCCCGGTGCGCAGCCGGGCCGCGACCGCCCGGCCGCGCCGCAGGTCCCTGGTCCAGACGCTGGAGTTCAGGCCGTACGGCGTGGAGTTGGCGGCGGCCACCGCCTCCTCCTCGGTGTCGAAGCGGTAGACCGAGACGACCGGGCCGAAGGTCTCCTCTCCGCAGACCGCCATCTCCGGGGTCACCCCGTCCAGGACGGTCGGCTCGTAGAAGTACGGGCCGAGGTCGGGCCGGGCCCGCCCGCCGGTGAGCACGGTGGCGCCGGCCTTGACCGCCTCCTCCACGTGCCGGGTGGTGGTGTCCAGCTGCCGGGCGGAGACCAGCGAGCCCATGTCGGCGCCGTACGCCAGGCCGCCGCCCAGGCGCAGCGCCCGGGTGCGGGCGACGAAGCGCTCCAGGAACCGGTCGGCCACCGAGCGGTGCACCAGCAGCCGTTCGATCGAGATGCACAGCTGCCCGGCCGAGGAGAAGCAGGCCCGTACGGCGCCCGCGGCGGCCGCGTCGACGTCGGCGTCGGAGAGCACCAGCATGGCGTTCTTGCCGCCGAGTTCGAGCGAGGCGCCGACCAGCCGGGCGGCGGCGCGCTGGGCGACCTCGCGGCCGGTGCGGGTGGAGCCGGTGAAGGAGACGTAGTCGGCGTGCTCCACCACGGCGGGGCCGATCACCGGGCCGTCGCCGATCACCACCTGCCACAGGTCGGCCGGCAGCCCGGCCTCGATCAGCAGCTCCCGGGCCCACAGCCCGGTCAGCGCGGTCTGGGTGTCGGGCTTGTTGACCACCGCGTTGCCGGCCACGAAGGCGGGCAGCAGGTCCCCGACGCACAGCTCCAGCGGGTAGTTCCACGGCGAGATGTGGCCGATCACACCCTTGGGGCGGCGGGCCTCCACGGTGTGGGTGAGCACCGGCAGCGCACCGCCGCGGCGCCGGTCCTTCAGGTAGCCCTGGGCGGAGCGCCCGTAGTGCCGGGCGGCCATGGCGACGGCCAGGACCTCTTCGAAGGCGTGCAGCCGGGCCTTGCCGGTCTCGGCCTGGACGAGGTCCAGCACCTCGTCCTGCCGCTTGAGCAGCAGATCGTGGAAGCGCAGCAGCACGGCCGCGCGGCGGCGCACCGGCAGCGCGGCCCAGGCGCTCTGGGCGCGGCGGGCCAGCTGGAAGGCGACCTCGACGTCGGCCGGGGTGGACTGCGGCAGGCCGGCCAGCCGCTCACCGGTCAGCGGGGCGACGGTCTCCACCACGCTGGGCTCGGCGGTGGCGGTCACCCCGGTGGCCAGCCGCTCGACCAGGGAGCGGGGGACGGCGGTCGCGACGGTCCGGCCGCCGCCGGGGGCGGTCGGGTTGCCGCCCGCGCGGGCGCCGGGGTGTTCGGGGGCCACTGCATCTGCTGTGAGGTCCGACATACGGCGCAGCCTAGGCCTTCGCCGCCCGGCGCGGTACCCGTCGGTAACAAGAATCTGCCGCAGTCGGGCCAAAGCGGGGCGCTCCGCCCGTACGGCCCGGGCTCAGCGGGTCGGCGTGAAGTGGTTGAGCACCGTGGTGAAGCGCTGCTCGGCCTGCTGCCACTCACCGTCCTTGTCCGGGCTGGACGCGTAGATCGCGTAGGCGGTGCCGTCCTCGTCGATGAACTCGGTCTCGATCGCCCGGCGGCGCCCGCCCTCCTTGGCCGCGTAGCTGAACTCCCAGGTGGCCGCCTCGTGGCCGTTCACCACCGAGGCCACCATCCGGAGCTGCTTGTAGTCCTTGAGCGACTTGGAGACGTTGCCCTCCATCTGCCGCATGTGGTCCAGCGGCTTGACCGACTGACCGACGGTGACCGCGAACTGCAGGTAGTGCACCCTGCCGTCCGGGCTGTAGAAGATCTGGTTGCTGTCGGGGACGCCGAGGCTGCGCTGCCAGGCCGGGCCGCCGGTCGGCAGCGGGAAGCGGAAGCCGGCCGAGTCGTCGACCCAGCGGTACCCGGCGGGCGCGGGTGCCCCCGGGGTGGGGGTGCCGGTCGGCTCCGGATCGGTGGGCTCGGCCGTGTCGGGCTGGGTGGTCGGCGTGGGGTCGGCGCCCGGGGAGTCGACCACGTGCCGGGTGGCGAAGAAGGTCGCCGCGGCCGCCAGCACGCCGACCGCCACCGCGACGGCGACCAGCTTCATCCGGTTGCGGCGCCTCGCCGGCCCGCGCGCGGGCGCACCGGGGTGAGCGACCCGCGCGTCGGCAGCGGTGTGCGCACCCCCAGGAGTGCCGGGTCCGCCCGCCCGGACGTCCGGGGCGAACGGTACGGCGACCGACACCGCGGTCGCCGCGGTCCCGGCCGGACGCGGATCGGTCGGAGCCTCCGAGCCGACCGGGGTCCCCGAACCCTCCGGCGAGGAGGCCACGGTCCCGTCCGGTCCCTCGCTGCGGTCCACCACCGGCACCGACTGGGTGGGCGTGCGCACCGGCGTGGCCGAGGGCACCACCGAGGCGAGCCCCATGGTGTGCCCGGCCTGCACCTCGGCCAGCATCCGGGCCGCCTCGTCCGCGGTCGGCCGGTCGGCCGGGTCCTTGGCCATCAGCGCGGCCAGCACCGGCCCGAGCGGCCCGGCCCGGCGCGACTCCGGCAGCGGCTCGTCGACCACCGCGGCCAGCGTGGTGATCGGCGAGTCCCGGCGGAACGGCGACTGTCCCTCGACCGCCGCGTACAGCGTCGCCCCGAGGCCCCACAGGTCGGAGGCCGGCCCCGGCCGCTCGCCCTGGGCGCGCTCGGGCGCCAGGTAGTCCGGCGAGCCGACCAGGTCGCCGGGCCGGGTCAGCTCGGTCGAGCCCTCGTACTTGGCGATGCCGAAGTCCAGCAGCACCACGCGCCCGGTGCCGCGCTCCAGCAGCACGTTGGCCGGTTTGACGTCCCGGTGCAGCACCCCGAGCTGGTGGCCGCGGTGCAGCGCGGCGAGCACCTGGCTGCCGACCTCGGCGGCGGCGCGCGGCGGCAGGGTGCCGTCCTGGCTGATCACGTCGGCCAGCGAGCGGCCGTCGACCAGCTCCATCACGATCCACGGCCGGCCGTCCTGCTCCAGCACGTCGTGCACGGTGATCACACCGGGGTGCTTGATCCTGGCGGCGGCGCTGGCCTCGCGCTTCATCCGCGTGTGCAGGATCTGCAGGTCCTCCTCCGGCAGGTGGTTGACGGTCAGTTCCTTGACCGCGACCTCGCGGTCCAGCATCCGGTCCCAGGCCCGCCAGACCGTGCCCATCCCGCCCCGGCCGAGCCGCTCACCGAGCTCGTACCGCCCGGCCAGCAGCCGCTCCGTCTCGGCCGCCTCCGGCCGGTCCTGCACGCCCATCGGCGACCGCTCCCCCTCTCGATTCCACCTGCCGTCACCGCGGCGGAAAGCCCGCTGCAGACCACTGTTCGAACAGATCCCACGGACACCCTAGGCGCACCTCGCCGAGCCCGGTAATCTCGCCCACCCCCCGGACCTGCGGACCGGCGGGTAGCCGGACCGTCAGCCCGCGAACAGCACCACGGCGACGATGCCCAGCACCAGCAGCAGGAACACCCCTCCCACCAGCAGCGGTCCCAGCAGGGCCGGCGGAATCCGGGGGCTCCCGCCACCCCGAGCCGCGCCGGACTCCGGCGCGACCCCGCCCGACCGCCCGCGCCGACGCGGCCGCAGCGGCACCAAGGGCGCCTCCGGCTTCAGCGCCACCTCCCTCGCCACCCGCTCCTCGTCGGCCGGCTCCGGGGCGCTCGCCAGCAGCGCCGCCAACTCGCCCTGCACCGCCTGGGCCGTCGGCCGCAGCGTCGGATCCGGCTGCAGCAGCCGCTCGGCCAACGGTGCCAACGGCCCGCAGACCACCGACGGTTCACGTCGACCTTCCCGGACCGCCGTGACCAGCTCCGGCACCCCGACCTCCGGGAACGGCGGGCGGCCGGCCACCATCCGCTGCAGCAGCACCCCGAGCGCCCAGCAGTCCCCCGCCGGGCCGCCGTCCAAGGGCCAGCGCTCGGCCACCGGACCGACCAGCGTGGCCCGCACCTCGTACCGTCGCCGTCCGCCCGGCCCGCCGAGGTCCTCGGCCAACGCCTCCTGCGCCACCCCGTCGAGCAGCCCGCCGAGCATCGCCGCGCCGTCCTCGCAGACCAGCACCGACTCGGCGGCCACATTGCCGTGGGAGAGCCCGGCCTCGTGCAGCGCCCGCAGAGCACCGGCCACGTCGGCCGCCAACTCGGCCGCCCGGTACGGCGGGAGCGGCCCGGCGGTGAGCAGTTCGGCCAGCATCCAGCCCGCCGGCCGCTCCTCCACCGTCCACAGCAACTCACCGTCGACGAACGCGCCGACCCCGCGCAGCAGCCTCGGGTGCCAGGCCGGCGCGGCCGAACCGACCGCCGCCACCCGCCGTACCAGCCGGTCCCCGTGCCCGGGGTTGGGCTCCTCCGGGTCCTGACCCACGGTCAGCAACGCGGGCAGCTCCACGGCGCGCAGCAGCACCGACTCGCCGGTGTGCTCGTCCACCGCGAAGGCTCGCAGCAGTTCGGGACGGTCCGTCAACCGGTACCGACCCGCCATCAACTGGCCGGGGCCGCCTCGCATGCCAGTTCCTCTCGTCACCGGACAGCCTACTGAGCGGTTCCTTTACGCTCGCTCCCATGGACTGGACCGATCTGATCGACACCGCCTTCAAGGTGGCGGGCAACAGCAACCAAGCCAACCGCGCCGAGGCCGTCCGCACGGTCGAAGCGGTCGTCATCGACGGCGAGGAACCGGTCGCCTCCACCGCCGGGCGGCACCCCGACCACTTCCGCAGGGGCGTGCTGGTGCTCACCACCCACCGACTGCTCTTCCTGAAGGACGGAAAGCCACCGGTACCGGTTCCGCTCACGGCCGTCACCGGCGCCACCGTGGCCCGCACCAAGTTCAACGGCGAGGTGCTCACCGTCGTCGCACTGACCGGCTCGCACCGCTTCGAGGACGTGATCAAGGCCGAGCCCTTCGCCGAACGGATCCGCGAAACCGCCCAGGTCGCCCGCACCACCCTGCCACCAGCGCCGGCCCCCTCCGGCGACCGACTCGTCGACCAGCTGGAACGCCTGGCCGCCCTGCGGGTATCCGGCGCACTCACCGACGAGGAGTTCAGCCGGGCCAAGCAGCGTCTGATCGGCTGAGCCCTACGGCGCCGGCTGGAAGCTGTCGAACACGACCTCCCGGGCGGAGGCCTGCGCGGCCCACTGCGCGTCCGGAACGATCCAGTAGATCGAGTAGCCGTACTTGGCCGGGTTCCCGGTCACGAAGCCCCGGTTGAGCGAGTGCGACTTGGGCGTGCCGTTGGTCCACTCCCAGTCCGCCGCGTTGCTCCACTGCCGGTAGGTGATCGCCGCCAGGTTCAGCCGCTGGTAGTTCGTCACCTGGCCGCGGACGTTGGGCTCCGAGTCCTGCCAGTCGGCGAGGGCACTCGCCCCCGGTGAGGTGGTCCACTCGATCCGCAGCTGGCTGCCGTCGGCCGGGTTCTTGAAGATCCGCCGGTTGGAGTCCGACCCGGCCGGCTGCAACCAGTCCGGCAGCGTGACGGAGAACCCGCTCGGATCCTGGTAGGCGTGGTAACCCGCCGGCACCGCGCCACCCGTGGTCTGCGTCGGAGCCGGCTCGGTCGTCGGCGTCTGGGCCGCCGCGGTCGTCGGCGCCTGAGCCGCCGCGGTCGGCGGCGGCGCGGGGGCCGAGGACTCCGTCGTGGCACTCGGCTCCGCGGGAGCAGGAGCTGACGCCGTCACCGCCGCCGTCGGAGTCTGACTCGGCGTGGCCCCCGTGGTCGCCGCGACCGGCGAGGTCGCACCCGCACTGCGGGTGCTCTGCCCCTTCGCGCCGCCGCTCCCACCACCCACGGCCTGGACCACCGCGACGATCCCGGCGATCAGCAACAGCACCAGCACGCCAACCGCCGCCGCCCCTTGCGCGGATCGGCCCCGGCCGCCTGGGTCGCCCCCATCGTCCACTCACTGGTGACCGGCCGGATCGGCTCGGTCGCCGGTGCCGGCGCCGGCGCCGGCGCCGGCACCGGCTCGGCCGCAGGCTTCGCGACGGACTCCTCGTCCCGCGCCCGACTGCCCACCCGAACCGTCCCCAGCAGCCCGCCCACCGTCCGCCTGGGAGTGTCCCCAGCCTCCGGCGCGGCCTTCACCGGCGGCTCGGCCTTCTCCGCCCCGCCCTCGTCGCCCTTCCCGCCGGCGACCGGCATCGCGTGCTCGGTGGTCGACTCGGCCTTGGCGGTCGCCTCCGCCACCACCCGCTTCAGCAGCGACCGGGTCTGCGAAGCGTCCAGCCGCTTCGCCGGGTCCTTCTCCAGCAGCCCCTCGATCACCGGCAGCAGCGGCCCGGCGTTCGCCGGGGTGGTCAGCTCCTCGGTCATCACCGCGGTCAGGGTGGCCAGCGCCGAGCCGCGGTCGTACGGCGGCCGACCCTCGACCATCGCGTACAGCGTGCCGCCCAGCGACCACAGGTCGGCCGGCGGCCCGGGCTTCTGCCCGCGCGCCCGCTCCGGGGATATGTACGAGGGAGCGCCGACCAGCATCCCGGTGGAGGTGATCGAGGCGTCGCCCTCCACACTGGCGATCCCGAAGTCGGTGAGCACGACCCGGCCGTCCTCGCCGATCAGCACGTTCGACGGCTTCACGTCCCGGTGCAGGATGCCCAGCGCGTGCGCCGCGGTCAGCACGCCCAGCACGTCCAGCGCGATCTCCGCCGCCCGCGCGGGCGGCAGCGGCCCGTCCTCCCGGACGACGTCGGCCAGCGAGCGGGACTCGACCAGCTCCATCACGATCCACGGCCGGTCGTCCTCGTCGACCACGTCGAAGACCGTCACCGCCGAGTTGTGCCGGATCCGCGCGGTCGCCTTCGCCTCGCGCAGCGTCCGGACGATCAGCCGGTGCTTCTCCTCCTCCTCGACGCTGGCGTTCATCCGCAGTTCCTTGACCGCGACGGTCCGGCCCAGCATCTCGTCCTCGGCGCGCCAGACGGTGCCCATGCCACCGCGTCCGAGCACACCGTTCAGCCGGTAGCGGCCGGCCAGGAGGCGGCCGGTGGAACCCTGCGCCTGGGTCATTCGGAACGTTCCCCCATGTGCTGCTGGCGGTCGTGGTGACGGCGCGTCGGCCCGGGGCCCGAACGCCCAAGCCTCCATCATCCCCTGTCCGGAGGGGCGGCTACCACCCGCCCCCCGACCCAAGCCGGGACGAACCGGAACGGGTGCGACGCTCTGTGCCCGATCTGTGATCGAAAACTCGCCAAGATCTGCCCGCACCGCTGCTACCGTTCGGCAGCTCATAGTCTTTCCGGGGGGACTCGACGCCCATGACCGCACCCGCACCGGGCGCTGACGGCCCATCGCTCCGACCGCGCACCGCCCAGCACTACTCGGTCGCACCCGTCCTGGACACCCCCGAGGGCTACGTCGCCCCCGGCATGCCCGGCGTCCCGGTCACCGGCTACGACCCCACCGCCCACCGCCGCACCCCCCGCCGCCGCACCGCCCTCGCCCTCCTCCTCGCCCCGCTCGCCGCCCTCCTCGCCGGCCTCGCCTACGGCTGCGCCCCCCTGCGCGCCGCCGACAGCCTCGGCTGGCTGACCATCGCCCAGGCCGGCCTGGTCGCCCTCCCCCTCGGCCTGCTGGGCGGCCGCAACCGCTTACTCCCACTCCTCGGCGCCCTCCTCTCGGCCGGCGCCCTCCTCCTCGGCCAACTGACCCAGCACCTCCGCCTCGTCCACACCGCCACCGCCACCCCCCGCACCCTCCTCCACGCCACCCTCAGCTCCTGGCGCGCCGACCTGCGCCCCCTCGACCTCGCCTTCTACGCCATCGCCCTCACCGGCGGCTTCCTCCTCACCCGCCGCACCGCCAACCGCACCTGACCACCCCCCTCATGGGCGCGCGGGCAACGCCCCGCACGCCCACCAAGCACCCCCGCCCCTCCCACCCGACCAAGGCGAGAGGGACGCGCTGCGGGAGGGGCGGTGGAGGGGGTGGCCGCGGAAGGGGGCGTTGCGGGTGATTTTCAGACTGCCAACGGCGCCCAGCACCCCACCCACAGAGTCGGCAGTCGGAAAATCATCCAGCCCCCGGAGCGGCCACCCCCGGAACCGCCCCGGCGTCACCCACCCTCCCGAGAGCCCACCAACCCCAACCCCACCCCCACCCCGACAAGCCCGAAGGCCCCCACCGGCAATCCGGCGAAGGCCTCCGTCCCTGCTTCAGCAACCCCCTCAGCGGTGATCCAGCGCCGGGTTGACCGTCACCTCGACCCGCTGGAACTCCTTCAGCTCCGTGTACCCGGTAGTAGCCATCGCCCGCCGCAGCGCCCCGAACAGGTTCATGGTCCCGTCCGGCGTGTGCGACGGCCCGGTCAGGATCTCCTCGGTGGTGCCGACGGTCCCGAGGTCCATCCGCTTGCCCCGCGGCAGCTCCTCGTGGACGGCCTCCATCCCCCAGTGGAACCCCTTGCCCGGGGCGTCCGTGGCACGGGCCAGCGCAGCGCCGATCATCACGGCGTCGGCGCCGCAGGCAACCGCCTTCGGGATGTCGCCGCTGTACCCGACGCCCCCGTCCGCGATGACGTGCACGTAGCGCCCGCCGGACTCGTCCATGTAGTCGCGCCGCGCCGCCGCCACGTCGGCGACCGCGGTCGCCATCGGCACCTGGATGCCCAGCACGTTGCGGGTGGTGTGGGCGGCGCCGCCGCCGAAGCCGACCAGCACGCCGGCCGCGCCGGTCCGCATCAGGTGCAGCGCGGCGGTGTACGTGGCACAGCCGCCGACGATCACCGGAACGTCCAGTTCGTAGATGAACTGCTTGAGGTTGAGCGGCTCGGCGGCGCTGGAGACGTGCTCGGCCGAAACGGTGGTGCCGCGGATGACGAAGACGTCGACCCCGGCGTCCACGACGGCCTTGGAGAACTCGGCGGTGCGCTGCGGCGAGAGCGCGGCGGCGGTGACGACGCCGGAGTCGCGGACCTCCTGGATCCGCTGCTTGATGAGCTCGGCGCGGATCGGCGCGGCGTAGATCTCCTGCAGGCGGCGGGTCGCGGCGGCTGCGTCGGTGATCGAGACGATCTCGTCCAGCAGCGGCTGCGGGTCCTCGTAGCGGGTCCAGAGGCCTTCGAGGTTCAGCACGCCGAGGCCGCCGAGGCGGCCGATGGCGATGGCCTGCTGCGGCGAGACCACGCTGTCCATGGGGGCGGCCAGGAACGGCAGCTCGAAGCGGTAGGCGTCGATCTGCCAGGCGATCGAGACCTCCTTCGGGTCACGCGTACGGCGGCTGGGGACGACGGCGATGTCGTCGAAGGCGTACGCCCGGCGGCCGCGCTTGCCTCGCCCGATCTCGATCTCAGTCACTTCGAGCCCTTCTGGTTTGTTGCTCATGCCCGCCGGGTCACCCCGGCCGCCCCCAGTATCCCGTACCAACGCTGGTGGCGCCCCGACGGCCCACGCCCCGGACGGGCCGAGGGGCCCGCCACTGCCTTAGCAGCGACGGGCCCCTCAGTGGTTCGGGCCGTTCAGCGGGCCGAGTAGTTCGGCGCCTCGACGGTCATCTGGATGTCGTGCGGGTGGCTCTCCTTGAGGCCGGCCGCGGTGATCCGGACGAAGCGGCCCTTGCTCTCCATCTCGGCGATGGTGCCGGCGCCGACGTAACCCATGGTCTGGCGCAGGCCGCCGACCAGCTGGTGCAGCACGGCGGACAGCGGGCCGCGGTACTGGACCTGGCCCTCGATGCCCTCGGGGACGAGCTTGTCGTCCGAGGCGACCTCGGCCTGGAAGTAGCGGTCCTTGGAGTAGGAGCGGCCCTGGCCGCGGGACTGCATGGCACCCAGCGAGCCCATGCCGCGGTAGGACTTGAACTGCTTGCCGTTGATGAACAGCAGCTCGCCCGGGGACTCCTCGCAGCCGGCCAGCAGCGAGCCCAGCATCACGGTGTCGGCACCGGCGGCGAGCGCCTTGCCGATGTCGCCGGAGTACTGCAGGCCGCCGTCGCCGATGACCGGCACGCCGGCCGCCTGGCAGGCCTGGGCGGCCTCGTAGATGGCGGTGATCTGCGGGACGCCGATGCCGGCGACGACGCGGGTGGTGCAGATGGAGCCGGGGCCGACGCCGACCTTGACGCCGTCCACGCCGGCGTCGATCAGTGCCTGGGCGCCGTCCCGGGTGGCGACGTTGCCGCCGACCACGTCGACCCGGACGGCCGACTTGATCTTCTCGATCCAGGCCAGCGCGTTGTGGCTGTGACCGTGCGAGGTGTCGACGACCAGGAAGTCCACGCCCGCCTCGACCAGGGCCTGGGCCCGGTCGAAGGCCTCGGCGCTGGCGCCGACGGCGGCGCCGACCAGCAGACGGCCCTCGGCGTCCTTGGCGGCGTTGGGGTACTGCTCGGCCTTGACGAAGTCCTTGACGGTGATCAGGCCCTTGATCCGGCCCTCGTCGTCGACCAGCGGAAGCTTCTCGATCTTGTGGCGGCGCAGCAGCGCCATCGCGTCCTCGCCGGAGATGCCGACCTTGCCGGTGATCAGCGGCATCGGGGTCATGATCTCGCGGACCTGGCGGCTGCGGTCCGACTCGAAGGCCATGTCGCGGTTGGTGACGATGCCGAGCAGCTTGCCGGCCTCGTCGGCGATCGGCACGCCGGAGATGCGGAACTTGGCGCACAGCGCGTCGGCCTCGGCCAGCGTGGTGTCCGGGCCGACCGTGATCGGGTCGGTGACCATGCCGGACTCGGAGCGCTTCACCAGGTCGACCTGGTTGGCCTGGTCCTCGACCGACAGGTTGCGGTGCAGCACGCCGACGCCGCCCTGACGGGCCATCGCGATGGCCATCCGCGCCTCGGTGACCTTGTCCATCGCCGCGGACAGCAGCGGGATGTTGACGCGGACGTTCCGGGAGACCCGGGAGGAGGTGTCGACCTGGTTCGGCAGCACCTCGGAGGCCCCGGGCAGCAGCAGGACGTCATCGAACGTGAGCCCGAGCATGGCGAACTTCTCGGGTACGCCTGCGGCGTTGTAAGACATTTGGGGAGTACCTTCCGTGGCCGGCCTAATCCGCTCGCGCCCAGAGGGAGGGGCGCGTTGATCGCTCACTCGCGCAGACCGCCGAAAGCCGGGCGACTTGGAGGAACCTCCAAAGGAACCCCGCGCGCACCCGCGAAACTTTGGCAACCTGCCCAGGCGCCGATACCCCATGGTACTGGCACCGCGAACGTGCCCTCGTATGCCCTTGACAACAAGGGCCCCCGCCCCCTCATTCCGCCCGGCGGGAGGCCCCCTGGCCTGCGCCTCCGCTCAGGAGGACTCCTCCGCGAGCGCCCGCAGCCGGCTGAGCGCCCGGTGCTGGGCCACCCGGACGGCGCCCGGCGACATCCCGAGCACCTCGCCGGTCTCCTCCGCCGACAGTCCGGCGGCCACCCGCAGCAGCACCAGTTCGCGCTGACGGGCCGGCAGGTTGGAGAGCAGCTCCTTGGCCCAGGCCGCGTCGCTGCTGAGCAGCGCCTGCTCCTCCGGGCCGAGTGCCTCGTCCGGCACCTCCGGCAGGTCGTCCTGCGGCACCACGGTCGAACCGGGCCCGCGCATCGCGGCCCGCTGCAGGTCGGCGATCTTGTGGGCGGCGATGCCGTAGACGAAGGCCTCGAACGGCCGCCCCTGGTCCTTGTACCGGGGCAGCGCGCACAGCACCGCGACGCAGACCTCCTGGGCCACGTCGTCGACGTGGTGCCGGGCACCGCCGGGCAGCCGGACCAGCTTGGCGCGGCAATACCGCAGCGCGAGCGGGTGGACGTAGGCGAGCAGCGCGTCGATGGCCGGGCCCTCACCGCGCACGGCGGCCGCGACCAGTTCGCCGACCAGGGGCGAGCCGCCCGTGCCGAGCACCGGCGGGCGGCCCGGACCGGCTTCGGCGCCGGGGGCGCCGGAGTCCGCGTACGACGGATCGTGGCCCGGGTCGGAGGGCTCGGCCTCCCCCGGGTCCGCCTGGCCGGCCGCACCGGCGACATCGTCGCGCATCGGTCCATGGTGCCTGGTCGACCGGGAAAACGCGGCACCGCGTCCGGAGTTGTGCACCGGAACGTTATGCGCTGCGGCACCGTGCGGCGTGCCGCGCACCACCGGCCCCTCCTGCACCGTGCCGCCTTCCGCCCCGCCGCCATAGGTGGTCCCGTCCGCCGCGCCGTCCGCCGAGTGTCCTGCGGCTGCGTGGTTCGCCGCAGCGCCTGTCCGCTGGTCCCCGAGGTGCTCCACTCCTCCATGGTGCAACCTCGGGACCGTAACGTCACACGCCTGTGCGGCGCCCGCTCCGGAATTCGACGGCGGCGCGTCGCAGCCGACGGCGCCGCCGGTGGTCAGCGGACCAGGCCCCAGCGGAAACCCAGCGCCACCGCGTGCGCGCGGTCGGAGGCCCCGAGCTTCTTGAACAGCCGTCGGGCGTGGGTCTTCACGGTGTCCTCGGACAGGAACAGCTCGCGTCCGATCTCGGCGTTGCTGCGTCCGTGGCTCATGCCCTCCAGCACCTGGATCTCACGCGCCGTCAGGGTGGGTGCGGCGCCCATGTCGGGGCTGCGCAGCCGGCGCGGGGCGAGCCGCCACGTCGGGTCGGCGAGCGCCTGGGTGACGGTGGCCCGCAGTTCGGCGCGCGAGGCGTCCTTGTGCAGGTACCCGCGGGCACCCGCGGCCACCGCGAGCGCGACGCCGTCGAGGTCCTCGGCGACGGTGAGCATGATGATCCGGGCGCCCGGGTCGGCGGACAGCAGCCGCCGGACCGTCTCGACCCCGCCGAGGCCGGGCATCCGGACGTCCATCAGGACGAGATCGGAGCGGTCGGCCACCCAGCGGCGGAGGACCTCCTCCCCGTTCGTCGCGGTGGTGACCCGGTCCACCCCGGGTACGGTCGCGACGGCGCGGCGAAGCGCCTCGCGGGCGAGCGGGGAATCGTCGCAAACGAGAACGGAAGTCATGACCGTCGTCCTCCGCAGCTGATCCGCGTCACGTTGAGCCTCCTGGCTGGTACGAACCTCTCCGACACGGCCGATCGGCGACGGACTTCGTACTGATCGCCCCGACTTGCCCGCGATCGTTCCCGACGTCCGGCGCCCGCTAACCGCCTCCGCACTTCCAACGACCGTCACTCGAATGAGTTACGGCCTTCAGGGCATCTCCACCACTGTACGTGGCCAACCCGTTACCGATCAGCCGCATCGCGGTGCACACGCCGCACTTTTGTGCAGCTCGCGCGCGGTCGGCGTACGACCCCGCACACCGGTGCGGCCCGTCGCGCGCCCCTCGGCCACCCGATTGCCACGTCCGGGCCCAACGAAAACCCTTGCCCACTTTGCCCGTTTTTATAGCTTTCCTATGGTCATTGACTGTTGTGCCCGCATGTGGGTGACTTGTCCATGGAGTTGCCTTAAGTCATATTTCCAGGTGTCCACACCAACGCGGGACGCCCCGCCGGGCACCGTTCGGCAGCAGCCCGCCGAAAAGCCCGGCCGTCGCCGACCGCCTCCGAAGGGAATGAGCCATGGCAGATTTCTCCCGTCTCCCCGGTCCCAACGCGGACCTCTGGGACTGGCAGCTCTCGGCAGCCTGCCGCGGCGTGGACAGCTCGCTCTTCTTCCACCCCGAGGGCGAGCGCGGGGCGGCACGAAGTTCGCGCGAGGCCAGCGCCAAGGAGGTGTGCATGCGCTGTCCGGTGATCGCGGAGTGCGCCGCGCACGCCCTGGCGGTCCGTGAGCCGTACGGGGTCTGGGGCGGGATGACGGAGGACGAGCGCGAGGAGATGCTGGGCCGCTCGCGGCACCGCCTGGTGGAGGTCCCGCTGGCCCCGCCGACGGTCGCCCACCGCTAGACCCGCGTCCGCGGTGCGCCGTGGAGAAACGTTTCTTCGCGGCGCCTCAGGCCGCCGAGACCCCCTCCGGGGGCGCGGGGCCGCCGTCACCGATCGTCAGCGGTGGGCCGCGGCGCCCGCCAGCCGTTCCTGCATCAGCGCGACGGCCGGGACCTCGGCCAGGTCCGGCAGGGTCAGCGCCACCACCTGGCGCACCGCCGGCACCCCGGAGGCCGTCCGCACCGGCACCGTCGACACGCCGTCAGGACGCACCGACTGCAGGGCCAGTCGGGGCAGCACCGCCACCCCTAGCCCGGCCGCCACCAGGCCGACCACCGCCGGGTAGTCGTCGGTCGCGAAGTCGATCCGGGGCTCGAAGCCCGCCCCCGCGCACAGCTCCACCAGGTGCCCCCGGCACTGGGGGCAGCCGGCGATCCACTGCTCCCCCGCCAGTTCGGCCAGCCCCACCGGCCCGCCCCGCCCGGCCAGCGGGTGACCGGCGGGCAGCAGGCCCACCAGCGGGTCGTCCAGCAGCGGGGTGACCACCAGGTCGGACCAGTCGGTGCCGGCCGACAGCTGCTGCGCCTCCAGGTTCGCCTCGGCCCGCGCCTCCCGCGGCGAGCCGTGCGCGGGGGCCGGCGACGCGGTGGCGCCGTCGGACTGCGGGTAGCGGAAGGCCAGGGCGATCTCGCACTCGCCGCCGCGCAGCATCGCCAGCGACTCCGGCGGCTCGGCCTCGACCAGCGACACGCGCACCCCCGGATGGCTGTCCCGCAGGCGGGCGACCGCGGGCGGCACCAGGGTGGAACTCGCGGTCGGGAAGGAGACCAGCCGCACCCGCCCGGCCCGCAGCCCGGCTATCGCGGCGACCTCCTCCTCGGCGGCGGAGAGCCCGGCCAGGATTCCGGTGGCATGCTTGAGCAGGACCCGCCCGGCCTCGCTGAGCTGCATCCCGCGGCCCGAGCGGACCACCAAAGGGGTGTCCACGGACTTCTCCAGGGCCTTCATCTGCTGGCTGATGGCAGGCTGGGTGCACCCCAGCTCGCGGGCGGCGGCGGAGAAGGAGCCGGTGCGGGCGACGGCACGCAGGACGCGCAGATGGCGGGCCTCGATCATGCCTCAGTTATAAGGCAATCTTTGCATTCTGCAAAATTCTACTGATAGTTGAACCCTCAAGCGGGTCCGGCAGGAACAACCGGAGGCCCGGTCCGCCCCCTCGGGAGGAGCGGACCGGGCCTCCGGTCAGGCGTTCGGCGTCAGTGCGAGTGGCCGTGGCCGCCGTGCGAGTGACCGGCCTCGGCCTCCTCCTCCTTCTTCTCCACCACGAGGGTCTCGGTGGTGAGGAGCAGGGAGGCGATCGAAGCGGCGTTCTCCAGGGCGGAACGGGTGACCTTGACCGGGTCGATGACGCCGGCCTTCACCAGGTCGCCGTACTCGCCGGTGGCGGCGTTGTAGCCCTGGCCGGTCTCCAGCTCGGAGACCTTGGAGGTGATGACGTAGCCCTCCAGGCCGGCGTTCTGGGCGATCCAGCGCAGCGGCTCGTGCAGCGCCTTGCGGACCACGGCGACACCGGTGGCCTCGTCACCCGACAGGCCCAGGCCGTCGTTCAGCACCTTGGCGGCGTGGACCAGGGAGGCGCCACCACCGGCGACGATGCCCTCCTCGACCGCGGCGCGGGTCGCCGAGATGGCGTCCTCCAGGCGGTGCTTGCGCTCCTTCAGCTCCACCTCGGTGGCGGCGCCGACCTTGATGACGCAGACGCCGCCGGCCAGCTTGGCCAGGCGCTCCTGCAGCTTCTCGCGGTCCCAGTCGGAGTCGGTCGCGGCGATCTCGCCCTTGATCTGGGCGACGCGGCCGGCCACGGCCTCGGAGTCACCGGCGCCGTCGACGATGGTGGTCTCGTCCTTGGTGATGGTCACGCGGCGGGCGGTGCCCAGCACGTCCAGACCGGCCTGGTCGAGCTTGAGGCCGACCTCCTCGGAGATGACCGTGCCGCCGGTCAGGACGGCCAGGTCGCCGAGGATCGCCTTGCGGCGGTCGCCGAAGCCCGGGGCCTTGACGGCGACGGCGTTGAAGGTGCCGCGGATCTTGTTCACGACCAGGGTCGACAGCGCCTCGCCGTCGACGTCCTCGGCGATGATCAGCAGCGGCTTCGAGGCACCGCTCTGCAGGATCTTCTCCAGCAGCGGCAGGAGCTCCTGGATGGAGGAGATCTTGCCCTGGTTGATCAGGATGTACGGGTCCTCCAGGACCGCCTCCTGACGCTCCGCGTCGGTGACGAAGTACGGCGACAGGTAGCCCTTGTCGAACTGCATGCCTTCGGTGAAGTCCAGCTCCACGCCGAAGGTGTTCGACTCCTCGACGGTGATGACACCGTCCTTGCCGACCTTGTCGATCGCCTCGGCGATCAGCTCGCCGACCTGGGCGTCCTGCGCGGAGAGGGACGCGACGGCGGCGACGTCGTCCTTGCCCTCGATCTCGCGGGCGACGGACAGCAGGTGCTCGGAGACGGCGGCGACGGCCTTGTCGATGCCCTTCTTCAGGGCGGCCGGGCCGGCACCGGCGGCGACGTTGCGCAGACCCTCGTTGACCAGGGCCTGGGCCAGCACGGTGGCGGTGGTGGTGCCGTCACCCGCGACGTCGTTGGTCTTGGTGGCGACCTCCTTGACGAGCTGCGCGCCAAGGTTCTCGTACGGGTCGTCCAGCTCGACCTCACGGGCGATGGTGACACCGTCGTTGGTGATGGTCGGGGCGCCGAACTTCTTGTCGATGACGACGTTGCGGCCCTTGGGGCCGATGGTCACCTTGACGGTGTCGGCCAGCTTGTTGACACCGCGCTCCAGCGAGCGGCGGGCGTCCTCGTCGAACTGCAGGATCTTCGCCATGTTCCCTATTCCCTCGGGGCTGCGGCCGGCCCAGCGGCCGCCGAACTACGTGAACCAACAACCACGCCCCGGCCCCTGTCACTTGGGACACGGATCCGGGGCGGGTCGGAACGACTTACTTCTCGGTGCTGTTACTTCTCGATGATGGCGAGAACGTCACGGGCCGAGAGGACGAGGTACTCCTCGCCCTGGTACTTCACCTCGGTGCCGCCGTACTTCGAGTACAGGACGATGTCACCGACGGCGACGTCGAGCGGCAGACGCTGGCCGTCCTCGAAGCGGCCCGGGCCGACGGCCAGGACGACGCCCTCCTGGGGCTTCTCCTTGGCGGTGTCCGGGATAACCAGGCCGGAGGCCGTGGTGGTCTCGGCGTCGAGCGGCTGGACCACGATGCGGTCCTCGAGCGGCTTGATGGCAACCTTGCTGCTGGTGGTCACGTCCGAGCTCCCCTTCGGAGATTACGGGGTTTTCTAACGGGTAGGGGCGAACCTGCGAGCCTGCCGTCGCGGGGGTCAGACACACGTCTTCGCGTTAGCACTCCCCCACTGGGGAGTGCCAAGGACGACCATAGGCCGCGGTTAGCACTCAGTCAACCAGAGTGCCAACGGCGCGCCCGGCGGACTCGGGTGGCCGATGGGTGGTCGCACTCGTGTACGAGTCCGGGCCCCCGGCCGGACTCCTGACACGGCATCGATTCCGACGCGCGTCGGCCCGTGCCGGCTCAAGGACGTTTCCCTCGCCCTGCCGGCGCCGCTCCTGCTCGGCGTCGTGCTCCCGTTGGTCCCAGCGGTCCTCTCCTCGGGCGTCCCGTCGCGGTGACCGACCGCCTCCCCCTCGTCCGACCGGTCAGAATGACCGTGTGGACACCGAGAACCTCCAGCCCCTGCTGACCCCCCGTGGTCAGGCCCTGCTCGCCGAACTGCGCGAGTTCGCACCCGAGGAGGAGCTGGCGCTGGCCACCCGGCTGCGGCGGGAGCACCCGGCGGAGCTGGTGTCGGCGGCGTTCGGGCAGGCGCGGCTGCGGCAGCGGGCGCGGGCGAAGTTCGGGGCGGACGCCGACCTGATGTACTTCACGCCCAACGGGGTCGAACAGTCCACCCGGCGCAGCGTGGCCGAGTGGCGGGCGCGCCGCTTCGCCGGGCTGGGCGTACGGCGGCTGGCGGACCTGTGCTGCGGCATCGGCGGGGACGTGCTGGCGCTGGCCCGGGCCGGGATCGAGGTGCTGGCCGTCGACAAGGATCCGGCGGCCTGCGCCGCCACCGCGGCCAACGCCGCCGCACTGGGCCTGACCGAGCTGGTCGAGGTGGTCTGCGCGGACGTCGCCGAGGTGGACGTGACCGGCTACGACGCGGTGTTCACCGACCCGGCCCGGCGCACCTCGCGCGGCCGGGTGTTCGACCCGGAGGCGTACGCGCCGCCGCTCTCCTGGGCGATCGAGGCCGGGCGGCGGACCCCGATCGGCGCACTGAAGGTCGCTCCGGGCATCCCGCACGAGGCCGTCCCGGCGGACGCCGAGGCCGAGTGGGTCTCCGACCACGGGGACGTCAAGGAGGCGGTGCTCTGGTTCGGCACCGGGGCGGACCGCCCGCACCGCGCCACCCTGCTGCCGCAGGCCGCCAGCCTGACCGGCGGCGACCTGCCCGACCCGCCGGCCGGCCCGGTCGGACGGTACCTGTACGAGCCGGACGGCGCGGTGATCCGGGCGCACCTGGTGGCCGAGGTGGCCGAGCAGGTCGGCGGCCGCCTGATCGACCCGAAGATCGCCTACCTGACCTCCGACCGACTGGTCGCCACCCCGTACGCACACGCCTTCGAGCTCACCGACGTGCTGCCGTACAACGTCAAGAAGCTGAAGGCGCTGCTGCGCGAGCGCGGGGTCGGCACGGTGGTGATCAAGAAGCGCGGGATGGCGATCACCCCGGAGGAGCTGCGCCGTCAGCTCAAGCCCTCCGGGCCGAACACCGTCACGGTGATTCTCAGCCGCACCGACAACGGGCCGCTGATGATGCTGGGACAGCCGGTGCGGACGCCTCAGGAGGCCGGCGGCTGGATGTAGTCGTCCAGCCGGGCCACCGAGAAGCCCTGCTCCTGGATCCGGGCGAGCAGGTCAGCGAACATCTGGGTCATCGTGGCGCCCTTGAGCTCCTTGGGGCCGCGGAAGTGCGCCAGGATGATGTCGCCGGGCTTCAGTTTCTTGTCGCCCGCCTGGTACTGCATGTCGTGGATCTGCATCGACTCGCGCCAGAGCACGATCGCGCGCGGGCCGCACTGCTGCACCGAGTTGTTGAGCGTCGGGGTGTTGGCGCCGTCGCCGAACGGCGGGCGGAACAGCAGCGGGGCGGTGCCGTACTGCTGGGTGAGCGCGGCCTGGTCCTCGCAGACCTCGGACTTCTGCTTCTCCGGCGAGAGCTTGCTCATCACCGGGTGGGTGACGGTGTGGTTCTGGATGTGGTTGCCCAGCGCCTGGAGCGGCTTGAAGTAGCCGTAGTCGTTCTTGACGATGTCCTTGGTCAGGAACATCGTGATCGGCACCTTGAGGTCGGTCAGCATCTCGACGAACTTCGGGTCCTTCTCGGCGCCGTCGTCGATGGTGATGAAGACGACCTTGTCGGTGGTCTTCACGTCGCTGAACACCGGTACGGTGCCGCTGCGTTCGAGCTTGATGGGCTTGTCGGCGGGCGGCGCGGGGGCCGGGGTGAGCGGCTTGAGGTTCCACTTCGCCCAGGCCGCGGCGTCGCCCTCGGCCGGGGCCGCGCCCGGCGCGGTGGCCGCGGCGGCCGGCGTGCCGCCACCGCCGGACGGCTGGGGCGCCGCCGACGCGGCCTTCGTCCCGGCCGGTGCGGCGGTGCCGCCCCCGTTGTCTCCGCACGCGGTGGCGAAGGCCAGCAGCGCCAGCGCCCCCGCCGCGTACGCCCTGGTCCTGCTCCGCCCGTCCCTGTTCACCGCACCGCGCTCCCGGTCCCGTCCAGCTTTCTCTCAGCTATGCACGGTAGCGGCCGCCACGGCGGTTCCCGACGACGGTCTACTCGACGTGCTCGCTGGTGAAGGACCAGCGGTGCACCGGACGGCCGAGCAGCGCGGCCGGCGGGTCGGCGACGGCCGTGGGTTCGCCGTCCCACCAGGTGATCAGCAGCACCCGCTCGCCGGGCGCGGAGAACAGCTCGGTCCGGACCAGCCCGGCCGCGCCGCGCAGTCCGGGCAGAGCGGACTCCCGTACCCAGGCGGCGAGTTCGGCCGCCCGGCCGTCCGCCGCCCGGGCCTCCCACATCGCGGCGACGGTCACGCGCCGCCGCCGAGGGCGTCGTAGGCCTGGCCGTGGAAATCCGTGTGGGGCACGTGGACGTCGGTGACGGGCAGCGAGGAGTCCGCCGACAGGTCGAAGGCGGAGGGGGTGCGGCCCCGCCACACCATCTCGGAGCCCAGCGCCGCCACCATCGCGCCGTTGTCGGTGCACAGGCCCGGCCGGGGCACCCGCAGCCGGATGCCGGCCCGGTCGCAGCGCTGCTGGGCCATCTCGCGCAGCCGGGAGTTGGCCGCGACCCCGCCGCCGATCATCAGGTGGTCGACGCCGTTGTCCCGGCAGGCCTTGACGGCCTTGCGGGTGAGCACGTCGGTGACCGCCTCCTGGAAGGAGGCCGCGACGTCGGCGATCGGCACCTCCTCGCCGGCCCGGCGCTTGGCCTCCACCCAGCGGGCGACGGCGGTCTTCAGCCCGGAGAAGGAGAAGTCGTACGCGGGGTCGTTCCTCCCGCTCAGGCCGCGCGGGAAGCTGATCGCCTCGGGGTCGCCCTCGCGGGCCGTCCGGTCGACGATCGGACCGCCCGGGAAGCCCAGGCCGAGCACCCGGGCGACCTTGTCGAAGGCCTCGCCGGCCGCGTCGTCGATGGTCGCGCCGAGCGGGCGGACGTCCGTGGTGATGTCCTCGCTGAGCAGCAGCGAGGAGTGCCCGCCGGAGACCAGCAGGGCCATCGTCGGCGAGGGCAGCCGGCCGTGCTCCAGCTGGTCGACGCAGATGTGCGAGGCGAGGTGGTTGACCCCGTACAGCGGCTTGTCCAGCGCCCAGGCGTACGCCTTCGCCGCGCTGACGCCGACCAGCAGCGCTCCGGCCAGGCCGGGACCGGCGGTGACGGCGATGCCGTCCAGGTCACCGGCCTTGACCCCGGCGGTGTCCAGGGCGCGCTGGATGGTCGGGACCATCGCCTCCAGGTGGGCGCGGCTGGCGATCTCCGGGACGACGCCGCCGAAGCGGGCGTGGTCGTTGACGCTGGAGGCGACCGCGTCGGCCAGCAGCGTGGTGCCGCGCACGATGCCGACGCCGGTCTCGTCGCAGGAGGTCTCGATGCCGAGGACGAGCGGTTCGTCAGCCATGGCGGGTGTCCTCAATGTCCTTCGGGTCGGTGCTGTCGGTGCTGGGGTGGTCGAGGCGCATCACCAGCGCGTCGATGTTGGCGGGCTGGTAGTAGCCGCGCCGGATGCCCACCGGTTCGAAGCCGTGGCGCTCGTACAGCCGCTGGGCGCGCTGGTTGTCCACCCGCACCTCCAGCAGCAGGTCGGCGCAGCCTCGCCGGGCGGCCTCGTGGATCAGGTCGGTGAGCAGCGCCGTGCCGAGGCCGGCGCCCTGGTGGCGCTCGTCGACGGCGATGGTCTGCACGTCGCCCTCGCCGGCGACGGTCATCAGACCGGCGTAGCCGACGATCGTGCCGTCCGCGGCGGTGGCGACCGAGTAGTGGCGGGTGCCGCCCGGGTGGGCGTCGGCGAGCTCGGACCAGAACATCCCGTGGGACCAGGCGTCCTCGGGGAACAGTCTGAGCTCCAGGTCCATCACCGGCTCGATGTCCCACCAGCGCATCGGGCGCAGGGTGGTGCCGTGGTTCACGCCGGGAGCACCGCCTTGTAGCCTGCCGGGACCTGGGCGTCCGGGCGGCGCAGGTACAGCGGCACGTTCGGCAGCAGTTCGCGCCCGGCGGACAGCTCGGCGGCGGCGAAGCCCGCCAGGGCGCCGGCCGAGACGTGCTCGGGACCGTGCGCGCCCGGGAAGGCGTCGGGGTAGAGCAGCGCTCCGGCGCCGACGGAGCGGGCCGCGGGCGTCAGCTCGGCCGGGCGGTCCACGCCCGGGCCGTCGGCGCGGCTGCCGTCGGCGTCGTACGAGGCCCAGTAGACCTCCTTGCGGCGCGCGTCGGTGGCGACGGTGAACGGCTGCCCGGCCAGGCCCTCGGCGCGGGCCTGGAAGGCGATCGCGTCCAGGGTGCAGACGCCGTGCACCGGCACGCCGAGCGCGTGGCCGAGCGCGGCGGCGGTCACCAGGCCGACCCGCAGGCCGGTGTACGGGCCGGGGCCGACGCCGACCGCGATCCCGGTGAGCCGGTGCTTGTCCACCCCGGCGGCCCGCAGGACCTGGTCGATCGCGGGCAGCAGGAGTTCGCCGTGGCGCCTGGCGTCGACCTGGTGGGTCTCGGCGAGGACCGCCGTGCCGTCGTGGACGGCGGCGGTGACGGCGGGGGTAGCGGTGTCGAACGCGAGCAGCAGCACGGGGTCAAGGTTAGACCGACGTTGGGCCGACCGGCTGATCGAGCTGGTGTCCCCATCCGGAACACACGTGCAAGGGCGCTGCCGAGCGGCCGGGGGGACCTGGCACGATTAGGGCGGTACGAACGGCGAACGGCGGCGGGAGCGGACACGTGGCGAAGATGGGTCCTGGAGTGGTGGTCACGGGGCTGACCCTGGGGGCCCTGGCGGTGGTGAGCCTGCTGGCCTTCCAGGCCAACGGCGCCCAGGACCGCGCGGGCGCGGCCCGTCCGACCGTCGCCTCGACGTCCACCGGCCCGGCCGCCTCCGCGACGCCGAGCGCCTCCGCCACCCCGACCGTCCCGCCGCTGCCGGCCTCCTCGGGCAGCGGCACCCGGGTGGTCTACTCGGCCGGCAACCACTTCGTCTGGCTGGTCGACCCGAAGAAGAACCCGCAGGTCGCGGCCGCCTTCCCGGTCACCCCGGGCTCGGTCGAGCCCGCCCCGGGCAGCTACTCGGTGTACAGCCGCACCGCGGCCGGCACCGGCACGGACGGCCGGAAGATCGAGCACGTGGTGCGCTTCGCCCAGCAGGCCGGCGTGGTGTTCGGCTTCGGAGCGGCGCTGGACGACACGACGCCGACGGCCGACCCGAAGGCCAAGACCGGCGGCATCCGCAGCAGCCGCGCCGACGGTCAGCTGCTCTGGGACTTCGCGTCGAACGGCACCAAGGTGGTCGTGGTCGCCTGAGCCGCACGCCCGTACCACGGGCGGCACGCGAGGGACGGACTACGCGGCCCGGGGCGTCTCCGCCTCGGGCTCCTCGGCCTGCCGGGGCCGCGGTCCGGGCGGGGTGGACACCGCCTCGGCGGCCGCGCACGCGGCCAGCAGCGCCCGCATCGGCTCGCCCGGAGCGCGGTGGGCGGACTCTCCGTCCCCGGCGGTGCGCGCGGCACGCTCCGGGGCGGGGGTGGTGCTCGACATGGCGCCTCCCTAGTTAGGCAGACCTAACCGCAGCACCCATCCCACCACGCCCGGCACCCCGCCCGCAACACCTTGCCGACAGCCTGTCGGCAAAACGGTGGAACCCGATCGACCGGCGCCCGGCACGCCTCAGGCGAGCTTCGCCAGTTCCACGCCCGCCCAGCGCTCCCCGAGGCCGGTCAGCACCACCCGGCGCGGATCGTGGTCCTCCCCGGCGGTGTCTCCGATCGCCCGCTCGATCCGCACCTCCAGCCGGTCCTCGGACAGCCGCTCGACCTTGCCCTCGCCCCACTCGACCACGATCACCGACTCCGGCAGCGAGACGTCCAGGTCGAGGTCCTCCATCTCGTCCAGGTCCCCGCCCAGCCGGTACGCGTCCACGTGCACCAGCGCCGGGCCGCCGACCAGCGAGGGGTGCACCCGGGCGATCACGAAGGTCGGCGAGGTCACCGCCCCGCGGACCTGCAGCCCCTCCCCCAGGCCCCGGGTCAGCGTGGTCTTCCCCGCCCCCAGCTCGCCGGAGAGCAGCACCAGGTCACCCGGCCGCAGCAGCGCGGCCAGCTCCCGGCCGAGCCGGCCCATCCGCTCCGGAGTGGGGACGGTGAGAGTGGCGTGCGAGCCCATGCGCGTGTCTTGCCCTTCGGTCGTCCGTAACGGCGCGCCGACCACCGGCCGCCACCGCTACCGTGCCACACCGGCGCACCCCGCCGCGGCGGGCGGGGTGGCTCAGACGGAGTCGACGGCCGGATCCTGGGCCGCCGCGTCCCCGGAGCCGTCCGCGCGCGGCTCCTCGGCGAGTGCGAGCGCGAGGACGGAGGGCGGCAGCGGCGCGGCGCCGGCGAAGTCGGCGGCCCGGCGCAGCAGCAGCGCCAGCTCACGGTCGACCAGCTCCGGGCGTTCCAGCAGCACCAGGTGCCCGGCGCCCTCGACCAGCACGAGCTCGGCGCCCGGCAGCCGCTCGGCCATCGCCTCGCTGTGCGCCGACGGCGTCAGCAGGTCCTTCGTCCCGGCCAGCACCAGGGCCGGCAGACCGCGCAGGGCGGCCAGCGCCTCGTACTTCTCGTGTGCGCCGAACACCGGGAAGAACTCGGCGACCACGTCGATCGGGGTGGCGTCCAGCAGCTGTTCGGCGAAGCTCACCACGCCGGGATCGACGTCCCGCCCCCCGAAGGAGAACCTCCGGTAGAACACGGCGGCGAAGTCCGAACCGATCCGCCGGCTCGCCTCCACCAGCTCGACCTGACGGCCCAGCAGCTTCACCACCCCGGGCGCGACCCGCTTGAACAGCTTGGCCCCGACCGTCGGCAGTCCGAGGCTCACCTCGTTCCAGTTCCCCGCCAGGGTGCCGGCCAGCGCGACTCCGGCGACGCGCTCCCGGAACAGTTCCGGGTGCTGGTCGGCCAGCGCCATCACCGTCATGCCGCCCATCGAGTGGCCCACCAGCACCAGCGGCCCGGTCGGCGCGACGGCGTCGATCACCGCCTTGAGGTCGCCGCCCAGCTGGTCGATCCCGGCCGGCTCGCCCGCCAGGAACGAGCGGGAGCGCTCGGAGCGGCCGTGGCTGCGCTGGTCCCAGAAGACCAGCCGCAGGCCCTCGCGCAGCGCCGCCCGCTGGAAGTGCCAGCTGTCCTGGTTGAGGCAGTAGCCGTGGCTGAACACCACGGTCAGCGGCTCGGGGGTGCCGGGAGCGGAGTCCGGCTCGTCCCAGCCCGTCCCGTCCAGCTCGACGTACAGCTCGGTGCCGTCCGGCGCGACCACCGTCAGCGGGCGCCCGCGCAGCGAACCGTACGGGGCGGACGCCTCCAGTTCGGCCCGGGCCCGGCGGCGCATCGCCCGGCCGACCGTCAGCCGCTCCACGGCCACGCCCGCGGCCGCCCCGGCCGCCAGCACACCGACCGATATGCCGATCAGACCGGCCCGGCTCACCCCGGTGGTGGCCGCGCCGGCCGCCTTGGCCACCGCCGCCACCGGGTTGGTCCCGTCCGGTGCCCCGGTCATGCCCTGCGGCTCCCGTCGTGGCTGCCGCCCAGGTAGCGGCGGGGCACCCGGGCACCGATCCGGGTGATGATCTCGTACGAGATGGAGCCGCTGGCCCGGGCCCAGTCCTCGGCGGTCGGCTCACCGCGCTCGCCGTTGCCGAACAGCAGCACCTCGTCGCCGGCCTCGGGGGTGTCCCCGCCCAGGTCCACCACGAACTGGTCCATCGCCACCCGGCCGGCCACCGTGCGCCACTTGCCGTCGATCTGCACCGGGCCGGTGCCGCTGGCGTGCCGCGGGACGCCGTCGCCGTAGCCGACCGGGACCAGGCCCAGCGTGGTCGGGCCGGGCGTCACGTAGTGGTGGCCGTAGCTGACCCCGTGCCCGCCCGGCACGTGCTTGACCAGCGCCAGCCGGGCCGTCAGCGCCATCACCGGACGCAGCCCGAAGTCGGCCGGCGAACCCACCTCCGGCACCGGCGACAGCCCGTACGCGGCCAGCCCGGTGCGGACCAGGTCGAAGTGCGTCTCGGGCAGCAGCAGGGTGGCCGGGGAGTTCGCGAGGTGCCGGACCTCGGGGCGCAGCCCGGCGAACTCGGCGTGCGCCAGCGCGGCGCGGTAGGAGTCCAGCTGGGCCTGGATCGACGGGTGGCCGGGCTCGTCGGCGGCGGCGAAGTGCGACCAGATGCCGACGGCCTTCAGCAGCCCCGCCGCCTCGGCCCGCCGCACCTCGGCCACCAGCTGCGGCCAGTCGTGCGGCTGGCAGCCGTTGCGGCCGAGGCCGGTGTCGGCCTTCAGGTGCACCCGTGCCGGGATGCCGGTCTCCCGAACGGCCGTCAGCAGCTCCTCCAGCGCCCACCGGCCGCTGACCGAGATGTCCAGGTCCGCGCGCAGCGCCTCGCGCCACGGCCCGCCGGGCGTCCACAGCCAGCACAGGATCCGGGCCTGCTCGGGGCGGATGCCCGCGGCCCGCAGCGCCAGGGCCTCGTCGGGCGTCGCGCAGCCGAGCCAGCCGACCCCGTTCGCGACCGCCTCGCGGGCGCACTCGACCGCGCCGTGGCCATAGGCGTCCGCCTTGACCGCGAGCATCACCGCCGTGCTCCCGACGCGCTCCTGCAGGGCGGCGAGGTTGCCGCGCAGGGCGGCCAGATCGATGGTCGCCTCGGCCCGTACGCCGTCGGTGAGGGTGGCTGTGCCGGTCGTGTTCGCAGTTGTCATCAGGGTCAGTCTCCCAGACGTCCCGGAGTCCTCGCCGAACGGCCCGTCGACGCGGTGATCGGCACCGTGCCGTCCCCCAGCCCGCCGACCTGCGGCAAACGGCCCCTCCGCCCAGGTACGGACGCGGCGAACCGGCGTTCCGGTTCCGCCCCGGGGCCGGTCGCCGGGGCGGAACGCCGCGGTGCCACCCGCGCGGGCCCGGGATCGCGGCCCCGGCGTGAGCCACGGGCACCCGGTGCCGACGCCCGCCCGCAGCCGCCTGCCGTCAACCCTCCCAGGCCCTCCGGCCACAGCGTGGGGCCCGGCGCCGGCTACGGGCGGCGCGGCCCCGTTGCCGGCCCGTCCAGGCCCGCCAGGGGCGTCCGGTCCACCTCTACGCCCCCCGCACCGCCCGCCAGGCCGTCGGCAGGGCCCCGGCCACCGCGAGGGCCGTCACCGGCGCGCCCGGGTCGCCGGCCGCCTCCCGGGCGGCCAGGCCGTGGAGGTAGGCCGCGAGCGAGGCGGCGTCCAGCGGCGACAGACCGGTGGCCAGCAGGGAGCCGGCCAGGCCGGCCAGCACGTCGCCGCTGCCCGCGGTGGCGAGCCAGGAGGTGCCGGTGGGGTTCACCCGGACGGCCCCGCCCGGGTCGGCGACCACGGTGGTGGAGCCCTTCAGCAGCACGGTGGCCCGGTAGGCGGCCGCCAGGCGGCGGGCGGTGGCCAGCCGGGCGGCGGCCAGCTCCTCGGCGGCGGGCGGCGCGCCGCCCTCGGCGCCCGCCAGCAGCCGGGCGGCCTCGCCGGTGTGGGGGGTGAGCAGGGTGGGCGCGGTCCGGCCGGCCAGCGCGTCCGGGCCGAGCCGGCCCAGTTCGGTCAGCCCGTCCGCGTCCACCAGCACCGGGACGTCGCTCGCCAGCGCCTCGGTCAGCGCCTGGCGCGCCCCCTCGCCGCCGCCCGGCCCGACCACCCAGGCCTGCACCCGCCCGGCCCCGGCCGGGCCGCCCTCGGTGACCAGCGTCTCCGGGAAGCGCCGCACCACCTCCTCGGCCGCCGTGCCGACGTACCGGACGGCGCCCGCGCCGCCGCGCAGTGCCCCGGCCACCGCCAGCAGCGCCGCCCCCGGGTACCGCGCCGAACCGGCCGCCACCCCGACCACGCCGCGCCGGTACTTGTCGCTCTCCGCACCCGGCAGCGGCAGCAGCGCCGCCGCGTCCGCGTGCTGCAGGGCCGTCACCTCCGGCTCGGGCAGCTCCAGCCCGATGTCCACCAGCTGCACGGCACCCGTGTACTCGGCCCCCGGGTCGATCAGCAGGCCGGGCTTGTACGTGCCGAAGCAGACCGTGACGTCAGCGCGCAGCGCCTCGCCGGGCACCTCGCCGGTGTCGGCGTCCACCCCGCTGGGCAGGTCCACCGCCACCACGATCCCGCTCCGCCCGGCCCGGGCGTACGGCGCGGCCCCGGGGCGCAGCCCACCCCGGCCGCCGATGCCGACGATCCCGTCCAGCACCAGGTCCGCGCGCGAGAACTCGGCCAGGCCGACTTGCTGCTCCGCGGTCACCCGTCCGCCCGCCGCCCGGAGCGCGGCCAGTCCGCCCGGGTGCGCCTTCTCCGGCGTGAGCAGCACCGCCGTCACCCGCGCCCCGCGCCGGGCCAGCGCCGCCCCGGCGTACAGGGCGTCACCCCCGTTGTCCCCGCTGCCCGCCAGCACCGTCACCCGACCGCCGTAGACCCGCCCCCGACGCCGCGTCAGCAGCCGGGCACAGGTCGCCGCCAGGCCGGCGGCCGCCCGCTGCATCAGCGTGCCCTCCGGCAACCGGGCCATCAGCGCGGCCTCGGCGGCCCGGACGGTTTCCACAGGGTGTGCATGACGCATGGGGAGAACTCCTTCAGCAGTCGGCTACCGCCGACGCTAGCCCGCGCCACCGCCCCGCGGGAGCCGGGCCTGCGGCACACTTTCGAGTGACACCCACTTCGATCCCCCGCCGGTGTCGGTCCGTACGCCTACCTTGTGGCTCGGCACGGACCCACAGGAGGGAGAAGGGCCATGGTCGCCATGCCAGCTGTCGAGCAGCCGCTGGGCCAGGACGGTCTTCTCCAGGCATTTCTGGAGCTGGACACGCCGCCCGGGTTCAAGGCCGAGCTCATCGAAGGGGAGATCGTCGTGACGCCACCACCGGACGGGCCGCACGAGGGCGCGTTCTCGAAGGTCGCCAAGCAGTTCTTCCGGAACGCCTCGATCGAACTGGACATCGCGGGCAACAAGGGCCTCGTCACCCCCGGAGGCCGTTTCATCCCCGACGGCACGGTGGTCCCGGAGGACCACTTCGACCACCTGGACTCCTGGGCTCCGGCGGAAGGAGTCCTACTCGTGTTCGAGATCACCTCGACCAGCCCGTACAAGGACCGCGAGCCGAAGCGCAAGGGCTACGCCGCTGCGGGCATCCCCTGCTACCTGCTGATCGATCGCAGTGAAGGCAAGGTCACCCTCTTCTCGGAACCTCAGAACGGTGACTACAGGGCGCTCACCAAGACCGACTTCGGCAAGCCGATCGACCTGCCCGCCCCGTTCTCCTTCACGCTCGACACGGCGCCCCTGCGGTAGGACGCAGCCACCGCAGGAGCGCCGTGAGAGGCCGGGCGACTACTCGACGGTGACCGACTTCGCCAGGTTGCGCGGCTGGTCGACCTCGTGGCCCTTGGCCGTGGCCAGCTCGCAGGCGAAGACCTGGAGCGGGACGGTGGAGACCAGCGGCTGGAGCAGGGTCGGGGTGACCGGGATGCGGATCAGGTGGTCCGCGTACGGCACGACCGCCTCGTCGCCCTCCTCCGCGATCACGATGGTGCGGGCGCCGCGGGCCCGGATCTCCTGGATGTTGGAGACGATCTTGTCGTGCAGGATGGACCGCCCGCGCGGCGAGGGCACGACCACCACGACCGGCAGCCCCTCCTCGATCAGCGCGATCGGGCCGTGCTTGAGCTCGCCCGCCGCGAAGCCCTCGGCGTGCATGTAGGCGAGCTCCTTGAGCTTGAGCGCGCCCTCCAGGGCCACCGGGAAGCCGACGTGGCGGCCGAGGAACAGCACCGAGCGGGCGTCGGCCAGCGAGCGGGCCAGCTCGCGCACCGGCTCCATGGTCTCCAGCACCTGCTCGACCTGCTTCGGCGCGTCGCCGAGCTCGCGGATGATGGTGAAGATCTCGTCGCCCCACTTGGTGCCGCGCACCTGGCCCAGGTAGAGGGCGACCAGGTAGCAGGCGACCAGCTGGGTCAGGAACGCCTTGGTGGACGCGACCGCGACCTCCGGCCCGGCGTGGGTGTACAGCACCGCGTCCGACTCGCGCGGGATGGTGGAGCCGTTGGTGTTGCAGATCGCCAGCACCTTGGCGCCCTGCTCACGGGCGTGCCGCAGGGCCATCAGGGTGTCCATGGTCTCGCCGGACTGCGAGATGGCGATGACCAGCGTGCCCGGGCCCATGATCGGGTCGCGGTAGCGGAACTCCGAGGCGACCTCGACCTCGCAGGGGATGCGGGTCCAGTGCTCGATCGCGTACTTGGCGATCATGCCGGCGTGGAACGCGGTGCCGCAGGCGACGATGACGACCTTGTCGACCGAGCGCAGGTCCGCGTCCGAGATGCGCAGCTCGTCGAGGGTGAGCCGGCCGTCGGTGCCGATCCGGCCGAGCAGGGTGTCGGCGACGGCCTTCGGCTGCTCGGCGATCTCCTTGAGCATGAAGTAGTCGTAGCCGCCCTTCTCGGCGGCGGAGGCGTCCCAGTCGACGTGGTACTCGCGCACCTCGGCCGGGGTGCCGTCGAAGTTGGTGACGGTCACGCCGTCCCGGCGCAGCTCGACGACCTGGTCCTGGCCCAGCTCGACCGCCTCGCGGGTGTGCGCGATGAAGGCGGCGACGTCGGAGGCGAGGAAGTTCTCGCCCTCGCCGCGGCCGACCACCAGCGGCGAGTTGCGGCGGGCGCCGACGACCACGCCGGGCGCGTCCGCGTGGACGGCGACGAGGGTGAAGGCACCGTCCAGGCGGCGGCAGACCGCCCGCATCGCCTCGGCGAGGTCGCCCTGGTAGGCCTCGCCCAGCAGGTGGGCGACGACCTCGGTGTCGGTCTCGGACCGGAGGGTGTGGCCGCGCTCCGCGATCTCGGCGCGCAGCTGGGCGAAGTTCTCGATGATGCCGTTGTGGACGACGGCGACCCGGTTGTCGTCGTCCAGGTGGGGGTGGGCGTTGGCGTCCGTCGGGCCGCCGTGGGTGGCCCAACGGGTGTGGCCGATGCCGGTGGTGCCGCCGGGCAGGGGCGACTCGGCGAGCGACTTCTCCAGGTTGGCGAGCTTTCCGGCCCGCTTGTCCGTGACGAGACCCCACTGCCCCTGGGAGTCCTGCGCCTGCACCGCGACACCGGCCGAGTCGTAGCCCCGGTACTCCAGTCGCTGCAGGCCCGCGATTACTACGTCGAGGGCGGACTGCGCGCCCACGTATCCAACAATTCCGCACATGCGTGCCAGCATAAGGGCGGTTCTGTGGGCGTTTTCCCGTCCCGCGCCAACGCTGCGTGACCGACACCACAACCACGGTGAACACCGCTACGGCTCACAATGGAGCATGTGCTGACCGAACTCTGTACGCGGGGCGCCGCCACGCCCGGTCCGTCCCCGTCCCCCTACGTGGACCTGAGCCGGGCCGAGTGGAGCGCGCTGCGCGAGCGTACGCCGCTGCCGCTGACCGCCCAGGAGGTGGAGCAGCTGCGCGGTCTCGGCACAGCCCTCGACCTGGACGAGGTCCGCGACGTCTACCTGCCCCTGTCCCGGTTGCTGAACCTGTACATCCACGCCACGCACGACCTGCGCGGCGCGCTGGGCACGTTCCTGGACACCCCGGACACCGAACGCACCCGTACCCCGTTCATCATCGGCGTGGCCGGCTCGGTCGCCGTCGGCAAGTCCACCACCGCCCGGCTGCTCCAGGCTCTGCTCGCCCGCTGGCCCGAGCACCCCCGGGTCGAACTGGTCACCACCGACGGCTTCCTGCTGCCCAACGCCGAGCTGCGCCGCCGGGGCCTGATGGCCCGCAAGGGCTTCCCGGAGTCGTACGACCGCCGGGCGCTGATGCGCTTCGTCGCGGACGTGAAGGCGGGCAAGGAGCGGGTCACCGCGCCGGTGTACTCGCACCTGGTGTACGACATCGTGCCCGACGAGCGGCTGACCGTGGAGCGCCCGGACATCCTGATCGTCGAGGGCCTGAACGTGCTGCAGCCGGCCCTGCCGGGCACCGACGGCCGCACCCGGCTCGCGGTGGCCGACTACTTCGACTTCTCGATCTACGTCGACGCCCGCACCGACGACATCGAGCACTGGTACCTGGACCGCTTCCGCAAGCTGCGGCAGACCGCCTTCCAGGACCCGAACTCCTACTTCCGCCGCTTCACCGAGGTGCCGGAGGAGGAGGCGATGGAGTACGGCCGCCAGGTCTGGCGCACCATCAACAAGCCCAACCTGCTGGAGAACGTGCTGCCCACCCGCGGCCGGGCCACCCTGATCCTGCAGAAGGGCGCGGACCACAAGGTCCGCCGGGCGCTGCTGCGCAAGCTCTGAGGCACCGCCGGGGCACGACGCGAAGGGCCCCCGCCACGCGCGGGGGCCCTTCGGCGTGTCAGGGGCTCAGCCCAGGTGGGTGCGCACCGCCTCGGCCAGGCGCTGGGCGACCGTCTCGGCCTGCGCCGGGTCGGCGGCCTCCACCATGACGCGGACCAGCGGCTCGGTGCCGGAGGGGCGCAGCAGCACCCGGCCGGTGGCGCCCAGCTCGGTCTCGGCCGCGGCGACGGCGGCGGCCAGCTCGGTGCTGGTCCGCACCCGGCTCTTGTCCACACCCTTGACGTTGATCAGCACCTGCGGCAGACGGGTCATCACGGCGGCCAGGTCGGCCAGCGGCTGCTTGGTGGCGGCCAGTCGGGCGCCCAGCATCAGGCCGGTCAGGGTGCCGTCGCCGGTGGTGGCGTGGTCCAGCAGGATGACGTGGCCGGACTGCTCGCCGCCGAGCGCGAAGCCGTGCTCCTTCATCGCCTCCAGGACGTAGCGGTCGCCGACGGCGGTCTCCACCAGGTCGATGCCCTCGCGCTCCATCGCCAGCTTGAAGCCGAGGTTGGACATCACGGTGGCCACCGCGGTGTTGCGGCGCAGGGTGCCGGCCTCCTTCATGGCGACGGCGAGGATGGCGATGATCTGGTCGCCGTCCACCTCGTTGCCCTCGGCGTCGGCGGCCAGGCAGCGGTCGGCGTCGCCGTCCAGGGCGATGCCGAGGTCGGCCCGGTGCTCCTTCATCGCGGCGCGCAGCCGGTCGAGGTGGGTGGAGCCGACACCGTCGTTGATGTTGAGCCCGGTGGGCTCGGCGCCCAGGGTGTGCACGACCTCGGCGCCGGCCCGGGCGAAGGCCTCGGGGGCGACGTAGGCGGCGGCGCCGTGGGCGCCGTCGATGACGACCTTGATGCCGTCCAGGCGGTTGGGCAGCACGCCGATCAGGTGGGCGACGTACTTGTCGAAGCCCTCGGTGTACTCACGCACCCGGCCGACGGCCGCGCCGGTCGGACGGTTCCAGTCCTCGCCGCCGACGGTGTGCTTGCGGTAGTGGGTCTCGATGGCGTCCTCGATCCGGTCGTCCAGCTTGTGGCCGCCGCGGGCGAGGAACTTGATGCCGTTGTCCGGCATGGCGTTGTGGCTGGCGGACAGCATCACGCCGAAGTCGGCGCCGAGCGCGCCGGTGAGGTAGGCGACGGCGGGGGTGGGCAGGACGCCGACCCGCAGCACGTCGACGCCGGAGCTCGCCAGGCCGGCGATGACCGCGGCCTCCAGGAACTCGCCCGAGGCACGGGGGTCACGGCCGACCACCGCGACCGGCCGGTGCCCGTCGAAGGCGCCGGCCTCGCCGAGCACGTGGGAGGCCGCCACCGACAGGCCGAGCGCCAGCTCCGCCGTCAGGCCCTCGTTGGCCACACCGCGTACGCCGTCCGTACCGAAGAGTCGTCCCACTGTCCCGTCCTCCATCACCATGCTCGGAACCCACCGATGATCCCGGCCGCCGCACGTTAGCCGGGGAACACGTCGCCCCGGAGTACACGAGGTACTCCGGGGCGACGGTTTGCGCAACCAGGGGGTGCGCCGCCAGGGCGGACCGCACCCCCGGGGACGCGATTAGCGCTTGCTGTACTGCGGCGCCTTGCGGGCCTTCTTCAGACCGGCCTTCTTGCGCTCGACGGCGCGGGCGTCACGGGTCAGGAAGCCGGCCTTCTTGAGGGCGCCGCGGTTGTTGTCCACGTCGGCCTCGTTCAGGGCACGGGCCACGCCGAGGCGCAGCGCGTAGGCCTGGCCGGAGACGCCGCCGCCGCTGATGCGGGCGACGATGTCGTAACGGCCGTCCAGCTCGAGGAGCTTGAAGGGCTCGTTCACGGTCTGCTGGTGCACCTTGTTCGGGAAGTAGTCCTCGAGGGTGCGACCGTTGATCTTCCACTGGCCGGTGCCGGGGACGATGCGCACGCGGGCGATCGCCTCCTTGCGACGGCCGAGGCCGGCGCCCGGGGTGGCCTCGCCGAAGCGGCCGGCCAGCGACTCGGAGGTGTAGCTCTCCTCGGAGGTGTACTCGCCCTCGACGGCCTCAACGGCCTCGTCGAAGTCGACCTCAAGGGTTTCAGTGGTCTCGGCCACGGTGTTCCTCAGCTCTTTTCAGTGTTGGGGGGCTTGGTGGCCGAATTACTGCGCGACCTGGGTGATCTCGAACGGCACCGGCTGCTGGGCAGCGTGGGGGTGCTGGTCGCCCGAGTAGACCTTGAGCTTCGAGAGCATCTGACGGCCCAGGCTGTTCTTGGGGATCATGCCCTTGATGGCCTTCTCGACGGCCTTCTCCGGGTTGTTCGCCAGCAGGTCGTCGTAGCGCACCGAACGGAGACCGCCCGGGAAGCCCGAGTGGCGGTAGGCCAGCTTCTGGGTCTTCTTGTTACCGGACAGGTGCACCTTGTCGGCGTTGATGATGATGACGAAGTCACCAGTGTCAACGTGCGGCGCGTAGATCGCCTTGTGCTTGCCCCGGAGGAGGTTGGCGGCCTGGGAAGCCAGGCGGCCGAGCACGACGTCGGTCGCGTCGATGACGTGCCACTGACGCTGGACGTCGCCGGGCTTGGGGCTGTACGTACGCACGGTCGTAGCCTTCGCTTTTCAGTGAGTGAGTCCTGACAGGAGCACCCGGACGGAAGAGCAGCCTGGCCAACCTTGGACGCAATTCAAGGGGGACCGCTGGTCGTCGACCTGATGTCTCCGGCGTACCGACCTCTCACGTGAGATAGAGCGAGCCAATACGCACATCAAGCGTCCAGGTTACCGGGCGGGCGGGAAGCGGTCAAAAATCGCCCGGCGCCCGCCCTCCGGTCACTCAGCGTTCGCGCTCGACCCGGGTGACGTCCCAGACCGGTTCGGGTGACTCGAAGACCCGCCCGTCCGCACCGAACACCAGGAAGCGGTCGAAGGTCCTGGCGAACCAGCGGTCGTGGGTGACGCACAGCACCGTGCCGTCGAAGGCCTCCAGCCCGGCCTGCAGCGCCTCGGCGCTCTCCAGGTCCAGGTTGTCGGTCGGCTCGTCGAGCAACAGGGCCGTCACACCGTCGAGTTCGAGCTTGAGGATCATCAGCCGGGCCTGCTGCCCACCGGACAGCGACTCGAACTTCTGCTCCTCCTGGCGGTCCAGCTCGTACCGGCGCAGCGCGCCCATCGCGGCGCCGCGGCTGAGCGCGTGCTCCTCCTCGATGATCGACCGGACGGTGCGGCCGAACAGCTCCGGGTGGGCATGGGTCTGCCGGAAGTGGCCGGGGACGACCCGGGCGCCGAGCTTCCAGTCGCCGGTGTGCTCGACCGTGGTGTCACCGGCCAGCAGCCGCAGCAGGTGCGACTTGCCGGCGCCGTTGGCGCCCAGCACCGCGACCCGCTCGCCGTAGAAGACCTCCAGGTCGAAGGGCTGCATCAGGCCGGTGAGCTCGAGCCGCTCCATGGTGAAGGCGCGCACGCCGGTGCGCCCGCCCTTGAGCCGCATGGTGATGTTCTGCTCGCGCGGCGGCGCCTCCGGCGGGCCGGCGTCCTCGAACTTCTTCAGCCTGGTCTGGGCGGCCGCGTAGCGCGAGGCCATCTCGTGGCTGACGGCGGCGGCCTGGCGCAGGGTGACGACCAGCTTCTTGAGCTTGGCGTGCTCCTCGTCCCAGCGGCGGCGCAGCTCCTCGAAGCGCTCGAAGCGGGCCTTGCGGGCCTCGTGGAAGGTGTCGAAGCCGCCGCCGTGCACCCAGACGCTGCTGCCGGCGGCGCCGGACTCGACGCTGATGATCTTGTCGGCGGTGCGGGAGAGCAGCTCGCGGTCGTGCGAGATGAACAGGACGGTCTTCGAGGTGGCCTTGATGGCCTCCTCCAGCCAGCGCTTGGCCGGGACGTCCAGGTAGTTGTCCGGCTCGTCGAGCAGCAGCACCTCCTCGGGGCCGCGCAGCAGCGCCTCCAGCACCAGCCGCTTCTGCTCGCCGCCGGAGAGGGTGTTCAGACCGCGCCACTGGGCCTTGTCGAAGGGCACGCCCAGGGCGGCCGTGGTGCAGACGTCCCAGTCGGTCTCGTAGTCGTAGCCGCCGACGTCCGCCCAGTCGGAGAGCGCCTGGGCGTAGGCCATCTGCGTCTTCTCGTCGTCCTGGGCGATCATCGCCAGCTCGGCGGCGTCCACCGCGCGGGCCGCCTTGGCGATCCGCGCGGGGGCGACCGAGACCAGCAGGTCGCGCACCGAGGCGTCGGCCGGCAGCGCGCCCGGGGTGTCGGACCGGTCCTCGCGGCCGGTGGTGCCGACGAACTGGCGCATCACGCCGAGCCCGCCGCTGATCGTCACCGAGCCTCCGTGCGGCTGGATGTCGCCCGCGATCATGCGCAGCAGGGTGGTCTTGCCCGCCCCGTTGGCGCCGACCAGGGCGACCGCGGCGCCCTCGCCGACCCGGAAGGACGCGTCGTCGAACAGCACCCGCCCGTCCGGCAGGTAGTACTCCAGGTGCGAAATCTCGACGTGTCCCATGGGAAGGATTGTCCCAAGCGGACGCCCCGGGCCAAAACGGATTACGAGGCGGCCGGCTGACCGGGCAGGGTGCGCATCCGCCGGGCCTGACGGTTCCGCTCCGCGAGCTGGTCGTCCGGCGGGTAGCCGACCTCCTCCAGGGTGAGCCCGTACGGCCGGATCACGTTGACGGCCGAGTTGCGGACCCCGCCGGCCAGCACCTCGCCGGGGAACTCCACCGGCCGGTGCCCGTCACCGACCAGCAGCATCGCCCCGACCAGCGCCCGGACCATGTTGTGGCAGAAGGCGTCGGCCCGCACGGTGGCCACCGCGAGGCTGCCCTCCTGGCTCGCGTAGGTGTCCACCGGGACGCGGTCCCAGTGCAGCTCCAGCAGGGTGCGGATGGTGGTGGCGCCCTCGCGCTTCTTGCAGTACGCGGCGAAGTCGTGCTCGCCGAGCAGCAGCTTCGCGGCGGCGTTCATCTTCTCCACGTCCAGCGGCCGGTCGTGCCAGAGGACGTGCCCGCGCAGCAGCGGGTCGACCCCGCCGGGGTGGTCGGCGACCCGGTAGGCGTACCGGCGCCAGATCGCCGAGAAGCGGGCGTCGAACCCGGCCGGCGCCTCGCCGACCCGGTAGATCCGGACGTCCCCGGGCAGCCGCCCGGCCAGCCGGCGCAGCAGCTTCTCCCGGTGCGCCTCCCACAGCTCGGCCGGCAGGTCGACGTGGGCGACCTGGCCGCGGGCGTGGACACCGGCGTCGGTGCGGCCGGCCACGGTCAGCGGGAACAGCTCCGGGCTGCGGGTGACGATCTGCAGCGCGGTCTCGATCTCCTCCTGGACGGTCCTGCGGCCGCCCTTCTGGCGGGCCCAGCCGGAGAACTCGGCGCCCTGGTAGGCGAGGTCCAGCCGGACCCGGACGTACCCGTCGGCCGGGCCGTCCTTCACCGACGGCTGCTCGGCGCAATCGTTGACCACTGCTTCTCTTCTCCCGGACCTCGGAAAACAAGGAACGGGCCCGCTCCCCCATCGCTGGGAGAACGGGCCCGCAACACACCTGGAGGTGTCAGGCCTGCTCGGCGGCCTCGGCCTCGTCGGCCTTGGTGTCGACGGCGGCGGCAGCGCTCTCGGCGGCAGCCTCCTTCGAGGCACGCTTGGTGGCGGCCTCGGCCTCGCCGACGGCGGTCTGCGCGACGGTCAGCGCCTCGACCAGCTCGATCACGGCCATCGGGGCGTTGTCGCCACGACGGGGACCGATCTTGGTGATGCGGGTGTAGCCACCCGGGCGGTTCTCGTAGCGCGGCGCGATCTCGGTGAAGAGGGTGTGCAGCACCGAGACGTCGGTGATGGTCTTGCGCACCAGGCGACGGTTGTGGATGTCGCCCTTCTTCGCCTTGGTGATCAGCTTCTCCGCCAGCGGGCGCAGGCGGCGGGCCTTGGCCTCGGTGGTGGTGATGCGGCCGTACTGGAACAGCTCACGGGCCAGACCGGCGAGCAGCAGCGGCTCGTGGTGCGGGCCACCGCCCAGACGGGCACCCTTGGTGGGACGCGGCATGGAATTACTCCTTGAATCTCCGACTGCGGCCGTACCAGGTACCACAGCGGGCGTACGGGCACTGTGCCCGTACGGCTTTCATGACGACGGAGGCGGTTCCGGGGAACCGCCCCCGCGGTCAAGTCTCTCAGTACTGCTCGGTCTCCGCGTAACCCGCGTCGTCCAGGTCGTCGGCGCCGAAGGCGTCGGCGGCGGCGGTCGGGTCGAACCCGGGCGGGCTGTCCTTGAGCGCCAGGCCCATGCCGGCCAGCTTCGCCTTGACCTCGTCGATCGACTTCGCACCGAAGTTGCGGATGTCGAGCAGGTCGGCCTCGGAGCGGGCGACGAGCTCACCCACGGTGTGGATGCCCTCGCGCTTGAGGCAGTTGTAGGAGCGGACGGTGAGCTCCAGCTCCTCGATCGGCAGCGCCAGGTCGGCGGCCAGGGCGGCGTCCGTCGGGGACGGGCCCATGTCGATGCCCTCGGCGTCGATGTTCAGCTCGCGGGCGAGGCCGAACAGCTCCACCAGGGTCTTGCCGGCCGAGGCCATGGCGTCGCGCGGACGCATGGCGGGCTTGGTCTCGACGTCGACGATCAGCTTGTCGAAGTCGGTCCGCTGCTCGACACGGGTGGCCTCGACCTTGTAGGTGACCTTCAGCACGGGGCTGTAGATCGAGTCGACCGGGATGCGGCCGATCTCCTGGCCGGAGGCCTTGTTCTGGACGGCGGAGACGTAGCCGCGACCGCGCTCGACGGTCAGCTCCATCTCCAGCTTGCCCTTGCCGTTGAGGGTGGCGAGGACCAGCTCGGGGTTGTGCACCTCGACACCCGCCGGCGGGGCGATGTCGGCGGCGGTGACGACACCCGGGCCCTGCTTGCGCAGGTACATCACGACCGGCTCGTCGTGCTCCGAGGAGACGACCAGCTGCTTGATGTTGAGGATGAGGTCGGTCACGTCCTCCTTGACGCCCGGCACGGTGGTGAACTCGTGCAGGACGCCGTCGATGCGGATGCTGGTGACAGCGGCACCCGGGATCGACGACAGGAGCGTGCGGCGCAGGGAGTTGCCGAGGGTGTAGCCGAAGCCCGGCTCCAGCGGCTCGATCACGAACCGCGAGCGGAACTCGTCGACGACCTCTTCGGTCAGCGAGGGACGCTGAGCGATAAGCATGGGGAGGTTCCTCCAGTTGTCTTCGGCACCCACTATTTGATGCCGACAGGACCAAGCGTACGGGCTCCTGCAGGAACAGGAGCCCGTACGAGGTTTAAAGCGACCCGCGTGCCCGAAGGCGCTGCGTCAGACGCGGCGGCGCTTCGGCGGACGGCAGCCGTTGTGCGGGGTGGGGGTGACGTCCTGGATCGAGCCGACCTCCAGGCCGGTGGCCTGGAGCGAACGGATCGCGGTCTCGCGGCCGGAGCCCGGACCCTTCACGAAGACGTCAACCTTGCGCATGCCGTGCTCCTGCGCGCGACGGGCAGCGGCCTCGGCGGCCATCTGCGCGGCGAACGGGGTGGACTTGCGCGAGCCCTTGAAGCCGACGTGGCCGGCGGAGGCCCAGGAGATCACGTTGCCCGCGGGGTCGGTGATCGAAACGATGGTGTTGTTGAACGTGCTCTTGATGTGCGCGTGGCCGTGAGCGACGTTCTTCTTTTCCTTGCGGCGGATCTTCTTCGCGCCGGCAGCCTGACGACCCTTGGGGGGCATAAGTCTGTTCTCCTACTGAGGTGGTCGGTCCGCTGACCCGCGGGCCGGAGGGATGTCCGGTTACGGGACGGACTACTTCTTGCCCGGCTTCTTCTTACCGGCGATCGCGCGACGCGGGCCCTTGCGGGTACGCGCGTTGGTGTGGGTGCGCTGGCCGCGGACCGGCAGGCCCCGGCGGTGACGCAGACCCTCGTAGCAGCCGATCTCGACCTTGCGGCGGATGTCGGCGGCCACCTCACGGCGGAGGTCACCCTCGACCGTGTAGTTGGCGTCGATGTACTGGCTCAGCTTGACCAGGTCTTCCTCGGTGATGTCGCGAACGCGGACATCCGGGTTGACGCCGGTCTCGGCGAGGGTCTGCTGGGCGCGGGTACGGCCGATGCCGTACACGTAGGTGAGGGCGATCTCGATCCGCTTCTCACGGGGGAGATCAACGCCGGCGAGGCGTGCCATTCAAGGCTCCTGTGGTTCTTCAGAGGTCTGGCGTGCCACCTACTCCTTCGCCTCTCGACGATGGAGCCCCGGCCTCTGACCGGGGGCGGCAGTCCGTCCCGCTTCGGGACGGATCGGGTGACCCGCTTATGACGTTTTCGCGTCGCGCGAAGTACTACGAGAAATGCTGGGGAGAGATCAGCCCTGGCGCTGCTTGTGGCGCAGGTTGTCGCAGATCACCATGACCCGGCCGTGGCGGCGGATCACCTTGCACTTGTCGCAGATCTTCTTGACGCTCGGCTTGACCTTCATGTTTCAGGTTCTCCGGGTCTAGATCTGACGTTCTTACTTGTAGCGGTAGACGATCCGGCCGCGCGTGAGGTCGTAGGGGCTGAGCTCCACGACCACCCGGTCGTCCGGCAGGATGCGGATGTAGTGCATGCGCATCTTGCCACTGATGTGCGCGAGGACCTTGTGACCGTTCTGCAGCTCGACCTTGAACATCGCGTTCGGAAGAGACTCGATCACGGTGCCCTCGATCTCAATGGCGCCTTGCTTCTTAGCCATGAACTGCGAGATCCACCTTCCGGGACCGGCTACCGTATGCGGAACGCTCGTGCGAACCTGGGTTCACCCCAGCCCCGAGGGGAAGAGGGCGTGCTGAAGCACGCTACGAGTGAGCCGACGGTCCATCCTACGCCAGCGCGTCCCACGGGCCAAAACGGCGGCCCCGGAAGGAGTCCGTCGTCACACCCGGACGCTCAGAACCCGGTGGTGACGGTCAGCGGCTCGACGTGGGCGGTGCAGGCCGAGCAGCGGCGGGCGGCCTGCGGGATCTCGGTCAGGCACTCGGGGCAGGGGCGCTTCGGGGTCTTCGGCTTCTTCGGCAGGTAGCGCTCGGTGGCCTTGGTGACGGGCAGCACGACGCAGAAGTACAGCACCGCGGCCGTCATGACGAACGCGATCACCACGTTCAGGAACTGGCCGTACGGGAAGGTCACCCCGGCGACGGTCGCCTTGTACGAGCTGAAGTCGCCGGCCGCGCCGACCACCACGCCGACCAGCGGGGTGAGGAACGCGGACACGAAGCCCGTGACCACCCCGGTGAACGCGGCGCCGATGACCACACCCACGGCCATGTCGACGACGTTGCCGCGCATCATGAAGTCGCGGAATCCCTTGAGCACGTTGCTCTCTCCTGCTCGCTCGTAAGCCATTGACTGCCCCGTCAGCCGTCAAAAATAGGACAAAAGCCCTGGAGGTCCAAACCTCCAGGGCTCTGATCCCTTGTCATGAGCGGCGGTTGGCCGCCTCGGCGACTAGGCCAGCGGGTCCGGAGCTGCGGTGATGCCCAGCTTGGCGAGTTCGGCCCGGCCGCCGTCGAAGGCGGTCAGCACCAGCGGGCCCTGCTCGGTGACGGCCACCGAGTGCTCCCAGTGCGAGGCCCAGGTGCCGTCGTTGGTGACGACCGTCCAGTCGTCGTCCAGCACGGTGGTGTGCGGGGTGCCCAGGGAGACCATCGGCTCGATCGCCAGCACGGTGCCCGGGACGAGCTTCGGGCCCTTGCCGCGGCCGCGCTCGACGTAGTTCAGCACGTGCGGCTCCATGTGCATCGCGGTGCCGATGCCGTGGCCGCCGTAGCCCTCGGTGATGCCCCACTTGCCCTTGGGAGGCAGCGGCTGGCGGCGGATGTAGCCCTCGATCGCCTTGGAGACGTCCACCAGGCGGTTGCTCTTCTTCATCTGGGCGATGCCGGCCCACATCGAGCCCTCGGTCACCCGGCTCAGCATCTCGACCTCCGGGCTGACCTCGCCGACCGCCACGGTGATCGCCGAGTCGCCGTGCCAGCCGTCCAGGATGGCGCCGCAGTCGATCGAGATGAGGTCGCCCTCCTGCAGCACCCGGTCACCCGGGATGCCGTGCACGACCTCGTTGTTCACCGAGGCGCAGATCACCCCGGGGAACCACAGGCCGCCGTGGTGGGCGCGGAAGTTCGAGGTGGCGCCGTGGTCGGTGATCACCTTGTCCGCGATGTCGTTGAGCTCCTGGGTGGTCACCCCGGGAGCGACCGCCGCGCGGCAGGCCTTCAGCGCCTCGGCGACGACCAGCCCGGCCGCTCGCATCTTCGCGATCTGCTCGGGGGTCTTGATCTCCACCATCAGGGTCACGCCTTCCAAGTCCGGATTGCCACTGCTTACCACCGTACGACGCCGAAACGGCCGGGCCGCCCGCTCCACGGGCGCCCCGGCCGTACGTCGTACCTCGCTGAGGGACCTCAGCCGTTCTGCTTCAGCGCCTCGATCGCGCGCTGGGTGACCTCGTCCACCTTGCCGAGGGCCGAGATGGTCGCCACCAGGCCCTGCTGGACGTAGTAGTCGATGATCGGCTCGGTCTCCGTGTGGTAGACCTCCAGGCGGGTGCGCACCTTCTCCTCGGTGTCGTCCGAGCGCTGGTACAGCTCGCCGCCGCACTCGTCGCAGACGCCCTCGACCTTCGGCGGGTTGTAGTCCACGTGGAAGACGTGGCCCCCGTCGTTGCGGCACAGGCGGCGGCCGGCGATCCGCCGGACGACCTCGTCCTCGGGGACCTCCAGGTCCAGCACGCCGTCCAGCTCGATGCCCTGCTCGGCGAGGAACTCGTCGAGCGCCTTGGCCTGGCCCAGGTTGCGGGGGAAGCCGTCGAGCAGGAAGCCGTTGGCGGCGTCGGCCTGGAGCATGCGGTCCTTGGCCATCCCGATGGTGACCTCATCCGGCACCAGGCGACCCGCGTCCATGTAGCTCTTGGCCTCGAGCCCCAGCGGGGTGCCCTGGCCGATGTTGGCGCGGAACAGGTCTCCGGTGGAGATGTGGGGGATGGACAGGGTCTTGGCGAGCAGGTGCGCCTGAGTACCCTTCCCGGCCCCGGGAGGACCAACGAGGACGATACGCATCAGCGGAGGAACCCTTCGTAATTGCGCTGCTGGAGCTGGCTCTCGATCTGCTTCACAGTTTCGAGTCCGACGCCGACGACGATGAGCACGCTGGTGCCGCCGAACGGGAAGTTGGTCTGCTGTCCGAAGGCGACCAGGGCGATCATCGGGATCAACGCGATCAGGCCCAGGTAGAGCGAACCCGGCCACGTGATTCGGGTCAGCACGTAGTTCAGGTACTCGGCCGTCGGCCGGCCGGCCCGGATGCCCGGGATGAAGCCACCATACTTCTTCATGTTGTCGGCAACTTCTTCGGGGTTGAAGGAGATGGCCACGTAGAAGAAGGCGAAGAAGACGATCAGCAGGAAGTACGTCGCCATGTAGATCGGGTGGTCACCCTTGACGAAGTTCTGCTTGATCCACACCGCCCAGCCGGCCTGGCTGTTGGTCAGCTGGACCACCAGGGCGGGGATGTACAGCAGCGACGAGGCGAAGATGACCGGGATGACACCGGCCTGGTTCACCTTGAGCGGGATGTAGGTGGAGGTGCCGCCGAACGCCCGGCGGCCGATCATCCGCTTCGCGTACTGGACCGGGATCCGGCGCTGGGCCTGCTCGACGAAGATGACCAGCATCACGACGATGACGCCGACCGCGACCACGGACAGGAACTCGACCCAGCCGCCGCCGATGGTGCCGGACTGCTTGATGGCCCACATCGAGGACGGGAACTGCGCGGCGATCGAGGTGAAGATCAGCAGCGACATGCCGTTGCCGATGCCGCGGTCGGTGATCAGCTCGCCCAGCCACATGATGACCGTGGTGCCGGCCGTCATCGTGACGACCATGACCGCGATCCGGAACACCGAGGTGTCCGGCACGATCTGGTTGGCCAGCGGGCAGCCCGAGAACAGCGCACCGCTGGAGGCCGTCGCCACGATGCCGGTGCCCTGGAGCACGGCGAGCGCGATGGTCAGGTAGCGGGTGTACTGGGTGATCTTCGCCGTACCGGCCTGGCCCTCCTTCTTCAGCGCCTCGAGTCGCGGGATCACGACGGTGAGGAGCTGGAGGATGATGCTCGCCGTGATGTACGGCATGATGCCGAGGGCGAAGATCGTCAGCTGGAGTAGCGCGCCACCGCTGAACAGGTTGACGAGCCCGAAGAGGCCGTTGTTCTTGGTCTCCTTCACGCACTCGTTCACGGCCGTGAAGCTCACGCCCGGAATCGGAATGTGCGAGCCCAGCCGGAACAGCACCATGATGCCCAGCGTGAACAGCAGCTTCTTGCGCAGGTCGGGCGTCTGGAACGCCCGCGCGAACGCACTGAGCACGGTGCCTCCTGCGCCTCCCGCGCGTCGTCGGCGGGAGGGTCGGTCCTGGAATGGGGAGTTTGCGGTTCGGGCTCCCGTACAGACGGCACAGGCGAGCCTACGCGCAGCCTACAAGGGAACTCCACGGACTCTAACAGTGCGCGGCCACTCGAAAGAAGCGCGTACGGCCCGTCCCCCACTCATGGGGGTACGGGATGCCCGGTTTTGCCACACAAAAGAACGAGGGGCGTGCCGCCCCGATTTCGGCCCCGGAGTGAAAGGGCCGGTAAAGGCACGAGCCCCGCACCTCCCGGAGGAGGTGCGGGGCTCGAAGCCGGTCGTCGGCGGGTTCAGCGGGCTCAGACGAGCTCGGTGACCGTACCGCCGGCGGCCTTGATCTTCTCGGCGGCCGAGCCGGAGACGGCGTCGACCGTCACCTGCAGCGCAACCGAGACCTCGCCGGTGCCGAGCACCTTGACGAGGGAGTTCTTGCGAACCGCGCCCTTGGCGACCAGGTCCTCGACCGTGACCTCGCCACCCTGCGGGTAGAGCTCGGCCAGCTTGTCGAGGTTGACGACCTGGAACGTGATCTTGAACGGGTTCTTGAAGCCCTTCAGCTTCGGCAGGCGCATGTGGAGCGGCATCTGGCCACCCTCGAAGCGCTGCGGAACCTGGTAGCGGGCCTTGGTGCCCTTGGTACCACGACCGGCGGTCTTACCCTTGGAGCCCTCACCACGACCCACGCGGATCTTGTCGGTCTTGGCACCCGGGGCGGGACGCAGGTTGTGGATCTTGATCGGGTTGTCGCCCATGATCAGTCCACCTCCTCAACCGTCACCAGGTGACGGACCGTGTGGGCCATCCCGCGGATCTCGGGACGGTCCTCCTTCACCACGACGTCGTGCATGCGCTTCAGGCCGAGCGAACGCAGGGTGTCACGGTGATTCTGCTTGCTGCCGATGTACGACTTGGTCTGCGTGATCTTCAGGCGAGCCATCAGGCGCTCACCCCAGCAGCACGCGCCCGCAGCAGAGCGGCGGGGGCCACGTCCTCCAGCGGCAGGCCACGACGGGCGGCGATCTCCTCGGGGCGGACGAGGCCCTTCAGTGCAGCCACGGTGGCGTGCACGATGTTGATCGCGTTGTCCGAGCCGAGCGACTTCGACAGGATGTCGTGGATGCCGGCGCACTCCAGGACGGCGCGCACCGGACCACCGGCGATAACACCGGTACCGGGGGCGGCGGGCTTCAGCAGCACGACGCCGGCGGCCTTCTCACCCTGGATCGGGTGGGGGATGGTGCCCTGGATACGGGGGACGCGGAAGAAGTTCTTCTTGGCCTCCTCAACACCCTTGGCGATGGCGGCCGGAACCTCCTTCGCCTTGCCGTAACCGACACCCACGGTGCCCTCGCCATCGCCCACCACGACGAGCGCGGTGAAGCTGAAGCGACGGCCACCCTTGACAACCTTGGCGACACGGTTGATCGCGACGACGCGCTCGACGTAAGCGGTCTTCTCGACAGCCTGGGCGTTGCCCTGACCGTCACGCTTACGGTCGCGCCGCTCGCCACCCGTGCCGCGACCGGCGCCGCCTTCGCGGCGCTGGGGTCCAGCCATTGGAATTACCTCTCTCGTTTACGTCCGTCGACAGAGTCGACGAGCGGCTTAGAAGTCGAGCCCGGCCTCGCGAGCCGCGTCCGCCAGGGCGGCGATGCGGCCGGCGTACCGGTTGCCCGCGCGGTCGAAGACGACCGACTCGATGCCGGCGGCCTTGGCGCGCTCGGCGACCAGGCTCCCGACCTTCTTGGCCAGCTCGGTCTTGTCGCCCTCGGCGCCCTTGATGGACACGTCGAGGGTGGACGCCGACGCCAGGGTGTGACCCTTGGCGTCGTCGATGACCTGGGCGACCATGTGACGGTTCGAGCGCGTCACGACGAGGCGCGGACGCACCTCGGTGCCGACGACGCGCTTGCGAACGCGGATCGCGCGGCGCTTGCGAGCGGCGCTCTTGTAGGCGTTGCCCTTGCCGATCTTGACAGAGACACTCATCGCTTACTTACCACTCTTTCCGACCTTGCGGCGGATGACCTCGCCCGCGTACTTGACACCCTTGGCCTTGTACGGGTCGGGCTTGCGCAGCTTGCGGATGTTGGCGGCGATCTCGCCGACCTTCTGCTTGTCGATGCCGTCCACGTGGAACTTGGTGGGCGACTCGACGACGAAGGAGATGCCCTCCGGCGCGGTGATCAGGATCGGGTGGCTGTAGCCCAGCGCGAACTCCATGTCGGAGCCCTTCGCCGTGACTCGGTAGCCGACACCGCTGATCTCCAGCGACTTGCGGTAGCCCGCGGTCACGCCGGTGATCATGTTCGCCACCAGCGTGCGGGTCAGGCCGTGCAGGGCCTTCGAGCGACGCTCGTCGTTCGGGCGGGTGACGAGCACGGTGCCGTCCTCGCCCTTGCCGATCTCGATCGGCTCAGCGACAACGTGGGTGAGGGAACCCTTGGGGCCCTTCACCGCGACCGTCTGGCCATCGATGGTGACGTCCACGCCAGCGGGGACCTGGATGGGCAGCCGTCCAATGCGCGACATTGCTGTACCTCCGTTTCCCGAATTACCAGACGTAGGCGAGAACTTCTCCGCCTACGCCCTTCTTGGCGGCCTGCTTGTCGGTCAGGAGGCCGGACGACGTGGAGATGATCGCCACGCCCAGGCCGCCGAGCACCTTCGGCAGGTTGGTGGACTTTGCGTAAACGCGCAGACCCGGCTTGCTGATGCGCTTGATGCCGGCAATGGAGCGCTCACGGTTGGGGCCGAACTTGAGCTCGATGGTCAGCTTCTTGCCGACCTCGCCCTCAGCGGGCTCCTCAACCTTGTAGGAGGAGATGTAACCCTCCTGCTGCAGGATCTGGGCGACGTGCGCCTTGATCTTGCTCGCCGGCATCGCCACGGAGTCGTGGTACGCCGAGTTCGCGTTACGCAGACGCGTGAGCATGTCTGCGATGGGGTCGGTCATGGTCATGATGGCCTCAGGCCTCTCTCGCCGTGGTTTCTCCGCGCCAGGTCCCCCTTCCGCACTCTTCCGAGTTCGTCAGGGGCACAAGCGCAGGGGACCTACGACGTAGTAAGACTGGGTGCGAGCCCTCCCAGAAGAGGGCCACGGACGTCCATGGGGAAGCCGCGGCAGGGGGCCCGACCCCACTACCTTACGGGAATCCGTACGGCAGCCCAAACCTCAGCGTTGTGAGATCGGCGGGCGGTGTGGGATCGGGCACCTCTGCTTCGCTGTGTGCCTAGAGCTCTGGGACTACCAGGAGCTCTTGGTCACGCCCGGCAGCTCGCCGCGGTGCGCCATCTCACGGAGGCAGACACGGCACAGGCCGAACTTGCGGTACACCGAGTGCGGACGGCCGCAGCGCTGGCACCGGGTGTAGGCCCGGACGCCGAACTTCGGCTTGCGCTCGGACTTCGCGATGAGGGACTTCTTCGCCATTGGCTCACGCCTCCTTGAACGGGAAGCCCAGAGCGCGCAGGAGCGCCCGGCCCTCGTCGTCGGTCTGAGCGGTGGTCACGACGGTGATGTCCATACCGCGCTGACGGTCGACCTTGTCCTGGTCGATCTCGTGGAACATAACCTGCTCGGTCAGACCGAAGGTGTAGTTGCCACGGCCGTCGAACTGCTTCGGGGAGAGACCACGGAAGTCACGGATTCGCGGCAGGGCCAGCGAAACCAGACGGTCCAGGAACTCCCACATGCGGTCACCGCGAAGGGTGACGTGGGTGCCGATCGGCTGGCCCTCGCGCAGCTTGAACTGCGCGATGGACTTGCGAGCCTTGGTCACGGCCGGCTTCTGACCGGTGATCGCGGTCAGGTCGCGGATCGCGCCCTCGATCAGCTTGCTGTCACGGGCGGCCTCGCCGACACCCATGTTGACCACGACCTTGACCAGGCCGGGGATCAGCATGACGTTCTCGTACGAGAACTGCTCCTGCAGCTGGCCCTTGATCTCGGAGTTGTAACGCTCCTTGAGGCGGGGGGCCACCTTCTCAACAGTCGTCTCAGACATCAGATGTCCTCACCGGTCCGCTTGGCAACGCGGATCTTGTTGCCCTGGTCGTCGAAGCGGTAACCGACGCGGGTGACGACCTTCTTGCCGTCCTTCTCCACGACCAGCTGGACGTTGGAGACGTGCACCGGGGCCTCGACGGTCACGATGCCACCCTGGGTACCCGGACCCGGCTTGGTGTGCTTCTTGACCCGGTTGACACCCTCGACCAGGACCTTGTTCTCAGCCGGCATGGCCTGGATGACCTTGCCCTGCTTGCCCTTGTCCTTGCCGGTGATGACCTGGACCAGGTCACCCTTCTTGATCTTCATGCTGTTCGCCATGGGTTAGAGCACCTCCGGCGCCAGCGAGATGATCTTCATGAACTTCTTGTCGCGCAGCTCGCGGCCGACCGGGCCGAAGATGCGGGTGCCACGGGGGTCACCCTCGGTGTTCTTCAGCACGACAGCGGCGTTCTCGTCGAAGCGGATGTACGAGCCATCCGGACGGCGGCGCTCCTTGACGGTGCGGACGACGACGCACTTGACGACGTCACCCTTCTTCACCGAACCACCGGGGATCGCGTCCTTGACGGTCGCGACGATGACGTCCCCGATTCCGGCGTAGCGGCGACCGGAGCCACCGAGAACACGGATGCAAAGGATCTCCTTGGCACCAGTGTTGTCGGCAACACGCAGTCGCGACTCCTGCTGGATCACAGCTTTCTCCTGATCGTCAACGAGAGTCGACGGGCCGGCCGCTGCTCACACCGGCGTCCAGGGACCCGGTGCACATACGGCCGTACCTCATCGGCTTCGTTACTTGGCCTTCTCGAGGATCTCGACGACGCGCCAGCGCTTCGTCGCGGACAGCGGGCGGGTCTCCGCGAGGAGGACCCGGTCGCCCACGCCGCACGCGTTCTGCTCGTCGTGCGCCTTCAGCTTGTTCGTACGGCGGATGACCTTGCCGTACAGAGCGTGCTTGACGCGGTCCTCGACGGCGACGACGACGGTCTTGTCCATCTTGTCGCTGACGACGAGACCCTCACGGGTCTTGCGGAAACCGCGCGTCTCGTTGGTGTTCTCAGTCATCAGGCGTTCTCCACCGTCTCGATGCCCAGCTCGCGCTCGCGCATCAGGGTGTAGATCCGCGCGATGTCCTTGCGGACGAGCTTGAGCCGTCCGTGGTTGTCGAGCTGCCCGGTCGCCGCCTGGAAGCGGAGGTTGAACAGCTCCTCCTTGGCCTCGCGCAGCTTGGCAACGAGACCCTCGTTGTCCAGCGAGCGAAGCTCAGCAGCCTTGGTAGCGGCCGACATCAGCTCTCACCGTCCTCGCGCCGGACGATCCGGCACTTCATCGGCAGCTTGTGCGCGGCGCGGGTGAGCGCCTCGCGAGCAACCTTCTCGTTCGGGTACGACAGCTCGAACATGACCCGACCCGGGTGCACGTTCGCGATCCACCACTCCGGCGAACCCTTACCGGAACCCATGCGGGTCTCGGCCGGCTTCTTGGTGAGCGGACGGTCCGGGTAGATGTTGATCCAGACCTTGCCGCCACGACGGATGTGACGGGTGATCGCGATACGAGCGGACTCGATCTGACGGTTCGTCACGTAGGCCGGGGTCACGGCCTGGATGCCGAACTGGCCGAACGCCAGCTCGGTGCCACCCTTGGCAGCGCCACGGCGCTTCGGGTGGTGCTGCTTGCGGTGCTTGACCCGACGGGGGATCAGCATTTGGGTCAGGCCTCCGTTCCGGTGTTCTCAGCAGCCGGAGCCTCGACGGCCGCGGCCGCGGGGGCCTCGGCAGCGGCGGGACGACGGCCACGGCCACCGCGCTCGCCACCACGGCGCTCGCCACCGCGGGCGGGACGACCACCCTCGGGACGGGCCGGGCGGTTGCCCGAGCGGGCAGCGGCGTTCTCAGCGCGGACCTCGGCGATGTTCTTGACGTCGCCCTTGTAGATCCAGACCTTCACGCCGATGCGGCCGAAGGTGGTCTTGGCCTCGAAGAAGCCGTAGTCGACGTTCGCGCGCAGGGTGTGCAGCGGCACACGGCCCTCGCGGTAGAACTCCGAACGGCTCATCTCGGCGCCGCCGAGACGACCGGAGCACTGGACCTTGATGCCCTTGGCGCCGGACTTCATGGTGCCCTGCATCGACTTGCGCATGGCACGACGGAAGGAGACGCGGGAGGACAGCTGCTCCGCGACGCCCTGAGCCACGAGCTGGGCGTCCAGCTCGGGGTTCTTGACCTCGAGGATGTTCAGCTGGACCTGCTTGCCGGTCAGCTTCTCGAGGTCGCCGCGGATGCGGTCGGCCTCGGTGCCACGGCGACCGATGACGATGCCGGGGCGAGCGGTGTGGATGTCGACGCGGACGCGGTCGCGGGTGCGCTCGATCTCGACCTTGGAGATGCCGGCGCGCTCCATGCCCTTCGTCATCATGCGACGAATGGCAACGTCTTCCTTGACGTAGTCCTTGTACAGCTTGTCGGCGTACCAGCGGGACTTGAAGTCCGTGCTGATGCCGAGGCGGAACCCGTGCGGGTTAACCTTCTGGCCCATTACCGGGTCCCTTCCTTGCTGCTGACGACCACGGTGATGTGGCTGGTCCGCTTGCGGATCCGGTAGGCACGGCCCTGGGCACGCGGGCGGAACCGCTTCAGGGTCGGGCCCTCGTCAACGTACGCCTCGGAGATGTAGAGGTCGTCCACGTTGGAGTGGTTGTAGTTGTGCGCGGCGTTGGCAATGGCGCTGTCGAGCACCTTGCCGACCGGCACGGTGGCGGCCTGCGGAGCGAAACGCAGGACGGCCTGGGCCTCCGTGGCATTCATGCCACGGATGAGGTCCACCACGCGGCGGGCCTTCATGGGCGTCACGCGGATGTACCGCGCCTGTGCCCTGGCTTCCATGGTTGTCCCCTTAATGGAGTAAGTCATTGAGTCTTTTTGGCGCGCAAGCTCAGGCTTAGCGACGCTTCGACTTCCGGTCTTCCTTGACGTGGCCGCGGAAGGTGCGGGTCGGAGCGAACTCGCCGAGCTTGTGGCCGACCATCGACTCGGTGACGAACACCGGGACGTGCTTACGGCCATCGTGAACCGCGATCGTGTGGCCGAGCATGCTCGGGGAGATCACGGAACGACGGGACCAGGTCTTGATGACGTTCTGGGTACCCGCCTCGTTCTGAGCGTCCACCTTCTTGATGAGGTGGCCGTCGATGAAGGGGCCCTTCTTGAGACTGCGCGGCATCTGACCTGCTCCTAGCGCTTCTTGTTGGTCTTGCGGCGGCGCACGATGAGCTTGTCCGACGCCTTGTTCGGGCGACGGGTACGGCCCTCGGGCTTACCCCACGGCGAGACCGGGTGGCGACCACCGGAGGTCTTACCCTCACCACCACCGTGCGGGTGGTCGATCGGGTTCATGGCGACACCACGCACGGTCGGGCGGACGCCCTTCCAGCGCATGCGGCCGGCCTTGCCCCAGTTGATGTTCGACTGCTCGGCGTTGCCGACCTCGCCGACGGTCGCGCGGCAGCGCGCGTCCACCAGGCGGATCTCACCGGAGGGCATGCGCAGGTGCGCCATGCGACCCTCACGGGCGAGCAGCTGGATGCCGGAACCGGCGGAACGGGCCAGCTTGGCACCGCCACCGGGACGCAGCTCCACGGCGTGGATGGTGGTACCGACCGGGATGTTGCGCAGCGGCAGGTTGTTGCCCGGCTTGATGTCGGCGCCAGCGCCGTTCTCGATCCGGTCACCCTGCGCGATGCCGCGCGGCGCGATGATGTAGCGCTTCTCGCCGTCCGCGTAGTGCAGGAGCGCGATGCGCGCGGTGCGGTTCGGGTCGTACTCGATGTGCGCGACCTTGGCCGGCACGCCGTCCTTGTCGTGACGACGGAAGTCGATCACGCGGTAGGCGCGCTTGTGACCGCCACCCTGGTGGCGAGCGGTGACACGACCGGCGTTGTTGCGGCCGCCCTTGCTGTGCAGGGGGCGAACCAGCGACTTCTCCGGGGTGGACCGCGTGATTTCTACGAAGTCGGCCACGCTGGAGCCGCGACGGCCCGGCGTAGTCGGCTTGTACTTGCGGATGCCCATTTGGCTCTCTCGTCCTCGTCCTAATCGACGATCACGATCTCCTTGTTCAGGAGACCGGACCACCGAAGATGTCGATGCGGTTGCCCTCGGCCAGCGTCACGATGGCGCGCTTGGTGTCCTTGCGCTTGCCAAAGCCCGTCTTGGAGCGCTTGCGCTTGCCCTGACGGTTGATCGTGTTGACAGCCTCGACCTTGACCGAGAAGACCGCCTCGACGGCCTGCTTGATCTGGGTCTTGTTGGCGCCCGGCGACACGATGAACGTGTACTTGTTCTCGTCGAGGAGCGAGTAGCTCTTCTCCGAGATGACCGGCTTCACCAGGACGTCACGGGGGTCCGTGAACGTCTTGCTCGTAACGTCGCTCATCAGGCGGCGCTCCCTTCGAGCTCGCCCTCAGCGGCAACGGCCTTGGCGGACGCGGCCGGACCGGCCACGAAACGCTCGAAGGCGGCCTGGGTGAAGACCACATCGTCGGAGACGAGCACGTCGTAGGTGTTCAGCTGACCGGCGTCCAGGATGTGCACGTTCGGCAGGTTGCGAGCGGACTTCAGGCCCAGCTCGTCCGAGCGCTCGACGACCAGGAGGACGTTCTTGCGGTCGGTGATCTTGCCGAACAGGCCCTTGGCGGCCTTGGTCGACGGCGCCTCGGTCGCGGTCACGCCGGTGACGACGTGAATGCGGTTGTGGCGGGCCCGGTCGGTGAGCGCACCGCGCAGGGCGGCGGCGATCATCTTCTTCGGGGTCCGCTGCGAGTAGTCGCGCGGCACGGGACCGTGCACGACGCCACCGCCGGCGAACTGCGGCGCACGGGTCGAGCCCTGACGGGCGCGGCCGGTGCCCTTCTGGCGGTACGGCTTCTTGCCGCCACCGCGGACCTCGCCACGAGTCTTGGTCTTGTGGGTGCCCTGACGGGCCGCAGCGAGCTGCGCCACGACGACCTGGTGCATCAGCGGAACGCTGACCTTCGCGTCGAAGATCTCGGCCGGCAGCTCGAGGCTGCCGGTCTTGTCGCCAGCCGGCGACAGGATGTCAATGGTGCTCATATCCTTCACAGCCCCTTCGCCGCGGTGCGGACGAGGACGAGGCCGCCGTTCGGGCCCGGGACGGCGCCCTTGATGAGCAGCAGGCCCTTCTCCGCGTCGACCGCGTGCACGGTCAGGTTCTGGGTGGTCACACGCTCGTGGCCCATCCGACCAGCCATGCGCAGGCCCTTGAACACACGGCCCGGGGTGGCGCAGCCACCGATGGAACCGGGCGAGCGGTGCTTGCGCTGGGTGCCGTGACCGGCGCCGAGACCCTTGAAGTTGTGACGCTTCATGACACCGGCGAAGCCCTTGCCCTTGGAGGTGCCGGTCACGTCGACCTTGACACCCGCCTCGAACAGCTCGGCGGTGATCTCCTGGCCCAGGGTGTACTCGGACGCGTCCGAGGTACGGATCTCGACCAGGTGGCGGCGCGGGGTGACACCGGCCTTGGCGAAGTGGCCCGCGAGGGGCTTGTTCACCTTGCGGGGGTCGATCTCGCCGAAGCCGAGCTGGACGGCGCTGTAGCCGGCCGCGCTGTCGGCGGTGTGGACCTGGGTCACGACATTCGGCCCAGCCTTGACGACGGTCACCGGGACGACCCGGTTGTTCTCGTCCCAGACCTGGGTCATGCCGAGCTTCTCGCCCAGGATGCCCTTAATCTGCTTAGCCATCTTCGGTGCGCCTCTCAGAGCTTGATCTCGATGTCGACGCCAGCCGGCAGGTCGAGACGCATGAGCGAGTCAACCGTCTTCGGCGTGGGGTCGAGGATGTCGATCAGACGCTTGTGAGTACGCATCTCGAAGTGCTCGCGCGAGTCCTTGTACTTGTGCGGCGAGCGGATGACGCAGTACACGTTCTTCTCAGTGGGCAGCGGCACCGGGCCCGCGACCTGCGCACCAGTACGGATCACCGTCTCGACGATCTTCTTCGCCGAGGAGTCGATGACCTCGTGGTCGTAGGCCTTGAGCCGGATGCGGATCTTCTGTCCCGCCATGGCTACTCAGTAGTCCTTTGTCCTTAGTCACTTCACGACTCCCCTCCGACCCCCGCGCTCGGGCGTGTCGCACTCGCGCTTGCAAAAAACCGGCGAAGCACTTCGTCGGTTTCGAACTTTCGGGGTGGGGGGTGGCCGGGCCGAGGCCCCGCACACGCTTCCCGGAAGATTCCCGTACTTTCGCCCCGCAGCTGCCGCGGCGTAGAACTCACGCTTGACGGCCATCACGGGAACGACGAGTACATGGGACTCGCTTCCAGTCCTCCCGGCGGGAGGCGCGCAGCATCGGCACTCAACCGAGCAACTTGGACATACTGCCACATGGAGCAGCCCGGATGCCAATCGGGGCCGGTGAGGCGTACCTCACCGGCCCCGAGGGGGTGACCGTCAGAGCGGGCGGCTGCCGCCGCCCGACCGCGTCACCAGGGTCGCTTGGTGCCGCAGACCAGCGCCCACGCGTCGCCGGGCACGTTGCTGCACCACAACTGGCCCTTGTCGGGACCGTTGTTGTACTCCTTGAGCCCCTTGTTCACCGGCGCGCAGTCGTGCGGGCCGGCCGGGTCGAACTTGGGGCACTTGCCGTCGCGGTTCACCAGGATGTGCGCCCGCCAGGCGTCGATGCCCATGTCCACGTTCTGGCTGCCGCTGCTCGGCAGGAGCTTCGGGTCGGTGGTCGGCATGTAGCGGTCCACCGACCAGGAGGCAGCCATGGTGGCGAAGAGCGCCACCGCGCAGACCGCGCCGGCGACCAGGCGGCCGGTGACCTCCGGGCGCAGGGTCAGCGGGGCCGGCCCGCCGTCGGTGCCGACGCGCTGGACGGTGCGCAGCCAGGCCGTGCCCCGCTGGACGACGAACATCAGGCCGAGCACCGCGAGGATCATCAGCGCGTAGAGGATGATCCAGGTGGTGCGCGGGTACAGCTGGACGGCCTTGGCCTGGGCCAGGTGGGAGGCGAACCAGTACCGCAGCAGCCAGGCGCTGACCAGGGTGACCGCGGTGGTCCGGACCACGATGCTGCGCAGCCCGAGGCCGAGCGCCAGCGCGACACCGGCCAGCAGCAGCAGGGTGTAGGCGCTCTGCCCGGCCAGCTCGCCGCGCCACGGGAAGTCGTGGTAGGTCAGGTCGCCGGCCCGGTCCGAGGCCCAGCCCATGACGTACGCCGGGTCGATGTACACCGAGAGGTAGGCGTACCGGTCCTTGGCCTCGGCCCCCAGCCGCACCAGCTGGTACAGCAGCGGCGCGCCGACCACGGCGGCACTGACCAGGGTCGCCCCCAGGAACAGCAGCACCGGCTTCAACCGGGCGGCGCCCTTGCGCCACGGCACCAGGAACAGCGTCAGGACCAGCACGCCCGGCGCGGCCCAGACGAACCAGCCCGAGTACCAGAGGAACATCAGGCCGAACGAGACGCCGAAGCCGACACCGCGCCAGACGGTGGAGCGGGTGGTCAGCTGGTGCGCCCGGCGCAGCTCGCGCAGCGCCGCGGCCAGCATCGGCACCATGACCAGCATGGTGACGTGGCTGTACGGCCGGATCGGGTCCAGGAACAGGATCGCGGCCGGGACGGCCACCAGCAGCGCCCAGAACGGGCGCAGCAGCAGCCGCCAGGACAGGTAGGCCATCGGGCCGACCAGCGCGCTGAAGATCAGCTGGAGGTCCTTCATGGCGTAGCCGCCGCCACCGATGCCGCCGTAGAACAGCTTCGACCAGATCGCCAGCACCCCCGGGAAACCGGGCGGGTAGACGCCGGGCAGGCCCTGGCCGCGCAGCATGTCGTTGGCCATGCCGATGAGGTTGCCCGGGTCGCCCTCCTGACCGCCGAGGCCCCACTGGGTGCCGTGCAGCGCCACGGCGATGCCGCCGGCCACCGCGCCGGTGGCCAGGCCCGCGACGGCCGCACAGACCAGCCGCTGGACCAGCTGGTAGCGGGCCAGGGTGCCCCGGTAGGCGGCGTAGAGCAGCACGGCGAGGACTGGCAGGCCCACCACCGCGGCGTACTTCTGCAGCATCGCCAGACCGCTGACCTGGCCGACCCGGTTGAGCGGGTTCACGTCGATGCGGCTGCAGAGCAGCGTGAAGGCGAACGCCGCCGCGATCGAGACCAGTGCCTCGGCCGAACGGACCGCCCAGGGGCGTGCCAGCAGGCCGTCCATCCGCCCGGGGCGGGTCGCGCTCGCGCCCTCTGGTTGTCGGTGCTCCGCCTCGGAGCCGCCGACCGGGCTGGTGGCCAGATCAGTCATGTCAGTCACTTCCGTGCATGGCCACGTCCGGTGAGTGGCATGGTGGGTCGGCGATCGGGATCAGCCGACATGATAATTCCGCCCATTCGGCGCCCGGTCAGCTGCTGCGGACGGCGCGGCCGACCATGGCGCCGGCGTGGGCGAAGTCCCCCGCACCGAGGCGCCCGGCGGCCACCATCAGGGCGTGCAGCCGGGAGGAGAGGTGCAGGTCGGCCGAGCGGGCCGCCGCGTTCCAGCCCTTGGCGCGCAGCTCCTTGGCGATCAGCCCGTAGTAGCGCAGCTCCTCGTCGAAGCGCTTGCCGTCCTTCACCCGGGTCGAGGAGTCGCTGGCCTGGTGGCGCCGGTAGCGGAACACCTCGCGCTCGTCGACCAGCAGGTTGCCGCCCTCCATCAGCATGTCGACCATGAACGCCAGGTCGTGGACGGCGTCGATGTCCGGGCGGTACGGGATCTTCGACAGCGCGGACTGCCGGTAGAGGAGCGACGGGGTGTACAGCCAGTTGCCGGACAGCAGGCTCTTCACCGCGTCCTCGCCGCTGATCAGGCCGGCCTTGCGGGCCGGGGCGGCGATCCGGCGCTTGACCTTGTCGCCGATGCCGAGCGACGGCACCAGGACCCCGTCGCTGTCCATCACCTTCACGCCCGGCTGGACCGCGATCGCGTTCGGGTCGGCCTTCATCCGCTCCAGGACGACGTCCAGGTAGTTCGGCTCCAGCAGGTCGTCGGCACCCATCATCGAGACGAACTCGCGCTCGGCCAGGGTGGACGCCTTGTAGGTGTTGCCGTTGGGGCCGAGCCGCTCCTCGTTGCGGACGTAGCGGATCCGCTCGTCGTTCAGGCCCTCGATGTACTCCAGCGCCCGGTTGCCCGGGTACTGGTCGTCCACCACGGTCAGCCGCCAGTCCTGCTGGTGCTGGGCCCGGATGCTGTCGATGGTGGCGAACAGGTATTCCGGGTCGCCGTAGTACGGGATGACGAAATCGACGCTCATGGCAGCGCCGCACCTCCTGGTCCTGGATCATGCTTCGGTGCCGCCCGGCCGCGGCCGCCGGGCGAGCCAAGTCAACCAGCTTCGGGCCGGTGGTCGCCGGGCGGTACCGCTGCGAACCAGTGCACGGGCCGCCGTGGTCGGCGGGCCGACACCCCGGAAGACGGTCGTGGTGGACCGCCCGGTTCAGGACGGTCTCCGGAAAGACGGATTTCCCTGTACGGCCGGAAGGGGGCCGCACCCAGCGGGTGCGACCCCCTCCTCGTGCTCGTCACCGTGCCGCGCGGGAGGCGGCCGGTCAGTGGTCGGAGCCGACCGGGGTGTCCAGGCGGTCGCTGTTGTGGCGGACGCCCTCGGTGATGGCCACGGTGCGGGCCAGGTCGGTGAGCTTCTTCTCCAGCGAGCGGAAGCGCAGGTAGGTGTTGAGGGTGAGGAAGCCCATGGCGATCACCATCAGGTAGAGCACCAGGTCGGTACCGCGGCCGACGCCGAGCGCGGTGGCCAGCTTGGTCACGCCGGACGGCCACAGGATGGCGACGACGTTGGCGATCACGAACAGCGCGAAGGCGATGCGCTTCCACGCCCGGGTGTTCGCGGCGTCCCAGCGCCGGACGAACAGGAGGGCCATGGCCACCGCGGCCACGACCAGGATCAGCTGGATCCAGAGGTGATTCATCGGCGGTTACGCTCCCGCAGCGAGATGTCGAAGAGGATGTTCACGCCGTTGATCAGGGACTGGCCCTTGGCGCGCGAGTAGTCGGTGTACAGGATGTCCACCGGGACCTCGGCGACCCGGAGGTCCGAGCCGGCGAGGAAGGAAACGATCTCCGAAGCGTGCGCCATGCCGTTCATGGTGATCTTGATCCGGCTGGCGGCCTCGCGGTTCATCACGCGCAGACCGTTGTGCGCGTCGGTGAGCTTGAGCTTGCGGGCCGTCGGGCTGACCGCGGCGGCGGTGCGCAGCACCACGCGCTTGATCCACGGCACCTGGCCGGTCTGCTCGATGAAGCGGGAGCCGAGCACGATGTCGGCCTCGCCCTCGCGCAGCAGCGCCACCATCTTCTCGACGTCCGCGGTCTGGTGCTGGCCGTCCGCGTCGAAGGTCGCGAAGTACTCGGCGCCCTCCTGCTCCAGGGCGTACTTCAGACCGGTCTGGAGCGCGGCGCCCTGCCCCAGGTTGACCGGGTGCCGCACCAGGTGGGCGCCGGTCGTCATGACGTGCTGGGCCGTGTCGTCGGTGCAGCCGTCGTCCACCACCACGATGTTCGGGAAGGTCTTGCGCGCCCCCTCCACGACCTCGGCGATCACCTGGCCTTCGTTGTAGGCAGGGATCACCAGCCAGACGTTGTCATACTCGGACACAGGTGCTCCATGCTTCGCGAACGGCACGGCGGCCCGTGCCTCGGGTCTGTCTATGGGTGATGGTCATGGCGTCGGGCCCCCGCACCTCAGGACGTCCGCAGCGGCTCTGCTGCGGACCGGTCGGACGGGACGGCGGCGGGACGGGACGGGAACGCGCGGTAGAGCGACCACAGCATCAGGACCGCGCTGACCAGCGAGCCGGCCAGGTAGGCGAGCTCCGCGCGGAGGCCGACGTCACCCGGAGCGAGCGCGACAGCCACCAATGCTACGGAACCGGCGGTCCAGCCCACCAGCTGGCGGCGGTGCTGGGCGCTCGACATCAACGCCTGGCCGAAGACCGTCGCCAGGACGTAGCAGAGCGTCCCGAACACCAGCCAGACGAAGTCCAGTGGTCCGAGCACGTCCTTCGCGTTGAACAGCAGCGGGTTGAGTCGGGAGCCGAGCACGATCACCGGCAGGCCGCCGCCGATGCACATCGCGGCGACGATCGCGGTGGTGCGGGTCAGCACCTTGCGGAACTCGGCGTGGTTGCCGGCCGCGGCGGCGCCGGAGAGCGCGGAGACCATCGAGGCCTGCAGGGCGCTGTAGGCGAACAGCGGCGCCCGGGCCATCACCACGGCCTGGCCGATCGCGAAGACCAGCGCGTCGGAGGCCTCGGAGTGCTTCGGCGAGAGCAGGCGTACGCAGACCACGGTCGCGTTGACCACCAGCTGGCTGAGCATGACCGAGGCGATCAGCAGGCCGAGGCCTCCGGTCAGCTGCTTCCAGGAGACCTCGGGCCCCGGGGTGCGGTCGGCCAGGGTGTCGCGCAGGCCGATCAGCGAGGCCAGCAGCGGGGAGACGAACAGGATCAGGCCGAAGGCCATCGCCGAGTGCAGGCCGACCGCCGCCGCCACACCGGCCAGCCCTATCCGCAGGCCGCCGTCGACCGCCAGCTGGGTGCCGTACGGGCCGAACAGCCCCAGACCCGCCAGCGCGCCGCGGGCGACCGAGCTCACCGCGAGGCCGGCCAGGCCGCCGGCCAGCGCGACCACCAGGCTGCGGTCACCGCTGAACAACTGGTCGGCGATCGGGCGGGCGGCGACGGCCAGCACTCCGCAGACCGCGACCAGGATCGCCATGGCGAGCAGCAGCATCCGCCGCACCGCGGGCAGCGCACCGTGCCCCGCGACCTTGCGGGCGGCCACCAGTCGGGTCAGCTCCAGCTCGACCGGCTGGAAGAGCCCCCACCCCACGGACATCACGATGGTCCAGAGCATCGTCACCCTGGCCGCGCCGACGGTGCTCAGGCTGTAGCCCACGAGCGCCATGTAGACGTACGCCGAGGCTCCGAGCACGACCGTGCCACCGACCACGAGCCGCGCCCCCGGGGGAAGCACCCCAAGCAGCTTGGCGATCGGGTTCTTCATCACATGACCACCGATTCACCGGCCGGCCATGCCACACGTCCACGCACGAGGCCGACCGGGCCGTGCGATTGCTGTGAATAGTAGCGGGTCGGCGTAAACGCTCAGTGCACGCGCGTGCCCCGCCGGTCGTCCTGTCAGACCCCGGGGAAGGTGCGGCCCCAGGGCTGCGTCCAGAGCATCTCCGGGTCACTCAGCACGGTGGCCTTCACCCCCTGCTTCGCCAGGTCGCGCTTGATCCGGTCACCCACCGCACGGTCCGCGGTCAGGATGGTCACCGGCGGGTGCGGGGCCGGGAGCATGTCGATCGCGCCCTTGAGCCGGCCGAAGGAGCGCTGGTAGTCCTCCTCCTTGACCTGCGGACCGCCGATGTCCACCCAGTGCATCTCGTACAGCGCCTTCATGTCACCGCCGCGCCGGTTCAGCAGCGAGGCGAGCCAGGTGGCCTTGAGGTTCTTGTAGTCGTCGTTGGAGACGAGGGCGATCACCGGGCCACCCGTGCCGCGCAGCGGGGCCAGCGCCTCGACGCCCTTGGGGCCCATGTCACTCTCGAACTCGCCGCGGCCCCAGACCACCAGTGGGTTGCCGGACCAGGCGGACGGGTTGTCCTTGGTGGCCAGGAAGCCCCACTGCACGTTGGCGAACATGCTGAGCGCGGCGGCGACGGCCAGCCCGGAGAGGGCGAGCTCGCCCAGGCGCCGCGGCAGTGCCCGGCTGGTGCCCCGGTACGGCGTCTGCAGCATGACGCCGACGGCGCCGACCGAGATCAGCGCGACCACGACGCCCACGGCCGTCATCTTGTGGAAGTAGTAGGAGTACCGGCCGATGCTGTGCAGCTGGTAGGCGGCGAAGGCGCTGAGCACCGCGCCGGTGCCCAGCAGCAACGCCAGGTGGGCCTGGCCGGTGGCCGTGCGGCGACTGCGCGGCATGGCCGCCGCCAACAGGCCGAGCAGGCCGCCGCCGATGAGTACCGAGCGGTCCGCCCCGACGCTCGGGCCGTTCATGTTCGAGGCGCTCGCGACGTCCAGGTTGCCCATGACCGACAGGACGCTCGGCAGCGCGGCCACGCCCAGCGCGCACAGCAGCGCGCCGAGCGTCCACCACCAGTACCCGGCGAACTTGCGCCGGTGCGCCACCAGCGCGCCCAGCAGGGCCACGCCGACGAACGCGCCGTAGATGTTGTACGTGAAGGTCACGGTGATCAGCCCGGCCGAGGCGGCCAGCACGAACTCGGTGCGGCCCATCGCCGGCCGGACCAGCACCGCCAGGGAGAGTGCGATCAGCAGCAGGCCGATGAAGGTCGAGTCGAAGCCGTGGACCAGGAGGTCCATGTAGTTGCTGGCGAACATGATCGAGCCGACGGTCGCGCACACCGCCGCCGCCCGCCAGCCCCGCAGCCGCGGGCCGCCGATCCACCGTGCCGCCCAGACCAGCGCGGTGCAGAACAGCGCGTACGCCACGAGCAGGTACAGGAAGTACCGGTTCATGGTCTGGAGCATGTCGCCGGGGTTCGCGGCGGAGTGGACCAGCGTGTCCGTCCAGGCCAGCAGGAAGTGCGAGCCCTGCGGATAGGTCACCTCGGACGGCGGCATGAGGTAGGCCTTGGCCGCGTCCTGGTGGAAGAAGTTGAAACCGCCCACGCCCTCGATGGCGGAGAAGAAGGAGAAGTGCGAGAGCCGGTCCTCCGACGTCGCGAAGAACGCGACCCGCTCGGCCGCCGTCGCACCGGCGACCGGGTGGTAGAGGTAGTGCCAGAGCCCGCCGAAGGTGCCCACCACCAGCAGGTCGGACCAGCGGAAGCGCAGCGGCAGCCGTGGGGCGCGCCGGGCGGCCCAGGCGGCCACCGTCAGCACGCTGAACATGGTGCCGGTGGTGGCGACCGGGGACAGGCCCCAGGGCCAGAGCGAGAAGACCAGGCCGAGGGTCAGCACGCCGCCGAACAGGATCAGCGCGGCGACGAAGAGCCGGTCGAGCAGCACCCCGCCGACCCGGATCACGGAGGCCGTCGCGACCAGCAGCAGCGGCAGCAGCAGGATGCCCAGATGGAGCGTGACCAGACCGGTCGGCACCAGCCAGGACAGCGCGAGTCCGCCGGCCAGCACGAGCGGGTTGCGGCTCGCCCGCCCGCCGGCCGGCCCCGGTGGCACGGTCGGTCGCTGGATCCCGCTGTCGGGCGAGCTGTGTACGGTCGACACGGTGCCGTGCCCCTCCGGTTCAGTCCTGCCGCCCGTCTCCCCCTACCGGGTCCGGACTTCATCTACCGTCTGCGCGGGCAGGCAACGAGGGCCCAGCATACCGAGGGCGCGATCACCCGGAGCGGCCCAGGGGCGCGAACGGACCGTCCACCAACGGTCGGGGCTTCAGGACCCGGACGGTCCGGACTCCCGGCCGCGGAACACCCAGACCTTCAACAGCACGAACCTGGCCACCGTGGCCAGCCCGTTGGCGACGATCAGCCCGCCGACCTCCACCGGCCTGGAGGCGTGCGGCACCACCCGGTCCAGCAGGGCGAGCACCCCGGAACTGAGGCCGAGCCCGATCAGGAAGGCCACCGCGCCCTGCAGCTGGTGGCGGACCATGCCCTGGGAGCCGACCACCCCGAAGGTGAAGCGGCGGTTGGCCGCCGTGTTGGCCACCGCGCTGACGGCCAGGGCGATCAGGTTGGCCGTCTGCGGGTCGGTGAACCACCGCGCGACGACGAACAGCCCCAGGTAGAAGACGGTGCTCAGGACGCCGATGACCAGGAAGGACGGCAGCTGGCGGCGCGGCCCCGGGGTGGGAGCGGCGGGTTCGCCGGTCAGTGTCACCGGCCCCGGCCCCGCTCGTCGTCCTCGGCCGAGTCGTAACCGACGAAGTAGGTCGGACGGGCCTGCACCGCGGAGTAGATCCGGCCGACGTACTCCCCCAGCAGCCCGACGCAGATCAGCTGCACGCCGCCGAGGAACAGCATCCCGATGAACAGCGAGGACCAGCCGGGCACCGTCGACCCGAGCGCGTACGCGACGGTGGCGTGGATCGCCAGCCCTATGCAGACCACGAAGCTGACCAGACCGAGGTAGGTGGCCAGCCGCAGCGGGGCGGCGGAGAAGTTGGTGATGCTGTCCAGCGCGAGCCGCACCATCTTGGACAGCGGGTAGTGGGTGCCTCCGGCCACCCGCTCCTCGCGGACGTAGACCACCTCGCCGCTGGGGAAGCCGAGCCACGGCACCAGCAGCCGGTAGACCGGCTGGTGCTCGGGCAGCTGCTTGAGGGCGTCCACCGCGTTGCGGCTGAGCAGCCGGAAGTCGCCGGCCTGGTTGGGCATCCGCTTGCCGACCAGCTTGCGCATCAGCCAGTAGTAGGCGCCGGCCGTCCGGCGCTTGAACGCGGTGTCGGTGCCGCGGTCCCCGCGCACCCCGTAGACCACGTCGAGGCTCTGCTCGCGGGCCAGTTCGAGCATCTCGGGGATCTTCTCCGGCGGGTCCTGGAGGTCGGCGTCGATGCTGACCACGTAGTCGCCGAGCGCCCGGTGGATGCCCGCGGTGAGCGCGGCCTGGTGGCCGGAGTTGCGGGCGAAGCGGACGATGCGGAACTCCGGCCAGTCCTGCCGGATCTTCTGCATCAGCACGGGTGTGGCGTCCCGGCTGCCGTCGTCCACTCCGACGACCTCGTAGTCGATGCCCAGGCCGTCCAGGATCGGACGCAGCCGCTCGACGGTCAGCGGGAGCGCCTCCTGCTCGTTGTAGATCGGCATCACGACCGACAACAGCGGTGCCGTAGACATGCGTTGGGTCCCACTTTCCGCGACGGCGGGGGCTGGATGGTCAGCCGACCATAACAGTCGGCCATGAGCTGCCCGTGAGAGCGAGTGCGCCCAGGTGAGCGCCGGGTTGGACGCCGAAGGGCCCCACGCACCGCGAGGTGCGTGGGGCCCTTCGGACGAGCCTGACGGGGCAGGCAGGTCAGAGCGTCGAATTACTTGACGATCTTGGTGACCTGGCCGGCGCCGACGGTGCGGCCACCCTCACGGATGGCGAACTTCAGGCCCTCCTCCATGGCGACGGGCTGGATCAGCGCGACGGTCATGGCGGTGTTGTCGCCCGGCATGACCATCTCGGTGCCCTCGGGGAGGGTCACGACGCCGGTCACGTCCGTGGTACGGAAGTAGAACTGCGGGCGGTAGTTGTTGAAGAACGGGGTGTGGCGGCCACCCTCGTCCTTCGACAGGATGTAGGCCTGGGCCTCGAAGTCGGTGTGCGGGGTAACCGAACCCGGCTTGATGATGACCTGGCCGCGCTCGACGTCCTCGCGCTTGATGCCACGGAGCAGCAGACCGACGTTCTCACCGGCCTGGCCCTCGTCGAGCAGCTTGCGGAACATCTCGATGCCGGTGACCGTGGTGGTGGTCTTCTCGGTCTTGATGCCGATGATGTCGACGGTCTCGTTGACCTTGAGGATGCCGCGCTCGATACGACCGGTGACGACGGTGCCACGACCGGTGATCGTGAAGACGTCCTCGATCGGCATCAGGAACGGCTGGTCCACGGCGCGGGCCGGGGTGGGGATGTTCTCGTCGACCGCGTGCATGAGGCCGAGGAGCTTCTCGCCCCACTCCTTGTCGCCCTCGAGGGCCTTCAAAGCGGAGACGCGGACGACCGGCAGGTCGTCGCCCGGGAACTCGTACTCCGAGAGGAGCTCGCGGACCTCG